>Ga0187847_10000431_pt1 | contig 47494 bp, 27 predicted proteins | sample June2016WEW_4_10_FD_132458 | JGI IMG/M metagenome (GOLD analysis project Ga0187847, IMG submission 132458) | Peatland microbial communities from SPRUCE experiment site at the Marcell Experimental Forest, Minnesota, USA - June2016WEW_4_10 | ecosystem: Environmental > Terrestrial > Soil >...
CCGTGGATGGCGAACATCTTCTCGACGAATGTCCGCCGGAAGTGCAACAGCCGCAATGAGAATCGACCCTCATCCTCTGCACCGAGCGAGGCGCCGGTTTCTTCCAGAAACTGGCCGATATATGAACGCAGCTCGACAACACTGGTGGGCTCGCGGCCACTTGCTGCGCCGGCTTCAAGGAAAACACGATTCGCAACTTCGCCTGGTCCGCCGAAAAGCTGCGCATAGGAGAAGCGGTCGTTTCGCCCGAATCCGCCAATCGTTTGGCTCTCCTTCTCCACAAACGTGAGCGTCGGGTGCGCACCGACGGCATCTCGGAGTTTCTTGAGTTCACGATCAATGCCGTTCTTTCCCAGCGCTGGTTTGAATGCGAGCGGATCGAGGAAGATGTCTATATCTTCTGAAAACCTCTGGATCAGATTCCAACCTTTCGACAGGCTCGTGCCACCCTTGAAGATCACTTTATCGCCGGCGGTGACAGAAATGATCCGTAGTGCCTCCGTGACGTAGTAATCCTTCTCGATGACCGCAGGGCGCAATCCGCGGCCCCCAAAATGCTCCGCGGCCCTGATGATCGCCTGTTCGAAATCGGGATGTTCATACAGCTTCATTTCAGTCCTCCATCGGAGTTGCCGACCAGCGCCGGATTAAGCTCTCGTCGTGCTTGTTGAGGTTCTATTTCTTGTTAGCGATGCCTTTGGCCTGCCAGTGGCTCGCGCCCGGCAGGCCGGTCAAAAGTCCGAAGTCGAATTTGGAAAATGGATTGAGAGAGGCCCGTAGTCGCTGGATCACAGCAGACTCCTTGCCGAACTGTTCGCCAATGGCTCCGAGAATCGCACGCACTCTTGGAGGCTCAGAGTCGGCCACTTTGAGGAGACGCTCAAAGCGGCCACTTTCAGAGAGCAACGCAACGGTTCGGTCGATGGTTTCCGCTGGCGAGAGTTCGCTGCTCTTTGCCCCCCGTCTCAGGAAGTCAAGCAGCGCGGCATCGGCCTCGCACAGTTTCCCCCACACCTCCGGTCGGCGTGTGTAAACCATGGTCTCGCTGCCAATGAGTTTCCGGGGCAGGCTGAGTGCGCTGGTGGAGACCTCACTGCGCCGCGCGGTTTGCGTTGTGAAGCCCAGAAGATTCGCGGCGGCGATTCCCGCCGGATAGACCGTCTTGCGTCGGGACGCGAGCTTCTGGATTGCAGTCGGACTTGGCAAGCTCTTCCCGAACGTCGTTGGCCGGGCACGATAGTAGACGCCCTTGCTAAGGCGTTCGATTGCCCCTTCCCGTGTGAGACGTGACAGCGATTGCGCGACCGCCGAAAATGGAAGGTCATCGAAATCTTCAAGCCTCCACAAGCGTTCGCCCGCGCGCTCGATCCGGCGGCGGACAAGGCCCATGATCTGGGTTGATCCAGTTGGCTGTCTTCTCTGTGTTCTCACCGCGCCAGTATCTTTCATCTGTGCTTTCATGTCAAGTTTTTTTGCAATAAAACTTGACATCGTGGTGTCAGTTTTCGCTTTGCGGTTGGGCGGCAAGAGACTGAAAATACGAGGAAATCGTCATAAAAGCCCTGTGGAAGTCGGTTGTATCACTCTGCGCCGCCCTGATTGCGACAGCCGCGATTGCGTTCAGACGTTGCGGACATCTGCGGAGCAGAAAAGCTGTTCGTTGCGGTTGCTGGGATTCTTTCCGATGCATTCTGATTCTCAGCCGTTCGTTAGGGTTGCGATTTGGGGCGAGACTTTCACGGCGATAACACGGGTTCAAATCCCGTCGGGGACGCCAACAAAACAAAAGACTTAGAGAAAATCGAACCCAAACCCGAGGGTTTGAAAGGGTTCAATAAGAAGAGCCGCTCTTCAGCCTTCATCCTCTTCATCCTTCTTCTGCCCCATGATCTGCCGTGCTACGCGGCTGTGCGCCGTGCGTTTCACATCCGTGACGGCCTGCGTATACACATCCATCGTCACCTTGAAGTTGGCATGGCGGAGAAGTTCCTGAATGGTCTTGATGTCCTCTCCGTTTGCCTTCATCAGAGTTCCGAAGCTGTGTCGCAGTGTGTGCCAGCCAACTCTTTCCGTGATGCCAGCGGCTTCCAATGCCGGCTTGAGGTACACGCGGTAGAGTGAACTCGGCCAGTACGGCTGTTTTCGTCTACTATTATTTTCGCCATCCAGAGACTGTGCAGAAGATCAAGAATCATGCAATAACCTCCGGCGTTCCTCACATAAACCTCGGGATCTTGAGAAGAGTCGAAATTCCATTACCTCCGCCTGACGTCCAGTGGAGAATCGTTGAGATCCTTGCGGCATACGACGATCTGTACTAGCTTGGGCTTCGTTGCTACCGTCCGCTTTACATGCTCGTCCACCTTGGCCGAAAAGCAGGCAGGATCGCAGCATGAATCATGCTGCGCTGCGATACCCTCGAAGAGCAGTGTGTTGTGTCCGGTGCGTTTCGGGCACGCACGAACGGAAGAGCGTTCCGGTCGAATCACCGGCTATGGAGACATTTGGAAGCCGGGTGTCCGTGTGATCTGGCTCACGCGAAACTCCTGCATCGCCGCCAATACATTCGCGTTGCAGATCGGCCAATTCTTGCTTCCGGGCTCATGGGCCAAGTGCTTTCGGACTGGCTGCGGGAGTGGACCGCCTTTGGCACATTCCTGTAAAAGTTAGGGATGAACTCGCCTCTTGCTTTGCACAGCCGCGCCAGAAAGTGCCGCCGCATTGGGCTATCGTTCCCAAGGTCAAGAGCTGCGGTCATCTTGGGCTGGGTCGCCTCCAGAAAGGTTCGCAGCTTAGCAAGATCAACTACCCAAGCCCGGTCAAAATCCTTTGGATCGCCGGCCAGCCACCCCGCCGAAACCATATCGGCAACGATCAGCTTTTCCAATCCTGCTTCCGAAGTGTCCGTTGGCATTCGGCCGCCTTCCCATCAAGTACCCATCAAGTAAAAGCAGACGTGTCCATCCTATGTGGAATCAGCCGCTTGGGCAAGCATTGCCAACCCAGCATCATCCAACAAGTCACGCCAGCATCAAGTACGAGAGGAAAATATGGCGGCGGAAAAGCCAATCAATGAACTGGGGCAGCTAGCCAATTCTTGTCGCTCAGAACTTGGTATGCGAGCTTAATCTGCCGTTCGGAGAACTGCTTCTTGCGTTCATTCCAGGCATAGACTCCCCGTATCACTGCGCCCACATCGCTCGCAATCCCGCGTGTCGCCACCCAGTGAACCGTGGCCAAGAGTTCTAGTCCAAAGGGCGTCTCGAACCCGTCTACCAGTTCCGCAACTTGCTGAATTCGCCCCATCGTATCCCTGTGTTCCGCGAGTAAGTGTTCCGCGTCGTCGATAGCGCCCGGAACAAGTTCCAGTTCCTTGGTAGGCGATTCGCCACCGTCCGCATAACCCGTCAGGAAATAGCCTTCGATCCGTTTCAGCAGATGGCGCAGATTGGTCGCATACGGGCCATAGGTCTGCTGTACGAATTGCAGCCGCAGCGGCTGTCCCGCTTCTTGCAGGAAATACATTAGCTTGTGGACTTCAAGCAAAGTTACATAAGGATCGAGCAGGCCGCCCAAATAGCGCTGAATGAGCCCCACCAACGCAGCCCGACTGGGATTCATCTCTGGCGGTTCGGCCGCTGGGTTTGGTAGTTGCACCGGCGCAACTGCGTTCGGCTCAAACACCGTTACCTGCACATCATCGAGCGAACGCAGCTCGCGCTCGATTTGAGGGCGCACCTGCTTCCAATCAAGCCCGCCGAGTCCCGCCCCCAATGGGGGGATCGCAATCGAGCGAATCTTCCGCTCCTCGATCTCTCGCCGCAGAGCCGCAAGCCCCGCCTCAATATCCTCGATGCGGCTTTTCCCGCGCCAATGCCGCTTGGTCGGGAAGTTGATGATGTATCTGGGGCCGGTTACCCAGCCGGTGGAATACACAAACATTCGTCCCGGCTGTACTTCGCCGCGTTCGCAGGCTGCCTCATAGGCTTTGAAGTTCGCCGGAAACTTGTTCTTGAATTGCAGGGCAATTCCCCGGCCCATGACGCCGACGCAGTTTACCGTATTGACGAGTGCTTCGGCCCTTGATTCCAGGATGTCGCCAGTCTTGAATTCCATCATGGCCTTCGTCTCCGGTTGCTCAATAGTACCAGTCACGTTTGATCTCAATGCGCGGGTGGTGCGCTGTCTGGGCGATGGCTGTCGCTGTGCGCTGTGCCATTCCATTCGAGATTACCCCGATCCGTTCTACCAAGGGCCATCCCGCCTCGCGCTCCAGCAGGAACTCCGCTTGTTTGCCCTGTTTTACGTCTGGGTCACGCCAATCCGTAGCCCCTATAGCATTCCAGTCGATTTCGCCCAGACTCGCAAGCTCTCGTCGGTCTTCCACGTAAAATGCGCCGGCATTCGAGAGCGTGAAAGCCCAGCGCAGTCCTTGAGCTTCTGCCCATTCTACGACCCTCTGGAGGTCGAATTCCAGATGCACGATGGGTTCCTGCCCACCCCGATAGGCCAAGTCGGGATGATTGCCCCGCGACAACAGGTAGAGCATGACGGACCGCGGGCAAAAATAGAATGGAACACATTCACCCACATGCAATCCCGGTTGGCTCTCCAGCGGAAGCGCGAGGCGACGCGACTTAATGTGATTCATCCCGACGGTTGTTCCTGTTCCTGCCCTCTGCGCCATTACCGCATCGCACAGGAGCCTGCCGTCAGCCACAATCGAGGCGAGACGGTCCACATGAACGATGTGATAGAGCTTCGGATTGGCGGGCGGCGGGGTCATCCGTCTATCTGGCCGGCAACAGCCATCTCCTCCTCGTCAGACTCCAGCTCGTCTGATTCTATTTCCGTTGACTGCACAACCTCCGCGGGCAGATTGGCTGCTGCTTCCCGCACATCTAGCTTGCCTGTCACCACGTCGGCAATCAGGCGGATGCGGTATTCAACTATTTTCGACACTGAGCAATCCGCTTTCTGAATCGCATCATCAAGGGGCGCACAGCGATCTATCAACTGGCGGAGGATAAGTTGTTGCTCGTCCAGATCCGGCAAAGCAATTGCTAAACGCCCATATCTTGTGGGGTTCAGGTTCACCTGATGAAGGCTCGGTATCGACGATTGCCTGGCAACGCTAAGAATGGCCGGACTATTTAATACAAAGTTGAGGTATTCAGAGCCAAAATCTGGCTTCGGTCGCAAGCGGACGAGGTAGGAAGCAAATGTAACAGGAGAATGGTGGCCTCTGAAAATGCCAACCTTCCCAACGAGAGCCTGACTGTTTGTCCTGTTGAAGAGAAGGTCCCCAGCTTCAAGCAACAGTGAAGCGTCGACGGAATTTACACCGCCATCTTCAGGAACCTTGATTTCGCCGTTTCTTATGTGGCCCATTCCAAGGACACGAATCGTCCCCTCATCGGTCGAAGGGTCCGAGATTCCGTAAGTCATAGACTCAAAGGCATGCTTCAGAGGCATTACGTTCCAATGTTTGGGGACTTCGCCAAGCCAAGGGAAACCTGAAGCCTTGAGAGGCGCTTTAGGATCGAGGCCACGAGTGACGGCGCGGTGGATGATGGCCTGCCTCTGCTCGTTGAGCAGAGCGATGATCTTGCGCTTGGCCCTGATCGCACGGTCCAGCCGCTCACACGCCCAATCCAGATACCGCACAATGGCCGCTTGCTCCTCCGCTGGAGGAATTGCCAGCGGCGTGTCAAGAAAGCGCTCATCGGTCAGTTGAAGCCTGGAAGTCCAGATTCCTCTGGAACGCACCTGTAATTCCCACTGAAACGGGCTTGAGCGAACGAGATAATGCAAAAACCCAGGAAGCATCAAGCCAGCATTGCGCAGGCGGTAAACGCCGTATGCAGAGCTGATAATTCCGTGGTATTTCGACACGCCCAACCCATTTGCCCATGCCCAGAGGCTGTTTATCACCAAGTCATCCGGCCAGCACAATTTGTAGCCGACGTAGGACTCTGCCTTGAACATCGTGACATTTGCAGACCTGCGGGGAATGACACCGCGGTGAGACGATACTGTTAGCAGCTCTTCTTGACCTGAATTCGAGCGTCGATCAATCGCATAAAGATGCGATTTGGCGCGCTCAACCCTCCAATGCGATGGAATGTCTCCAAGCCATTCGAGCCCACTCGGCTCTTTCGCAGCGTAATGCTTCAGCGCCTTTCTCATTCCGCGCCACCCGCCAGCACTTCCTCAAGCAGTCCGTCCGTCTCCTCTTCCAACGCCACAATGTCCGCCCGAATCTCTTCCAGGCTGCGCAGCGGCTGCGGTTTGTAGAAGTGGCGCGTGAAGCTGATCTCGTAGCCGACCTTCCAGTCGTCGCGGATCCAGGCGTCGGGCACATAGGGCAGCACCTCGCGGCGAATGAACCGCTCTACGCCCTCGCGCGTTGTGGCGTCCGTAGGTAGTCCACCCAACTGTCCGGATTCCGGAGCCTCCAGGAACGAGACCTGCTCGGTGTCGCGCAGCTCTGAGTCCGGCTCATACTCCACAACGCGCCGCTTGCCATCGATCTCCGCCTCATAGAGGCCGTACATCGGATTCGCCTCGGCCTTCCCGGCCTTGTACACCTTGGCGATGACCGGCGGCGCGGTTTCCACGCGCCAGCTTACAGCCTGCAGGATGGCCTTCAGGTCCGTGGCCGATACCTTACGGCCCAGCCGGTCGAGCGCTGCGGCAACCTCGCCGCGGAAGTGGTTGTGATCCTCGTAGAGTCCACCGCCCAACTCTTCGCGCAGCAGCGTGGCCGTCTCTACGAGCCGCCCATCGCGCTCCCACGTCTTCGCATCCAGCAACTTGCGCTTCTTCTTTTCGGGCAGAGTGCGCTTGGGCGCATCCTCTTCCTCGCTGTCGCCGTTTTCGTCACTGCCCCACTCGGAGAGCCGTGCTGTCAGCTTGGCCTCCACTGTGGCGAAGTCCGTGTGCAAAGTATCGCCGAACTCGTCGTAAATCGCCGAGCGCAACTCCTCATCGCCCGAGGCAAAGCGCAGCGTCTCGATGGCTTTGAGGGTGAGCTGCGAGTACAGCCGCAGCGGCCTCTCCACGGTGACCTTCCAGTAGCCAAAGGCTGCGTTGGAGAAGATCTTCGATTGCTCTGTCGGCGCAAAATCCAGATAGGCTTTGCAGATGGTCTCGATGTCCTCGGGCGACAGCTCGCAATTCTTTTTCCCCAGGTTCTTGCGCAACGGTTTGGACCACTGGGTTGCGTCGATGAGCTGGACCTGGCCGCGGCGATGCTCCGGCTTGCGGTTGGTGAGCACCCAGATGTAGGTGGCAATGCCGGTGTTGTAGAAGAGGTTGAGCGGCAGGAAAAGCATTTGCCCGTCGCTGGAGCGCGTGACGAGGGAGAACTCGGCATCGCCATTGTGGCTCAGCTTGAAGCGCGGATCGCGCATGCCATCCTTGCCACCCATGGCCTCCAGGTCCTTCTTCCAGCTCTTGCCATATGGCGGATTGGAGAGCATAAAGTCGAACTCAAGGGCCGGGAAAGCATCGCGCGAGAGCGTGGACCACTCGGGGCCGCCGACAATGTGGCTGGCGTGCTCGCCTTCGCCCTTGAGGAGCATGTCGGCCTTGCAGATAGCGTATGTCTCGCCGCTGATCTCCTGGCCGTAGAGGTGGCTACGTACATCGCGGCCGTGTCGGAGAGCGAGTTCGAAGAGCGTCTCTTCGGCCACAGTCAACATTCCGCCCGTGCCGCAAGCCCCGTCGTAAAGCAAATACGAACCGGACTGAATGGAGTCGGCGATAGGCAGAAAGATGAGGTTCGCCATCAGCTTAACGGCATCGCGGGGCGTCCAATGTTCGCCAGCCTCCTCGTTGTTCTCTTCGTTGAACCGTCGAAGACTGTGCCCATGGAATGGTTGTCGAGGCCGGGCTGACGCACGGTGCCATCGGTATCCACGACTGGGTTAGGCGAGAGATTGATTTCAGGATCGAGAAACTTCTCGATCAGAGTGCCCAGCGCGTCGGCCTTGGAGAGTTTCGGCAGGTTGTTGCGCAGCTCGAAGTTGTTCAGGATGTCCTGCACGTTGGGGGAGAAGCCATTCAGATAGTCCTCAAAGTCCTGGAGGAGCTGCTGCTGGCTGGAACGGGCACGGAGATCACGCAGACAAAATCGCGACGTGTTGTAGAACGCCTGCCCGGCGGCGGCGCAGAGAGCCTCCCGCTGCTCGGTGATGCCGGCACCGTCGAGCATCTTCTTGGCGTCGAGCACGGCCTGATTGGTGGGCTCCAGAACAGCGTCGAGCCGACGGAGCACGCACATCGGCAAGATCACATCCCGGTATTTGCCGCGCACGAAGACATCGCGCAGCACATCGTCGGCAATATTCCAAATGAACGAAACGAGCTTGTTGTGAACTGCCTGATCCATTGCCCCTCAGTGCCGCCGCTGCGGCCCAGCCGTATTTAAGGATTCAAGGGCCAATTCTAAATCCTTGGTAGACACGAAGACTGACCGCGCCAAAGAAACCACGAGCGCGGTGTTGTGCAGCCGCCGCGCCCATCTCCACAGGAAAAACGGCTCCGGCCATATCTTCGAGTGCTCACGTCGCCCAGCCCCTGTAAGCCAATTTGGTTTCCTTTTATTGATATATACATCAATTTCTTGTGGCTATAAAGAACAAATTGATATAAATATCAATTCTATGAGGACGCTTCAGGAGCTGGGAGAAGCCGTTCGAACCGCCCGGCGGGATCTTCGGCTGAAGCAGAAAGATGTTGCCGCACAGGCGGGGATTACGCCGGAATCGCTCCTCCGATTTGAGCGAGGGCAATCCTGCGAATTCGGCTCCCGCAAGCTCCTTGCCGTACTCGCCGTCCTCGGCCTGGAGCTGGCTTTTGTGAAAGCCGGCACGTATGGCACGCTCGATGAGCTTAAGCGGGAGCGAGGTGGCCAGTAGAGAATCAGGGCAGACGCCGATCGGACTCAAACCAAGACTGCGCCCAACTGAGAAGCGCAAGAAAGAGCACCCCGGCTACAGTGAATACAAGGATGTAGAAGTATCGGGGACCGTGCCAATCATTTGCCTGCATCAGATTGACTGCAGACCAGATTGCATTGCCCAAGACGCCGGCGACGACAAACTCGAAGCTCTTTAGAAATGTCCGCATGCTCGGAACCCACTCTTGAATGAGGCATTTGCAGGAACGCCTGCAATGCTACCTATCGGCGCAGGAAGAGATTTCGTTAAGGCAGCCAGCATCATTTTCCGGTAACGCCTGGGTAACGTATTTGCTCACAAATGACTGCTAACGAATCCCAACAGATACAAGTCTGAAACGTATTCAACTAGTTTAGTTTGCACAAGATATGCTCGCCCATACAGGCGCCTACCAAACCATGCAAAATGGCCCGGTTGGGACTTTCACGGCGATAACACGGGTTCAAATCCCGTCGGGGACGCCAACAAAACAAAAGACTTAGAGAAAATCGAACCCAAAACCGAGAGTTTGAAAGGGTTCGATAAGAAAAGCCGCTCTCAGCCTTCATCCTCTTCATCTTTCTTCTGCCCCATGATCTGCCGTGCTACGCGGCTGTGGTCCACTCCCACCGCTGCGCGTGACTGTAGAGAGCATTCATGATGTTCCTGATCTTGGCCTTGGTTCCTCGTGACAGGGCAAGGGACTTCAGCCATTCCTCGACCTGGACCGCCCTCACGTCAGCGAGTCTGTAAGATCGCCAACGTGGAAGAATCCATTTGCGCAGATAGCCTGCATACGTTGCCTGCGTTGAGTAGGACTTCCGTGTTTCGTCTTCGCCGGCCTGACTGCCCAGCGGCCGCGTGCCGTTTACAAAGTCCGGCAATTCGTGCAAGCGGTAGTGTTCAACCAATGTTTCAATGCTTATCGCCCGCAATAGTTGCCGCGGGGTTTGTTCGTTGATCTCCAATCGCAATGCGTCTGCCGCCTTTTGTGCTTTGGCTTCGGTCTTGTAGTCGTTGACCGATCCGATCACGGCTTTGCGATAGGACTTGGTTCCGTCAAGCTGGACCTCGTACCAGCGAAAAATCCAAACCGTCTCGCCGGACTTGCGCTTGACGCGCTGCAAACTTCCCTTCTGATGTCGTGCACGCCTCCTGTACTTCTCCTTTCGAGTGGCGAGCACGGTTGGCCTGAATCCAGCGTAATCCAAGCGGACGGACGCCACCAGGGGATTTCATGCGCGAGTACAGTGGGTCAGCTCGCGATTTCTTCCCGCGCAATCCATTCCTCGATCGTCGAGCCGCGGAAGCCCAGTAATCATGTCCAGGGAAATTAGTGCGTTCTCCCGTACGCTCCATAAACATGGAAGCATTAAGCCATTGCAAGGCTTATCCCGGGAGGGAATTCGACGGCGCAGTCGTTTTTTATCCTCGCAAGCCGATCATCGTTCGACCTAAAGAGACGTTTACAGAAGCCCTTTGCCCCAGCACTGATAAGTCAATAAAGGGACTTCAGGCCAGTCCGAATGAACGTCTGGATTCGCGGACATCATGGGCTTATCAGATGGAAGGATCCGGTGCCACGCTATTAACGTCCCAACCCCAAACTAACCTTACACACCAATTCGTCAATGTTCTTTAGAGATCTTTGGCGCTCTTTGAAACCACCAACTACGCTCTCTAACTTCTTGAAAACCCGATACTTGTATCACAAAAGAATTATGAGCGCTAGCTTGCGCCGGCCGAGCCCCCATCCGCCGATTGCTTAGGTTCGGACATTATCGGCGGAAAAGATCAAGGGGTGACGGGTGGCTAAACTGCAAGGGAATGGACCACACTTGCTAGTGTCCCTTCGTCGTTTCCTTGGCATCCGCGCGATCGCTCCAAGAAGAACAGTGACCAAATTCTAACGCGATGGCGACCCAGCATTACAATTTATGGATATTCATCCCTGAATTAAAGCAGCAAAAACTATTCGAATTATTTCGTTGGTCGCTTGAAACGGAACGGACAGTCACTACACTATCGCAACGAGCGATCACCGTTATCGACCGGATCGATTCGCTGAATCGGTTGCGACCACGTTAAAGCTTCTGCCCTGGATGCAAGGTGGGCTGTTCGTGAAACTTTCCCATGCTCTGAGCCACAGTTCTTCTGCGCTTTCCGGGCCAAAAGAATGCTATTCAAAACTCCGGCGTGTGATGGTCAGAACTTTTTTTAATTCTTTCATCCAAAGACGCTTTACAACCTTCGCACATTAGCGGTAGAAATAGGTGACCAATTAGCAAGCTGGTTGGATACGGCTTCCCCTGGCTATGAGGCGGCAAAGATATTCACTCTTAGTCAATCGTCAGTCAGTAACGCTAGACCTACAAAAGTGATATCGCTTCGGGTTCCTTATGGGACTCACAATGTCGATAGACTACCCAAATTGCCGCGTTCACTTCCGATCCTACGATCTCTCAGATCTTGAAGCTGTCGCGAAACGGCAACTCATCTTTGGCGGGTTGTTGATTTTTGTAGCAATTCTCGTCGATTGGGGGCTGGCCAGTAATGACCGTAAGCAAATTTCATGACAAGTGGCAGGCGATCCAAGTCACACCTCGATTTGAAACTGATTGCAGCAAGAGTTCCTCCCAACGACAGCTGCGAAGAGTTTGTGCCCAAATACCGAAGCCTTAAAAGATGGTCGGACCTGCGCAATGAGATCGAGTTGCCTTTTTTGCCGGGTACATGTTCTGTAAATTCAACAAAAACGCAAAATGCGCTGCCACGACCACGCCCGGCGTCATCTGGATCGTCAAGAACTGCGCTGGGATTGCCACCATCGATCAATCGAGCATCCAGGCGCTTCGCCAAATCGAAGGACTCAGGATCCTAGTCGAACCGTGCGATTACTTACACGCCAACTTAAGGCTGCCAGCCAGCATCCGACTTCTCATCGACAACACTGGAAACAGCATCGCTGAGCCATTCTGTGGTTCGGGCACGGGCAGCTGAGTGCCTTTTTACAGCGTAAGCGCGCCTTAACAACAAATGAGTGCACAACGAAGAAGATTTCAGCCAAAACGGTAGGATGCACCGACTTCATAGCACTTGGGCGTTCTCATGAATGATTCGCCCAGCTTGTCGCCATAAGGGTTGCGATGCGGAGATCATATCGAAGTTCCAGACCGCGATCGCCAGAACATCAACGAACTCCTAACACCAAAGATCTAAAGCGGCTGGAGGCGCACTATCTCCATGTGTGGAATATTGGGTTACTTTCATATTTCCGGGCCTTGCCCTGATCAAGGGCCTGTGCTTGATCTCATGGCTGATGTTATTCGGCACCGCGGGCCTGACTCTGCTGGTAAATTCGAAACTCCCTACGGAGGTCTTGGGTTTCGCCGTCTCAGCATCATCGACCTGGAAAGCGGCGATCAACCTATTCTGAACGAAGATTCGTCGCTGGCATTGATTTGTAATGGCGAGATTTTCAACTTCAAAGAATTGCGATCGAATTTGCTGAAGCGCGGCCATCGATTTCGTACTTCTTCGGACGTAGAGGTGCTGCTACATCTCTACGAGGATCACGGCCTGGATATGCTGCAGAAGCTAAACGGGCAATTCGCCTTTGCGCTGCTCGATCTAAAGAAACGTGAACTGATACTGGCCCGCGACCATGTAGGAATCGCGCCTTTACATTTCTGCATCGCCGATAACATGCTGGTGTTCGGGTCCGAGATCAAGTCCATCCTGAAACATCCCGCCGTCAAACGTACGGTGAATCTGACTGGACTCGATCAAGTACTTACCTTTCCAGGTCTTGTAAGTCCGCAAACGATATTTGGCAATATTCAGCGCCTCCAGCCAGGTCATTTCCTGCGGGTAAATGAAAGCGGCATTCAAGACTTCGAGTATTGGGATCTTATATATCCAATGGCAGATGATATTCCAGAGCACAAGCCAGAGGCCGTCTATATCGACGAACTCGGAGAGAAACTAGCGCATTCGGTACGTTATCGATTGAATGCTGATGTCCCGGTAGGTTTTTATCTGAGCGGAGGTTTGGATTCCTCACTGATAGCAGCGTTCATCCACAAACTGGAGCCAACCATGACGCGTCATGCGTTTTCGATTGGCTTTCACGACACCCGCGCGGACGAAGGACGCTATCAGCGCCTCATGGCAGATAGAGTCAACTGCGATTTACATTTTGCGCGATTTAATTCAGGCCGCACGGCGGAGATGATGCGGTCAATGCTCTACCACGCGGAATGCCCGGTTAAGGAGACTTACAACACTTGCTCTTTTGAATTGTCCAGGGCAGCGCGAGCGGAAGGGATCAAAGTGGTTCTCAGTGGAGAAGGGGCCGATGAACTGTTTGCTGGGTATGTCGGATACCGCTTTGACCGGATTAAACGCGAACGCCTGCTTAAGGACGTGTTAACGGAGTTGGAACAGATAGAAGAGCAAATGTGTGAGACTCTTTGGGGCGATAAAAAGGTTCGATACGAGTTGAACTATCACAGTCACCGGCAGCAGCGACGAAGGCTTTATTCGAAGGACCTTCAGGGCAGCTTTCACGAATTCGATTGTCTGCGTCAGCCGCTTGTACGAAAAGACCGCATCATCGGCCGGCACCCAATACACCAGCGTTCTTATTTGGATTTCAAATTGCGTATGGCTGATCACCTGCTTATGGACCACGGAGATGCGATGGCACTTGCCAACTCAGTCGAGGCCAGATATCCATTCCTAGATATTGACCTGATTCGTTATGCAGTGCAGATACCTCCCGAGCTGAAGCTGAACCGTTACACGGAAAAATACATTTTGCGCAAGGTAGGCGAGGATGTTCTTCCTAAAGAGATATTACGCAGAGAGAAATTCGGTTGGTATGCGCCAGGCAGCCCGGAGATGCTGCAGCACAGGGTCGAATGGATTCTGGACATGCTGTCAACCGATACGATCCGGCGTCAGGGTTATTTTGACCCGGTGGAAATCGAGAATCTGAAGCGGCAGTACAGCACTCCTGGATTCAAGCTCAACCAGCCGTACGAGAGCGACTGGTTGATGGTGGTCGCCACGTTCGGGATGCTGCAAGAACTTTACGACCTCCCGGTGTGTACCAATCAAAAACAGGAAAGGTGGGAACAGGGAATATGACTGCGACCGTAGAAGCTATTCAAACGAATCCGACACTAGCTTTCGTCATGGAACGTGGCGATGTTTCCTCATACGGTCAGAATGATTTGCCTGAACTTTGGCGCACCCATGGCGAAAAGATCGACAAGGCACTATGGTCAAACGGAGCTGTTCTGTTCCGAGGATTTGGCGTAACTAGCCAGGAAGAATTCGAACATCTAATGGGCTGCTTCAAAGGCCGCTTATTGGAGTATATCGATGGAAACTCTCCGCGCACAAAGGTTGGAGCGGGCGTGTATACCTCAACCGAGTATCCTGCCGAGTACTTTATCTCTCTGCATAATGAGCTGTCGTATTCGGCTAACTGGCCCAAGCGGCTGTTTTTCTGCTGTGTACAGGAACCCAGCTCAGGGGGCGAAACTCCGCTGGTGGACAGCAGACGTCTGCTTCGAGAGCTTCCTGAAGACTTGGTGCAAGCCTTCAGAAACTTGAAGGTCAGGTATATTCGCAATCTTCATGCCGGCAAGGGATTTGGCCCCTCCTGGCAGAAGACCTTTCAGACCGAGGATAAGACAGAAGCAGAGGAGCTTGCACGAGGCACCGGAGTCGAAGTCGAGTGGTTGAGTGGGGGTATCTTGCGTTTGTCGGCAACTCGTGCTGCGACGACAACGCATCCGATGACGGGTGAAGAGGTTTGGTTCAATCAGGCAGATCAGTTTCATCCTTCGACACACCCGAAGGCGATCTATCAAACTATGGTCGCGCTTTACAAGGGACGGGAAGATCTGATGCCGCAGAATGCAACCTTCGGAGACGGATCGTCCATTCCTCTGGAGCACTTAAACACAATCAGAAATACGACACGTCGTCTGCTCACCGCATTTTCCTGGCGACTGGGAGATGTAGTGATGGTAGACAATGTGCTGGCAGCTCACGGACGCATGCCATTTACGGGCAGCCGTCGCATTCTGGTGTCGATGACAGCACATTAGTTTGGTTTTTATCGGAAGGGAATGGGGGGACAATGACATTGAAATCAGATATTGGCGTGATAGGAGGAATGGGACCGCTAGCATCGGCCGCATTCGTTCGCAGCCTATATGGCATGTATCAAGGGCAACTAGAGCAGAGTTTGCCTTCTGTGACCTTGTATTCTGATCCATCCTTTGCAGACCGAACAGCGACATTTCTTGGCGGTGGCGACTTTAGCCCGATGCTACGAAAGTTGGAGGATAAGATCAGGAAAATGCTTGCGGATGGCATGGAGCGAATTGTCATCTGTTGCATGACTGCCCACTATCTGGTTCCTATGCTGCCGCTTGAGTTGAGGCAGCATATTGTTTCTCTTGTGGACATTGCCGTCGAAGAATTACACCGGACGCGCAAGCGGTGTCTGATCGCCTGTACTACAGGAGCCACTAAGCTGCGGATATTTCAGGATAATCCTGAATGGTACCGTGCGGCTCCGTTCGCAGTGTTTCCAACAGACGCGGAACAGGAGCAGTTGCACACCGGAATTTATCGCTTGAAAAGGGAGCACATAACCGAACCGCTGGCTGAGATAGTTGCTTTTATCGCTGCAGCTCATCGAGTAGAAGCAATACTGGCGGGCTGTACAGAATTGCATCTGTTATCGCCTCTTCATGCAGGCTCAAACAGGTTGAACCAAACTTACGACTTTTTAGACCCACTAACTGCGGTTGCGCGACTGTGGATGGAGGAAGAACATGCATCAGAAGTTTATTCATGAGATGTTTCAAGATGTGGCGATGGCCAATCCCTCGCTGCCTGCAATCACAACGCCTAGCGAAACATTGAGTTATGCAGAGTTAAATGTCTGGTCCAATAACCTCGCTCAACACCTGGCAAACAGAGGAGCACACAAAGGGTCAATCACCTACATTGCGGCCAATTCTTCGTTTTCTGTAGTCGCGTCGATGCTGGCCGCTCTCAAGCTGGGAGCCGTCTTTGTTCCCGTTGATCCCCACGCTCCGCCGGCACGTCTGCGCGCTCTGACTGGTGAAGTCCCACCGGATTTTATTCTCGTCGAATATATTCCAGGATCAGCCGTTGACGATTTGCTCGATGCGTCGATTCCTGTCGTCATTATCGACGGCGGTGATGGTGAAGGACAGATTAAAACGCGACTTGGTAACCATGGACTGTTGACCGAAACGTCTGCCCCGGACAGTGTCTCTGGGCCAGACGACATGTGTTATGTGTACTTCACCTCCGGATCAACAGGAAAGCCCAAGGCCATTGCGGGTCGCTTGAAAGCCATCGATCACTTTGTCCGCTGGGAGGCAGAAGAGTTTGGCGTGAAGCAGGGAACTGCGGTAAGTCAGCTGGCTTCGCCTTTCTTTGACGCATTTTTGCGCGATGCATTCACTCCGTTGTGCTTTGGCGGGGTTGTGCGAGCTACAGACAACCGCCAAATGATTCTCGATGCCAAACAACTTGTGCGCTGGATGAATGAGTCTGAGGTCGAGCTGGTTCATTCAATTCCTTCTATCTTTCGCACGCTGTTGGGCGAGCCTCTAACTGCTCGCGACTTTCCCAAGCTGCGCACGGTGGCGCTCGCCGGCGAACTGCTGCTTGCCAGCGATGTGCGGCGTTGGAGAGAGATATTCGACGACCGTATCCGCCTGGTGAATCTATACGGCGCTAGCGAGACGACAATGGTGAAGTTATTTCATGACGTGCGAGCCGAAGATATCGAGCGAATCTCCATCCCGATCGGCAAGGCCATTCCTGGTGCGCGTGCTCTTGTGCTGGATGAGGCCGGGCATCCGACTGCCGAAGGCGCGGTCGGTGAAATCTTCATCCGTACGCCTTACAGATCACTCGGCTACTACGGCAAACCTGATTTGACGGACGAAGTTTTCGTTCCCAATCCTTTGAGTGGCGACCCGAACGACGTCGTCTACAAGAGCGGCGACCTGGGCCGGATGATGGAGGATGGCAGCTTAGAGTATCTGGGAAGAAGAGACCAGCAAGTAAAGGTCCGCGGCGTCAGAATCGAGATCGCGGAGATTGAGGATGCGATCTTGAACACAGGAGCGGTCGCAGAAGCAGCGGTAACAGCGCGTACGGACATGATCGGCAACTCGTATCTGTGCGCATATATCGTCAGCAAGAATGGCTCGGCGCGCGATGAGGTCCAGGCAAAGCTTGCATTAATCATGCCCGATTACATGTTGCCGTCGAGCTATCTCGAAGTGGAGCGCCTGCCTCGAACGACGACCGGAAAGGTTGATCGCTCAGCCCTGCCTAGCCCGGAAGAACTTTTGGACAAAGATCACGCATACGTCGAGCCACGCAACGAGACGGAGGCGGAAGCGGCCAAGTTGTTTGCTGAAGTGTTGGGACTCGAACAAGTGGGCGTACACGACGACTTCTTCAAGCTTGGCGGTCATTCGCTCCTGGCAATGACACTACTCTCCTCGCTTATCTCCAAGTTCGAAATCGACCTGCCATTGGCGAGCCTGTTCGAGCACCCCACGGTTGCCGAGATTGCACCGTTAATACAAAAGCTTCAGGCTGAAGGTCGTTTCGAGGGCTACCAGCCTCTTGGAACTCAGGTCACGCTTGACGAGGAACTTGAAACCCGCGTTAACTCCATGAGCGATGAGGAGGTCGATGCGCTGCTTCACGATATTCTCGCAGAGCGCACCACGGGGGCCGAATTGTGAAAGAGTCGTTGACATTGCGCCTATCAGAGATCGCTTCAATTGAGATGAGACCTGAAGCCTTCGTGCCCGGTCAGCAGGGTAATGTATTTGCACGCCTTAGTTCGATGACGAGAGAGCAGAAAGAGGCGCTGTTACTTCATCTTCAGGAGCAGCAGAGGCGCAAAACAATTCGCCGGCAGGTAATTCCGGTAGCGCGGCAAGCTGCCGAACCTCCCGACGTGGAAAAGATGCAGGAGGTTGGTATTCGGCGCTACCTGGGCCAGATTCTGCAGAATGCATCTGGCAAGCTCTCAGAAGTTGCTGCTCGTCTGCCTGAGCTCAGTACGGAGCAATGCCGTGCACTGCTGGCGCAGTTGTTGCAGCGCTCTTGGCAAGGCGCCACGAAGGCCAGACTTTCGTTTGCCCAGCAACGCTGCTGGTTTTTCGACGTTTTGAATCCCGGCAGTTCTACGCAGAATATTGCAGCCGCAGTTCGCGCCCATGGCCCGCTCGACCTGTGGTTGCTTGAGAAGTGCCTGAATGCTATTGTTGCTCGCCACGAGACGCTTCGGACCAACTTTGTCGCAGCCTCCGAGGGGCCTATGCAGGTCATTTTTCCGACACGTCAGCTAATGATTCATCACTCCGAACTTAGCGAGGCAGTGAAAGAGCACGGAGATGTAGCGCTTTACGAAGCGATTCACGCAGAGGCGTATCGTCCTTTTCTTTTGAGCACGGGACCGCTCATGCGAGTAAACAGCTTTCATATAGGTCCACTTGAACATGTGCTTCTCTTGACGATGCATCACATTGTCGGCGACGAGTGGTCCATTGGAGTGTTACTGGAAGAGCTTGGCTGTCTCTATAGTACGCACTGCAAGGAAGGCGCACTGCCACCGCTTGAGGTTCAGTATGCCGACTACGCCGAATGGCAGGCGAGCGAAGTCACCCATGATGCGGTGAAGACTGAACTGGCCTTCTGGCGCAAACAGCTGTCTGGGACTCAATTTGTTCTAGAAGTCCCAACTAACCGTCCTCGTCCTGCTATGCAGACCAATAACGGATTGATGGAAGCGTTTGTGCTTCCGGGCACTGCCGTTCAGGGCATGACGGCTTTGGCGCGCAGCGTGGATTGCACAAACTTCATGGCCATGTTGGCGGCGTTTTACTCTCTGTTGCATGTGCGCACCGGACAACGGGACATCCTTGTTGGAACTGATTTCGCCAATCGCAACCGGCCAGAAACGAGCAACCTGATCGGATTCTTTGTCAACGAGTTGGCCCTGCGCTGCGTTCTGCGCGACGATCCATCTTTCACTGAGATTTTGAAACGGACGCGCAAAACTGCTGTGGAAGCATTTAGTCATCCGGAGATTCCATTCCAGTGGATTGTCGAAGATCTTAAACTGGAGCGCGATCCAAGCCGTGGGCCGGTGTTTCAGGTCGTTTTCGACCTGCATAACATCCCTATGCAATTGGAGTTCAACGGCATAACTTTCGAGTCATTCCGAATACCGAAACGGCCTGCGAAATTTGACATGACGCTCTTTATCAGCGAGTCGCCTGAGGATACTTATGCGTTGCTGGAGTACAACACGGACTTGTATGACAGGGAAACAGCCATTCAGTTTCTTCACGACTACAGCAGGATTGTCGAGTTAGCGGTGGCCTGCCCGACGATTCGGTTGTCGGAGTTCTGTATTGCCATGAGGACGTGAGTCTTAATGCGGATTGAAGATGTTCGAGCAGTTATTACTGGGGCTGCAAGCGGGCTAGGCCGAGAGTTTACTTTGCAGCTTCTTGCTTCCGCGGCCTGGGTCTGTGCGGGCGACATCGATACCGCTGGACTCCGGTCTTTGTATCGCCAAGCCAAACAATTGCCGGGACGGCTTTTCATTCAGGAGTTGGACGTGGCCGACGAGCAGGCTGTCACAGCCTACGTTGCTCAGTCATGTCGCTCGATGGAAGGGCTGAACACTGCAGTGCACTGCGCGGGTATCTTGCGCGACGGTTTACTGGTAACATCCTGCGGCGGAGAGCTGCGCAAGATGAAATCACACCAGTGGACCAGGGTACTTGAGGTCAATCTGTTTGGCTCCTTTTACTTAGCTCGTGAGGCTGCTGCCGTCATGCTCGAACAAGGGCGGGGCGGTGTGATTGTCAATATCTCGTCGCTCGCCCGATCAGGCCAGACGGGGCAAGGAAATTACTCTGCATCAAAAGCAGCTATCGATGCGGCCACGCGCAGTTGGGCCAAAGAACTGGGACCAGCGGGTATTCGCGTAGCAGCGCTGGCACCTGGCGTAGTGGAAACTCCGTTTCTCGAAGGCATTTCGGAAGAGGCTCTTTCTAGCTTAAAAAGCAGGATTCCGCTGGGACGGTTCGCAACTCCGACTGAGGTATGGCACGCGGCGCGCTTCCTTATAGAGTGCGATTATTTCACTGGACGTGTATTGGAAATTGATGGCGGAGCCGACCTGGTATCGGCGTCATAGGAGGCCTGAAAGTGATTATTACGGCTAGCTCCAGGACATCCATGGCGCATATTCTCGCTGAAAGAAGTGAGCTGCAGCCGGATTCGAAGGCTTATACATATCTGGCGGACGGAGAGCATGAGAGCTGCACGCTAACTTTCGGCGAACTGCATCAGCGCGTCAAGACCATCGCGTTCGAGCTATCGTCCAGGAAGCTATTTGGAACGCGAGCTCTGTTGTTGTATCCCTCAGAGTTAGAGTTCATCTCAGCCTTCCTAGGTTGTTTGTATGCGGGGGTGATTGCAGTTCCCTGTCCTTATCCTGCCCGGTCACGCAACTGGCCGAGGGTTCTCTCCATAGCAAAAGATTGCGAGCCTACAGTCATCCTGACGAGCGAGAAAGGCTCTGCACAGCTTCGCCCCCGCATCGAAGCGCCTGATTGGCCGACAAGTTGCCAATTGATTGCAACCGATAACATGATGGACAGTGGATGCGTCTTTGGCCCAGTGCGCGATATGCCACGAACCGCGTTTCTTCAATATACATCCGGCTCAACATCAGACCCTCGCGGAGTCATCGTTACGCACGATTCGCTCATGCACAATGAGGCAATGATCCAGCAGGCGTTTTCGCAAAGTTCAGACGACATCATAGCCGGTTGGCTTCCCTTGTATCATGACATGGGCCTGATCGGGACTGTTTTGCAGCCGCTCTATGTCGGATCGCACAGCATCCTCATGCCTGCGGCAGTCTTTTTGCAACGCCCCGCGCGTTGGCTGGAAGCGATCTCGCGTTATCGCGCTACTACAAGCGGAGGCCCGAATTTTGCTTGGGACCTGTGTACAAGGCGAGTCTCCGAGGAGGACCTCGGCAAGCTCAATCTGAGCAGTTGGCAAGTTGCCTTCAACGGCGCCGAGCCCGTGCGAGCAGAGACGATTGAGGCCTTTACCCATCGCTTCTCCTCAGTTGGATTTTCACGAAACGCCTTTCAACCTTGCTATGGTCTGGCCGAAGCGACGCTTCTTGTCAGTGCTGGGTCGCGCGGTCGCGGACCTGTTGTGGCGAGATTCGACAGGCCCGGAATCGAGGCAGGTTGGGCCGTTCCTGCAAGTTCAGAACTGGCAACCAGCACGGAGTTGGTCGGCTGCGGAAGTGGCTGGAGCGATCAACAATTGCGTATCGTCGACCCGGTGAGCGGCGTTCCATTGTCGCCGGGGCTGATCGGTGAGATTCAGATTTCTGGCACCAGCGTTGCGGATGGCTATTGGAATCATCCGAAGGTACCAGAGGAGACATTTGTAACCATAGAGGATCGTACCTGGTTGCGCAGTGGCGATCTCGGTTTTCTTTCCTCGAACGAGCTGTTCATCACCGGCCGATTAAAGGATCTGATTATTTTGCGAGGCCGCAATATCTATCCGCAAGATTTGGAAGCCGTTTCTGCATCAGCTCACAAATCGACCCAACCTAATGCTGCTGCCGCCTTCGCCATTGAACACAATGGCAGCGATGCGGTCGTGCTTATTCAGGAACTCAGTCGCAGTGTAGCTGACTCGGCGGAAAACATTGCGATCGCGATCCGCGAAGCTATTGCACGGGAGCATGAAGTTCAGCTTCTGGACGTAGTCCTGTTAGGTCCTGGGGAGTTGCCGAGAACCAGCAGCGGAAAGGTTAGGCGTGGCTACTGTCGCACGCAATATCTGACCGGCGTGTGGCGCGGTGTGGCCGTCGGCGCAATGGATATGCAAACGGTCCCTGAACTATCAACTGTCTTGTTGCAGGAGACGATCAATATGGTGGCGAGCGTTCTCAAGGTTGGGCCCGCATCGATCTCTGCCAATTTTACCCTCGTAGCAGCAGGGCTGGATTCATTGCGGGCCATCGACCTGGTTCAGCGGATCGAAGACTGTTGGGGAATCAAGTTGCTGGTCGCAGAATTATTGGAAGGGATGACGGTTGCAGAACTGGCGGAGAGGGGAACCGAGCAAGTAGCGACTGTCGCCGAACAGCCAAGCGCGCAAGCTTCCCTCGTACTGACTCCGGGGCAGAAGACATTGCTAACCTTGGACTCCATTTCGGGACATGCAAGCCCCAACAATCTATTCGGCGCATGCTGGCTGGAGGGGCCAGTTGACATCGACGCACTGTTCCAAGCGGCCTATTGTGTCGTTGCGAGGCATTCGGCCTTGCAAACAACTTTATCGAATCTTTGCGAAGACACACTGGTTGAGCGGCCAAGCCTGGGCGCCGATTGTGCAATATGGGATCTATCTGCGTTCGATGAAGCAGAGCTGCGTCAGGCGATCGCAGAAGAAGGCAGCCGTCCGTTCGATGTTGTGCATGGACCGCTCTTGCGGCTGCGAGTCGGCTCCTATCGCGATGAAAGGTTAGTGCTACTAATCACCTTGCATCATATGGCCGGTGATTTACGTTCGTTGGAAATCATCTTGAATGAATTGGGCGCACTCTATGCAGAGGCAGTCGATAATCTGCCTGCGCATTTGCCGGTTCCCGTTCCATTCGCAGCGTTCGCCGGGCACCAGTCAGAATGGTTGGCTGGAAAGGATGCTGAACGGACATGGTCGTTCTGGCAGCATGAATTGTCGAATCTTACTTTACTTGAATTGCCTTATGACCACGCTAGGAGTGGCGCCGTGAGCTTGCGCGGAGATATGGTGCGTCAGGAGCTTTCAGTTGCAGCCACCGAAGCTGCCAAGATGCTGGCGCGCAAAAACGGCAGCACCCTCTATGCGTTTCTGCTTTCGGTGTTTCAGACTTTTCTGCACCGTTATACCGGAGTGTCAGACATTGTAGTGGGATCGTCCTTTCTGGGCAGAGACCAATCGAGATTTTCAAATACCGTCGGTTATTTTACCAATCCCTTGCCGTTGCGCGCTTCGCTGCAAGATGACCCGACATTTCAGGAACTGCTTTCTAGAAACACTGTGCATATGCGACAGGTTATGCGTCATGCGAGCCTTCCCGGCGCTTTGCTAGCGCAGAAATTAGGTAAGCGGACAGAGGGAGGCCTGTCGCTTTATCGAGTCTACTTCGTCTTTGAACAGGCCAGCATGAGCCATCAGAATCTGCCGGCTGTTGCCATTGGAACACCTGGCGCATCCATCGAAGTTGGACCCTTGAAGCTTTCGTCGATCGGCGTGAACCAGAACACCTCGCAGTTTGATCTACTGCTCTATGTCGCCGAGTACAACGGCGGCATGCAACTCGCGCTGAATTACGATACAGACCTATTCGAACGCGGCACAGTAAAAGAGGTTTTGTCCAGCATTGCGAGCTTGATTACTTCGGCCGTCGAGACTCCTGAGCAACGCGTCCACGACTCGAATATTCTGGACGCCACGCAGCGTGATAAGCAATTGCAGGTCTGGAACAAGGCTGGACAGACGCATTCAGTAAGTGGTGGTCTGTATGAAAGGTTTGAGGAGACTGCGCAACTCAATCTTAGCGGCATCGCGGTCGTTGACGGCATTGACGAGTTGACTTATGGAGAATTGGTGGAGCGCAGCCGTTGTCTATCTGCGGTCTTGCGAGAGGCGGGAGTTGGCGTCGAATCCCGGGTGCCACTATTACTCAGACCCGGCGCGAATCAGATTGTTGCCATTCTGGCAGTGCTGCAGGTCGGTGCCGCTTACGTCCCTCTCGACGTCCTTCATCCTACCGAACACCTGGCATATATGGTGAAAGATGCGCTCGATGGGATAAGTGCCGCCATCCTGGTTGCCGAGCAGGGAATGGAAGAGATTGTCGAATCGATCCGATGCAAGTGCGGCATTTCGATTTATGTTATAGACGCCGTGCAACCGCCGCCCACGTGCATCTATCCCGCTGTTAAGGCGACGCCGGACAATGCTGCGTATGTGATTTACACCTCAGGTTCTACCGGCAAACCGAAAGGCGTCATCAACACACACGGCAACGTATTAAGGCTTTTTGCGGTGACCGAAGAGCAGTTTCATTTCAGCGCTGCGGATACGTGGACGATGTTCCACTCCTATGCCTTCGATTTTTCGGTATGGGAGATATGGGGCGCGCTTCTTTACGGCGGCAGACTGGTGATTGTTCCCTATGAAACAAGGCTGTCTCCTCTGCTGTTCTACCATCTGCTGCGCTCGGAGGCGGTAACGGTTCTCTGCCAGACGCCCTCTGCCTTCCGACAACTGACAGACTTGGCTGAACCGTGGGGAAAGCGTCATAAGATCGTGCTGCGCACGGTGATCTTCGGCGGCGAGGCACTGGAGTTAGCTAGTCTTGCGACATGGCGAAAAGCTTTTGAGAGCGAGCCGCCAGAGTTGGTCAACATGTACGGCATTACGGAAACCACTGTTCATGTGACCTACCGCCTGCTGAAAGACGAGGAACTAACCGGAGCGCACCGCAGCTTGATTGGTCGCCCGATTGGGGATTTGCAGGTGTATCTTCTCGATACACGGTTGAACCTGCTTCCCGCCGGGGCCATCGGTGAGATCTTTGTCGGCGGCGCCGGCCTTGCGCGCGGCTATCTCCATCGCCGTGGCCTGACAGCAGAGCGGTTCTTGCCGAACCCCTTCAGCAGCCTGCCCGGAGACAGGCTTTATCGCAGCGGCGATCTGGCGCGCTATCTGCCAAACGGTGAACTTGAATACCTCGGCCGCATCGATCATCAAGTAAAGATTCGCGGACACAGGATCGAATTGGGCGAGATCCAACACGCACTGAACGGGCATCCTCTGGTTGCCCAGGCCCTGGTACTGAGCGGCTCGGACCGTCAAGGCGAGGCGCGGTTGATCGCCTATATCTGCGGACAGATTCCCCGGCAAAGCCTCGGCACGGAGCTACGCGAGTTCCTTTTGAACAAACTTCCCAGCTATATGATCCCGGCAGCCTTTGTGTACGTGGATCATTTTTCACTCACCGCAAACGGCAAGATAGACCGTCGTGCTTTGCCAGCTCTCGAAGCAGAGTGTGAGTCTACCCGTAAGTCTTCTTCTGGCAGCATGACTGCAACAGAATCGGCGCTTGGACTTATATGGACTGAACTTTTGGGTGTAACGAATCCAGCGCCAGACGACAGCTTTTTCGCGCTTGGAGGGCATTCCTTGCTGGTGATGAGAACCGTCAAGCGAGTGCGGGAGGTTTTCGGAGTTGACCTGCCGGTGGCCCAGGTCTTTGCCACGCCGAGTCTGGCGGAGATAGCATCCAACGTCGACAAGTTACGTGGTTTGCCTGTCTTGCCTCCCATTCACCATGAACTGGAGCGAAGCGAATTCCCCCTCTCCTTTGCACAGGAACGCGTATGGCTCTCCGAACAACTGCGTACCGGAACGAGTCTATTCAACATCCCGATCACATTGGAGCTGATTGGCGATCTGGACATTGCTCTACTCAGGAATACCTTGCAACACATTGTAGATAGGCATGAGATTCTCAGAACGTCCTTCATGGAAACGCCTTCCGGCCCTGTGCAGAATGTCTGGAACAAACTCGAGGTCAGCATCGAGACAGCGGAAGTCGAGTCGGAACAGGAGTTGGCTTTCCTGTGTGAACTGGAAGCACAGCGCCCCTTTGAATTGCGCAATCCTCCCCTGCTTCGCCTCCGCTTGGTGCGACTGTCAGCGAAACAGAACATCCTGCTTTTGACGATGCACCACATTATCTTCGACCTTTGGTCAGCAGGGATTCTGATTGAAGAGGTCGCACGAACATATGCGGCGTTCTCGCGAGGGCTGCCTGATCCGCTCATGCCGCTTTCGATTCAGTATGGCGACTTCGCACGGTGGGAGCGGACGGAAGAGGTCTTGGATCGCTTGAACGGCCAGGCTGCATTCTGGAGTCAAGAGTTAGCTAATGCCGATTTCAACTTTACTGTGCCTCTTGATCGACCCAGGCCGGAAACATCGTCCGCACAAGGCGGCCTCAAGCGGCACAGATTCGATGAGGGTCTTTGCGGAATGCTGCAGGCGCTGCGGCTGCGTAACGGCGTGACTTTGTATGTGCTGCTTCTGACCGTCTTCAAGGTTCTGCTGCGCCATATCTCCAAAGCCGACAGAATTCTGGTGGGGACAGACGTGGCAGGGCGCGAGATCTACGGCGTGCAACCGCTGATCGGCATGTTCGTGAACCAGATCCCGCTTTGCACTATGATCGAGCCGACGATGACATTCGACGATGCCTTGGCCCGGGTGCGGGATACTGCCACGCGAGCCTGGGCGAACCGCAATATTCCTGCTCAGCACATCGGCCGTCCGCCGTTGTTCCGAGTACTCTTCGACCTGCAGGACTTCAATCTCCCTTCTTTCCCCGATTCGCCGATTCAAGTTCGACGATTGGATAGCGCATGGACAACAGCAAAATACGATATTTCGTTGTTTGTGGAAGAAGAGAACGGAAGCCTAACCGCGACGTTGGAATATAACGCCGATGTGCTGACCAGCCACTCTGCAGAAACAATGTTGAGCCATTATGTGCGGCTACTCGAACAGATCGCCGCAGATCCGCATCGGCCCATCAACGAATATGTGTTGATGGAAGAACGGGCAAAACAGAGCATAGCCTCTGTATTCAACGAAGATCTGGAAGAACGGTAGGGGGATCAGTGGCAAGTCAGATCAATCCATCCGCACACGGTGAGGAGTTCTCAGGGACTGCTTCGTCTTCGTTGGGCCCGGCGCCAGCAGACGACAAGCGCGCCCTGTTGCGGCAGTTACTGACCAAGCGGAAACACCGTTCCTATCCGCTTTCGCTAGTGCAGGAACGTATCTGGTTTATCGAACAATTTTATCCTGGCACTTCAAACCAGCACATCTTGCATGTCTTGCGTATCAACGCACGCTTGGAGCCAGAGCTGATGCAGAGAGCTTGGTGCATGGTTGTTGAGCGGCACGATATTCTGCGTGCTTCTTTCACGATGCGTGACGGCGTGGTGGTGCAGACCATCCACCCTGACGGAGCACCGGGATGGGAATCTGCCGATTTCATTGATTTACCCGAGCATCTAAAAGAGAAGGCTGCGGCCGAGATGGCTCAGCGATTGTTCCAGTTGCCCTTCGACCTGGCGAAGGCAACTCTGCTTCGGGTGGGATTGTTTTGGACTCGGCCCGATGAGTCGATCATGACGATCGTCCTGCACCACATCATCAGTGATAACAATTCAGTCGAGACGATGTTGCGTGAAGCCAGAGGCATCTACGAGTCGCTGTTAGCCGGGCATCGTCCTGCGCTGCCAGATCCGGCTGTGCAGTATGGAGAGTTTGCTTCCTGGCAGCGGTTACTTGAAGCCGACGCTGATCACACGGTCAACGTTGCATGGTGGCGGCGGCAACTCCAAGACTTTCATCAACTAGAGATTCCGCTCAGCCGCCCCCGTCGGGCGCATCAATCTGAACCCGGAAAAGTTTCGCGTGTATTGTCGCCGGAATTGACCGGAGCGATCCGGAAACTGCAGCGGCAGCAAGGCGTAACTGCATTTATGTTGATGCTGGCCGCCTTTAAATCAGTTTTGTCGGTGTACGGCTCTCACTGGGATATTGCGATCGGGACCGTTGTGACGGGGCGAAACCGACCCGAATTGAAGGACGCTGTCGGGCCTTACATGAACGATCTCGTGCTCCGCACCGATCTGTCCGGCGATCCTGAATTTCGAGAATTGCTGCGCAGGGTAAGGCGAACGGTAGTGGATGCATTCAGCCATCAGGATGTCCCATTCGAGCTGCTGGTGCGTGAATTGAAGCCAGTACGCGATCCGCTGCGGCATCCCTTTTTTGATGTGCTCTTTCTGTTTTTGCAGGAGATGAGCGAAAACATCGGAGAAGGCGTTGGCACGGTGGATGTAGGCCATTCAACGGCCAAACTGGATCTGAGTCACCTTGTCATCGAGGAGCGGGATCGATTTGTCCTGATCTTCGAGTACGACTCTTCACTGCTGGACAAAGAGACCATTGAGGGCCTCGCCGAAGCAGTCGAGATTGTGTTAACGCGCGCCGTAGCAGATCCTGATACACGATTGACCGATCTCGTGGCCAGCGAACTGGAATGCGCAGAGCCGGAGAAACCCACCGGGGTCGTATCCGAGCTGGACGCGACCTTGAACAACACGACACGTGAGTGGAGTGCTGGAACGGTCGTGGACATGGTGCAAGCGCAGTTTGAAGCGCGGGGCGCTGATCTGGCAATGCGCGAAAAAAGCCGCAACTGGAGCTATGCGCTGTTGGATTCCGAATCGGCACGTGTCGCAAACCACTTGCGTGCAATCGGCATCGGTCGCGAAGACATTGTGGCTGTTTGCATGAATCGCTCCGCAGGACAGATTGCCGCACTGATGGGAATTTTGATCGCAGGCGCGGCTTATCTGCCGGTCGCCCCCAAGCTTCCAGCTGAAAGGATCTGCTATATTCTCAAGGATTCCGGGGCGTTGCTGCTCATTGGCGACCTGACTCCTGAGGGTTGGGAAGGGCGCAGCGTCCGCATGGACGATATGCGGTTGGCGACGGATGATCGACGCCTGACGAAAGTCAATCCCGATGGACTGGCCTACGTCATCTATACATCCGGCTCCACTGGGCGGCCCAAAGGGGTCATGATCACGCACCGCGGTCTGGCCAACCTTGTGCGCTGGCAGATGGAAACGTACTCAGTACATCCGGGCCAGCGCGGAGCTTATCTGAGCGGACTCGGATTCGATGCAACCGTGCTGGAGATATGGGCCTATCTGGCTGCCGGCGCTTCCATCGCCATTCCGCCCGAAGAAGCACGCATCAATCCGCCCGTGCTAAGGGACTGGATCACGGCCAACCGCATAACATTGGCTTTCGCTCCGACGCCTCTGGCAGAAAAGTTGATGGACCTGAATTGGGAGCAGACATCGCTTACGGGATTGCTGACCGGAGGCGACCGGCTTACCAAGGCATTGCCGTCGCGAATCCCCTGGCGGCTGTGGAATAACTACGGACCGACCGAAACAACTGTAGTGGCTACATCAACCCCTGTTATACGAGAGACGGCCATACATCCGATCGGCAGCCCTATCGCCAACACACGCTGTTACATTCTGGACGCGGAGTTCCGCCCGATGGCAGCGGGTGAGGTGGGTGAACTGTTTATCGCAGGAGTCGGCTTAGCCCGCGGCTACCTTGGAAAGAGCGCTTTGACGGCCGAACGATTTGTTCCCAATCCCTTTGGCGCCGCAGGAGAGAGGCTCTACCGCACTGGCGACATGGTTCGAAGGCTCAGCTCGGGCCAACTGGAGTTTGTTGGCAGAGCCGACAATCAAATCAAGATTCGCGGCTATCGGATAGAAGCTGGCGAAATCGAAGTTGTTCTGCAACAGCTTCCCGGCTTGGAAACCGCAGTGGTTATTGCTCGTAGCGACGTGGGACGCGCACCCCAGCTTGTTGCTTATATCCTCTGGAGAAATCGCAGCGAAGCGCTGTCGCCTTCAGAGGTGCGCGCTCGACTGGCAGAGCGTTTGCCGGATTACATGGTCCCAACCGCCATCGTGCGGCTCGACGAATTGCCCCTCAATCCCAATGGAAAGATCGATCGCAGCGCCCTGCCACGCCCGTCAGAGACGGACCGCTCTCTCGAACCTCCAATGCCTGGAATCGAGACGATACTGGCCGAGCTTTGGGGGCAGTTGCTTGGTTTAGAGAAGGTGGGCAGAAACGAAACCTTCCTTGAACTGGGCGGCCACTCACTGGTCGCCACCCAGCTTACTTCACGCATCCGGGTGCGGTTCGGAATGGATGTGCCCTTAGGCGACATCCTCGGACCAGTCACGCTGGCCGAACAGGCGCAGAGCATTGTTACATGGCAGCAAAGCAGTGGCAAAGCTGGAAACGAACCTGCACTTGAGAGAATCAGTCGCAGTCAACCTCTGCCGTGTTCCTACGCACAAGAGCGCATGTGGCTTCTACAGCAACTGGAACCGAAGAGTTCTGCCTATAACTTTGTTTTGCCAGTTCGGGTGCGCGGGCCGTTGGATGCCCGGAGACTGGAAGGTGCTATTACCGCCTTGCTTGCCAAGCAAGAGGCTCTGCGAACGGTGATCGTAGACAGGGACGGAAAGCCTTGCCAGCAGTTTGATCCGGTTTCAGACCGGCCGCTGAACTTTGCATCCGCAGCATCAGAACAGGAAGCGTTCGAAATGGTGCGCGCCGAGGCAAAGATCCCGTTTGATCTTGCAAAAGGGCCGTTGGCGCGGTGGACTTTGATCGAGATCGCTCCGGATGACCAGGTATTTCTCATCGTCCTGCACCATATTGTCATTGATGGATGGTCACTCGGCATTTTGCTTAACCAACTAACAGAGGCTTACGACGGACCCGAAAGATTGGCAGAGTTGCCAATCCAATACGGCGACTACGCGGTATGGCAGCGGCGCTGGCTGGATGAAGCTCGAATCAACCAGCAACTGGTCTATTGGCGCAGAACACTCGATGGCGCCGCGCCATTGCTAGAGTTACCCCTCGACCGGGCTCGTCCCCAGATCCAAGGACTGCGAGCAGCGGTTCACCGGTTCGAGCTTGGGAGCAAGTTGACGGCCCAATTGCGAGGCTTTGCCAAGGAGCACGGGGCAACATTGTTCATGGTATTGCTGGCCGGTTTCAAGGCACTTCTGCACCGTCTGAGCGGGCAGACGGATATTGTGCTAGCCACGCCCGTTGCAGGGCGCGACCGTCAGGAGATGGAAAACATCGTAGGCTTCTTCGTCAATACGCTTGTACTCAGAACCGATCTGAGCGGAGATCCCAGTTTCTCGGAGCTTCTGGATCGAGTCAGAGACACTGCGCTTGGCGCCTACTCTCATCAGCATCTGCCCTTTCACCGCCTGGTTGAAGAGCTCGCGCCCCAACGGAATTCGGCATGGGACCCGATGGTTCAGGCGATGTTCGAGTTGCAGAATGTCGATGGGTTTCACTATCACATCAAAGGGATCGAACTGGAAATTCAGCCAATCGATCAGCACATGGCCAAGTTCGATCTGGCCTTAATCGTTACCGAAGCGGCGCAAGAAACAAATCTACCTGCAGTCTTCGAATATCGCACCGATCTCTTCGATCACGAGACGATAGAGCGGCTTGGTAACCAGTGGATCGGGTTGCTTGAAGCGGCGCTTGAGCAGCCAGCCGAGTCCATCGAAAAGCTCGACTTTGCAGGCCATGAGGAGACACTTCCTACTACATCCATCGCCTCAGCCGTAAAGATCCGCGGCGATGTCGTCGCACTCATTGCAAGCTGGGCCGAGCGCCAGCCAAATCATATCGCCTTGGTCGATGAAGAACGGAGTTGGAGTTACACCGACCTTGTTCGGGAATCCGAACGCATCGCTCGACATCTCCGCTTTCATGGAATCGGAACGGAGTCCCTGGTGGCGATCCAGATAGAACGCTCGGGCCGGCAGATCGCATCGATGCTGGCTGTTTTGATGAGTGGCGCAGCCTATTTGCCCATCGACACGGGCTATCCGAAGGACCGTGTTGCCTACATGCTGCAGGATTCCGGCGCGATTCCACTCGAAGCAATTCTAGATCAACCTTGCGAGGCAGAAGAAACTGAGCCGTGGCTACCGATTGATCCCGACTCACTTGCTTATGTCATCTACACATCGGGTTCCACGGGGCATCCAAAAGGTGTGATGATCTCCCATGCTAACTTGCTCAACCAGACACTCTGGATGCAGGATTGTTTCTCTCTAGGGCCGGGCGATCGGGTAATTTACAAAGCTTCTGCCGGGTTCGATGCCTCGCTTCTTGAAACGATCATTCCGATTGCGCTGGGCTGCACGGTGGAAATCCTTCCAACCGGTCGCGAATACGATGTTGAGTATATAGCCGCATTTCTGCGCGAGCGTGCGGTGACCTACATGGATATTGTTCCTTCACTGCTCCAGTCCTTGCTGCTGCTCGATGAATTTTCTGGGCTGCCTGCATTGCGCATCGTGACGTGCGGGGGCGAGATACTCACTCTTGCATTGGCGGAAAAAATCGGACAGCGTTTATCCGGAGCATTGTTCAATACCTATGGACCAACTGAAACAACAGTTCAGTCAACGTACTGGGGTTGTCGCCTGCCTGCGAGCGGATCCAGCGTGCCGATTGGACTGCCCATTACGAACACCCAATGCTACATTCTCGATGGCCGGATGAGACAAGTGCCGACAGGAGTGGTCGGCGAGCTTTACATCGGCGGCGCAGGCGTGGCGCGCGGCTATCTGAAACGTCCGGCGCTGACTGCAGAGAGATTTTGCCCGAATCCCTTCGCCGCAGATGGTGGAAGATTATACCGAACCGGAGACTTGGTTCGCCGCCGCACCACCGGAGAACTGGAATTCATTGGCAGAGCTGATTCGCAGGTCAAGCTGCGTGGCTTTCGCATCGAGTTAGGCGAGATCGAAGCGGCACTGGTCGAGGCTGCTGGTGTCTCCGATGCCTTCGTTGTCATGCGCGACGATTGGGGGCCGAGTTCTATCCTTGCAGGCTATATTCTGAAGCCGTCCGGAGAAGCCTTGCCTAGCTCCGAAGAAGTTCGGCGGCGTCTTGCTCTGCGTCTACCGGAGTACATGCTGCCCACGGCGATTGTTGAGATCGACCACATTCCAGTCACACCGCACGGGAAGGTGGATCGAAAGGCATTCCCAAAGCCAACACTGCTTCAAGAGACATGGGATGCGCCCTGCACTCCAACCGAGCAGATTTTGGCCAGCATCTGGGAAAGGCTGCTGGAGGTGCCGGTCGTAAGCCGCAACGACAACTTCTTTGCCTTGGGCGGACACTCTCTGCTGACAACTCAAGTGGTCTCGCGCATCCGCCTTGAGCTGGGTGTCGAACTCCCGCTCCGCACTCTGTTCGATCATCCTCGACTAGCTGATCTGGCGCGCGAGATCGAGGCGGCGCGCTCGCTTTCGGTGGCAGGTGACGACGGGCCAGCGCTGGAGGCAGTCGATAGCACCCACGGTGTGATGCTCTCGTTTGCCCAGCAACGCCTGTGGTTTTTGCATCAATGGTCGCCAGACAGCAGCAGTTACAACATCCCGCTGCAGATACGGATATGTGGTCCGTTCAACGCGGATCGCCTGGAGCGAGTCATTCAGCGATCTCTGGAACGGCATGAGATTCTACGCACGGTCTTTGTGGAAAACAACGGCCAGCCGCTCCAGGTTGTGCGAGCGTTGGAAGATCATCCGTTAGTGCGAACAAAGGCTGCATCGGGACAGCATGCCAAAGCGTTGGCACAAGCAGATGCCGAACTTTCCTTCAATCTTTCCACGGGCCCGCTCGTCAGGTGGACCCTGGTTGAAATCACTCCCGAAGAGCATCTGTTTCTGATAACTCTGCACCATATTGTGACCGACGGATGGTCGATGCATCTGTTGTTCAACGAACTTGCATCAGGCTATCGTTCGGATCAAATGGCGCCCAAGCCTCGATTGCAATATTCTGCCTACGCGAGCTGGCAGCGTGCCTGGCTCTCGGGCGAGCGTCTAGAAAAACAGATCGAGTATTGGAGGGCCAGGCTAGACAACGTGCCGCCGCTGCTCGAGTTGCCTACGGACTTTGCCCGCCCAGCCGTGCAGAGCCTGGAGGGTGCCACATATCGGGTAAGTCTCGATTTCGATTTGATAAAGCACTTGCGAAAGTTTGCGCACGAACAGGGGACAACGCTTTTCACCGTTCTTCTGGGCAGTTACCAGGTGCTGCTCTGCCGTTATACGAATCAGACCGATATCTCCGTCGGTACACCGGTAGCGGGGCGCAATCGAATCGAGTTCGAAGATATGATGGGCTTGTTCGTGAACACTCTCGTGTTGCGGACTGGTCTGGATGACTCCCCCTCTATCGTCGAACTCGTGGCTCGAACCAAGGAGACGGCGCTTGGGGCCTGGACGCATCAGGATGTTCCCTTCGAGCAACTGGTCGAAGAGTTTGTGAAGGAACGCTCGTTTGCATATGTGCCGTTGGTTCAGGTCATGTTCGCGGTGCAGCGCACTCCCCGCGTCAACGTATCGAGCGAGATCGCATTCGAAGTGGAGGAGTTGGAGCTTCACTCGGCCAAGTTTGATCTCACACTAACCGTGCACGAAACGGAATCGCCTGTGGCCGATTTCGAATACCGGACTGACCTGTTTCTTCCCGCCACGATTGAGCGGATGGCTCGCTCGTGGCAGGCGATATTAAGATCCTTTGTCGAACGGCCGGCCACCCGCATCGACGAGATACCGCTGTTGGATGCAAGTGAGATGTCCGATTTGCTTGGGGATCGGATGCGGACAATCTATCCGGCCCCCGATGCAAACCTGCTGCCCGATCTGATTGCGGAACATGTTGCGACGCGACCGGCTGAACTAGCCTTGCTTGACTCCTTTGGAGAGTGGACCTACCAAGAGATGGAAGAGCAATCGAATCGGCTTGCGCGATTATTGCAACTGCATGGCGCGCGACAGGAGACGCTGGTAGCTGTCTATCTACCGCGCTCGGCTCAGCAGGTGATAGCGCTGCTCGCAGTGATGAAGACGGGCGCAGCGTATATGCCTGTCGATCTAGCATATCCTGTCGAGCGCGTGCTGACGATGTTACGCGACGCCGTGCCAGTGGTACTAATCTCGAGCGAGACGATTGCCGAATGGCAAGGAATAACCATAAATCCAGATGAAGCCCTAAATCATTCGGCCGGGCCATTGCAAGTGCGCATCCATCCGCAGCAGTTGGCGTATGTGATTTATACATCCGGTTCCACGGGCCGTCCCAAAGGCGTCATGATCTCGCATGCCAGTCTGGCAAACGTCGTCCGCTGGCAGATTCGAGAGGCGGCACTAAAGCCTGCTGATCGAGGCGCTTATTTTTGTGGATTGGGTTTCGATGTTTCCATCCTTGATCTTTGGGCACCGTTGGCCAGTGGTGCCTCTGTCGCCATACCGACCGATGAGATTCGTCAGTTCCCGGAGCGCTTTCGAGATTGGCTTTTAGAGCAGCAAGTCACCGTCACCTTCGCATCGACACTTATTGCTGAAAAGCTACTCGAGTTGCAATGGCCCGCGATCACCGCCTTGCGCATTCTGATTACTGGCGGCGACAGACTCGCCAAGCGCCCCCCGTCCAATGCGCCTTGGCGCTTCTGGAATCTGTATGGGCCGACGGAGGCAACTGTGCTGGCCACCTGCGGCGAAGTAAGCCCTGAAGGCAACGGCTTGCCGTCGATCGGGCACTCGATAGCTAACGTGCAATGCTACGTCCTCGATGATCAGCTGAATCCTGTTCCCATTGGAGTGATCGGTGAGTTGTATATCGGGGGCACAGGTGTGGGCCGCGGCTACTTGAAGCAACCACGGTTTACAGCGGAACGATTTGTGCCTGATCCATTTGGCACCGCTGGCGGGCGACTCTATCGCACCGGCGATCTGGTCCGGCGCCAGGCCCACCACAACATTGACTTCGTCGGACGAAATGATCGCCAGATCAAATTGCGGGGATTCCGCATCGAACTTGCCGAGATCGAGGCCACGTTAAATGACGTTCCCGGAGTAGATTCATGTGCGGTTTTGTTGCGGGATGACATCGGATCCTCGCCAGCGCTTGCCGCCTACGTAGTGATGCAGACAGACCATCAACTTCCATCTGATGACGAATTGCGCTCACACCTCGCAGTTCGACTGCCGGAGTGGATGTTGCCCGCCGTCTTCGTGGGCTTGCCAGCGCTGCCAGTGAATGCGAGTGGCAAAGTCGATCGCAAATTGTTGCCTTCGACAACGCTTCGCGAGTACACCGTGTGGGAGGCGCCGCTGCCAGGGATCGAACAGAAACTCGCGGCTATCTGGTCGGAGGTACTGCGCGTTGAAAACATCGGCCGCAGTGACAGCTTCTTCGCCCTTGGAGGCCACTCCCTGCTGGCTACGCAGATTGTTGCGCGCATTGCAGCCAAGCTGGATATTGCCGTACCTCTTCGCGCCTTGTTTGAAAATCCGCGCCTGCAAGCATTCGCACTGCGCGTGGCCGAATCCAAGCAGCTTAGCGGGCCTGCGCTTGTGCGGATTGAGAACCGAGAAGCCGCTCTGGTCTCGTTTGGCCAGCAACGGCTGTGGTTTTTGGACCAGTTGGAGCCTGGCAGTTCAGCTTACAACATTGCGATCCAGTCACAACTCGTCGGAACTCTCGATGTCGTTCGTTTGGAAGCCGCCATCAGAACCGTGCTGCAACGTCACGAAGTCTTGCGCGCCGTCTACGCGCAGCGCGCGGAGCATGTCGCTCAGGTCGTCGCCGAACCTTGTGAGTCACCGCTGGTGGTTGTGGAGATCGCATCGGAGGAACACGCGCGGGAGCTGGCACGGATCGAAGGCGCGAAGCCCTTCGATCTGTTCGCAGGTCCGGTTGCACGCTGGACGTTGATCCGTTTCAACGCAGATCTTCATTGGTTCCTGATCACTGTGCACCATATCGCATTCGATGCCTGGTCATTGCGAATTCTCATCTCCGAGCTGTCGCTGGCGTATGAAGGAAAAGATGCCGGTCCGGCGTTAACGGTGCAGTACGCCGATTACGCGGATTGGCAATACCGCTGCATCGAGGAGTCGCTGGAGAGCGAACTGAAGTGGTGGCGAGGCCGCATGGCCGGAGCGCCACCGTTAATCGAACTGCCACTCGATCGGCAGCGTCCGCTGATGCAGCGGCTGGACGGTGCGGCCTGGAGCATCGACCTTGATGGTGAGCTGATGAGCCAGCTGCAGGCTCTTGCCACAGCGCAGGATGCCACACTGTACATGGTGCTATTGGCCGGCTTTCTGGCCCTGCTCTCACGCTACGGAAACCAGCGCGACCTAGTGGTGGGAACTGCCATCTCGGGCCGTGACCGCGTCGAGCTCGAAGCTTTGATCGGGCTCTTTGTCAACACCCTTCCGCTGCGCACCGACCTTAGTGGCAACCCCTCTTTCACCGAGCTTCTCGCGCGCATGCGGGCTACCGTGATCGAAGCGCAGGAGCATCGACAGGTTCCCTTCGAGAGGCTGATCGAGGAGTTGGCGCCGCAGCGCACGCTCGCTTACGCGCCCGTTGTGCAGGTCATGTTTGCATTCGAGGGTACGATGCCAACGAATGTCTTTTCCGGGCTCGAAGTCGATCCGCTGCCGAGCAACACGATGACAGCGAAGTTCGATCTCACACTGCATGTTCAAGAGCGCACCGATCGATTGACCGTAAGCTTCGAGTACCGCACGGACATCTTTGATGAAGCCACCGTCGCCCAGCTGGGCCGACATTTGAAGCAACTGCTCAGTGGGGTCGCCCAACAGCCTCAACTCCAGTTGGAGCATATCTCCCTGCTTGATGAAGCCGAACGGGCATCCTTGCTCACTCTCTCCTGTGGCCGGAATCTGCCCCCGTGCGCGACGACCGTGCCGGAGGCGATCGCCGCGCGGGCGCAGTCATCCGCAGCAGCGCCGGCGCTCGTGGAAGATAGTACCGTCTGGAACTTCAAGAAGCTGGACACGGAAGCCAATCGCATCGCAAACAGCCTGTTGCAGCTCGGCATCGGCGCTGAAGATATCGTCGCCGTGCAGATGCCGCGCTCGGCTCGGCAGATAGCTGCGCTGCTGGGAGTCATGAAAGCCGGCGCGGCCTACCTGCCCATCGATCCCGATTATCCCGAGGAACGCATCCGCTACATGCTAGAGGATGCGAATGCGAGAATCACCATCGACGAGGCAAGGTTTGCCAGTTGGAGCGATGCTGACAGCCGCGCTGTTCGCGTACAAATTCACTTTGATCAGCTTGCCTATCTCATTTACACATCCGGCTCTACTGGATTTCCCAAGGCGGTTGGCGTAACGCACCGCAACCTGGCCGACCTTGTCGCCTGGCATGTAGATCAGTCCGGCATTACTCCGCTGGATCGAGGCAGCTATTGCGCGGGACTCGGCTTCGATGCAGCTGTCTGGGAGCTGTGGCCCATGCTGGCAGTTGGCGCCTCCGTGGCAGTTGCGCCAGAGGCGGCGCGACTCGATCCCGAACGGTTTCGCGACTGGATTGTTCGTGACGCTGTTACCGTTCCCTTTGCACCGACTCCGCTTGCAGAGAAAATGCTCGACTTGGTGTGGCCTGACGGAGCCGCACTTCGCCTTGTGAACACCGGCGGAGACAGACTGACCAAGAGGCAGCCGGCAGGTCTGCGCTGGCAGCTGATGAACAACTACGGACCGACAGAGACAACCGTGGTTGCAGCATGTACTACTGTCGACCCTCACGAGGAGGGATTGCCCCCCATCGGCATGCCGGTGGCAAATGGGCAATGCTACATTCTCGATACTGCGCTTGAGCCGGTTCCGACAGGCGCTTCGGGCGAGTTGTATCTCGGCGGCGCCGGCGTGGCCAGAGGGTATTGCGGCAAGCCTTCATTGACCGCTGAAAGATTCGTGCCCAACCCCTTCGGTGTTCCCGGCAGTCGCTTGTATCGCAGCGGCGATCTGGCCCGTCGCCGTCGCGATGGACAGATAGAGTTTCTCGGCAGGGCCGACGATCAAATCAAGCTGCGCGGCATTCGTATCGAATTGGGTGAGATCGAATCCTCGTTGCGTCGTATCCGCGGCGTGGCCGAGGCGATCGCCTGCTTGCAACAATCGGCCGGAGGGGAGCCGCTGCTGGCCGCCTATGTTGTTGCCGCGCCGGACAGTGTGCTGCCTGGAGCGGCTGATCTTCGCAAGGCCTTGGCCGAGCAGCTTCCTGAATATATGATCCCCGCGATTGTGACCGAGCTGCCGCAACTACCGCTGACCGCAAACGGCAAATTGAACCGAAAGGCCTTGCCCCGCATCGTCGAGAATTGCCCAGTGTGGGAGGCTCCCGCTGCCGGCCTGGAGACGCAAATTGCAGAGATATGGCAACACGTACTGCGTGTTGAAAACATCGGCCGCCACGACAGCTTCTTCGCCCTCGGAGGCCACTCTCTGCTGGCTACGCGCGTCATCTCCCGCATGGAAGCAGAACTCGGTATCGATCTCCCTGTTGCCACTTTCTTCCGCTCGCCTGGCCTGAAGAGTTTCGCTGAAGAAGCCGGCTATGCTTCCGTAGCCCAGCATCAAGCGCCGCTACTGAGGCTTTCGCATGGCGAGAGAGATCCGTTGATATTTGTGCATGGCATCGACGGCGGCCTGGCCGTGTACCTGGGCCTAGCACAGCACCTGCCGGCAGATCGCGCCATCTTTGGCTTGTCGGTACCGCCGCTGGATGAGCTGAGAACAATCGCAACACTGGAAGCTCTGGCAGAACATCATGCACATGTGTTGCTGGAAAATCTTGATTTGGCAACGTATACCTTGGCTGGGTGGTCGTACGGAGGCCTGCTCGCGCTCGAGATTGCAAAATCTCTCCAGTTAAAAGATAAAAAAACGAAGGTCATAATGATCGATACCCATATACCGACCCAGACTCACATCGAGGATGGTCAAACTCTCAGACTCTTGCATCCGGCCGGAGCACCTGCTGCATCTGCGCATCTGTTCAAGGAGAATCTGCGATTGCTGGCAGCATACCAACCCAAGTATTTTGACGGCGAAGCGCTGTTGATTCGTGCTTCTCTCTCGGACCCAGGTCCGTGGTCTGACTTTGTGCGGGAGTTGCGTGTGGAGCCTGTCGAGGGAGGCCATTATGACATCATGCGTGCGCCACGCGTGCAGAAAGTGGGAGCGAAGCTGTGAAGGATCTCTTCGAACTGCTCGGTTATCTGGCTCGCATTGCAGGCGGCCAGTCCCATCCACGCAAGCGCATCGCGTTAATTGCGTTTGCCGGCGTGGCCAGTGGCTGCGGAAACATCGTCTTGATCGCGATCGTCAATTCGTTCATTTTGGCTCATGGCATTCCAGGATGGATGCAGGCAACCTGGTTTGGCGCACTTTGCCTGCTGGTTGCAGGCAGTCGCTTCCTCTCGCAGTATCTGTTGGCCAGCATGGCATCCAATGCCGTGCTGACATTGCGCATGCGCTTGTGCCGCCAGATATTATCAACGCCTTTGAAAAAGCTGGAGGAGGTTGGTTCGTCGCGACTACTGGCCCATCTCACCGACGATGTCTCCGCGCTGAGCGAAGCCGTAGTGCAGATTCCAGTGCTGATCGTAAATGCGGCCATTGTGATTGCAGCGTTCTGTTACATGGGGTGGCTGTCCTGGGGCTTGCTTTTGTTTATTCTTGTCAGCATGGCGCTCGGTGTTGTTTTTTATCAGGCGCCTGTTGCGCGCAGTATGAATCTGTTCCGTCAATCCCGTGAAAACTGGAACGGACTTTTCGCAGGATTCCAAGGCGTGACGCGGGGCATCAAAGAGCTGCAGTTGCACGCCGGCCGCCAGAAAGCCTTCTACGAGGGGAGCCTGCTTAATGTAGCCAAAAAGATTCAGCAACTGGGATTGCGCGGGTACACGATTCTTGCCGCCGCCAATAGTTGGGGGCAGATTCTGTTCTTCGTCGTTCTCGGCGCTATTCTGTTTGCCGCGCCTCGTCTGTGGTCAATCAACCCCAGCGTGGCCAGCGGCTACGCGCTAGTTCTGCTTTTCCTGATTGGGCCCATCGAGGCGATACTGAATGCGCTGCCGGCTATGGCTCGCGCCCATGCGTCCACTGAGCAACTGGACAAGATGGGGCTGATGCTGGCCGAGGCCAGGGATCCCTCTGCTGCCCCAGCCGTCAACAATAGCCGCTGGACATCCATCGAACTGCGAGGTGTAACCCGTACCTATTTTACCGAGCAGGATGAAAAGAGTTTTACGCTGGGGCCAATAGATTTGAACTTTCAACCTGGAGAGATTGTATTTCTGGTCGGCGGAAATGGAAGCGGGAAAACTACTCTTGCTAAGCTCATCGTCGGGCTCTATGAGCCGGAGCGTGGAAGCATTCTTCTGGACGACGAGCCAGTCGAAGACTTCCGTGCCTATCGTCAGATGTTTTCTGCCATTTTTTCTGATTTTCATTTGTTTGACTCGCTGGCAGGCGTGGCAGAAGGCGATTTGGATTCAGAGGCAAGGAGATATCTGCAGATACTCCGGCTGCAAAACAAAGTTGACATTAAGCAGGGCCAGTTATCAACACTCGACCTGTCCCAGGGACAGCGCAAGCGTCTGGCTTTGTTGACTGCATGGATGGAAGACCGCCCCATCTGTCTGTTCGACGAGTGGAGCTCGGACCAAGACCCTGTCTATCGTGAGATTTTCTATCGACAAATTTTGCCTGGATTACGTGAGAGTTCCAAGGCGGTCATTGTCATTAGTCATGATGACCGATACTTCGACATTGCGGACCGGGTAATCGAACTGGACTACGGACAAATCCGAAACCCGCGGTCAATTCCTGCAACGAGCATGGTGTAAATATGTTGGGAGCAGATATTCGAACTGGAATACGGTCATTGCTGAAGACCCCTTTGCTAACGGCCGCAGCGCTCATCTCCCTCGGACTGAGCATAAGCAGCACTTCTGTTGTTTTCGGTGTTGTGAATGCATTGATATTGAAACCTCTCCCGTTCCCTGAGCCGGATCGCATATTACTGTTTTGGCAAAGCCATTTGGACAGTCCGTCCGATCTGGACGATACTGCTCCGGCCAACTTTGCCGATTGGCGGCGGGAAAGCAACTCATTCGCACACCTTGCCGCGTATGCGGGAACAACCTACGATTTGACCGAGGGTGGTCCACCGGCAGAGATTGTCGGCACAAGGGTCACTCCTGGGTTCTTCGACAGCCTCGGCATCAGGCCGCGTCCGGGGAGAGACTTCACGGAAGAGGAAGCCACGGGCCAGGGAGCCAAGGTCGCCATTATCTCCCATAGTCTCTGGGTGCGACGATTCGGGGCCTCTTCCGATGTGCTGGGTAAGCGCATCATGTTAGGTAGCGCTCCCTATCTCATCGTGGGCGTTATGCCAGATGGCTGGTACCTGGTAGGGAATACTGATGTGTGGACCCCGCTCAGTTGGGAACCAAGCGACCTCAAGCGTGACGACCACTATCTCTCTGTCGTTGGCCGCCTCCGGCCCGGAATCTCGATCGGTGCAGCTCAGGGGGAGATCAGCAGCATTGCGCAGCAGTTGGCCAGCAATTATCCAGAGGCGGACTCCGGCTATGGAATCACGCTCAAGCGGGTTGGCGATGTTTTTCCTGCACAACGCGACAAGAGGCTGATGACCATTCTGATGGGAATTGTAGCTTTTGTGTTGCTGATTGCCTGCGCGAACATCTCTAACCTGCAGTTGGCCAAAGCCAGCGGACGATCTCTGGAAATTGCCACGCGCTCGGCGCTTGGTGCCTCACGCGCGGCGCTCATGCGACAGCAACTGGTCGAAAGTCTTCTTTTGTCTCTGGCGGGCGGAGTTATAGCGGTGGCCCTGACAGGTTTGGAACTACATCTGCTTAAGGTAAACTTCACTCTTTCCGATTCCTGGACCCAAATCGGCTTGAACCTTTCCGTGTTCTTCTTTACATTCGCGATTGCAACACTCGCCGGGGTAATCTCAGGACTCGCTCCGTCTCTTCGAAGCTCAAAGCCCGACCTAAATCAAATGCTCCAGCAGGGCGGGCGGTCCGAATCGCGGGGACGCTCCTTCTGGTTTCTAGGACGCATTTTGGTATCCGCAGAAGTCATGCTTGCAGTTGGACTGCTCAGCGTCGGCGGCGACATGATTGTGAGTTTCCTGACACTGCGCAACCTTTCGCCAGGCTTCGATTCCAGTCATCTATTAACTGCGAGGCTTTCTCTACCCGCTGCCAGATACGGAGCCGGCCAGTTCAGCGAAAAACAGCAGGTTACCCGAACTCTGGACAATATCGCCGATCACATCAGTTCGATTCCCGGCGTACGGGCGGCCGCCTACACCACCGTTCTGCCGCGCAGCGAGTCGGACCCGAAGACCCATTTCTATCGGGCCGACCAGCGTACGCTTCAAGGTGGTGAAGCGCCGATAGCAAGCTGGCGAGCCGTGAGTGCGAACTACTTTGATGTGCTCAAAATACCGTTGCTCGAAGGCCGCGGTTTTTCCCGCCAGGATCTGTTCAGCAATGAGCCAGTGGTCGTTGTCAGCAAGTCGCTGGCAGAGAGATTCTTCCCCGGCCAAAGTGCCGTTGGCCAACAGATACTTCTCTTCGACGATCCACGGGTCATCGTCGGAGTGGTAGGAAATGTCTTATTGAATCGATCTGATACGGCGCCACCCTGTATCTACCTTCCACACAACCAGAGCCCGCGCCTCGGTGTCAGCTTCGTGATTCGTACTCAGGGAGATCCGATTGCCCTCGCCGGAACACTTCCACCCAAGGTCTGGGAAGTGGACTCGCAATTGCCTGTGTCCCGTGTCGTCAGTTTTGACGAGTACGAGGATTTGCAGTTCTCCGGCCGGCGTTTGACCGTGCATCTTCTGGTTACTTTTTGCTTGCTGGCGATTGTGCTCGCCACCATCGGTCTCTACGGTTTGGTCAGTTACACAGTGTCGGAACGTTCTTGCGATTTCGCCATTCGAATGGCTTTGGGGGCCCGGCGAGACAACATCTTTAAGCTCGTCATGGTGGAAGCGGCCATGGCAACGATTCCCGGTACGATTGCAGGCTTTCTTGCCGTGCTGTTTGCACGTCAGGTCCTAAGCGCCTATTTCGACGGAATTCTTCAGAATGGCTGGCTGTTCACCTTGGCAGTATCGGTTCTGCTATCGCTTACCGTTGCCTTGGCCAGCATGTTGCCTGCGGCGAGAGCCTCATCTACCGATCTAGCGATCCTTCGCCAGTGAGCATAATTTGATGACAGTTTCCTTCGCAACCAAAGTACCCTTAAGCGCGGGCGCTCTGCGCAGCCGCACTGCTTCTCTCTTTTCTGCGTTTTGCCTGGTGTTAGTCGGCATATGGGCCGTATTCGATCTACAGCCTCGACCACTGCTTCTTCCCACTGACCACCAGCTTCGCCTCTTAGCCCATCTTCGCCAGATCGCTGCTGCGCCACACCCGTTGGGAACGCCCGAGCATGATAGGGTGCGGGATTATATTCTTGCAACCTTGCGCAAGGATGGTCTATCTCCTGAGGTACAGCGGGCAACATCCATTTTCGATGCCCATGACCTCTACCGCGTGGCCGAAGTGCAGAATATTGTCGTTCGCGTTCCCGGTACTACTTCAGGCCACGCACTTCTGGTGGCCGCGCATTATGATTCCGCGCCGGTTTCTTTGGGTGCAGCGGATGACGGTGCAGCTGTGGCCTGCATGATGGAACTCGCAGGCGACCTGCAGCACGGATCCATGTCAACCAACGATGTCATCTTCCTGTTCAGCGATGGCGAAGAGTGGGGCATGCTCGGCGCGCGGAGCTTTCTTTCCCATGTATGGTCGAAAGAGGTAGCGGCGGTCGTCAATCTGGATGCGCGCGGAAGCGGAGGCTCTCCTGTCTTGTTGCAAACCGCTGGAGATGACCGGCAACTTCTTGCGCTACTCGGCCATTCGCGCGCGCCCCTTTGGGCGGCTTCCTATACCGCCGCGGGATATCATGCAAGCGGCAACGATACCGACTTCTCTATATTTGAAACCCGGGCGTGGCCTGGTTATAACATTGCATTCTTTGATAAATCGGAGAACTACCATACCGAGCATGACAATCTGGGCAGGTTGGACCCGGCGACGTTGAAGCAACTGGATCGCGCGCTCCAGCGCCTTGTTCGCACTTTGGCCACTACCGATCTCAGCCGGCTCTCCTCCAGTGACCAGGCAGCCTATGCCAGCCTTCCTGGCGGCATCGTTCTGTCCATGCCGGTTCGCTTCGTTACGCCTTTCGCCCTGGCCTCGTTTGTCTTCGCGGTGGTACTTGCAATCGTCAGGATTCGCCCGTCATGGAAGGTCGTCGCCGAGACATTGGCAAGATCACTGCTCGGAGCTGCGCTGGCCGTCGCGCTCATCGGCATGGTCGACATAACCCTTCAAAAAGATCTTGACGGCCTGATGCGCTGGCAAGATCGCGACGGCTTTCTGTGGGCTGCGCTCCTTGCGGTTTCTGGTCTAACCATCGCTGCCTTCGTCTGGAAGTTCGAGAAACCTAATGACGTGCACCGCCCTGCTTCAATTGTCGCGCTTGTCCTCATGCTTTCACTTGGGGGATGCATTCTCGCATGGGCGCTTCCGCAGGCGGCTTACCTGTTGTCCGGGCCTGCACTACTTGGGTGCGTTGTACTGTTGCTTCCGAAGGACTGGCATTTTGCCTCCATTCTTTTGTATCCCTCTGCGTTCTTGTGGGTTCAGACCATCTGGCAACTGGCAACAGGGCTGGGAATGCGCGCCCAGTGGCTGCTGCTGCCTTTGGCTGCCCTGCTCGCACTTACCCTGTCTTTAACAATGTTGCACAGGTCCACGTCCAGGAATCTTTGCGCTTATGGATTGATTGTGTTAGCGATAATCTTTGGAACATCGGCAGCAGCTATCGCTCGTTTCGATAGCGACCACCCGCGGACAGATCATCTGATGAACACAGCGGATATGGAAGCGGAAAGCGCTCGCTGGTTCACCTATGACGATCAGTTGGATTTCTGGAACAGCCGCTATCTTCCCAATGCAAGGCGTGATAACTTGCGAAGCTTTCTCGGCGGTCATGAATTTCCCGGTTACTCATCGCCCGCGCCCTATCCGTCGGGACTTTCTGGCTCGAAGTTATCCATGTCTGCATTACATGGAAATCAGGTTGACCTGCTGTTAACGGCACATTCGGGTGTCTCCGCCATCCGGATCGACATCTATAGTGAGGGCAGGATTCGGGCGGCTAACATTGCCAACAATTTTTTGGCTCTCGGTTCCTACCAACATTCCACTATTGGGCACGCTGAACTGACACTGGCCTATTTCAATCCGCCCGACTCCCCGGTTCCGCTGCGATTAATACTCGATGATCCACATTCACTAACCGTCACGTTAGTGGACATCACATTCGGATTGGACAAGGTCACGCGTCCTCGGAATGTAATTGCCTCACCTCAGACCCCAACCGATGGCCTTTATGTTCGCCAGAGTTTTGAATTTCTTAAAGAAAATTGACAGGAGGAGTAACATGGATCGAGAAGAAGATAGGACCGTGTACGTTGTCGTAATGAACGATGAGGAACAGTATTCCATTTGGCCCTTTGACCGGGATCTCCCGCTTGGCTGGCGGGCGGTAGGGGAGCCGGGAGACAAAAAGACATGTCTCGATTACATCGAAACTGTCTGGATCGATATGCGTCCGCGTTCCCTGCGAGAGGCTATGGTAAATAGCTCTCGTTAAGTTGTTGCTCGGCAGGCTAGTTTTTCCCCCTCGTAGAAATGTGCACTTCCATGCCTCAGCAAGACACTAAATCAAACCTACTGTCACGACTTGTTTAAGCTCATTGCCACAGCCACATCAGCTTGTCGGCCATACCTTACGAGGCTTGCGAATAGATCACGGCGGCGGTGCACTGTCCGTTAATTTGTGCCGGCGCAAGAGTTAGTGTAGCGCGGTGGTGAAGGGCCTGGTTTTTCTGTACCGGGTGCAGTGTTAGTCTTTGCCAGGTTTAGGTTGCAGTGAGAGCGCGGCTAGCCGCGCTCTCACTGGCGAACTGGCTGGGCGTCCGGTCACCGAGAGATTGGTAAGGACGACTGTCATTGTATTCCCGTCTCCAGGATTCGATCAGGTGCTTTGCCTCCTTCAGGTCACAGAACCATTGTGTCCAGACACTTAGCCCGGAATGTCCCATTCCACCCCACGGACCAAGATCTGTCCGTGGGGGAAACCGGTTTGAAGCTTTCTACGAAAGCATTGTTGGTAGGCTTGCCCGGTCGGGAGGAGTCGATCTTCACACCGTTCCAGTAAGCCCATAGGTCCATGGCTTGACTGGTAAACTCACTGTCGTTGTCACAGAACAGCACTTTCGGTACGCCGCGGTCGAACTTCAGCCGGTTGAACGTACGCACGGCATCGTCTCCTCTTAGGCTCTGTCCAGCTTCGATGACTAATGCTTCTCGCGTGAAAACATCGACAATCGTCAGCGAGCGGAACTGGGTACCATTCTGCAGTTGATCTGCTACGAAGTCCATACTCCAGGCCTGGTCTGGCGCTGAAGGCTTGAACCGCTCTTCGCGGTGGCGCACAGCCTTCCGTTTCCCAGCCGGCTTCATCCTCTTTCGTGTACAGCCGGTACATCAGATACGTGCCCACATCCTAGGGTCTGTCATCAAATTGGTAATATGCAGGATGGCATAATGCTTTTAGTTTTGCATTATGAGCTTGCATCGCTACGGATTACGGGACGACCAGTGGGAGCGTATTGAAGGACTTCTTCCA
>Ga0187847_10000433_pt1 | contig 47292 bp, 44 predicted proteins | sample June2016WEW_4_10_FD_132458 | JGI IMG/M metagenome (GOLD analysis project Ga0187847, IMG submission 132458) | Peatland microbial communities from SPRUCE experiment site at the Marcell Experimental Forest, Minnesota, USA - June2016WEW_4_10 | ecosystem: Environmental > Terrestrial > Soil >...
CTTTTCGCACTTCCGGTTGACGAACCTATACTGGATGTGTAGCATGGTTAGGACAAGTCTGCTCTTCGGAGTAGACATGAATTTCATGCAGAGTGGCTGAGGGACGAGCCCTGTGACGCCACGGCAACCGGATCGGGATCATATATCCCGACCGCCAGGTGCCAACTCCCGCCCGGAAACGGGGAACATGAGATTCGGATGCGAGCCTAATTTGTATTGCATTCGACCTCTTTTCCCATTTTCCCGGAAAAGAGGCCTTTCGTTTTTGGGGCACTCTTCCCGGCTCGTCCCCCGCTACTTGCGGTCCTAAGAAAGCGAGTAGCCATGTCGAATACAGAGGTCTCGTACGAACTGCGTTGCCGGGAATGCGGCCGAAGCTGGGGCAACCAGCCCCGCTCGATCTGCGACGAGTGTTTCTCTCCCCTCGAAATCGTTTACGACTACGACGCCATCCGGGCGTTGATTGCGCTGGGGACTTTCACCCGCGAGCGCATCGCGCAGCGCTCTCCAAATATGTGGCGCTATGCCGAACTGTTGCCGCTGCCCGTTGGTTTTGAGCCGCGCTTCCCGGTAGGATTCACGCCGCTCTTCCAGGCGCCGCAGTTGGCGGCAAAATTGGCGCGTTCGAACAGCGCCGCCAAAATCGCCGCCGAGCATCTCTACATTAAGAACGACGCCGTTTGCCTCCCCACGCTCAGCTTTAAAGACCGCGTAGTCGCCGTGGCGCTGGCCAATGCGCAGGCTTTTGGCTTCGATACTGTGGCGTGTTCTTCCACCGGAAACCTGGCCAACGCCGTAGCCGCGCACGCCGCGCGCCTGGGCCTCAAAGCCTGGATTTTTATTCCTTCCGATCTCGAACCGGCAAAAATTCTCGGCACACAGGTTTTCGGAGCGACCGTGGTGCGCATCGCCGGTAACTACGACCAGGTGAATCGCCTGTGCTCGCAGATCGCCGAAGAGCGCCGCTGGGGCTTCGTCAACGTGAACTTGCGCCCCTACTACGCTGAGGGATCGAAGACGGTAGGCTTCGAGATCGCCGAGCAACTCGGCTGGCGCTTGCCCGATAATGTCGTCGTGCCCATGGCCGGCGGATCTTTGATCACCAAGATCAAGAAAGCCTTCGATGAACTCATCAAGCTTGGACTTGTCGATGAGAAGCCAGTCAAATTCTTTGGCGCACAGGCCACCGGATGCTCGCCAATTTCAACCGCTGTAAAAACCGGCAGCTCCGAGATCGATCCCCAGAAACCGGCGACCATCGCCCGCTCGCTTGCCATCGGCAATCCCGCCGACGGTCACTATGCCATCAAGACCATCAAGCACAGCGGCGGATGGAGTGAAGACGTCAGCGATCCCGAGGTCATCGATTCGATTCGCCTGCTGGCCGAGACCGAAGGGATCTTCACCGAAACCGCCGGCGGCGTCACGGTCGGCACCGCGGGCAAACTCTATCGCCAGGACCGCATTCTGCCCGAGGAAACGACCGTATTGTGTATCACGGGAAACGGCCTGAAAACCACCGACGTGCTCGCGGGAGTTTACGAGACCGAACGTCCAATTGCACCGAAGCTCGTGGAATTCGAAAACTATCTTCAGCAAACGTCGGATCGCGTCGAAGTGGCTCACGAGGCCGCATCGGCAGTAGGCGCGTAGCGTTTCTCCCCGAAGGATTGCGTGAAACAGAACGCTTGCTTTTAAAGGGCGCGGCTTTGAGCCGCGCCGCACTTCGGCCTAATATTGACGCGGCTTCCGCCGCCGGGGTCACTCATGTCGATCACCGTACAGATTCCCACCGCCCTGCGCCGGCACACCCGGGGCGTAGGCTCGATCGCGTGTGCCGCGACCAACGTTGGAGAACTCTTCTCTGTCCTCGATGAGAAGTTCCCCGACCTTAGGCTTCACATTCGCGACGAAGCCGGCCAAGTCCGCCGCTTCCTCAACATCTACGTGAACGAGGAGGACATCCGTTTCCTCGGCGGACCTGGTTACTCCTTCGAGGATGGCGACGAAGTGCTGTTGGTTCCGTCGATCGCCGGCGGTACCAAGTAGCTCTCGGCGTGCCGTCGAATACTACCGCGCGATCATGCTGACGGTTTGCTGCACCGAGTCCGAGCCATCGCGGTTGGTCTTCACGCTGCCTTTCTCCATTTGTTTTTGCTGTGAGACCGAAGGCTGCGCCGTGAAGTCCACGCCGTCGTTTACCTGCGCACAATCCATACGCAGCGTGCCGTTGTCGTTGAACACCAATCCATAAAAGCGCAACGTGCTACCCGCAGCGAGTGGCTGTAGATTGACCAATTGCGTATTGCTGTCCACGTACACTTCGACCTGGCCTCGATTGTTTTCGACCGTGGTCTGGTTCGGTTGCCCCGCAAGCATGGGAAATAAGTCGTAAGAAGCGAGCGATATCGTATAGTCCGTAAAGCTTCCAATCTTCGAAGAGCCGACAACCGCTCCATTCAGGGTCTGCGGCATGAGTGTCAGCGTTGTGGCCGCCGGGCGCGGGACACTCCAGGAATATGCCGCATCACTCACATAAACGTTCTGACCGGGCACCATATTGGCGGCATTGAAGCTCGGCACAAAAGGCAGCTCGCCGAGATTGGCCAGTTGTCCGGAAACCTGAAAGGCAGCGCCGCTGTAGTCGACTTCGATGGAGCCTCCCTGGTAACAGCAGACGAAATCCTTGCCCTGCTGCCGCCGAGGCAGCATGTTAAGAATCGAAACCGAGGGCGACACCTCAATCAAAGGCCCGCTTAATGTATCGGCCGCCGAGGCATCCTCCACTGCGATTCGCGTGGCCAGCAAAGAGCCGTCCGCCTGGATCGCTCCGTCCATGTCGATGAACGTCCCCACAGCAACCGCCGACGCGTTCGCTATGCCCTGATAAGCAGTGTCGCCATCTGCGTTCACCGAAACGCTCCTTGCCCCTTCAGCGTCGGGAAGTGACAGAGTCCAGCTGCCGTCGGTTCCGACCACGCTGACCTCTCCGTCCAGACCGCTCACCTTGCCATTGACAGAATTTGTCGGCGAGGAAGACAGCGTCAGCGGAACCAGATTGAAGGTGGGTGTAATCGAAAAGCTCGAAATGCCGCCCGGCGTATAGCAGGAGGAGTAGCTCGCGGATTGGGATACCTGCAGGTCAAGCGAAAGGGCCATGCTGGCGCCGGCAACCGTGATCGGCAATGGCAAGTCAACGGTAACCGCCGAGGCATTCATCCCGAGATCGTTATATGTGCTGGTATCGAGAAACGCTTGACCATCCGACGACCCCGCCTCGAGGCAAACAAACTGAGCGCCGTTAAGAGTGGCGGTTGCCATCGTGTACACATCCTGGGGAAGGCTGGCGGTTACCAAAGGTTCGGCCCGGCCATTCATATGGACGAACTCCGCTCCAACTGCGGATCCTGGCGCAGTCAAAGAAAGCAAGCTCACCGTTTTACCGGACTGGCTGGTGAGGGTGATGTCGAGAAACCCAACGTCAAATTCGGACAATTGATCGTTGGCCGTGCTGGTTAAGAGCACCGTGACTGATGTGTTCGGTTGCGGTGTCGATGACCGAGACACGATTCCGGCGGAGCCGCAGCCTGAGGCCATCAAGCTCGCTAAAAGCACAGCGACCACTGGCCAGGCAAGTTTATGTTGGACAGAAGACGAAGCGGGCAAGCGCATAACTTCCTCCGGCTGGCACTTCGGGGTCAGAGCCTATGCGAGCCGAGCCTTCTTGCCTGGGCCAGATTCCACGACGTGGCGCGAAGAACAAGCAATCCAGTATAGCGCGGAAATTATTAGGGAATACATAGATTTGTGGTTCCCAAGTAAAAGTTCGTCAAGATGCTGCTTGCAGGCGATACGGGAAACTTTTACAATCTAACTAACTGGTTAATTAATACATGGCTCAAGCGTTTCACGAGCGCCGTCCCCGCATGGGATCGCGCGGCCAACCCGAAGAATCCCGCGCCGCCATCCTGCGCGCGGCGGCAAAAGAATTCGCCGAGCACGGCATCGCCGGCGCCCGCACTGACGCCATCGCCAGCCAGGCGCGTGTCAACAAGGCTTTGCTCTACTACTATTTCCACGACAAGGAAGCGCTTTACGGCGCCGTACTGGACCACGCCTTCTACGGCATGAAAGCCAGCGTCTTTCAGGTCCTCGACAGCGGCCTGCCGCCGCGGGAAAAGATCATGGCCTATGTCGCGGCCTACTTCGATTTCATCGCCTCGAATCAGATTTATCCCAAGCTCCTGCAGCGCGAAATGATGCGGGCGCGCGAAGGCAACTCGGTGCACATCGATCGGCTCGTCAAAACATATTTTCAGCCGATTTACCGGCGCGTCGGAGAGCTCTTGCACCAGGGAATCGCGGAAGGCGAATTCCGTAAGGTCGACCCGGCACATTTTGTCCCTTCGATGATCTCCATGATCGTTTTCTATTTCAGCAGCGCGCCGGTGATGCAGCGTATCGTGCATTTCAATCCGCTTACCCCGCGGCGCATCGCCGAGCGCCGCACCGCGGTTCTGGATTTTATCTCCGCCGCGCTGTTCGCACCCCGCTTACATGGGACCTCGACATCGCATTCAGGAGCACGCAAATGAGCGCTCGCAACCGCTTCTTTATTCTTCTCGGCATCATCTTTGTGATCTCGCTGATCTATTACATCTTCTCCGCCGACCATTCCAACGATCTGGTGCTGATCGGGACCGTCGACTCGAATCAAGTGATCGTCAGCGCGCAAGTCGAGGGCCGCATCCAGAAATTGCTGGTCGATGAGGGCACTCCGGTGAAGGCCGGGGATTTGATTGCCGTGCTCGATTCCTCCGAATTACAGACGCAGGAAGCTGCCGCCGCGGCCAACATCTCCAGCCTGCAGAACAAAGTGGCCGAGATGCAGCACACCGAAGCCTCGACCTCGGGAGCGACTTCGAGCGATGTGGCGAATGCCCGCGCAAAGTTATCTTCCGCGAAAGCCCAGCTTCTGCAGGCGAAAGCCACGCTCGATCGCACCGAAAGCGACAGCCGCCGCATGATCGAACTGGCCAAGGCCGGGGTGCAATCCGATCAGGATCGCGTGCAAGCCGAAACCAACCTGCAGGCGGCCCAAGCCAGCGTGCAGGCGCAGCAGGAATTGGTGAAGGCGGCGGAGGCCGATTTGAGTTCCGCCATCGCGCGCACCCAGCAAGCCAATGCGGCTAAAAGCACGGTGCAATCCACCGAAGCCGATCTTAAAAATGCCGTCGCGCAGAAAAATCAGGCGGCGGTTCGTCTTGGCTACACCAACGTTTACGCACCCGTGACCGGCACGGTTTCGGTGCGCGCGGCGCGCCAGGGCGAGGTCGTAAACATCGGCGCTCCCATCGTGACCATCGTCGACCTCACCGACACCTGGGTGCGCGCCGCGATCCCCGAGACCTACGCCGACCACATCGGCTACGGCGACGCAATGCGCGTCCGCCTGCCGGGTGGAACCATCACCAGCGGCAAAGTTTTTTTCAAGGGAGTCGAGGGCGACTTCGCCACCCAGCGCGACGTCAGCCGGCGCAAGCGCGATATCAAAACCATCGTGCTAAAGATCCGCCTCGACAATCCCAAAGGAGCATTTGTACCGGGGATGACCGCCGAGGTGTTGGTCTCCCCGGCGCAGATGAAAGGCGATGGCAACCCGCAGAACGCAGCGGCAGCAGGCCAGCAATGACGGACGACGTTAATTCCAAGATCGGGGGCGACAATTCTACTCCGCCGGTCGGGAAACAGGAGTGCGCCATCGAAGTCGAGCACATCGTGAAAAAGTACGGTGACTTCACCGCCGTCGACGATGTCTCCTTCAACGTGAAAGAAGGCGAGATCTTCGGACTGCTTGGCCCGAATGGTGCGGGCAAATCCACCTTGATTCGCATGATGACCACGCTCATCCCGATCACCTCGGGAAAGGCTTGGGTCATGGGCTACGACGTTGCCAGCGACCCCAACGCGGCGCGCCGCAGGATTGGCGTGATCCCGCAAGCCCTGACCAGCGATCTCGATCTTACCGTGGAAGAGAACTTAAACATCTACGCCAAGCTCTACGACGTGCCCGCGAAAGAACGCAAGCGCTCGATCGACGAGTTGTTGGGACTCGTGGATTTGGTCAAGTGGCGCAATGCGCAGACCAAAACTCTCTCCGGCGGCATGCGGCGGCGTTTAGAAATTGCTCGCGGGCTGGTGCATCATCCGAAAATATTTTTCCTCGACGAGCCCACCACCGGTCTCGATCCGGTTTCGCGCGTGGCGGTTTGGGAGATGCTGGGTAACATCAAGGCACAGCGCCAACTCACCATCCTGATCACCACGCATTACATGGACGAGGCTGACCGGCTCTGCGAGCGCATCGCCATCGTGGACCACGGCAAACTCGTTGCCCTCGACTCGCCCATGGCGTTGAAGGCGAGCGTGCCGGGATCGAACGTAATCGAAGCGCAATTCGAAAATCCCCCGGCCGATTGGGAGCAGCGCCTGCACACCCTCGACGAAGTCACTTCGGTGCAGCACGAAGGCGCGGGCATGTTTCGGGTGCTCACCGGCAACGGCTCGCGAACCACCACCGAACTGGTGGAAATGTCGGTCGAAGCCGGCGTTGCGGTGAAGTCGCTCTCGGTGCAGAACACCACTCTGGACGATGTATTCGTGCACTACACCGGAAGGCAACTGCGCGACGAACTGCAGAAAGCCTACGCCTTCGTGATGCCGCAGAGTCCGGGGCTGCGGCCATGAAGCGGCGCGAAGGATGGAAGTTATGAATCGAATGATGGCCATCGTCGAGCGCGAAATGCGCAAGTTCTTCCGCTCCCCGGCGCTCATGCTGGCGTCGATGATTTTCCCGTTGGTACAGCTTGTGATTCTCGGCAACGCCTTCGGAGGAAAGATTCGTGACGCGCGTCTTGCCATCGTCGATCAAGACGGAGGCACGCAGGCCTTGCGAATTCGCGAGGCCTTCGACTCCGTCCGCGCCAACATCCGCACTTTCGTTCCGGTTTATTACGACAACGAAAAGCAGGCGGTCGAAGACGTGCGCAACGGCAAGCTCGATGGCGCCGTGATCATTCCGCCGCAATATTCACGCCGAGTGTACGAAGACAATCATCCGCAGATCGCTCTGGTCGTCGATAACAGTGACAACTTCATGAGCTCCGCGCTGGAGTCCGAGTTGGCCGATCTCACCACCGCGTTGAACCAGCCCACGGTCGAGCCGCGCATCCTGCAGCAGACCGCGCTCTCGATCGTCGAACTCTACCCCTACATCGAGTATATGAAATATTTGCTGCCGGGATCGCTCACGCTGGCGATGTTCGTTTCCGTAATGATCGGCGGCGGCATGCTGTATATCGACGACAAGGCCCGCGGCGTGCACGAGGGCTACCTGGTTACGCCGATCACCAAACTCGAATTGGTGCTGGGCCTCAACGCCGCCGGCGCGATCAAAGCCGTAATGACCGGCGTGATCATTTGCGTGATCGGCGCGTTGATCTCCGGCGTCAGCACGATTTTCAATCCAGTCACAATGCTAGGCTTGCTGGTCATGATCGTGCTCACCTCACTGGCGTTCAATACGATGATGTTTCTGCTGATGGTGCGCATCGAAGACCCGCTGGTGCCGCGGGCCATGTTCGGGATTCTGAATACGCTGCTGTTTTTCCCCAGCGGCGCCATCTATCCCATTCAGGCCTTTCCGCCGTGGTTGCGGGCCATTGCCCGGGCTGACCCCTTCACCTATGCGGTCGACGGCTTCAAGTGCTTGCTGCTGAAAGAGACGACTCTCGCAGCCGTCTGGGGCGACATGCTGTTTCTTTCGCTCTTTGCCGCCGTCACGCTCGGCATCGCCATTCCGCTGTTCAAGCGCACCCTGTAATCATCCTCAGGGTCGGATGCGCCTGACTGATTCGAGACATTCCTTCATCACCCGATGACCCGATCACTCGATTCTTCGGCGACTTTTAACTTACCGGCCGAGTCCGTTATTCTAGGAACGTCATGACCCTGCTGGACGCCAAGGAGTACCACCCCGAGCAAGAGCGCAAGCGGCGAACCCGCATTGTTTCCGCTATCCTTCTGGTTCTCGTGCTGGCTTTCGTGGGCTGGTGGAAGCGCTTTTGGCCGGAAGAGCGCGTCGCCGATCAATTCTTTTCCGCGTTGCAGAAGCAGGATTTCGAAACCGCCTACGGAATCTACTACCACGATCCCGCGTGGAAGCAGCATGCGCAGAGTCACGCGCAATACGCCTTCCATGAATTCTGGCAGGACTGGGGCCCCGGCGGACAGTGGGGGGCGATCAAGAGCTTCAAGATTTATGGTTCGAGCAACTGCCCCGGCGGCGGCAGCGGTGTGGTCGTCGATCTCATCGTGAACGACCGCTCCCAGCATGCTCAGTTGTACGTAGATAAGACCGATAAGACGGTCAGCACACCGCCCTGCGATCTGGAATTTCGTTAGGCTCTAGGTCGTGGCCAAGCTTTCGAAATGCGCCAGGGCTTTGGCGAGCGAAGCCACATCCCCCACGCTGAGACAAGTCTTCGCACGATCGATCTGCCGCATCAACCCGCATAAAACTTTTCCCGGACCAATTTCCACAAATGTATGCACTCCGCTCGCAATCAGCAAACGCACGCACTGCTCCCACTTCACCGCGCCGGTCACCTGGGCGACCAAAGTTTCGCGCGTCCGCAATTCATCGCGGACCAACGCGGCGTCGACGTTGCAGGCCACGGGGTAAACCGGCTTCTGCATCTTCAATTTGTTCAAGTCGGCTTCCAGGCGGTCTTGCGCGGGCTTCATCAACGAGCAGTGGAAGGGTGCGCTCACCGGCAAAATCTTAGCGCGCTTCGCGCCACGCTCGTCGGCCAGCTTCGCTCCGCGCTCCACCGCGGCAGTGTTGCCGGAGATCACAATCTGCTCCGTAGAATTAATGTTGGCTGGCGAGCAAACCTCGCCCTGGGCCGCGTCGGCGCAAACCGCAATCACCTTCTCCAACTCCATGCCGAGGATCGCAGCCATCGCGCCCACTCCCACGGGAACGGCCTCCTGCATATACTTGCCGCGACTGCGCACCGTGCGCACCGCGTCGGCAAAGCTCATGGTCCCGGAGGCAACGTGAGCCGAATATTCTCCCAGGCTGTGGCCCGCGACAAAACTCGTCCTGGGAGCATGACTCTCGAATACGCGCAGCGCCGCGATCGACGCGGTCAAGATTGCCGGCTGTGTGATCTCGGTGAGGCGCAACTGTTCTTCTGGCCCTTCAAAACACAATTGCGAAAGCTTGTAGCCCAAGGCCTCGTCGGCTTCTTCAAAGGTCTGCCGAGCGATGGGATATTTTTCCGTGAGATCTTTTCCCATGCCCACGGCCTGCGAGCCCTGGCCGGGAAAGATGAACGCGAGCATGCCGGCAGAAGTTGCGGCTCGTGACGGCGAAGCTGTAGGGGTTGAGAGTGAGGCAGTAGATTCGGTCATCGTTTTAATGTCACCGAGAATTAGTGAACGGGCGCGACTTCGGCCTCCACCGGCGCGGGGCGCAGCGCAGCCAGTCCCTGCTCAATCGAGCCATTGATCTGTCGTTTGGCACACTCCGCGGCCACGCGTATCGCATTCTTGATGGCATTGGCGTTCGACGACCCGTGAGTGATGATGCACACGCCTTTCACGCCCAACAGCGGAGCGCCGCCGTACTCGGTATGATCGATGCGCTTTTTGAAGTCGATGAATGCGCTGCGCGAAAGCAGGTAGCCAACCTGTCGCGTAATCGTAGCCTTCAGCGATTCTTTGAGAGCCGATCGCACCAGTCCGGCCACGCCTTCAGAAACCTTCAGCGCAACATTGCCCACGAATCCATCGGCGACGATCACATCCACGTGACCGTTGAACAGATCTCGTCCTTCGACGTTACCGATAAAGTTCAAGGGCAGCCGCTTCATGAGCTGGAAGGACTCGCGGGTCAACTCGTTGCCCTTGGTCTCCTCTTCGCCAATCGAGAGCAAACCTACACGGGGCCGCTTGCCGACGGAACCGGAACCCCTCGACCGACTCTCGCCGCCCCTTCCATCGCCAGACCTGTTCTCGCCAAACCTGTTCTCGCCAAACATGGACCGAAAATAAATTTCTCCCATCACCGCGAACTGCTCGAGGTTATGCGGTTTGCAATCGACGTTGGCCCCCACGTCGAGCAGAATCGCCGCCGTCCCGGGCGCCGTCGGGAAAACCGCGGCCAGCGCCGGTCGATCCACGCCGTGCAGCGCACCCAGCACCATCTTCGCCGAAGCCATCGCCGCGCCAGTGTTGCCGGCCGTGACAAAGCCCGAGGCTTGTCCCTCGCGAACCAACCGCAATCCTACACGCATGGAGGAATCGCGCTTGGCCCGCACCGCCTGCACCGCTTTATCTTCCATGGTAATGAATTCGCTGGCGTGGACGATCTCGATGGGGAGTTGCGACGCCGCAGGATGACGATCGAGTTCAGCCTTGATCGCAGATTCCTGCCCAATCAGCAGCACGCGCACGCCGTAATTGCGCGCAGCATGGATCGCGCCTTCGATCTCAGGCTTGGGAGCCCGGTCCGAACCCATCGCATCCAGCGCAATCACGCTAGGCATGGTAACAGCGGGTTAGCTGGCTTCCTTCACTTCGACCACTTCGCGGCCTTTGTAATAGCCGCACTTGGCGCAAGCGCGATGCGGCATCTTCTTCTCACGGCAGTTCGGGCACTCGGAAAGCGAGTGGCTTTTCAGGGCATCGTGGGCCCGCCGGGTTGAGGTGCGCTTCTGCGAATGTCTTCGTTTTGGATTTGGCATAGTTTATGAATTCCTCTCGCCGCGGATTTCGGCCTCGGACAAATCAATCTCTTTATAGCAAGGCTTTTTGGGACAACTTTCGGCGCGTCGTCCGCTCAAAGCATGAATCGTTCTCGTGCCGGCGACAGGTTCGCCCCATGCCACCGCCCTGTTGGATAAAGTATTCCTCTCCGGCCCGGACTCGAATTCGCTCGTCGTCAATGATCCGCGTATAACAACCTTGCACAACCATCATGGATTCGTCGAAATCGTGCCCATCGGTTTTGCAGTTTGCGCTCTTATGACACGTCCAGAAGGCCATTTGGCCCCCGTCCGCGCCGCGAAAACATACCCTACACTCCGGGTGTTGCCGGACTGGTTGGGGCGATTCGATTCGCGGGATACTTCATAAAATCCTGGAAGTCCTCCATCGCTTCTCCTCAACTGCCCGTTAGTACTTAATGCGCCAGCTTGCCGCGAATTTCTTTCAACGCGGCCCATCGCGGTTCTTCCACCGCGACGTCGCAGGCGCAGTGCTCCTGATTCAAATTGCTCCCGCAGTGCGGACACAAGCCCTTGCAATCGTCGCGGCAAGTGACCTTCAAGGGCACGGCCAGCAGCACCTGCTCCCGAACCACATCGTCGAGCGCAATGCCCTCACCCTCATAATAGCTGATCTCAGCCTCGGCCTCGGTCACCGAGATCTCGTCGCGCCCCGCATCCGAGCCTTGGGGGCGATACAACAGATCAAAGTCCCGCTGCACGTCCTGCGTAATCGGCTCCAAACAACGGGCGCAACTCGACTCCAGGCGGGTCGCCAACTCGCCCTTGATGCGGATATCCTTGATGATCTTGTGCTTGCCGTGGTGCTCCTCGACCAGATCGGCGCGCCCGCTGGTCTCAATCGGAGCCACCTGGCGGTAATCCTCTCCCAAGTCGATGCCGCCGGGCTGGAACTTCTCCTTAAAATCGATCGGATGAAGTTCCAAGTCTTTGATTTCGAAGAACATCGGAAACCTCCGCGCCCCGTTCTGCCCTCCCAGGCCCGCGGAAGCGCACGAAGTCGCAAGTACCGCTGGGAGCAAGAACCAAGCATAAAGGCTCGAAGAAAGCAGTGTCAAGCGCGATTGCGTAATTGTTAGCCTATCTATACCATATATGCGGTATAGGGATTCCATATGCCAGCGCTCTATGTCGAGAACATCCCGGATGAGCTTTACAAGGCCCTTCGCAAGCGCGCCAAAGAGAATCGTAAATCGATTGCCGCCGAAGTGATCTCGCTCTTGGAGAACAACATACCCACGGCTAAAGAACTCCAGCGGCGCCGTGCATTCTATGCGCGCATGGCCGAACTACGCGCTTCCGAACCGGAGAACTCCAGTTCCTTCCCCTCGGTGGAGGAAATGATTCGCGAGGATCGTGAGCGTTGAGCACTCTCGTTCTCGACGCAAGTGTGGCTGCAAAGTGGGCCGTTCCCTCCACCAAGGAACCCTTCCTTGCCGAGTCCCTTCACTTGTTGAGGCGCCATAAGCGCGGCGAAATCAACCTCATCGTGCCCGATGTCTTCTGGGCTGAGGTCGCCCACGTATTGTGGAAGGGCGTCGGTCGGCGCCGATGGAAACATCGTCTGGCCGCCGAAGCAGCGGCACAGATGATAAGCCAGAATTTTCTCACCATCTCATCTCTCACGCTTTTGCCCGACGCACTTACCATTGCCTTTGCCCACGACCGCAGTGTGTACGACTGCCTCTATGTCGCCCTGGCCATTCAGTTCAAAGCGGAGATGATTACAGCGGACGAGCGCCTGGCCAACGCCTTGGCGGCGAAATTCCCGGTGAAGTGGTTGGGCGCGTTTGGTTATCAATAGGGGGTTGAATTCGCTCGCTTCCGCTTGCCCTGCCTACTTCAACCCCAGCGCCCGCAGAGCAATTTCGTCGGGCACGCTTCGCCCATCCTTTTTGGTCAGGACTCCGAAACTTCCCGAATAATCCCACATCGTCCAGCCCATGCCATGTCGCTCAAGGGTCGTACGCACGTCGCGAATCCAAGCCGCCCGATCCTGCGGATCGGCATATTCGCGGTAGACGCCAAATTCGTTGCACACCACCGGAACGCCGCGCTGCGCAGCCCACTCCGCGACCTGCGCTATCTCGGCGTCAATGCGCGCCGCATCCCAATGATCCTGCCCGTAGCGAGTCACAGCCAGCCGGTCGACGGCATCGGGCACGCTAGCCGCCACTTTCGCCGCCGATTCCGGCGACGACGGATAACCCAAACCCTTCACCCAGTGCCACGAATAAGCTCCCCAGTTCGCGCCCTGGTGGGTGAAAATAGGGGGCGAGTAAAAATGGAAGTTGTAAATCACGTTCGGATCGCGCAGCGGCTCGAGAAAAACCAGTTCATCGTCATCCGACCAGCGGGCGCCGGCCGCAATGATCGTGTGCTGCGGAGCTCCTTCGCGAATGGCCGCCGCCAGCTTCGCCTGCACTCCATACCAGCGGTAACGATCCGAAAACTCGGGTTCGTTCAAAATCTCGAAGAACACACTCTCCGCGTCGCAAGAGGAATAATGCCGCGCCAGCGCGCGCCAGAAGTCGGCAAACTGCTGCACGAAGCTATCGTCTTTCGCCAGCCGCGTCTTGAAGTCGCTGCTCGGATGCAGGTCGATCACCACCCCCAGCCGGCGATCCAGAATCATCTTCACCGCGGCATCGAGGTATCCCAGATACTCTGCGGGGATTTCATCAGGACGATGGTCGGGCATCATCGGCTGCGGATCGACACTTAAGCGCACATGATCGAAGCCCATGTCCTTGATCAGTGCGATATCTTCCGCCGTGGTCCAGCTCTGAAAATGTTCTTTGGTGTAGCCACGCTTGTCGTAAACCTGCGCGAACCATTCGCTGGCATTGATGCCATGCCGAAGATGAAAAATCCGCGACGCCGGAAGGGCAGAAAGTTTCTGGACGGAGGAAGCACTCTGTGCCGGCAAAACACGAGAACTCACGCCACTTAAGCCTAGCAGCGCCGCAACCCGCATTATCCCAAGAATGTTCACGACAAAAGCCGGAAATTCTCCGCGAACTCCGCGGTAAAAGCTCTTCGCCTTTCAACTCAAAATCGGCAAAGCCCGAATCCGCCTCCGGGTAGCGGCAAAAATCGCATTGCACAAAGCCGGCGCCAAAGGCGGCACGGAAGGCTCTCCAATTCCGGTTGGAGACTCCGCGCTCGGCACCGCGTAAACTTCAACCGCGGGAGTCTCGCCTAAGCGCAGCGGAGCGTAGTCATCGAAGTTCCCCTGCACCACGCGACCTTTCTCAATCGTAATCTTCGCGCGCAAAGCGTTGCCCAGCGCATAAACGATTCCCCCCGGAATCTGTTGCTCCACGATGCCGGGGTTGACCAACAGCCCGCAATCCAGGGCAGCCACCACGCGATGCACGCGCGGAGCGTCGTTCTCCATGCTGATCTCCACCACCTCAGCCATATAAGAAGAAAAACATCCAAAGCAAGCGATGCCGCGGAAACGCCCGGCCGGCAAGGGCTTGCCCCACTCCGCCTTCTCAGCCGCCAGTTGCAGCACGCCGCGCATGCGCGCCGTATGCCAGGTGGTCGTGAAGTACTGGATATCTTGATTCTGCGCCAGCATGTGCAGCCTGTATTCCAGCGGATCTTTCCCCGCCGCTGCCGCCAGTTCATCGATGAAACTCTCGCCGGCAAAGCCCGCTTGCAGCGCATATACCGACCGCATCCAGCCCAGCGGCACCGGGGTTTCGGCGAGTACATACTCGAGCGAAACATTCGGCACGGAATAAATGAACGCAGCTTCATCCGGCAAATCAGGATCGAGGCCATTCGGCCCCGGCTGCCCCTTCTGCCCGCTAATCGACGGCGCAATAATCCGGTGCGTGAATGCCACCGGCCATCCGGCTCCATCGAGCACCGCGCTTAACTGATGCAAGCTCGCGGGACGATACGTCGAAAAACGCATATCGTCTTCACGAGTCCAGAGCACTTTCACCGGCACCTGCGCCGCCTTCGAAACCAGCGCAGCCTCCACCGCGTAGTCGTGCTCCAGCCGCCGCCCAAAACCTCCCCCCATCAGCGTGACGTTGACCTTCACTTGATCGGGATCGAGACCCACGGCCTGCGCCACCGAATCGCGGCAATCCTGCGGCACCTGCGTTGGAGCCCACAATTCGCTACTCGCCCCGTGAAAGTCCGCCGTGCAATTCCCCGGCTCCATCGGAGCGTGCGCCATGAACGGTAGCAAATACGTAGCCGTAATCCGGCGCCCCGACGCCTTCGACACATCGCCCACGGCATACAGACTCGCGCCCTTCTTCGCCGTAGCCTGCTTCAGCGACTCCATGACCGCGGCGCTATTCAAATCCTTATTCGGTCCCTCGTCCCAACTCACGTTGAGCAAGCGCCGCCCCTCCATCGCGCTCCAAACGCTGTCGGCGACCACCGCCACAGCCGCATCGCTGATCTTGCCCACGTAACTCACGCCGGAGATCTTCTTCGACTCCTTATCGTCGAAGCTCACCAACTTTCCGCCGATCGTGGGACACCGCGACAACACCGCATACTTCATTCCCGGCATGCGGAAGTCGATGCCAAACACGGCCTCACCCTTCACCTTCGCCGGGGTATCCACCCGCGCCAGCCGTTGCCCAACAATTTTGTAATCCTTGGCCTGCTTCAAGGGCACGTCGGTCGGAATCGGCAACGTAGCCGCCTTGGCCGCAAGTTCGCCATAGCTGAAGCGCCGCTTCGTCACACTATGAATGATGCCGCCTTCCTGCGCCGCGCACGCCGATCGCGGCACGCCCCAGGTCAACGCCGCCGACGAGACCAGCATCTCGCGAGCCGCAGCTCCCGCCTTGCGCATCGGATCCCACGTCGTGCGCACGCTGGCGCTGCCTCCGGTGGTTTGATCCCCGTAGAGCGTGCTGGCCCCGGCCTGCTCGATCTCAATCAGCTTCCAGTCCGCTTCCAATTCTTCCGCGAGGATCATCGGCAGCGCCGTGCGCACGCCCTGCCCCATCTCCGAGCGCGCGACGACGATGGTGATCTTGTTGTCGGGAGTGATGCGCAGGTAAGCGTTCGGCGAAAAGACTTCGCGCTTCGATCTTCCCGCATGCGGAAGATAAAACCCTACCACCAGCCCGGCACCGGCGGCCACCCCCGCAGCCACAAATTCCCGGCGGTTCAGCGCACTCATCGCGCACCTCCGGCGGCAGCAGCCCGCAGAATCGCCTTGCGAATTCGTTCGTAGGTTCCGCAGCGGCACAGGTTGCCGTTCATCGCCTGCGTGATCTGCTCATCGCTCGGATTCGGCGTCTTCGCCAGCAGCGCCGCGGCGCTCATGATCTGCCCCGTCTGGCAGTAACCGCATTGCGGGACCTCTTCCGCAATCCAAGCCTGCTGCAACACATGCAAACCGCTAGCACCGAGCCCTTCAATCGTCGTGATATTTTTCCCAGCGACCTGCGACACCGGCGTGGAACATGACCGGATCGCCGCGCCCTCCGCATGCACCGTGCACGCTCCGCAAAGTCCGGCACCGCATCCAAACTTCGTTCCCGTGAGTTCGAGCGTATCGCGCAGCACCCAGAGCAACGGAGTTTCGGGTGAGACATCCACTTTTTTTTCGTTGCCATTAACCCGCAGCGTGAAGTCGGCCATAAGTTTCCGGAAGCAAATTGCGATACAAAAATCGTAACGATTGCAAGCTCTACCGAGGTGAGGTCTTGCGCCTTAGACCATCATCCTACTGAACCAGCAAGAAAAGTGGAATGATATTCAGAAGGGATTCTCTGGAAGATGAACAGTATGACGGATCGCGGCTCCATTTGAATGTTTCGACGTAAGGCTCGGGGTCATCCGGAGCGTAGCCGCTTTCCAGGCGGAGCGAAGAATCTTCCCACTGGGCGTATCGGTGGAAGATCCCTCCCGCGGCTGAAGTGCGCCGCGTGTCGGGATGACCGCGAGAGGGAATTCGTTCACACTGGTCCACCAACTAGGAAAAAGAGGTGCCAACCAGTCACGAATCATTGCCCAATGCCTTAATTCCGAGGCCCAAGCTCTCGACCAACGGCTTCCGCCATGCTATCGCCGATCTGCCGCACAAATGCCTGAAACGCCGGAATCTCGAACAACCGCAGCCCAATCTCTTCCTGGGGCAGATCGTCCGCGTGCACGGCGCCTGCCGCATCGCGGAGCGCCGCGCCCAGCTTGGCAGCGGTCGCCGGGTCGAAGCTCTCCGTGACCAGCACGCTGTTATCCGTCCAGTGCTCTACGATCACCGGACCCTCTTCGGTCATGATCTTCGCCATCGACACCGGGCACTTCGTCTGCGCACAAGCCGGCAATGCCTCAGCCTTGGCGCTTCCGTAACGATCCGGAACCGCATCCGCGTAGAATTGCGCAAACTGCTCCGCCGCCTGTGGCGTCTTCCATCGCGAGATGTAAAGCAGCGCCAGATCGGCCGTGCCGGCCGTAGCCTCTGCTACAACCTTATCTTTTCGATGGAAGGTCACATAAGCGCCGCCCTGCCACGCCGAGGAAACCTCGTCCGCAACCCGCCGTTTTTCGCCATACTGCCGCATCAGCGCGCGCACATCGATCTCGCCGATCCCACCCGAGTCGTACACTTCATATTGGTCGTTCAGAACTTCGCGCATGTCCGGAATGCGTACCGGCGCCAGCTTTTCCCCGCGAAGGTAAGTCTCCGGCTGCAGCACTTCGTGCGAACTTCGAGGAGGCCGCGCAAACGCTCCCGCAAACGCCATCTTCTTCCCGCCCTTGTGCAGCAGCTCGCCTTCAAAGATCAAGCCGCCGGTGTAGGAAAACGTTCCCATCTCGCGCATGATCATGGGCGCGTCGTGCATCAGCTGCGAATCCGTCGCGCCTTTCACCATCGGGTCTTCCATTTGATAAATCAAGCCGGGCGTGTCTTCCAGGCTGCGGCCGAGCGGCTTCAACAGGTAATCTATGTACACCACCATGGCCTGCCCCTCGACCACGGCCTTGCGCGCGAGGGCGCTGTCGTCGACCGCACCCCCTTTGGCTTCGTCATCCGCCGCCTGGGGCGCGGCTTTCATCCATTTCGCCAGATTGTAATTCTGATCTTGCAAGGCATGGGTGAGCTCGTGCGCCAAGATCGGCTCCTGCCGATCCGGAGGAACCCAGTTCAGCATCGATATCGTTTTTGTCTCGTCGTCGTAGTAGCCCGCAACTTCCTGCCCTGTGGATTTCACCAGAAATTCTTTCAAGTTGAATTCGCGCGGCAGGAAGCCCAGCTTCTTCATGCTCAACTCTTCCTGCGCGAAACGCAGGGTGAATTCCTCTTTTGCCAGGCGCCCCTTGGCGTACTTTTCCACATCGGCCTTGCTCACCAGTTGGCGCTTCACCACGGCGCGCTTCGGCATGCCCGTATCCTCGGCCGCGAAGGCAAAAATCCTGTCCACGGATTCGAAGAGCTTCTTCGTATCCGCATCGGTCATCTTTACTTCGTTGGTGGTGTCCTTGCGCACCTTGCGCGCCCGGTCCGCCAGGCTTTCCTCGGGTGCGGCGTCCTGCGCGAAGCAAAAACTTCCCAGCCCGATCAGGAAACAAACCGCGAAGAATCCGCAACATCGCCGGAAGCTTTTCATGACTCGCTCAAAGACAAGAATGCACGCCCCTCAATTCTGCTTGAGTGAGGAGCACGACTTCACTGGAAATGTCGGGATTAGGTTACGGAGGTAAGCAAAACAAAAACGAATCGAGAGGGAGTCGAACTCAACTGCAGTAATGAAGAGATGGTCACCTTATATGACTGTCGAAGGGACGCGGGTTTCTTTGAGCCGGTCATTTGTGCCGAGAGTCAAAGGACAGGCTTTACTTCAGCTCGGCCAGCTTCTGCGTGGCCATCTGTCCGGCTTCGGTGCTGGGATTGTCTTTTTTGATTTGCTCGTAGATGCGCTTGGCGTCGAGCGGCTGGTTGCTGTTCTGGTAAAGCTCCGCCAGTTGCAACTGGGCCGTGACCTTGCTCACCGAGGCGGTGGGTTTGTTACTCAATTCCCGGTAGAGAGCTTCCGCGTCTTGGGTGCGGCTGATGTTGCCGTAAAGCGCGGCCAAGGCCAACTTCGCGACTGAAGCCAGTTCTTTATTTCCCGTAGAAGCGACCTGCTTGAACCGGCTCTCCGCCGCGGCATTGTCGCCCGCGCTCACCGCCGTCACTCCCAGAAAATAGCGAGCCATGTCCGCGGTGCGGGTGTGCGGATACTTGTCCACAATCGCCTGAAATTGTTTTCCCGCGGTATCGGCGCGTTCTTTGGCCGAGGTAAAGCTTGGAATGTCAGGCTGCGCGGGCGTTCCCGCCGGCCGCAACTGAGCCTGCAAAGTCCGGACCGCGCCATTTAATTCCAGGCTTGCCTTCTCATCCTGCGCGTTCAAGTAGGACCACCCACCCACCCCCGCGGCCACAATCACGGCCACGGCGACCGCGGCCATGATCAGCGTCTGTCGGTGTTCGACGCTCCAGTGAGCCGTCTTCTCGGCGGCTCCGAGCGTGACCCGGCTGAATCGATCCTCTTTGAGTTGATGGCGGGTTTCTGCGCGCACGAACTTCCCTTCTACACTTGGAGGCTGGAATGTCGACGAAACAATAGTTTAACAGGGATAAAACAGGCCCGTCAAAATTCGAATCGGCAGGACTCGCGAGTGTAGCGCCGCCGTCTCGGTGGCCGGGAGCCTGCACTGAGCCAAGCCGAAGCGGCGGGCGTCGCGCCCGCTGCGCAAGTGCCGACGACGGCCGGCAAGGATGCCGACGCCGCTAGAACCTCGAACTAACCAGCAATCCTAACCCAATCGCAACCAGGTCCTCAGGAACCGCGATCACCGCATCCGGAACTCGAAGCGACCGCACCAGCCCCACACGAGCCCGGTGACCACCAAAGGCTCCTGCCAACGCGCCCACAGCTCCGGTCAGCGCCCCTAGCGCCGGCGCAATCCCCCCGGCCACGCCGATGCAGGCTCCCGTAAGCGACCCAATCACAACGCGGAAAATCAGCGGACCGGCCGAAGTCCGGGACGGTGCCGATGGCAGCAGGTCGCCAACAAACTCTCCCAAAGCCCCAAGAGAGAAGATGACCAGGATCCAAAGCGAGCCCATGAAAGCCAAAGGCGAACCAGAGAGATGAAGCCAGCCCAGATGCGCGGCCCAGGCCACAGCCGCGGGTGCCGTCATCGAACGCAAGCCGGTCACGAACCCGATCCCAAACGCCAGTAAGAGGACGAATCCCATGTTCATGTGGTCGTGAGACCCTCTGGCGAATAAGAAAGGCGGAGACGGCAGTGCCTGGACGACGAAAAACCGCCAAACAAGTCCGATCCGCGGACTCCACCCCGAGCCTTACCGCGGAGCTTCTTCCAGCAACCCCTGCTCAAGCTTCTCCTGGCACTCAATGCAATGCCGCGTCCAGGGCACAGCTTCCAGCCGTTTGGCGTTAATTTCCTTGCCGCAATGGATGCACTCGCCAAAGCTGCCTTCCCGAATCCGCGCCAGCGCCCGCTCCACCATCTGCAGAAGCTGCCGCTCGTTGTTGCTCTGGCTAAACAAAAATTCTTTGGTGTAGGAACTCGCGGCGCGATCGGCGATATCCTGCGCCGTGTCTTCGTCCGCGGAACGGCCATCGGCCTGAGTACGCGAGACCGTCCGGCGCAAATCCTGCTGCCGCGTCTCCAGGCGCTTCTTAAACGCTTCTAACTTCTTCTTATCCATATTCTCACTTCAAATCCTGCGACGGCTCCCCGGAGCCGCTCATGGAGTTAGGGCCAAACAAAAATGATAAGCGCCCCAATTGAGATGCGTCAACCACCCTTCGCGTTGGGCGCGTTGCGGGTGGGCGACATGTAAGAGTCACCCAGCGGATTTCCTTTTTTTATGGCATGATTCTGAGCGTCTCTATACGTACATACTGGTTGCGCTATAGAAAGGAAACCCTTATGTCTGATGACCTCGCCACTTTGGAAACCCAACGATCCGAGCTCCTGGAAGAGTTCCTCCGCTTGGGGGATCTGCGACCCGGCTCCATCACGGCCGTGACCCGACGCTGCGGCAAGCCTTCCTGCCACTGCGCTAAACACAGCGACCCGGGACACGATCCGCAATTTCGCCTCACCCGCCGCGTGTCCGGCAAGACGGTGACGGAGACCTTTCCCAATCCGACCGCGCTCCGCAAGGCACAGCAACAAGTCGCCGAGTTTCACCGCTTCCAGAAACTCAGTCAGGACCTAGTCGCTCTCAACGACAGGATCTGTCGACTGCGCCCGGTCGCGCAGGAACGTGGGGGCTGGACGGAGCAGGAAAAAAAACGGCTGCTGCGATCCATCAGGAAGTAGTCCAGTTGCTCGTCGCCCGCCAGGTAGACGACCCCATGCTTCCGGCGCTCATCGGCTCCAGAACCTATAATGCGACAACCTGTGATCGATCATCGCCCCGCCCGCTGAGTTCGACCAGCATGGCAGGTCAGGTCAATCTTCTTTGAGAGACGTGTTGGGCCCGAACGGTTTTTTTCGGGGATGCGTATGTGTATGTGGACAGCTTCGCCAGACTAGCTTATGTGGGGACAGCCGCCCCCGGCTGTCAAGCGAGCGAAGCTCGCTTAGCTGCGCTCAGCAACACAGTGAAGCTAGCACTTTCAGCTCTGCTCTAACGCGGCTGAGACCCGAAAAAGCGACCGGCAGCCGCCGGGCGCTCCCTTCAGGTCTTCCCAAGAGCTAGTAACCTTCCGTACCCGTAGCCGCCGCCTTCGCCTCAGAGGAGAACCGGCTGCGCACACGGTCGCCGATGTCCTGCACCTTGTCGCTGATCGTGCCGCGGATTTCTTCGCCGCTGGCCGGCGCCAGCAACATCGCTGCGCCCGCGCCAATCGCCAACCCGGCCGCAAATGTGACCACGTTGCGCATGGTATGATCCTCGCCCTCATAAAGCTCTTGAGCCTGGTCGCGCAGGTCCGAGACTTTACTGGTCGCGCGCTCGACCCCATCGTTCACGCGGTCGCGAACATCGCCGGCAAAATTTTCGGTCTGATCCAGGAAGTAAACTGCGGTCTTCAAGATCGATTTCAATAAGCTGTACATAAGAGTGACTCCTCGTCGTGAAAATCAAAAGATCCACCTATTAGTTGCTCAATCCGAGCCAAACGACTGAATAAATTATCGGCAGGCGTAGACGAACGGGGACGAGGGTGCCCCACCCGAACCGCGGTTTTGGCGGCAGGGTGGGGATTTTGATCTCCATCACTCACGGCGTTCGCAGAAGTGTCAACCCCCGCCGCCCGCGCTCTGAAACTGCACCTCTACCAGCTTGCGGTCTTCCTCCGAGACCTGAAACATAGCGCGCGGCTTCAGCTCCATAAAGCTGGCCACAAACACTTCAGGGATCTGCCTGATCCGGGTGTTGTAGGTGTTCACGTCGTCGTTGAAAAACTCCCGCCGGTCCGCGATGCGCTCTTCCAGTTCGGATATGCGGTTTTGTAGTGCAAGGAAATTTTCGTTGGCCTTAAGTTGCGGATAGTTCTCGGCGACGGCAAACAGCCCGCGCAGCGCGCCCGTCATCGCCAGATCGGCCTGCGCTTTCTGCCCGATGCTGGCCGCATTCATGGACGCTGCCCGCGCCTGCGTCACCGCCAGCAGCGTCTGCTGCTCATGCTGCATGTACCCCTTCACCGTCTCCACCAGGTTTGGAATTTCATCGTGCCGCTGCTTGAGCAGCACGTCGATATTCGCCCAGGCGCGGTCGTTGTCGTTGCGCAGCCGCACCAGTTCGTTATAGAGAATGACGGTATAAACCAGCACTCCCACCACGAAAAACAAGAACACGGCTCCAGTCATCACGCTGCTGCCCATGGTTTAGTTGACCTCGGCTGCAACTCGCCCGCCGGCACAATTCCAGTGAAACAGCGCCACAGAGACTAGGCAAGTGACTGACGGGGCAGCGCCCCCCGCGGTGCTGAAAGGCTGGAACGAAGGGATAGGTCGCAGGGTGCTGTAGTTTCACTCGGTGGCGGCGTGAGCAAATAAGGGCCGAGCCCGCAGACTCGGCCTCTCGTGGCGCGCAACTTGTTCCGTTAAGGCTTGTGCGGGGTCAGATCGCAGGCGTGCTTCACTTCATCCAAGTTCAGCCCTGCTGGAGAGAACTCCGCGATGGCGTAACCGGTGCGGGTTCTGACTTCGACGTTGAACACCTCGGCTCCAATCGCGCCCCGGATCGTGCCTTTGTCCATGGCCAGAAACCGCCCGCGCACCCAGTTCCAGCCTTTGTGGTCGTGGCTGCCATCGATGCGCACCATAACCTCCATCTTTGGCTGGCCCCAGAAGCCAGGATAATCCGGATGTCCCAACCGGGCCCCGGGATTGAAGTCGGCATATTCATACTTGCCGTTCGTGCAAACCAGTTCGATCCGTGGTTTGTAATCCGGATCCTCCCGGAAGTAGTTATTCGACAGCAGCTCGAAGCGCACCTTTTTCGCCGCCGTCATCTTGTCTTCCGATTGAAACTCCATCCACTTCCCGCCCGCGCTGACGCCATCTTTTTCGTCCTGATAAGGGCTCATAGCGCCGCCTTGTGCGCACGCAAATACGGTTGCCAACATCAAGCCGGCAAATGCCGCCCCGGCCGCCAAAACACGAAATTTTCTGTTCGATCCCACGTGAAATCCTTTCAAGTTTTCCTCCCGCGCATAGACATCCTTACATATTGAACCCGAAAAACCGAGAAGAGTTGCACGCCCTTGCACCCTCCTGGTACAGACCCAACAAAAATGGGATAGATTCTTGCACACCACCGCCCGCGCGCAGACCCATGCACACACGATCCTCTAAAATCTGCATCAATCATTCAAAATCCGCTTTACAAGCGGGTCCTAAGAACATACACTCGACCTCGTCTTTCCCCCCTAGCACCCTTGCCGGTCCCCTCATTGTAAAGTCTTGTGGAGATGACTCATGTCGCACCCGCCGAAAAACCGCCTTGCCTTCTGGATCTCAGCCTTGACTCTTTGCGCCCTCGCTTGCGGCCTCACCGCCGCCGCCCAGGTAGCAGTCACCACCTATCACTATGACAACGACCGCACCGGCTGGAATTCCCAGGAGACCACGCTAACGGTTTCCGCTCTGCAGAGTTCGACTTTCGCCGTGCTGGGGAAGGTCGCACTCGACGATCAGGTCGATGCTCAGCCTCTGGTCGTGCCCAACGTGACGATCACCGCCGGAAAATATCCAGGCCTGCACACCGTGGTTTACGTGGCCACCGATCACAACACCATCTACGCTCTCGACGCCACCACTGGCAAAGTGCTCTTGAACCCCAACTTCGGGCCGCCCGTGGTTCGTCCGTTAGGCTGTGGCAAGAATAATCCCGACGTCGGCATCAACTCCACTCCGGTCATCGATCTCAGCAGCAACACCCTGTACGCCATCATCTACACCCAGCAATCGACCGGCCCCGCCTACTACATTCACGCGCTCGATCTGGGCAGTCTTACCGATAAAGTCTCTCCCCAGCTGGTCGCCGCTTCCCATACTCTCAGCAATGGCACGACCTACGAATTCAACGCCGTTTACCAGCGCCAGCGTCCCGCGCTCCTGCTCGCCAACAGCACTATCTACGCCGGTTTTGGCAGCTTTTGCGACCTTGACGCCGATCTTTCCCGCGGCTGGCTTCTGGGCTGGCAAACAGGAACTCTCGCTCCCCTCGAACAGAGCCTGCTCCCCGACATGCAGTCCAGCTCGGCCAAGAATTTTTACCTGTCTTCTGTCTGGATGTCGGGCTATGGACCGGCGGCCGACGACTCCGGGAACGTCTTATTCGTGACCGGCAACTCCGACCCCACCGGCACCGCCTACGACGGCGTTACCGACATCGAAGAGAGCGTAATCAAAGTATCCCCCGATCTCAGCACAGTGTTGGATCTCTTCACCCCAGACAACGTCAAAAGCCTCGATGAACACGATCAGGATTTCGGTTCCGGCGGAGTGATGGTTCTTCCCGACCAGGCCGGTTCCATCTCGCACCTGGCGGTGGCATCGGGCAAGACCGGACAGATGTTTCTGATGAACGAAGATGACCTCGGCGGCTTTTCCACCACCAAGAACAATGTGCTCGGCACCTACCTCATCGGCCCCTGCTGGTGCGGCGAATCCTACTTCGTCGATCCCGTCGACGGCAACCCCCGCGTCGTGAGCAGTGGAGGAACCAGCGTCATGGTCTGGCAGTTGCAGACTTCGCCCTCTCCTGCTCTGACCAAGGTGACCAGTTCGCCCTCGATTAACATGCACAACAACGGTTTCTTCACCGTCGTATCGTCGAACGGCACCGCCAGCCCCATCATCTGGGCGCTGGCGCGGCCAACTCCGACCAGTCCCGCGCTCGAACTCTATGCCTTCGCCCCCGACCTCGGAGGGGCCACCATGACCCAACTCTTTGCCGGCCAGGCCGGCACCTGGGTGAAAGGCGGCACCAACCCAAACATCGTGCCGGTCGTAGCCAACGGCCGAGTCTACGTCGCCTCCTACAAGGAACTTTCAATTCTGGGATTGAAAACCAAGTAGATTGGCGAGCGCTGGGTCAGCCGCGAAGCGGCCCTAGAATGCAGCCCACGGCGCAAGCCGTGGGTCCACGGCGGGAGACGAACCAGCACCAGTAGGGCGGAACGAAAAACTAAGGCACAGACTCGGCAGCGACCCCTGAATCCTCACGCACGCTCTTCGAGCCACTCCGTAAGCGGCCGAAATCTGTCGGTCAATCTCGTTCATGGCTCGCGATCTTCAAATCGATATAAACCTCAGGCCGGTCATCGAACTGGCTCACCGATTTCGCATCGCTCTTGTCGCTATCGTGCTGCGCGTAAACTTCATAGTCAGCGGTAACCGAGAGTCCTGGAAAACGGTATCCACCATCCGCCCCGGCGATGTAAGTTTTGACGGCATGAGTTCTGGTGTCGGTGAGGTACACAATCGCGCGAGGCACCGGGTCATCATGCTGGTCCAGAACTTTGCCAAACAGCAATCGCCCCTGCCTCTTGTCTTTCTTCTCCGGCGCGGCGTGCGCGGCCACCGCGACCACCAGCAGCAACGCGCCGAACATCACTGTGGTGTGCCGTAAGCGCAGTCTGCTCGTCATAGGGATCCCGCTTCCTCTCCCATAGGCACAGCTCTTAACTCGTCAGTTGGTCAAGTGCAAACCGATATCCACCCGCTCGTCATACTCTACGTGCACCTCGACCGGTTGCGCCAGATGCAGAGTCTGCCCGTCACTCGTTTTTACTCCTTTCACGTCAGCCCACACCACGTAATCGGCCTGGCCCGCGGGAACGCGCTGCGCGAACTCTCCCGCATGATCGGAGTAAAGCTCCCACTTCGCTTTTTTATCCGAAGCGCGGCGAATTTTCACTTTCACGCCATACACCACGCGATCGTCCGGCCCCCAGACCGTGCCAAAGATAAGCGCGTAAGGATCGTTCGGTTTTAGTTTGGACGCAGGCGCAGCCATGGCCGCCGGCAAAACCAGAGACAGGGTTAGCAAGAAGGAAAGAATAACCAGAAGGTAAGAAGACGGGCGCATGAGCAGGATCCCTCGACGGATTCTACGAATCTTCGTCTTCCGTTTCCACTTCCTCTTCTTCTTCCACGTACCCGGCCTCAATCGCCTTCAACTCCAGAGGACTGGTGGTGACCACCTCGAAATCCGTGCCACACTCCGGACAGGAGACGATCTCGCCCTCATCCACTTCTTCCTCTTCCACATCCAAATCGGTTTCGCACTCCGGACAAAGAACCATATTCCTCTACCCCTCCACCAATGATAATCTTCGATGCCCCTGATAATCATTAGATTCATCCGCCGCGCAGGTCAAGGGGTCCGGCGCTGTAGAGGCTAAGATTATAATCCGAGGGAAAGCCGCCGTTCGGCCTTGACTTTTCTCACGCCCGAGGCTAAATGATTTCCGCTCGCGATCGAAGATCTTTCTTTTTGCTCGTCGCATCAGCTCTTATCGTCGGCGCGCCGACGCTCGCGCAAAACCAGCCCGGCTCGATGTCGGCCCAAGCCATCTCGCCTTCAACCAGCGCCCCGGAATCCATGGCTCCGGATTCTCGCATAGCGGCCGCGCTCGAGGAAGTTTCGCCCGAACGCATTCGCGCCAACATCGAGAAGCTGGCCAGCTTTGGAACGCGCCTGACGCTCTCTGCGCAGGACCCATCTTCCATCGCCGCGGGGCGCGGAATCGGCGCGGCGCGCGAGTGGATCAAATCCGAATTCGAGCGCTACGCCAAGGATTGCGGCGGATGCCTCGAAGTAAAACTCGACAGTTTCACCGAGCCCGCCCGGGACCGCATTCCCCAACCTACCGTAATCACCAATGTTTATGCGGTCTTGAAGGGCACCGACCTCGAGAGTGCCAAGCGGATCGTGCTCGTGACCGGGCACTACGATTCGCGCAACAGCGATATCCTCGATGCCAAGGGCGACGCTCCCGGGGCCAATGATGACGCCAGCGGAACCGCCATCAGCCTCGAGTGCGCGCGAGTCTTGAGGAAACTGAAATTTCCCGCGACCATAATTCTTCTGACCGTGGCCGGCGAAGAGCAAGGCCTGAACGGTAGCCGCCACTTCGCCAAAATGGCGAAAGAACAGGGTTGGAATATCGAGGCCGTCCTCAATAACGACATCGTTGGCGGCGACAAGAGCGCCCAGCAGGATCGCTCCGTGGTCCGCGTATTTTCCGAGGGCGTGCCCGCCGCTGCCACCGAGCCGGAAATCAAACTCATGCGCGGCCTCGGCGGTGAAAACGATTCCGCCTCGCGCCAGTTGGCTCGCTATATTGCCGAGGTAGACCGCGCCTATCACCCGGGCGTAAAACCGCTTCTGATCTTCCGCCTCGACCGCTATCTCCGCGGCGGCGACCACGATTCTTTCAACCAGCAGGGCTTTGCCGCCGTCCGCTTCACCGAGTATCGCGAAGACTTCCACCATCAGCATCAAAACGTCCGCACCGAAAGCGGCGTCGAATATGGCGACACGCTTAAGTTCGTCGACTTCGACTACGTGGCTCGCGTCGCCCGCCTGAATGCGGCCACGCTGGCTTCGTTGGCAGCGGCGCCGGCTCCGCCGGCCAACGTCCGTCTGCTGACCAAAGATCTGGAGAACCATTCGACCATCACCTGGGACCCGCCGCCGGGCGGTCGCGTCGCCGAATATGAAATTTTGTGGCGGGCCACCAGCAGCCCGGAGTGGGAGCACGCGCAGAAAGTCGGCAACGCCACTCGCTCCACTCTGAATCTGTCCAAGGACAACGTCGTCTTCGCAGTCCGGGCCGTTGACGCTCAGGGCCATCGCAGCCTGCCCATCCCTCCCGTGCCGGAGCGATGATCGAAAGCTGCTACCATAGAGTTGAGGGCAGTGAGCGGTTATGCCGAGAAATACCTCCTTCGAGATGATGCTGCCGCCTTTCCGCGGCGCGGTGCGCCAAATCATAATCGGCAGCGCCGCGATCTACGTCGTCATTCTTTTGCTCGTGTCGTTTGCGCCCGCCACTGGCCAGGCGCTGCTCGCGCTCGGAGTTCTCGATCCCGCGCATATCCGGCAAGGCCAGCTTTGGCAGTTTGTGACTTACGCTTTCATGTACGTCGACCCCCTGGACTTTGTGTTGTCGCTGCTGGGCGTTTATTTTCTGGGCTCGGCGGTGCAGGAAAGGGTGGGATCGGCGGCTTTTTACGGCCTTTTTTTCGCCGGCATCGCGATTGCCGGCGTAGCCGGATTTGTCTTGTCCTTAACGGGCGTCGTCGCTCAGGGTCCGGCGCTGGGCTCGGGAGCGGCGGCCAATGCCATTCTCATGGTGTTTTATTTATTCAATCGCAACGCGCCCCTCATGCTGTTCCCCATTCCGATTCAGATTCCCATCAAGTGGATTGTCATTGGGTCGGCGGCGATCGAAACGGCATATCTTCTCCTGAGCCACTTCGCACTTTTCTACTGCGTCCTGCTTCTCGGCCTGGGCGCGGGATATCTGTGGCACGCCGTCTTTTACTCGCAAGGCATTTCCCTCCGCCTCTCGGAGCGCTTCTACGAGGTCCGCAACGACTATTACCGTTGGAAGCGCCGCCGCGCCGCCAGGAAGTTTGAAGTCTACATGAGCAAACACGACCGCAAAGTCGAGTTCGACGAACACGGCAACTACATCCCGCCCGATGACGGCCCCCGCAAGGGCAACGGCGGCTCTAAGTCCGGCTGGGTAAACTAGCAGGCTGCGAAACCATCTGTTCCAGGCAGTTTTGGGAAGGGCGCGACTTCCGAGATCGCTGAAAAACTCCGGTTTTGGGTGGAGCAGCGCTTCGAGCGCTGGGTTAGAGATCTTGATTTCGAGGACGGCTTTAGCCGCTCGGATGCGTGAATCGGCCATTTCCGCACCCTCTTTGAGCCCTGCCGCTAAACCGTTAAAAGTTAAAAAATGATCCGCGCCTCAGCCCCTGAGGCTAGCCTTCGCGAGGGATGCTGGATTTCCCGCCTGCTGGGGAATGACATTCCGCATGCAGGAACCTGCGCTTGCAATCCTCTCTCTGTCGCTCGTCGCAAACTCTGGATTCGACCGCTCTACAGAAAAAACCTCTCAAACTCGCCCAATACCTTCGCCGTCAACTCCCGCCCGGCTTTTCCTTTGAACCCCAAATCATGGCCGGCTCCGTCGACCACCATCAATTTAGTCTTGGCCGGAATCAGTTTTAACGATTGCTCCACTTCGGCGATGGCGCCGAACGGATCGCGCGTCCCTTGCACAAAAAACGTCGGCGTATGCAGATGAAAAAAATGCTGGGTGCGCAACTGCTCCGGCTTACGCGGCGGGTGCAGCGGATAGGAAAGCAGCAGCAACCCGGCTACATCTCGCGGAGCCTTGTCCGCATCGGCCTCCGCCATCTCCGCGCAGAGCATGCTCGACTGCCTTCCGCCGTAGGAGTGCCCGCCAAGAAAAACCTTGCCGGCCCTAGGCTTGAGGGCCCCCACCGCATTCCTGATTCCCGCACGGTCTCGCTTGGCGTCGCCGGGTCCGGGCGGCCCGTAAGGCCGATCCTGGCGATAAGGCAGATCGAATCGCAGCACCAGATAGCCCGCCTCTGCAAAAGTGTTCGCCATCGCAACCAATAGGGGAGCCTGGCAGTTGGTGCCCGCGCCGTGACTCAAGGCCAACCCGCTGCCATTCGGGTGAGCCGGCCGATGCAGCAGTCCGCGCACAAACGGATCGGCGGTAACATCGGTAAAAACCTGCGGACTGGATTCGGTCGACATGGTGAGTAAAGATGTAAAGACAGATGCCCGGGCCTTGCTACAGGTGGGGACAGCCGCTTCGGCTGTCGAGCGATCGAAGCGAGCTGCTCCGGGAACCCTGCCGCCGCCTCACACGCCCACCTCCTCCAACTTCTCATACACCTTCAAAATCTGAATCTCATTCCCCAGCCGCGCCCAGCACCGCAGCACCTCAGGATCCTCCTGCGCCGCCGCCCGCGCCTGCTCCGAATTCCAGTAGCGCAGCAGCATGTATTGCGCATCGCCGCTGCGGTAGAGAAGATCGCGGCAATATCCCTTCGACGAAACAATCGCATTCAGCTCGCGAATCGTCGCCAGCGAAGCCGCCTCCATCTCAGGCAGAGGTTCCCAGATGGCGATGGAAAGATATTCCTGCGACATACTCCGCGATTATAGCTTCCGCCGCGCCCTGGCGCGCTTGCCCTTGGCAGGAGCGGCTGCCGCCCTGGCTTCCTCGGTGGTCACTACGTGCAAGCGCATGAAGTTGGTGGAACCCGAGGCCTGCAGCGTGCCCGCGACCACGCCCAGCACATCGGCCGGCTTCAACAGGCTACGGCTCAACAACTCCTGCTCGGCCACAAGGACCATGTGCTCAGCCGAGAGCGCCTGTGCGCACTTCATGGGATGCACTCCCCAGTAAAGATTGGTCCGCTGTGCCACCGCCGCGTTGTGAGTAAAAGCGTAGATGGGAGCCTGCGGCCGATACTTCGAGATCATGCGCGCCGTATTTCCGGTCTCGGTAAAGATCGCGATTGCGCCCATAGGCAGGTCTTCGGCGGCGTGCGCGATGGATTCGCAAATCGTCTCGGCGACCGAAAGCCCGTGCCGGTCGCGGCGCCGCCGCCCCTGCATAAAGTCGCCCATATTGCTCTCCGCCTCGACCACGATGCGCGCCATCATCGCCACCGCCTCGCGCGGATAGCGCCCGCTCGCGGTCTCCGCCGAGAGCATCACCGAATCGCTGCCGTCGAAAATCGCATTGGCCACGTCGCTGGCTTCGGCGCGCGTTGGGCGCGGATTCTCGATCATCGACTCCAGCATCTGCGTGGCCGTGATCACCGGCTTGCGCCACTCTGCCGCCCGCCGGATCACATGCTTCTGAATCACCGGAACCTTTTCCGGCGCCATCTCCACTCCCAGATCGCCGCGCGCCACCATCACGCCATCGCAGGCTTCCAGAATCTCTTCCAGATGATCGATGGCCTGCGGCTTTTCCAGCTTCGCGATCAACGGCGTATCGCTACCATGGCCGGCCACGATCTGCCGCACCATACTCACATCGGCGGCGGTGCGCACGAAAGAAAGCGCAACCGCGTCCACGCCGTGTTTCAATCCGAACTCCAGATCCTTGCGATCTTTTTCTGTGAGCGCGGGAATCGACAATGCCGTCCCCGGCAAATTGATTCCTTTATGCTCGCCCACGGGCCCGCCGTTCAAGACATCGCAGACCACATCCTTGCCGCGCACCGTGCGCACGCGCAATTCGATCAGCCCATCGCACAAGAGAATGCGAGTGCCGGGCGCAACCTCGCGCGCAAGATCAGGAAACGTAGTCGAAAGGCGGGTGGCCGTTCCAGCGATGTCGCGCGGAGTAATGATCACCGTCGATCCGCTCTTCAACAAAACCGGGTCGCGCCCCTCCAGGCGCCCAGTGCGGATCTTCGGGCCTTGCAAATCTTGCAGAACGCAGATGGTGCGGCCTTCCTTTTGCGCGGCGGTGCGCAGGCGCTCGATGTTCCGGGCGTGATCCTCATGCGTGCCATGAGAAAAATTCAGGCGGCCTACGTCCATGCCCAGCCGCAGCAGGTCTCGCATCGCCGCCTCAGAGTGGCAGGCCGGCCCAATGGTGCAAATAATCTTGGCGCGCCGACCGGCAGGCGGTCCACCCCGGGCTGGCTTGGTAGCCGTGATCTCCGGTTCGAGAAAGGGATGTGCAGCGGATTCCAGCTTGGACAGTTTCATCGATTCGAGATCTTTGCTTTCGAACAGTTCATTGTAATGTGCGAAGCGAATGAAATTGTCATCCCGAGCGCAGCCTGGGAACTTGGTTTCCGCCAGCGCCCGTGATGCCCTCGCTGCGGGCAAAAACCAAGATCCCCCGCCTCGCTCGGGAGGGCATCCGTGTGGCGTGAGCCACTCCAGCAAGACTCAAGCTTTCGCGTGGCTGATCGCAGTCAACTCTTTCCCCAGCATCGCTCGCGGAAAGAGCATGGCGTTAAATTCCGCGCCGACGAGAATGACCAGAGAGATCATGTACATCCACACGAGCAGGGCGATCGCGGCGCCGAGCGATCCATAGATAATGCTGTAGTCGGCATAATGCTGCAGATAAAAACCAAACAACAGCGTAGACGAGAACCACATCGCGGTCGCCAGCGTCGCGCCCGGAAGTACGCTATGCCAGGGCTGCGTGCGCGGCACCGCATTGTGATAGATCAGCGCAATCACGGCGATGCTCGTCAGCGTGGCGATCAGCCATCGAATCGAGGTCCACATCAGCAGAATGTACGGGCTGTATTCGTGCGCGGTATAAAACAGGACGCGAGTTTCGATCTTGCTGCCGAACGCGATGAGCAGCGTAGAAAACGTCATGGGCAGGCCGGCGAGAACGACCAGCGCAAACGAGATCAGCCGCTCCTTCACCAGTCCCCAGATTTTTGGCAGCTCGTAGCAGCGGCGAAAGCCTTCCATCCAAGAAATCATCACGCCGGAGGCGGTCCACAACGTCAGCAATGAGGCCGTGAGCAGAAGCCCAAAGGGACGCGCCGAGGCACCCCGCAGAAAATTCATCGCCGTATTCGTACCCGCGGGCAAAATGCGCGACAGGGCGTAGGAGATCTCCCGCAGGTAAGGCGCGCCTTTGCGCGAAGAGGCCAGAAACGAACCCACCACAAGCAGAGCCGGGAAGAAGGTAAGAATGGAGGAATACGCCGAAGCTTTGGCAATAGAGAATGCGTCGTGCTGAAAAGCACGCCAGAAAGCCAGCCGCAGTAGGCGCAGAAAACGCAGCATCGCTGGCCCTAGCTTAGGGCCGGAAGGCGCCGGGCGCAACGATGGAAGCGGCCCCGGTTCCTCAATCGGCAATCGCTTCAGGTTTGCGTGCATGGCCAAAAAGTCGTTGTCATCTTGAGCGGAGTTGCCGTTCGCGAAGCGAAGGGCAACGCAGTCGAAAGATCCCTCGCGCCGGTAACCGGTCGCAGGCTCCTCGAGGAGGTCTCGCCCGTGCTCTCAAGTTCTTGGGCGCGCTCCCCGCAGGATGGCAAAATAATTACGGGGGCGAATCGCTTCGCCCCCGGTAGTGGCTCGGCCTGCCTTACTCCGCCGCCAGTTCCTCGGTTTCGCCCTCGTGCCGCATCATCTCGAGCGCGCGCTCTGCCTCTTCGTACGCCGCCGAAACTTCGGCCTGCACCTTGGCCGCCGCCTCTTCCATCTCTGGCGACAGGCGCACGTTGCGGTAGTATTCCATGCCGGTGCCGGCGGGAATCAACCGCCCGACGATCACGTTTTCCTTGAGCCCGCGCAGGTGATCGACCGCTCCCTGAATCGAAGCTTCGGTGAGCACGCGCGTGGTCTCCTGGAACGACGCCGCCGAGATGAACGAATCGGTCGAGAGCGAAGCCTTCGTGATGCCGAGGAGCAGCGGCCGTCCCGTGGCCGGCTTGCCGCCCTCCTTGATCACGCGCTCGTTCTCTTCGCGGAAGCGGAACTTATCCAGTTGCTGCTCCAGCAGGAAGGTGGTGTCGCCCACGTCCTCGATCTTCACCCAGCGCATCATTTGGCGCACGATCACCTCGATGTGCTTATCGGAGATGTTCACGCCCTGCAGGCGGTAGACTTCCTGGATCTCGTTGACCAGGTAAGACTGCAGCTCTTTTTCGCCGAGCACGGCCAGAATGTCGTGCGGGTTGAGCGGCCCATCCATCAGCGGTTCGCCCGCCTTTACGCGCTCGCCCTCCTGCACGTTGATGTGAACGCCGCGCGGCACCGAGTACTCTTTCTCCGTGCCGTTGTCGGCCTGCACATACAGTTTGCGCTGGCCTTTCGAGACTTCGCCGAACTTTACCGTGCCATCGATTTCGCTGATGACCGCGGTTTCATGCGGCTTGCGCGCCTCGAACAGCTCGACCACGCGCGGCAGACCACCGGTGATGTCCTTGGTCTTGGTCGTCTCGCGCGGAATCTTCGCCAGCACGTCTCCCGGGAACACCGTGTCGCCGTCCTGCACCATGAGGTGAGCGCGCGAAGGCATCAGGTAACGTTTGCTGCCCTTGCCCTTCACCACGATCGCCGGCTGCCGCTTCTCGTCGGGCGAATCGCCCACCACGTGCCGCGACAATCCCGTAACCTCGTCCACTTCTTCGTGCAGGGTCACGCCTTCCTGCAAGTCCTTGAACTGCGCTGCGCCGCCGATTTCGGTCAGGATGGCGAAAGTGTAAGGATCCCACTCGACCATGACCTTGCCCTGTTCGACCCGGTCGCCGTCACTCACTTTGAGCTTGGCGCCGTAAATGACCGAGTAGCGCTCGCGCTCGCGGTTTTTCTCGTCGACCACCGCGATCGAACCCTGGCGATTCATCACCACCAGGTCGCCGGATTTCGACTTCACCGTCTGCAATCCGATGAAGCGCACCGTGCCGTTATTCTTGGCGTCGAGGCGCGACTGCTCGGAGACTCGAGACGCCGTGCCGCCGATGTGGAAAGTCCGCATGGTAAGCTGCGTTCCCGGCTCGCCGATGGACTGCGCCGCGATCACTCCAGTCGCTTCGCCGAGCTCGACCAGACGGCCAGAGGCCAGGTTGCGGCCGTAGCACATCACGCAAACTCCGCGCTTCGATTCGCAGGTGAGCACCGAACGGATTTTCACCCGCTCGATTCCCGCCGCCTGAATGGCTCCGGCCAACTCTTCGGTGATCTCGTTGTTGACGTCGACGATCACGTTGCCGTCGTAGTCCTTGATTTTTTCGAGCGACACGCGGCCCACGATGCGGTCGCGCAACGGCTCGATAATCTCGCCGGCTTCGACGATGCCCTGCACGTAGATTCCATCCACCGTGCTGCAATCGTATTCGCTGATGATCACATCCTGCGCCACGTCGACCAGCCGCCGAGTCAGGTAACCGGAATCCGCGGTCTTGAGCGCCGTGTCGGCCAATCCCTTGCGGGCGCCGTGGGTCGAGACGAAGTATTCCAGCACCGTCAAGCCTTCGCGGAAGTTCGCCGTGATGGGAGACTCGATGATTTCGCCGGAAGGCTTGGCCATCAATCCGCGCATGCCCGAGAGCTGGCGAATCTGCTGCTTCGATCCCCGAGCGCCGGAATCGGCCATCACGTAAATCGGATTGATGAACCCTTCTTTATCCGCGCGCTGCATCTGCCCGAACATCTCGTCGGCCACTCTCTCCGTAATCGCCGACCAGATTTCGATGACCTTGTTATAGCGTTCGCCGTTGGTGATGGCGCCGTCGAGGTACTGTTGTTGCACGGCCACCACCTGCTTCTCGGCGTCCTTGACCAGCGTCTTCTTGCTGTCCGGGATGACCATGTCGTCGATGCCGATGGAAAGGCCGGCCCGGGTCGCATACTTAAACCCGAACTCCTTCACTTCGTCGAGCATCTTGACCGTGGTCTCAAGCCCGAAGCGCAGGTAGCCGTAATTCACCAGCGCGCCGATGCCCTTTTTCTTGAGCAGGCCATTGATGTAAGGCATGCCCTCGGGCAGGTGATCGTTCAGAATCGCGCGGCCCACCGTGGTGTTGATGAAGGCGCGATCCACCTGAATCGGATCGGTGTGAATAATGTCCTGATCGTCGTAAGCCGTGGTCAGGTCGATCAATTCACCGGTGTAGCGCAGGCGGATGGGCGTCAGCGTTTCCACCGCGCCCACTTCCAGCGCCATCAATACTTCCTCAATGTTCGCGAACACGCGGCCCTCGCCCTTCGCGCCGGGCTTGCCTTTGGTCAAATAGTAAAGTCCGAGCACCATATCCTGCGTGGGCACGGTGATCGGTTGGCCGGACGCCGGCGACAGAATGTTGTGCGACGCCAGCATCAGAACGCTCGCCTCGACCTGCGCCTCCGGAGACAGCGGAATGTGTACCGCCATCTGGTCGCCATCGAAATCGGCGTTGAACGCGGTGCAGACCAGCGGGTGGATGCGGATGGCCTTGCCTTCCACCAGCACCGGCTCAAAGGCTTGAATGCCGAGGCGATGCAGCGTAGGGGCGCGGTTCAGCAGCACCGGGTGGTCCTTGATGACTTCCTCGAGAATGTCCCAAACGATCGGGTCCTGCTGCTCCACCATTTCTTTCGCCTGCTTGATGGTGGTGACGTTGCCGGTTTGTTCCAGCCGGTGGTAAATAAACGGCTTGAACAATTCCAGCGCCATCTTTTTCGGCAGTCCGCACTGGTGCAGCTTGAGTTCGGGACCGACCACAATCACCGAACGTCCCGAGTAATCCACGCGCTTGCCCAGCAGGTTCTGGCGGAAGCGGCCCTGCTTGCCCTTCAACGTATCGGAGAGCGACTTCAGCGGACGATTGTTCGCGCCGCGCAGCACGCGGCCACGGCGGCCGTTGTCGAACAATGCGTCGACGGCCTCCTGCAGCATGCGCTTTTCGTTTCTCACGATGACTTCGGGCGCGTGCAGGTCCATGAGCTTCTTCAACCGGTTGTTGCGGTTGATGACGCGGCGATAGAGATCGTTCAAATCGGAGGTCGCGAAGCGGCCGCCATCGAGTGGGACCAGCGGGCGCAGCTCCGGCGGAATCACCGGAATCACGTCGAGAATCATCCAGCTCGGCTTGTTGCCGCTGCGGCGGAACGCCTCGACCACCTTCAGGCGCTTCGTATACTTGAGCCGCTTCTGCAGCGAGCTCTCGTTCTTCATCTTCTCGCGCAGTTCGACCGACAGGCCGTCGGTGTCGATGCGCTTGAGCAGTTCCTTGATCGCCTCCGCACCCATCATCGCCTTGAAGCCCGCCGGACGATATTGTTGATCGAGTTCGCGGAACTTGGCTTCGTCCTTGATGACTTCGCGCTCTTTCACCGGTGCGTCGCCCGGCTCGACCACCACGTAGGCCTCGAAGTACAGCACGGACTCGAGGTCACGCAGGGAAATATCGAGCAGGTGCCCGATGCGGCTGGGCAGTCCTTTGAAAAACCACACGTGCGAGCACGGAGAAGCCAGCTCGATGTGTCCCAGGCGTTCGCGGCGAACTTTCGAGAGCGTGACTTCCACGCCGCACTTGTCGCAGATCACGCCGCGATGCTTCATGCGCTTGTATTTGCCGCACAAGCACTCCCAATCGGTGACAGGGCCAAAGATGCGGGCGCAGAACAACCCATCGCGCTCCGGCTTGAAGGTGCGGTAGTTGATGGTCTCGGGCTTGGTGACTTCGCCGTGCGACCAGCTCCGGATCTTCTCCGGAGACGCCAGGCTGATACGGATCGCATCGAAATCGGCGATCGTGTTTTGCATTTCGAATGGGCTCGAACGAAACAAGGGATCCTCCGCTTTTCCTCGGCAGTGTCGTTGCCGCTTACGGCCCTCTCTACTAGTTCTCAGTTCCCAGTTCTCGGTTCTCAGCAAACCGGGATCGAAACTTGCCCTTCATGCGGCATTGAGAGCGAATGCCGCAGTGCAAAGACTTTTCCTTTGTTCCCAACTCCCGATTCCTTCTCCGCCGCAACTGAGAACCGGGAACTGGTTTCTTCAGTCCGCTGCCGCGCTCGCCGCAGGCCGTTTCTCCCCGGTCTTGATCAACTCCACATCCAGGCAGAGCGACTGCAACTCTCGGATCAGCACGTTGAACGATTCCGGCACGCCCGGCTCCATGGCGGCTTCGCCTTTGACGATGGCCTCGTAAATCTTGGTGCGGCCGTAGACGTCGTCGGACTTCGCCGTCAGCAGTTCCTGCAGAATGAAGGCCGCGCCGTAAGCTTCGAGCGCCCACACTTCCATTTCTCCGAAGCGCTGCCCGCCGAACTGCGCCTTGCCGCCCAGCGGCTGCTGGGTGATGAGCGAATAGGGCCCGATGGAGCGCGCGTGAATCTTGTCGTCCACCAGATGCGACAGCTTCAGCATGTAGATGTAGCCCACGCACACCGGCTGTTCGAACTGATCGCCGGTCATGCCGTCGTGCAACGTGGTCTTGCCCGATGTAGGCAGCCCCGCATGCTCGAGCAGAGCCTTGATCTCGCCTTCTTTCGCGCCGTCAAACACGGGGGAACCCATGTAGACGCCGCGAGCCAGCGTCGGAGCCAGCGCCTCCAGTTCCTCATCGCCCATCTCGCCGATCGTGTCGGCCAGCTTCGAGTCTTTGAACAAGGCTTTCAACTCGCGCCGAATCGCTTCGGTGCGGGTGTTCTCCTTGAGCAAGTTGGAAATCTTCTCGCCCAGCGCATACCCTGCCCAGCCCAGATGGGTTTCGAGAATCTGCCCCACATTCATACGGCTGGGTACGCCGAGCGGATTCAAAACGATCTCCACCGGCGTGCCGTCTTCGAGGTACGGCATATCCTCTTCCGGCAGAATGCGCGCGATCACGCCCTTGTTCCCGTGCCGGCCGGCCATCTTATCGCCCACGCTCAGCTTGCGCTTCATGGCGATGTAGACCTTGACCAGCTTGATCACCCCCGGCGGCAACTCGTCGCCCTTGGTGAGTTTTTCTTTCTTCTCGTTGACGATCTTCTTGAGCACGTCGATCTGCCGCGAGGTCATCTCCTCGATCTCGTCGATCTGCTCGTTCACCCGCGGATCTTTATCGTTGTACTTAATCCGCTTCAGGTTGCGGGTGGAGATGCGCTCAATCGCGTCGCGGTCAAGCACGTTGCCCTTGTTCAGCAGGCGCTTGTTGGTGCGCTCGTCGTGCAGGTCGGCCTGCACTTCCTTGCCGCCAAGGATATTTTCCAGCCGCTTCAGCCGCTCGTCGGTGAGAATGCGGATTTCGTCGGAAAGATTTTTCTCCAGCTTTCCGATCTGCGCCGCTTCAATCGACTTCGCGCGCTCGTCTTTTTCCTGGCCCTTACGCGAGAAAATCTTGACGTCGACGATCACGCCCTCGATCCCCGGAGGGCAGTAGAGCGATGCGTCGCGCACGTCGCCGGCTTTTTCGCCGAAGATGGCGCGCAGCAGCTTTTCTTCCGGCGTGAGCTGAGTCTCGCCCTTCGGCGTAACTTTGCCCACCAGAATGTCGCCCTGCTTGATGCTGGCCCCGATGCGGATCACGCCCGCCTCGTCCAGATTGCGCAGCATCGACTCGCTGACGTTGGGAATATCGCGCGTAACTTCCTCTGGCCCTAGCTTCGTGTCCCGCGCCTCGATCTCGTACTCCTCGATGTGCAGCGAAGTGTAGTAGTCGTCCTTCACCATCTTCTCCGAGACCAGAATCGCATCCTCAAAGTTGTAGCCGCGCCAGGGCATGAAGGCTACCAGCACATTGCGCCCCAGCGCCAGTTCGCCGTGATCCGTGCAAGGACCGTCGGCGATGACCTCGCCCTTCACCACCCGCTGCCCTTTCTTGACGATTGGCTTCTGGTTGATGCAGGTGTTCTGGTTCGAGCGCTTGAACTTGGTGAGCTGATAAATGTCGGAGCCCACCTCACGCGAAAGCTGCGTGGGATGGTGTTCCCCCTCGACGCGCACGATGATGCGGTCGGAATCGACCGAATCGATGATGCCGTTGCGCCGCGCTAGAACCACCGCGCCCGAGTCGCGCGCCGTAACCCCTTCCATCCCAGTGCCCACAATCGGCGCCTGCGCGCGCAGCAACGGCACAGACTGCCGCTGCATGTTCGCGCCCATCAGCGCGCGGTTGGCGTCGTCGTGCTCAAGGAAGGGCACCAGCGAAGCCGCAACCGAAACCAGTTGCTTGGGGCTGACGTCGACGTAATCCACCTCGTCGCGGCTCACCAGCACGAAGTTGCCGGCCTTGCGGGCGTTGACCAGCTCGGCCACGATGCGGCCTTTGTCGTCAAGCTCCACGTTGGCCTGCGCAATGGTGTGCCGATCCTCTTCCCACGCGGACAGATAGAACGAGAACGGATCGACCTGCGCCGGCTTCTTGCGCTTCTCTTTCAACTCGGCGTTGATCTTCTCGATCTCATGCTTCTCCATGTGATCGCCGACCTTGTAGTCGCTGTCGCCCGTGTTCACGACGCTGACGTAGTCGATCACGCGGCCGCCCTTGATCTTGCGGTACGGCGACTCGATGAAACCGTAGTCGTTGATGCGCGCGTAGCAGCTCAGCGACGAAATCAGCCCAATGTTCGGGCCTTCCGGCGTCTCAATCGGGCAGATGCGGCCGTAGTGCGTGGGATGCACGTCACGCACTTCGAAGCCGGCGCGTTCACGCGACAACCCCCCCGGCCCCAGCGCCGAGAGCCGCCGCTTGTGCGTGATCTCGGAGAGCGGGTTGGTTTGATCCATGAACTGCGAAAGCTGCGACGATCCGAAAAATTCGCGGATCGCAGCCATCACCGGTTTCGCATTGACCAGGTCGTGCGGCATCGCCGTCGACATTTCCTGGTACACCGACATCTTCTCTTTAATCGCCCGTTCCATGCGGACCAGGCCGATGCGGAACTGGTTCTCCATCAACTCGCCGACCGCGCGCACGCGGCGGTTGCCCAGGTGATCGATGTCGTCCACCGAGCCGATGCTCTTGCGCAACTTCAGCAGGTAGCCGATGGTCGCGTAGAAATCGTCGGGATCGAGCGTGCGCTTGTCGAGGCTGGTCGCATCCTGGTTCTCGAACAGCTTGATGTTGAACTTCAGCCGGCCCACCTTCGAGAAGTCGTACTTGCGCGGGTCGAAGAACATGCCGTGGAACAGCGCCGTGGCCGTATCCAAAGTCGGCGGGTCGCCGGGACGCAGCTTGCGGTAAATCTCGATCAGCGCTTCCTGCGGAGTTTTCACCGAATCGCGCTTCAGGGTCTGGCTGATCACCGTGCCCACGTCGTCGCGCTCCGGGAAGAAAAGGCTCATCTCGACCACACCCGAATCCAGAATCTTCGAGACTTTGTCGGCATTTAATTCGGTGTTGGCTTCGAGCAGCACTTCGCCCGTGGTGGTGTCAACCACGTCAGCCGCCGCCCATGCGCCTTCAAGGTCGGTCACATCGACTTCGATCTCGGAGATCTTTGCCTTCTGGATGTCTTTCAGAATCTGCGCGTTCAGCTTGCGGCCGGAGTGCGCAATCTCGTCCCCGGACTTGTTCTTGATGCTGTGCGCCAGTTTCATGCCCAGCAGGTTCGTGGCCTTCTCGCCGGCGGGATCGAGCGTCCAGTAAAGCTTCTTGTCTTTGATCGCAATGCGATCCACGGTGTAGAACGAGCGCAGAATGTCCTCGCCCGAACGCAACCCGAGCGCCCGCAGGAAAATCGTTCCCAGAAATTTGCGCTTGCGGTCGATGCGCACATAGAGCACATTCTTCTGGTCGTACTCAAACTCAACCCACGACCCGCGGTAGGGAATAATCTTGCCCAGGAAGTAGGTGCGATTGTTCGCGGTCTCGAAGAACACCCCCGGCGAGCGGTGCAACTGGCTGACGATCACGCGCTCGGTGCCGTTAATAATGAAGGTGCCGTTCTGCGTCATCAGCGGCACATCGCCGAAAAATACTTCCTGCTCTTTGATATCGCGAATCGAGCGGTTGCCGGTCTCAGCGTCTTTATCGAAAATCGTCAAGCGCATCGTGACCTTGAGCGGCGCGGAGTAAGTCATCCCGCGCTCCTCGCACTCAGCCACGTCATATTTCAACTGCAGTCCCACCGGGTCGCCGCACTTGTTGCAGAAATCCGGCGTGTTGGCGTTGTAGGTGCCACACTTCTGGCAGAGAACGTCGCCCGGGTGAAACGGATCGGTGATCACGGTGTTGCCGCAGTTCTTGCAAGTGGTGCGCAGGTGATGCAGCCCCTTGAGGTGACCGCACTTGCACTCCCAGTTACCAATGGCATAATCCACGAACTCCAGTTGTGATACGTTGCGGAAGTCGGTGATGGGGAAGACGGACTGGAACACCGCCTGCAAGCCGCCGTCTTCGCGTTCGCTCGGCAGTTTGTCCATCTGCAGAAAGCGGTCGTAGGAGCGCTTCTGCACCTCGATCAGATTCGGAATCTGGATGGTGGCTGGAATTTTGGAAAAATCGAAACGTTTACGGAAGGCATTATTCTTCATCGTCAAGAAACTCCCCTGTCAGGCGCAGCCGTGCGCTGCAGATCACCTGCGGTATGTGGGGCGCCGAATCGCGCCAGTTAAGCCGTTGTTGCGAACCTGTTTACACCCAAAAGACGACGGGGCGCCCGCAGGGACGGATGTTCCCGCAGACGCCATGCAAGGCGTTTCGCCAATCTTGATTTGTAATCTTTCGCGCCAGTTCTCTTCGGCCGTTTCCGTTCCGCCTGCCCGCGGAACAGTGCCAAGCTTCCCTTTGCGGGTCTCGCCCGCTATGAGTGAGGCCAGGGGAAGCGATGATAAGTTAGATGCTACCACCACCGCCCCGGCTTCACAACTAGAACGTATATTTTTCCGAGTCTTGCACGCGCGGCCCGGGCACTCCCTGCCCACGAAGCCCTCAGAAAACTGTCCCGCGTGAGCGGGCAAACTGCCCGCTCCCCACGAGTCCAGCTACTTCACTTCGACCACCGCGCCAGCCTCGGTAAATTTCTTCTTGATCGTCTCGGCCTCGTCCTTGGAAACGCCCTCTTTGATATTCTTCGGCGCTCCATCGACCAACTCTTTGGCTTCCTTCAAGCCCAGGCTGGTGACCTCGCGGACGGCCTTGATAACGTTGATCTTGTTGGCGCCCACCTCTTTGAGAAGCACGGTGAACTCGGTCTTCTCCTCCGCCGGAGCCGCACCCGCTCCCGCCGCCGCGCCGCCGCCCGCCACCATCACGGGAGCCGCAGCCGCAGCCGAGACTCCGAGACGCGCTTCCAGCTTCTTCACCAGCTCCGCCGCATCGAGCAGCGACAGGGCCACGATTGAATCTTCCAACTGTTGCAGGTCTGCCATGTTCGTTTCTCCACTCTTAGAGTTATGAATTTGTTGCTTTCGCTATCCGTCCGCCGGGTTTCCAGTGCGGCAGGCTCATCTCCCGGCGCCAGACAACGCCGAAATCGAAACCGCGCAACCCCTGACTCGCGATAACCGAATCCCTTGCCATTGAGTAATTGAGCAATCGGGTGATCAGGTCATTTAAAAAACCGTTCGGTGTTCCCGGTTTTTTCATGTTCCTGGTTTTTCAATCACCAAATCAGCAAATCACTAAATTACGAAATCACTCAATTTCTTCCTTTACGCTTCTTTGAACTTTCCTTTTTCAACGCCCTGGCCCAGCACCACAGCCACATCGCGGCCCACGGCGCTCATCACCGTAACCAAGCGCTGCGCCGGAGCGTTGATCAGGAACAGCAGCTTCGAAACCAGCTCTTCCTTCGACGGCATCGAGGCCAGCGACTCGATCTCCTTGATCGAAATCACGCGCCCCTCGACCACCCCCACCTTAAAGGTGAACTCCGGCGTATCCTTGGCGTACTTGGTCAGCGCCTTGGCCATCGCCACAGGGTCGCCGGTTGTGTAAGCGATCGAGGTCACTCCGGAGAGGTTCTTCAACCCCTCTTCGATCTTGGTGCCCTTCACAGCCAGCTCGGCCAGGGTATTTTTCACCACCTGATACTTCGCGCCGACTCCGCGCAAGGCCTTGCGCAACTCATAATCCTGGGCAACGGTCAGCTTGCTGTAAGTCGCGACCACGGCGCTCGAAACATCCCTCAAATCCGCGCTGAGCTTCTCAACTTGTTCTTTCTTCCGTGCTCGAGTAACTGGCATTGCGATTCCTCTTGTGATCTCTTGATCTTAGATGTGGGGACGGCCGCCCTCGGCTGTCCTTCGGGCAAAGTCCGAACGCGCTCTTTACGCTTTCGCGGCAGTCTCAATCGGAGCCGTATCCAGCAAAATCCCCGGCCCCATCGTAGAACTCAAAGTGCAGCCCTTGATGTACTTGCCCTTCGCCACCGACGGCTTGGCCCTGATCACGCTGGTGATCAGGACAGTTGCGTTGTCGATCAACTTATCGGGCGAGAACGAAATCTTTCCCACCGGCACGTGCACCAAGGCGGTCTTATCGGTGCGGAATTCCACCTTGCCGGCCTTCACTTCCTGAACCGCCTTCGCCACATCGGTGGTCACGGTCCCGGTTTTCGGATTCGGCATCAAGCCCTTAGGGCCCAGAATCTTACCTAGCCGCCCCACCGATTTCATCACGTCCGGAGTCGCGATCAGCGCGTCGAAGTCAGTCCAGTTTTCCTTGGTGATCTTCTCGACCATCTCTTCGCCGCCGAAAAAATCGGCGCCCGCCGCTTCCGCCTCGCGAATTTTATCGCCCGAAGCGATCACCAGAACTTTCTTCGACTTCCCCAACCCATGCGGCAGAACCACCGTCCCGCGCACCATCTGGTCGGCGTGCTTGGGGTCGACTCCCAACCGCAAAGTGATCTCGACGGTCTCGTCAAATTTTGCGAACTTCACTTTCTGCAACAGCGGCACCGCATCCTGCAGCGTATAAGGCCGCTTTTCGACGGCCGCATGCGCCTTCGCGATATTCTTTCCTTCTTTTTTCATTCTCTTTTCCTCGTCTCCCACCGCCGATCGTTGTTCCGACAAGCCGTGGTGCATCTGACAATTTGGTAACTGGGAAATTGAGCAATTTGGCAATTGGAAGAGCCGTCGCATGCCAGGTTTTCAATTACCAAATTACTAAATTACCCAATTACAAACCTACTCACCCAATGACTTCAATTCCCATCGACCGCGCCGTCCCGCGCACGCTCTTGATCGCCGTCTCCACCGAAGCCGCATTCAAATCCGGCATCTTCTGCTTCGCAATATCTTCTACCTGCTTCAAAGTCACCTTGCCGACCTTGTCTTTATTCGGAGTGCCCGACCCCTTGGCGATCCCGGCGGCCCGCTTCAGCAGAATCGAAGCCGGAGGAGTCTTGGTAATGAAGGTAAACGAGCGGTCGCTGTAAACCGATACCACGACCGGGATGATCAGCCCTTCCATCTCTTTCTGGTTGGTGCGCGCGTTGAACTGCTTGCAGAACTCCATGATGTTGATCTGCGCCTGGCCCAGCGCCGGTCCTACCGGAGGCGCCGGCGTAGCCTTGCCCGCCGCAATCTGCAACTTCACAAAACCTGTCACTTTCTTCGCCATAATCTCTCTTCAAGCGAATGCTCCCGCTTATGATCTCCAGAATGAATTCAACCCAGCAAAAGGCGCCGGCAAGATAGCTGGCGTCAACCTCTTCTGCATCGGACCGGCAGCCAGCCCGAGACCCTCGATGCCGTGAGCGCCCAGCCCTTCCATCTCTCCCATCTCTCCCGGTGACGCCCTCACCACCATGTCCGGCGCGGAATACGCGCCACTGGCGATATCGATCGCGGTCCTATCGCGTTCCATCACCCGCCCGCCCATCGTCTGAAACGACATTCCGCGCTTCGCATTCAGGCCACGCCGCGCCGGTATCGACCAAAGCCTCCGCCTACGGGTTCATTGCTCAATGACCCAATGACCCAATGACTAAACTCTCTACGCCACCTTCTCCACCTGGTTAAACTCCAACTCCACCGGCGTCGACCGCCCGAAGATCGTCACCATGACCTTCAAGGTCTCGCGATCCTCATTCACCTCGTCCACAATCCCCTGGAAGGTGGCAAACGGCCCTTCGGAAATCCGCACGGTCTCATTTTTCTCGAACTTAACCTTAAGCTTGGGCTTCTCGCGGCTGTCGGCAACTTTGTAGACGATGTGCTGCACTTCTTCATCCGAGAGCGGAGTAGGCTGTTGCCCCGTACCCACGAATCCCGTGACCCGCGGCGTCGACTTCACCACGTGCCAGACATGATCGTCCATGTCCATCTCGACCAGCACGTAGCCGGGATAGAACATGCGCTCGGAGGTATATTTCTTGCCGCCGCGCACCTCGGTCACCGACTCGGTCGGGATCAGCACCTTGCCGATCTTCTCCTGCAGCCCGAAGGCGGCCACCCGTGACTCGAGCGACTCCTTTACCTTGCGCTCAAAGCCGGAATACGAGTGGATGATGTACCACTTCATATTGGGATTGCGCGGCGGCTCGCTCGCAGCCCCGGCTCCCTCCGCGGAAGCCGCCTCCGCGCTTGGCGGCTGCGAAGGTTGTTCCCCGCCCGCGCCGGCCGCTTCGTTTTTTTCTTCGTCCTGCATGATCAAGTTAGACTCCGCTTCCCGCGCTCTGACTCACTTCCCAAAATAGCTGTACAAAAATCCAACGCCCTTCTGAATCAGGTTATCGATAATGAAAAAATACACCCCAAAAATAAACACGGTGACCACCACCACTGCGGTCGTAGCCTGCACTTCTTTCCACGAAGGCGCCGTGACCTTGCGCGTCTCGGTGCGAACGTCGTTATAAAACGTCTTCACTCGCTCCGGCCAGGATTTGATCTGCTCGGCGAAATTTCCGCCGGCCGATGCCATTGAGTTTGCCATCTTCTTTGTCTCCACTCCCATAAGTCTCCTGGCCACGACCCGGCCCGTCCTCGGCGTCCGTCCAAGAATCTGGCAGGGGCGGAGGGATTCGAACCCCCAAGTCCGGTTTTGGAGACCGGCAGTTTAACCGTTGAGCTTACGCCCCTGAAGACACTTAGTAATTTTGCAATTGAGTAATTTGGTGATTTGAAAACCCTCAGTCCGTCAAGAGGCCGCAAGATTTTAAATGACCAAATTACAAAAATTACCCAATCACCAAATCTATTTCACTTCCTTATGCGGCGTATGCTTCCGGCAGCGGCGGCAGAACTTCTTCAGCTCCAGCCGCTCCGTCATCGTCTTCCGGTTCTTGGTGGTCGAATAATTCCGCTCTTTGCAATCGCCGCACTGCAACGTAACAATCTCTCGGGGCATAAAACGACTCCTAGCTTGGTCATCCTGAGGCGACGGGTTTCGTCGCCAAAGGACCTATGCATCTGTTGCCGAGGCACGCATTCGATGTTACCGCGGAACTCGGTTGCAACCCTGGTTTTGCTGACAGCCAAAAGCTGACAGCCGGCTCTTACTGCACAATCTCCGCAATCGTGCCCGCGCCCACCGTGTGCCCGCCTTCGCGGATGGCGAA
>Ga0187847_10000434_pt1 | contig 47248 bp, 27 predicted proteins | sample June2016WEW_4_10_FD_132458 | JGI IMG/M metagenome (GOLD analysis project Ga0187847, IMG submission 132458) | Peatland microbial communities from SPRUCE experiment site at the Marcell Experimental Forest, Minnesota, USA - June2016WEW_4_10 | ecosystem: Environmental > Terrestrial > Soil >...
ACGTAGTTATTGGACTGCCAGACTCCGTTGATCTTTGAATAGAGCGTTGCGTAAACTTCTACGCCGTTTGCAGGCAGCGTGGGGACGGTTGTTGTCAGGGCAGTGCCTTTGTATGAATACAAGTCGCTGCCGCCAAATGCAATGGCGCTGAGGTTGAGCTGGTAGTCGGTAACCCCGATCCCGGCTGTCCACTGGAAGGCCACATTGCTGCTGCCGAGAATGGTGCCGAGTCCCGGAGCGGGCGAAATCAGCGTGGCCTTGGTGGAGGGCATGCCGGGACCTGTTAGTGTCAACTGCACCGACGACGGCGTGGATAACGCGGCATTGACAAGGTTGCCGTTGAAGGTTGCTGTGTCGGTTGTTGTGCCAAAGGTCGTAGGCGTATAGGTTGCGGTGAGCGCGCAGGCGCCGCCTATTGCCAGGGCCGAAGGCGATGTGCCGCTGACAGTGCAGTCGGTGGAAGCTGAGGCAGTCAGGCTGTAGTCAACCGTGTCTGTTTGGTTGACGGAGCTAAGTTGCAATACCTGATTGCCCGATTCGAGCAGATTGAAAGTTTGTGGCGCGGTGGAGGACGCAAATTGCACGTAACCCTGAGTGCGCGTGAGCTTGAGAACTGCCGCACCGGAGCCAGTGTAGAGATTACCCGCAGAGTCGATTGCCAGAGCCAAAGGCGCAAGGCCGGCAACGGTGAAGGACCCGCTGTTAGCACTGGCAGGCACAGCGAGAATCGACGCTGTATCAGCAATCAGCAGGTTCCCGGCGGCATCCGCTGCAACAGCTGATGGTTTGACGGCTGCGGAGGAAACGGTGGACCTCACTCCGCTCTGGAGATTAAAACGGTAGATCGCCGGTGCGCCCGGGTCGGTGATGAGCAGATTACCGTTGGGATCGATAGCCAAACCTGCGGGCGCGACAAGTGCGCCAGTAGCGAGTGTGCGCACGGCTCCGGTGATGGGGTTGAGTTGATAAACGACCTGTGCGGAGGAATCCGACAGGTATAGGTTGTTCAGCGAATCAACAGCAAGACCAGCAGGCAATCTGAGCGTGAGCGCAAGTGTCGAAGTTGTGCCTGCGGGTGAGATTTGCGTAATTAAACCAGTAGAAGTGTCAGCGACATAGACGAAGCCGCGAGGATCGACCGCGACTGCGCCTGGCGCGGTGAGCGTGGCCAGTGAAGTGGATGTGGCACTTGCACCTTGCCCCTGAGCCGCGGGAGCAAAGCGAAGCAGATGTTTGCTGGTGCCATCCGACACATACACATTGCCGGCGGTGTCGGTGGCAATGCCAGCGACCTGGATATTTGCGCCAAAGCTGAGTTGGCTTGCCGGATCGAGCGTGGAGCCCGCGCCGAGTCCGATTCCAGCGAGAGCCAGGTTGGCTGTGTTGCCGAGGGAACTGTTGATGGTGAGCGGTGTGGAGCGCGCGCCTGGAACTGCCGGTGTAAAGCCGGAAGTAAGCAGACAGTCGGTCGTGTTGTCAGCGTTGGTGGTGCATGCGGGTGTTCCCAATGACCACTCGGTTGAGTTATTAACGAACGCGTTAGTCGAGGCTGGAGTATCGCCAGCGATGAAGTGAAGTTCGACCAGCTGTGACGTGGTGGAGCCAGTTGCGGTCGAAGGCGTCGCAAGCCCTGTGATCACCTTGCGGATAAGCCCGTTCGTCGTGTCAGAGATGTAGATGTTGCCCAGGGTATCTGCGCCAACACCGATACCGTTGCCGCCATCGCCGAATTTTGCCTGGGTGGCAGGGCAGCCGTCGCCCACAGCGTCCGTGGCACCGGAGCATACCGTTGAGACATTCCGGGCAACAGCGCGCAGGTAACCGGTATGGAAATCGAGGAACCAGATGAACCCATTGCCATCGGAGATGTAGAGGTTGCCGGCGTTGTCGATCGCCAGCTTCTGGGGAGACATCGAGACGCTGGTAGAGAGCACCGGTGATGTGTAGCTGTAAGCCCCCGTGGATCCGCTCCCGGCGACGGTGTAGATGTCACCGTTGACCGGCGAACTGATGCCCAGCTTGGCCAAAAGTGCATCGAGTGGCGAGTTGGTTCCACAAGTTACGCAGACAACCCGGATTCTTCCGCCACTGGAATCGGCGATGTAGACATTCAGATTCCCATCTGCGATAACGCCTTGCGGATTGTTGATTTCAGCTGAAGTTGCCGGGCCGCTGTCGCCGTTGGAGCCGGCTGTGCCCGTACCGGCAAAGGTATGGATATTGCCCGCCGGGTCGACGACGCGAATCTTGTTGTCGGAGGTGTCAGCGATATAGATGTTGCCGACGGTGTCCGCCCATGCGCCGCGAGGCGCATCAACTTGAGCGGATGTGGCCGCGCCGCCATCTCCGGCCGAGCCCGCGGTTCCCGTGCCGGCAACCAGATACATCAAGCCGGTGGAGACTTTGACCTCGAACACTTCGTTGAGGCTGTAGTCGGCAATATAGATGTTGCCCGCAGCGTCGCTCCCCACGCCACGCGGTTTGCTGATGTTGACCAAGGTCGGCGTGCAACCCGTGACTGCTGTGGGAACGCAAGCAGTGCCCGAGACTCTGCCTGCGAAGTTGGTGATGACTCCATTGGGCGCGATGCGGCGGACCAACTTGTCACTAATGTCGCTGAGATAGACATTGCCGAATGGATCTGCAACAACGGCGCGCATATCATCCGCCGAAGCGAAGGTGATTGCAGTCGCCTGGCATCCGTCTCCAAAGCTGTCAGTGGAACCGCTGCAGGTGGTGTTTGCGTTGCTCACGGTCGAACCGCCTGCGATGGTCGTCATGGTGTAAGGCAATGAGATCGGATTGCTGGGCAACCCAATGATCGTCGGTGCGTTGACGGTAATGGTCATGGGGGCCGAAGCAGACCCGGCAAAGCTTCCGCTGGCGACATAGGTAACCGTCACATAGTTTGTTCCCAGCGGCAGGTCAGCCGAAGCAGATGCTGTTCCAGAGTTCAATGTGGCAGAGCCAAGCGATAGCTGCGTACCCCCGCTGGTGACGGAATACGTAAAGCTGACCGTTCCGGTGGGTGTCCCAGCCAAGGACGAGACGGTAGCTGTCAGCAAGACGGGATGGCCCAACGTGGTGGTGGTCGTATTCGCTGACAATGCAGTGATGGTCGTGCCCTGGGTGATGGTGATTGGGGCAGCAGACGACGTAGAGCCACCGTTAAAGGCATCGCCGCTATAGATGGCGGTGATTGAATAGGAGTTGGTGCTATAAGGCAGGCTGATGCTGGCCGAAGCTGTGCCTGAATTCAAAGTGGCTGTCGTATAGACATAGCCGCCAACTGCCCCACCACCGCTCACGATGAACTGCACCGTGCCAGTCGGATTGCTGCCCGAAACAGTGGCCGTCGCGGTAAACGGCGTACCGAACGGAGTTGAACTGGGCACACCGGATAACGTCGTGGTCGTGCTGTTAAGGCTGCCGGCACTGACGGTGATGACGTACGGCCCTGTCGTTGAATACACAGTCTGGCCGGAAGTGAGAGTGTAGTTGCTATCGCCCGAGTAGGTAGCGGTGAAAGTGTGCGTGCCGACCGCAAGGCCAGCAAGTGGAATAGAGATTGTGTCCGTGGTTCCGGTCAGTGTTACTGTGGTCGCGTTGCTGGTGAGCGCATCCGTCAGCGTGACGGTGCCGGTAGGATAGGCAGCGCCTCCCACGGTCGGCGTGAGGATCACTATCACCGACGCGTTCTCGCCTTCGGTGATGGTTTGCGGCAAGCCTGAAGGACCGGTCAGCTCAGGCGCTATGCTGGTAAAGCTGCAGGTGGGTGGGAACAGGCTCGATGCTGTGATGTTATTGGTAACGGTGTTGCCGTTCGAGCCGACGAAGGTTGCGTAGTCTGAAACAAAGTCGGAGGAGACCAAGCCAGGGCCATAAGTCAGCGCGGCATTGGTCGGCGCGGGGTTGAGCTCGGAGGGCGGAAATGTGCCCGGGAAGCTCACATTGTCTAGCGTGACCCCGAGCGGATAGACCGTGCCGTTGTTGTTGGTGCCGGTCAACTGCACCGTCCCTGCCGTAAGGAACGCCAGGTTCTGCAACAGTATATTTTCCAAATTGGGCGACAGAGATCCAGTCGTGGCCTCGTAGTTCGGACTGAAGACGATCTCGGCCTTGTGGTCCTGATAGCACGAATTCGAGTACTGGATATTGGTGACGACGCCGCCGCGATCGTATCCGGACTTGATGCGGAGACCGGTTGAGTTGCCGTCGATGATGCCGTTGATGGAACTTCCAGCGTTAGCGACATCATTGCCAGACGACATATTGCCGTCAAAGAGAATGTTGCTGACACCTGCAGTGGTGTAGCTACCGATGGACTCGCCATGGCCAGCGAAGAAATGGTTGTTGGTGACGGAGATGTTCTCGGCGGGCACCGTATTCGCCGCGCCGACAGCGATGTTGTCATCACCATCTGAGATCCAGGAACGGGTGATGGTGAAGTTCTGCGCGTTGCCAGGATCGATACCATCTGTATTGCGCGAACTGGTGGGCGTAATGATCTTGATATCCCAAGCGGTGAAACCCGAAACCGCGCCAGTCGTCGAAATATGGAAGAGCGGTGAATTACGCAACGTGATCTTGTATAGCGTGATATTGCTTGAGCCGGTCTCCATCTGAATCCAGCGTGGATTCTGCTGATTCCCAACGCCGTTTGCCGCATTGGACAGACCCCACCAACTGTATCCGGCGTAGGGAGAGATGGCGTTGATCAGCACATCGCCGCCGCGGCCGTCCAGTTTGCCGTAGCCCATGATCCCAACATTGGTCGAAGTACCAGGAATGTCGATGAGCGGCAGGCAGGAACTGGTTGCGCTGGCGTTGTTGACGGTGCCGCAGGTGTGAGTACCAGCGACCTTGTCGTAGTCCTGCACGTTACGAGAGAAGTAGACGTAAACGCCGGGATCGACCAGCAGTGTGACATTCGAAGGCATGGAAAGCGGACCGGTAAGAAATGCGTTGTGGCCCGATCCATCCACCGAAAGCTCAACGGCCTGCCCTGTGCCGGAGCAACTGTTCAGAGCGGCCTGGATGCGCGCACCATCCGGATTCGTGACCGTGGCATCGACCGAAGTTGGGATGTCATCGTTGACCGACGTCAGCGCTGCACTTAACTGCGTGCAGACAGCCGGGAAGACGGGTTCGGTGACAGTACGAGTGTCGCCTGTGGCCACCGGTGCATCTTGCCCGGCCAAGGTCACGTAGAGGACGCCGCTGGTGAAGGTGAAGGTGTAGTTACTGGCCGCCAACGTACCAGTTGTAACTGTGATTGGGTACTCGCCGATGGAAGCGCCTGTGGCTGTCGTAGTGAGCGAGGGGGTGCCTGTTACGGCGCTGGCTTGTGTATCTTGATTCACAAAGCCCGTAATGGAGTAGGTGAGGGTCGGCACCGCTTGGCCCATGGTCATCGTGATGTTGTTGGCGGCGACCTGGAGGATGCCCCTGACCACGTTGAAGGCCACGCCGCTGGAGTTGCTGGCTGCGTAGCTGCTATCTCCGCCGTAGCTGGCGGTCATCGTCTGGCTACCGGCGGCAACATTCGAGAGGTTATAGGTGCACGTTCCGTTGCTCAGCGTGCAACTTCCCAGCGTCGTAGCTCCCGACTGCAGAGTAACGACACCGGTGGGTGTGCCGTTGCCTGTGGAAGGCGCAACCGTTACCGTACCAGTGATTGTGCCGCCATACGTACTGCTGGTATTGGTCACCGTCAGATTAGTGGTGGTTGCCGTTAGCGGAGCCGGAGGAACTGTAATTGTGAAAGCAGAGGAGGTGCTGCCCGTGAAATTCGAATCGCCCGCATAAACCATGGTGATACTGTGCGTGCCGGTAGCCAGAGAACTGGTGGTGTAATACGCTTCACCGCTTGCATCGAGTGTTCCCGAAGCCAGCGTTGAGGCAGTGCCACCGTTCAGACTGTCCATGAACATATAGTTTCCAGTGGGGATGACGCCCGCACCCGGCGTCTGCGGCCGACCCAGAATAGTCACGCTTTCGGTGTTTGAATTCAAGGTCACGTTGCCGGCGGGAGCGAAGGAGTTCAGCGCATTTGCCAGCGCGGTCACCGGGTTCCAGTTTGCCGGTTGACCCGCGGACAGCGTTGCAGGCGATACAGTGTTCCCAAGGAAGTTCTCAGGGTAGTACTGTGTCGCTTCTGCCGCCGTCAGCGAAGTCCGGATCGTATTGGAGGCTTCGAGAGTTCCTGGATCGGTCGAGGTCGTTTCGCGCGTGCCAGTCACACCCGCGCCGATGTTGCCTCCGGTCGGCGTCACTGTCCCGCCGAACAGAGTAGCGGGGTATCCAGCGGTTCCCGGGGTCGGGTCCGTAAAGGTCTGCGTGTTGTACTCCGCATAGGTTGCGGAGGGCAAGTAGTTGGTCGTGCCCGGTGTAAATTCAATCCAACCAGCCGGGTTCACCTGATCCACAAAAGAGTTCAACATGATCCAGGTTGAATAGGTCGTTGAATTGTTGGCGGAATACGGACGGCCATAGTAAAGGTTGGTCATGCCCGTGCTCTGCGACATCAAGGTGCAGCCATTGCAGATGTAACCGCTCAGATAATCGCTGCTGCTGCTGGTCTGGAATCTCTTGTCCTGCGCTTCGATGGTATTCTCGCCCGTGGCGGCGCCGTGCCATGTGGTAAAGAAGTTGGTGTGATCGAAAACCATTGCCGCGTCGCCGAAGACATAATCTACGTCGCCGGTAATCATGCCCCGCCACATGTACTGGCGAGCTACCGTGCAGAAGGTGCCGCAGCCCTGGCTGCCAGCATAGAGCGTGTCCTGCTGGCTAATCAGGTTCACGTTGTTCAGAATTGCCTGATCGGACTCGATCCAAAGGGCGAGCGCCTGCGAGTTGCACTGCTTTCCGGAGTTGTAAACAGCTTGCAGCGTCTGTGACGGCCCGCTGTTCGCGCAAGTTCCACTGGTGGTGTTGTAGGTTGTAGCCGTTGTAGCGTCAGTGTTGTAGGTGTTTTGGATGGTCAGATATTCCGCGAAGAAGTTATTGGGCGTGAACTGCGTACTGCCCAATGTGGTGCCCATGTATAAACTCTTGCTGACATCCAGGGTGGACGAACCCTGATCGCCACTGGCATTGGCATTGCCAGCGCCGCTGCCCGGATAGACGAATGGAGCAGAGAAGGCTCCATCCTCTGCGGTCAGAATGACTTTTGTTGGATCGCCGCCGAGACCGCGCAGATAGACATTCGGATAACTGATGGCATTTTGGCCGGTGTAAATTCCCGGCTTGAGGTAGAGTGTTCCGCCCGTCACCGGCAAGGCTGCCAGCGCTGTCGACAAACTTGTATAGTTGCCCGTTCCGTCCGCCGCTACAACGTTGGTAGATGCGCCCACGGCAGCAGTCGCTGTAGCCTGGGTCACCGTATAGCTCGCAACCGAGGCCGTCGCTGAGGCATAGTCGACGGAATCGATTGGATAGAAAGTCACTCCAAGCGAGTAAGTGCCGATGGGCAGATAACTGGACGCGTCGATCGTGATCGCGGAACCGCCTGAAGGCGTTGCCGTGTAGACAAAATCTCCAGCAATACTCGGAGTTACTGTGGCGTTCAGGGGGCCCGTACCGATGGCCGAACTGACTTGCTGGGTGGTCGCGCTCGGCGCCCAGCTCACCGAGGTGCCCGCCTGCGCGATGCTGAAGGGGGTTGTCGTGGAACTGGAGCCGGAGCCGGTAAACGCGCCGGTAGTGGGATAAACCACTGCAATGGTGTGGCTCCCCGCAGACAATCCGGAGAGGTTCACCGTTGCCGCGGAGGAGGTGCTCGTCGCAGCCGTCAGAGAATACTGCGTGAAGGCTGTGGTCGAATCCACATAGACATTTACGGATCCGGTTGGCGCGCTTGGTGCAGTGCTCGCTGTCACTGTAATCGTGAAGCTCACCTCTGGGCTCGCGCCAAAGATCTGAGCTCCCGATGGGGCGCTTATTGTTGGTGTCGTGGGGTAAGATTCGCCCAGCAACGTGCCGGTCAAGGTCAGTTCACCCGCCGTAGAGGTTGAAGGCAGGAAGGTGATGAAGTCGTTGACCGTGGTCGAGCCGGACCCAGTCAGTTCCGCGGAGAGAGTGCATGCTTGTCCAGCCGACATTGCCCCGAGAACGTTGCTGGAGACGGTGCAAGCGGGAGCGCCTCCTCCTGTCACAGTAAAGTTAGTCGTATTTGAGGTACTAGTGTTTTGTCCGGTGGATGCCTGATTGCCTACGTTGGTCAGCGTGGCTATGAAGTCAGTCGTTTCGCTGGTGCCGAAGTTCTCCGCAAAGTTGCCGCGCACTACCCGGGTAATGCTGGTGTTGTTTTCGTCGGCGCTGTAGACATTACCGAGGCCATCGACAGCGAGACCTGTCGGGCTGATCAAACCGCTCAGCACGGTGACCCCGGTGCTCGGCCCGCTGACCGCAACCTCGATCACTGAAAGGCTGGAATCATCCTGCACATAAACATCGCCGGCGGGATCCACAGCCAACGCTACCGGTGTGACGCCCGACAGCTTCGTTGACTGCGAATAACCATACTGCCCAAGGACTATCGCCGGGGTCAGCTCATAGACTTTACCCGCGCCCTTGTCTGCGACATACACATTGCCGGCGGGATCAACGGATAACGAAACAACGTTGCTGAAGCCGCTGGCGACCGTCGTCTGCTTTTGCAACGTGTTCGCCACCATCGAGAGCCTGTAGATGGTTTCGGTTGTCGCATCGGCCACATAGAGATTGCCGGCCTGGTCCACCGCGATGGCCACAGGAGCGGGCGTGCTTCCATTGCTATAAGAGATCTCGGTCGCGGTGTAGGTCGAGGGCGTGCCGGCAGTGGTCACCTGGAGTTCGGTGATCGTCGAAGTTCCGCTGTTCACCGCAAACGCATTGCCGGTCTGATCCACCGCGATCTGACTGGGAGTGAACGTCAAGGCGGGCGAAAGAGGGTAGGTTGTTCCGCCGATGGACTCCGACAGGTCTGGACCGCTGGCCGTGTAGACATTGCCTGCGCCATCCACGGCCACGCTTGATGGAGTCATGCCGGTCAGAATCGCATTCGCAGTGGGAGGGATCCCTGATCCGCCCACCGATGCGTTGTCAACGACCAATATCGATCCGGTCACAGTTCCACCTAGACCGATCGTGATCGCTTCTCCGCTTCCGCTGGCTGCTGAAGCATTCGCCACCGTCATCGCTGCCGAGCGCAGGCCAGCCGCCGAGGGCGTGGCCGTCACCGTAACATTGCAATCAACGGAGTCGTCGGCGTGGAGCGTGCAAGACGGAGTACCATAACTCAGATTCCCGTTTGTCGACTCCGTCACCGTTGAGGTTGATGAGCTTGCAGACAGAAAATGCGTCTGGAAGGTCTGGATCAGCGGCGTACCCAATGTCTGCTCCGCAAGCCCCTGCGCCAGCACCTTGCGAATCAGCATTGTCCCGGTTGTGTCGTGCATATACAGGTTACCCTGCCCATCTACGGCAACACCCAGTCCGTTGCTATTTGCAAACGGCGCGTAGGAAGTGGCCGAGGCAGAGACGGGACATCCATCGCTATAGGCGCTCAGAGACTTCTGCCCCGAACTGCCACCATTGCAGTAGTTGCCCTGAGTTACCGTTGTTCCAGGCGTGAGAAGTGTCCGGATGTAACCTGAATTGATGTCAAAGAACAAAACCCTGGGGGTGGTGTCGCCAATGTAGATATTGCCCTGCGGACTGACGGTCATCTTCAAAGTCCCGGTATCGAGGGCGGCCGTGTTATTGCCCAGCGTAGGCGTGGCGGAGATTCCAGTACTGCCGCCGCCCGCAAGCATATACATGAATCCAGTCACAGGCGAGCCACTCCAGCCGGTGTAGCCGGAATTGTTCACGGTAATCGCATTCTTCATTGCCTGCCCGGCGATATATCCAGCGCTCCCTGTGTTGGCAAAATTTGTTCCGTCGCTCACGTAGAAAACGCGCAATCCACGGCCCGCGTCGGTGAAGATCATGTTGCCAGCTGCGTCAACACCTATGCCTTGCGAATAGCTTGTGCTGCCCGCAATGTAACTACTGGTAAACAGGCATCCGTCGCCCCATGCATCCGTTGCCGTACCGCCGCCATTGCAGTTGGTCTGGCTGCCCGCTGCGGTCTGATTTGTTGAGGAGGTAACCAACCCCCCAACGGTATACACATACCCCGCCGTTAGAAACTTGGTCGAGCCGTCATACCATGAGCTGTTCTTTTCCAGCGCCGACCACAGAGGGTTGTTACCGGCGAAGTAGCTTGATGTGAGTGGCCCTAACACCACACGCCAGCGCTCACTGGCGGTATCGGCATAGTAGACATTGCCATATACATCCGCAGTCGCGCCTCGCGCTGTATCCACTTCACCCAGTGATGTTGAGCAGGCGACCCCCGTCGATATCCCAGGCTTGTTGTCAAGGCCAGCGCCGGCTGAGCCCGCGCTGGTACTGGATGCAACACATCCAGCCGCCAACTCCATATAACCGATATTTGCTGGAGCGCATAGAGGTGAGGCCGTGCGACAAACAACGTGAATCAGATTGGTGTTGTAGCCCGCCAGCAAAACATTTCCATAGGGATCGATGCCAATACCGCGCAGCGCGCTCACGGCAGAAAATGAAGTCTGCGTGGCCGCAAGGCAGCCGTCGCCGAACTCATCCACCCTCCCGGCACAAACCGAGCCGCCGCCCGCCAGCAGCGTCATGATCCCAGTGGTGGGATTAATCATATGAGCGACTTTATTGACATCGTCGGCGACAAAGATGTTCCCGAACGAGTCCACCTGCACACCGCCGCGGCCACCCGCACCAAAGACGCCGTTGACGGCAAGACACCCGTCGCCGTATGCATCCGTGGACTTCACACCCGCCGGCAGATTTGGACACTGCGTCCCAGAGCTCGCCGACATGGGGGCGAGGCCACCAATCGTTGTCATGGTATACGGCAGCGCAACTGGAGTCTGCGCTTCGGCGTTAACCAGGGTTAGCAGGCAAAGGACTGGCAGGATGGCGATGGCAAGGCGAAAACGACGCAGCATGGTGTTTCTCCGGGAAAAGTGGGTGTACAAAAAGCTTCGAAAAGGCCGTGCATCGCTACACACTCAAACGGAGTTTTTGCAGACGTGCGTGGTCAGACCTTTCGAGAAGACCAAATTATCGCCACGGCCTGTGCCACTGTCAAGATATATGCTGAAGAATGCAACAATTGTGGCAGGCCATGGATAGGAAGTTGTAGTTGGCGGCTGCCCAAGGATAGGTTGGGTGGTCCTACCACATGCTGTATGAATGGACGAAAAATCGACCATCGGACACCCCTTTATCAGAGTCGCAACTGATCATGTTCACCAGAAAGGCAAGGTCGGATCGACCCGACGCGAACCAGATGCCTGGGTTCGGACTCTGCCGCAACCCCGGATGATCGCCACGGTGGCGACGACTTTCCGGGCTGGATCTACGATCATTTCTGTTGCTGAGCGGTGGCTGAACGCGTGTGGTTTTCACAGACCGCATCTCAGTTTCCAGAATCCGATATGCCGGAATCAAGCGCCGTATGTTCTAGAATGTCCTGAGTCCAGACGGCAGAGGCTCCTATGACGCAAGCGCAGAAGCGTGCTGTGGCGCTGATCCTAACCCTTCCCGTTTTTGCCATATCTGCGTTCTCGCGAGAGCCTTCTCCCTTTGCCTCACGCGAACTCAGCGTGATGCCATCTCCTGCTTCTGCGTCAGAGTTGACCCTGCCAGCCGGCAGCACCGTCGTGGACTTCGACCTCTGGCCTACAGGTCCGGACGCGCTCATCCTATTCCACGACAGCGGAGGCGACCATGTGGTTAGCTGGCACGCGGGGGAGCGTCGCACTGTCCCACTTCTCGATTTACCTGCGAACTTCTCCGCCACGTCAATCGCCGTCCATCCCATAGAGCACCGCTTCTTCATTGGGGGAAAGACTGGCCAGCAATCCAGGATTCTGGTTGTCAACAATCTGAACGGAAAGTGGACGCGGCAGACCATCTACGAATCCCCGCACGATCTTCGCCGTCTTCTCGTGGCCCCGCGACCCTTTGAGATCGGCTGGGACGAGGCACAGAAGCGACCAATTGAGAGCTACCGGCTCTTCTTCGCAGAACGGCAACCTGACGGCACATTCTCAACGCGTTCCATTACCGAAGAGGGGAAACGCGAATACCAAGTCATTGGTCCGGAAGCCTCCTACATAACGCTCCCCGCCGAAGATGAGCCTCCCACGCCAAACTTCGTCTCTTCCGCCCTCCCAGCGGCATTTCACCCGGACGGGCATTTGATGATCTGGCAGGACGGCAGCGGCTGCTTCCAGCAGCTTGCCTACGCGGGAAAGAACTGGGATAAGCCATCTCATTTGACGGTAAATCCATGCGGCGGATCGCTCACGGTGACACCGAATGGCGCCACTCTGCTGCACTGGAAACATGGCGTGCCAGGTATCAGCGTAATCGGCGACCATGGTCGAACAATCTCTGCGCAGGCCGAGGACTATCAGTTCATATCCACGCCATCCTCTACGCCCGACGGCAGGGGCATTGTCGGCCTGATCGACCGACAAGGTGGACAGGCGCTTGTTTACGTGCCGATCGAAGTTCCGTTGGCAGACGTGATCAACGCCTGGATGTTTATCGAAGACGCCGCCGACCGCGAAAGGTTCAAAGCCGCTTCCGGCCTGTTTCGCGAGACAGGCGAAGACCAGATGTACGAACTCTACGACACGGAATCGTATGCTTGCGGCGGCTACAACAGCGCAACGCCCACCCGGCCCTACCTTGTTACCACCGATATCTTCTGGGAGCTGCTTGCATCAGCATATGAAGGCACCTTCATCGTTCAGGAGCGTCAGCAGGCAGTTCCCGCATTCTGGGCATTTGTCGATGCAGCACGCATTTCGCTGAACGCAACCGCACCAGGCTCGACACGGGCCTTGGCTTTCGATGCCGTTGCACAATCGCGAGGCGGCGCCGCTGCTACCGCCCCCGAAGCCCTGCATATACAAAACGCGCAGGGAAAGATGGATTCAAAGGTCTTTGGTCAGCGGTTCAACTTTACCCAACTGACGCCACGCGGACATTACACTGCTACGCCCGAAATGTCCGAATATTTCAAGGCTGTCCATTGCCTTACGTCTCTCTCCGCGGCTAGCGGCGCTGCTCCATTAAACTCGCTGTCGCCCGGCGTCAAAGCAAAGGCCCTCCGATGGATTGCAGCGTATGCCGCCTATATAGCGCCGAGCCGCTCTGCGTTGGTCTGGAGTAGCGACGCGTTCCCCACGCCCGGTTTCATTCGTCATCCCAGCGGCATTCAGCAGATCTTTCCGCTTTCCTGGGGTTTCGATAACGAGATACTGCTCTCCACCGTGTACCACTCGGATTGGCCGCCCGCCGAGCAGATCACCGGACCGGGTGGACCTCGGTTGCTTCCATCTGGTATCGATCTTGCAGCGGCCTTCGGCAATGGTTACGCGCGCGCTTTGCTGAAGCCCGACCTTACGGCGTATCCAGCGCTCTCCACGGTTCTCGATGCACTCCGCCAGCGTAAGCTGCAAAATGCGGGAGAGACTCACCTCTATGACGCGTGGATCAACGCGCTCGCCGTGCAATGGGCAGACGATGTGACTTTTCCCGGTGTTGAGCAGGAGACTCTCTGGCAGACGAAAAGACTGCAGACTGGCCTCGCCTCCTGGGCCACTTTGCGCCACGCAACTGTGCTGGTGAATGAGCGCACCGCGGCCGAGTGCGGCGAAGGTGGATTTGAGGCAATAATCCTGCGTCCGCCCAGAGGCTACGTCGAACCCGACCCAAAGACGTTCAATGCCATCGCATTGCTGTTGGACCAGATGCAGCAAGTGGTGGCGCGCTCGGCCAACTACAACGGGAAGCTGCCCAAGGATGATTGGGACGGCGAGAAGGCTCAACCTTTGCGCGATGGTGTCATCCGGCGCTTGCAGGCCACAGCAAGCAAGGCGCGGCTGTTTGCATCGGCGGCGGAAAAAGAACTGCGCAATGAACCGCTCAGCGATGCTGAATATGATGAAATCCTTCACGTAGGGGCAGTTGCCGAACATGACTTCCTGGTCTACAAGAGCCTGGCCAACAAGGACCTTGCGCTTTCTACACCTGACCCCATAATGAAGATCGCCGATGTCGCCGGCGGGGGTGAAACACCCTACCTCGAAGCCGCCGTGGGGCGCCCGCTTGAGTGGGACCAGGTGGTACGCTACTTTGGTCGCCGCGAGATTGTCAAAGGAAGTGTTTACTCCTACTATGAATTCCCCTCGTCCGCGCCGCTCACAGACCTTGCCTGGGCCGGAAAGAGCCTGCCCCCTGACGCCGATCTTGCGAGTCCATCCAAGGCACGCAAACCGATTGCGGGCAAGGTAGATCTCCAGCAGCGTCCGAAGTGGCTCAATCCATTCATTTCCCAGGAGACGCTATCTTGTCCGGCAAAGCCGCCATTCTAGCCTTCGTAAATGCAATATTTTGGACGGCGCTGGCAGCATCGGCTCAGCAGTCCTCCGATGATTTTCGCTTGATATTTACCGGCGATATCATGATGTCGCGTCTCGTCAAATCGGAGATCGATCAGCGCCAAACAAGCCCTTGGTCTGGCTTCACGAACCTCTTTCAAAGCGCAAGCCTTCTCGGGGGGAATTTTGAGGGCGCTCTTGGAGACCCTACCGGTTGTTCTTCGGGGAACAAGCTGTGCTTCGCCGCGCCGGACGCCGCAGCCGAGTTGATGCGACAAGCAGGCTTTCGTCTGGTAACCGTGGAGAACAACCACTCCGGTGACCTGGGCCAGGCGGGCCGGCGTGAAACAACCTCCACATTTCAGCAGAGCGGTTTGCTGGCGCTGAACTTCGAAAGCTCACCACAGTTCGTTCGCTGGGGCGAGACGACGATTGCAGTTCTCGCCGTGACAACGATCAGGGCTGCCGATGGCCAAGTGCAAGAGATTCCTTCTGTCGAGTTGGCGCAGAAGTTACGCCTGGCTCGTCAGTTGGCAAATCTGGTGGTTGTATCCATTCATTGGGGCAATGAACTTCAAGACTGGCCGGCCGATTCGCAGCAGCAGCAGGCGCGATGGCTCATCGAACATGGAGCGGACCTTATCGTCGGGCACCATCCCCATGTGGTGCAGGCCCCTGAATGTATCGAAGGTAGACCTGTCTTCTTTTCCCTTGGCAACCATCTCTTCGACCAGAAATATGCGGAAACCAAGGAAGGCTTGATTGCGGACTGCCGCATCCACGTCGGCCGCCTGGTTTGCGGAGGTCTCAGCACACGCACTGATCGGACTTCGTCCTACCCCGAGTTGGTGGGTAGAAACGATTCAGCCGACAAGGCGCTCGCGGGCTGCTCTCCGAATCTTGGATCGGGCACGGAAGTAAATGGAGTCACTATCCGCCCCGAACCGTGGTCCCCTAATCAGCCGGAAAGTGAAATCATTCTCGATGGCTACAAAGCGGGAAAAATGGTGTGGCAGTCGAGAAGCCAGCCTTTGGTTTCCCTGCAACTGGTCACCTCGATGGCATCCGAACCACTGCTCGTCTCCCTGGAGCGTCATACTTCATCCATTGACGATGAGGTGGGGCTGCGCCCTTATGTTTACGCAGTCGGCCCCCATGGGCTAATTGCGAGATGGCGTGGATCCGCCTTGGCCTGGCCGCTGATCGATGCAGTGGAATCGAAAGAGGGCGTCCTTTGCGCACTGCACCGTGGCGATTCGTTTCTGTTGACCGATCCCGCCACAAAGGAAACTCGGATTGCCGCTTATCGATGGAACGGATTCGGGTTCAACGGCATCGAGACTCCATCGGAATGCGAGTCGATCCTCCGTCAACCCGTTCACTGACTTCTTTAGCTGCACCCAATCCCGCCGACGCTGGCACGCGATTCCCGCCTTTCTTCAAAGGGAAGGTGTGGCCGCATCGGCAGGATTCAGGCTGGTCAAACAAAAGAACCGTATAGGCGAATCAAAAGCGAAAACAACCCACCCTAGGTACCGGACTAACGATTGCGCTGATCGTTACATTTGCTGGTCGTTAAAAATATGATTACAGTCACCAAAACTATAGCGGCCCACTTGAACCGGCTGACCCCTCTCAAACCCGCATGATTATTGATTTGGTGCGGAAGGCGGGACTTGAACCCGCAAGCCTTGCGGCGCTAGCTCCTAAGGCTAGTGTGTTTGCCATTTCACCACTTCCGCACATCGCGAGACGGTATCTTCAGATCTTGCCAGCCATCCCGCAGGGCCGACGCAATCAATACTCGGTCATCCCAAGTCTAGAAGCAAACATGCGTCCGTGCAATGCCGCTGCGCAACGGCACGCATATCAAAAATCGTGATGATCGTCCACCAGGCCTGCGATCGTCTGCGGTGCATCGTTCATTGGCTTCGCTCTGCCCGCAGGCGCGTTGGCTGCCTCTGTCTGCGCGCGTAGTTTCGCCACCGCCAGCCAATTGTCCTTGTGCGGCTGATCGGCTATCCACGGCGGCAGAGGCATGCAGAGATAATCGCTCAGCGCCTCCGCATAGCCTTCATAGAGAGCCCGCATATCGCTGAGCCTCTCAAAGGAGTGACCGTCGCGGCATACGCTCACGCCGCTCTGGCACAGCATCGTGTATAGCTGCTCATAGCGCGCCGGCGGAAGCCGGTCGGGCGCATTTCGCACCGGCGCAAGCGAGAAAATCTGCGCCAGATCAACCAGTGCATGACGGGCCATTGCAAACGTCAACTGCGCCTGCCGTGCCTCGTGGCCCTGCACCCCGGCGATCAGCAACGCCGATGTGTCCAGCACTGAAGTCAATGCGCTAATCCAGCTCTGATTTGTATGCTGCGATCGAAAGTAGCAGAGCAGGGGATATGAAATATGGCTCTCCAGCAGTTCTGCCGACCACCGCTCCCACTCCACCAGCAGCAGAGAAAGCGCCTGCTCCGCGCCCTCATAGGAATGCCGTTTCATCAGTTCCGCCGCTGTTGGAGGGGATCCCGCCCGCGCATCCAACAGTGAGATGCTCACTTCGCGCCGCGAAAATGCGCTGTAAAGTACTGGAAAATACCCCATCACCACTGCCAGCAAACCCAGTCCAGTGCCCGATTCAAGAATCACGAACACTCTGGCCCAAGCGCTGTGCGGCGTCACGTCTCCCAGCCCCAGCGTAAAAATCGTTGTCCCGCTCACGTACAGGTCCGTTCGGAAATCCACGGCCTGAATCGGGTCGCCGAAGGGGCTGCCCAACGCATAGTAAACCAATGCAAAGCCCAGTACCATCACGCCTGCCCACAACGCCAGCAGAAAGATTAGCGACATGGGCCCGTAATAGCTGAAGGCTGTCTCGCGCTTCCGCAAATCGCGCATTCGCTTGGTTAAGAAGACCCACGGCCTCCACGTCGCGATATAGAAGAGTCGCGTGAGCCGGAAGCGACCGCTGGCTCGGCGCGGAAGAATAATCGTCTGAAAGGCATCCAGAAGCACAGCAAACAGGCAGGCAATCCCCACAACAAAAGCTGCAATCTGCATCGATCCTCCTGCCCTCGGAGCCTCAACCGCGCTCCGTAATTCAATGTATTCTAGCCGGGATGGGCATCGCGCATGAATGATTTGGGAAAAGCTCTCGTAGGGATCGGTCTGCTGCTCGCCGTCATCGGTACCGTTTTCATTCTGGCCGGCCGCGCCGGCTTGCCGCTCGGCCGCCTGCCCGGCGATATAGCTTGGCGCGGGAAGAAGATCTCCATCTTCTTTCCCCTCGGCACGTCCATCCTCGCCAGCATTGTCTTATCCGCGATTCTTTTCCTGATCTCGCGCTTCCGGCGCTGACATCACCGACCGAATCACAGTGAAACGGGCATTGTGCTTGGCGACACAATTCCCGTTAGCCACGAGCGGATCTGGACTTATAACTATAGGAAGCAGGCTTCTAAACGTCCGTCCGACCACCAAGAAACACCGGGACAATATGCCGCGCATAGAGATTCTCTGTAACATTCCGCGCGATAACTGCCTCGTTTGCTTCCAACAACGCCAGATACCGTCCACCCATGTTGGCTGCCACTTTGAAACCGACGTGCAGTAACTGTCGAAAGCTGGAGTTATACTGCGGCGAATGGGGATCGTGACGCAACGCGCCAGTATACTGTGCAGAAGACCATCCCTTCACTTCCTTCGGCGAAGGCAGCTTGGCGCGATCTATGTCGATTACCGTCGCATAGGGCGCGCACAATTCGTCCGCATGTGCGTAAGCCTCGGCGTAAATCTCCTTGGCCAGCGCCAGCCCGTCGCCCCCTGCCTCGGCCAGCCCGATTAACTCTTCCAGCCAGTTGGTGCCTGCGGTCTTCAGATGCACGCCGGTAGAAAACTTCTTCATCGCCGCATGGATTGCGGGATAGATTGAGAATTTATCGCTCCCCGAGTGCACGCTCAGCTTCAGGTTTGCCGGCAATCCGTAACTCTTCACAGCAAGTCGAATGGCGGCCATATCCAGTTCCATCTCGCGCGCGAACTGCCCCGCGTCTCCGACGTAATCCACGCCCTTGTTGAATCGCCCGCTGAATTTGGGTGCGATCGTCTGCACAGGAATCCCTTCGTCCGCAATCGCCGCCAGAATAATCAGCAACTCCGCTGGAGTTTGCGCCGCGTCCGTCTCATCCATTGAAACTTCAGGAATGAATGTACCCTTCCCTTTCGCGGATTCGATCGTGCGGTAGATCTTGCCTGCCTCCTCGACCGCGAACAAAAACTTGCCCGCGGTTCTTCGCAGGAGATCGGGAGTGATCTTGATACTCTCGCCGGCGCCTTCCATCGGAACCATTCCCGCAAGCTCAGGATGACGCTTCACAAAGCCATCAATCGCATTCTGCTCGGCCGGTTTTCCAATATAGTCGGCAACGTCGATAGTGTAGAAGTCGCAGAACGCGAGGAAGCGATCCACGGTAGAAAGATTGATGTGGTCTGCGTCGCAATACCATGGCAGTTTCCACCCCAACTCCTTCACAGCCAAATCAGCCGCTGCGCGAACCGACGACGGATTGGATCCGATAATCATGTGCTCACGATTCGACTTGTTCCAGACCGGGATCACGTCCACCCCGGCCTTCCGCCCCAGAATGCACGCTTCCAACTGCGCTTTTGCCTGGTGAGCAAACCGGTCGCCCACTCCAATTGAGAATTCCCCGAGACTCTTCATGATGCGTTTCCCATCTCCAACCCCAGTTGAGAGGTCAGACCACTATACCAGACTAACAGCCATATGACCCAAATCAAGACAAGCCGCAGCACTTCACCCAAATGCGGGTCTCCGGTGCTAACCTCAGTGTGTGGAATAGTTCCGCACACTTCCTGCGCCGGATTCCGTCCTTATGAAAGCCGAGACACTCGATACACAACTCGCCCAGCAAGTGATTAACCACATTCGGGCAAAGATTGAAGACGGCACCCTGCAGCCGGGCGACAAGATCCCGCCCGAGCGCGAATTTGCCAAGGCGCTCAACATCAGCCGCGCAAGCCTGCGCACCGGTATCGGCTACCTCGCCGCAATTGGCGTTATGAAGGTCCGCCATGGCGTAGGCACATTCATCGCCGATGGGCCGGCGGAATTCGGAAAAGCCTCCATCGGCTTGCTCGGCGCTCTTCATGGATTCAAGTCATGGCAAATGTTCGAGGCCCGCAAACTGCTTGAGACCAACATGGCTGCGTTAGCCGCCGAGCGCAGAGGAGAGGAACACCTGACCCAGCTGGCCGAAGAAGTGGCTGAAATGTATGCGACAGTTGACGATTCCGCTGAATATCTCATTCACGATTTGCGCTTCCACCGTACGATCGCCCAGGCTTCCGGAAATCCCATCCTCGCCGCGCTCATGGAAACGGTCACAACCGCCCTCTACGACGAACGCCGCACCACGGCGGAACGCGCCCGGGATCGCAAAACCTCCCTTGATGCCCATCGGGAAATCTATCGTGCCATCCGAGCTGGAAGCGCCGCCGAAGCCCGCGCCGCCATGGAGCGTCATCTCCATTCCGCGGAGGCCGAACTGGCAGCTGAGCAGGCCGCGCGTGACCGGAAAACCGCTCGTCCGGCGAAACCCATAAAGAACTCCTCGTAGTTGTGCGCCAAGGCTGGGCTCGCCGCTGAGCTATTCCTTCACCTTGATCACCAGCGCGCTGTACGGCGTCCCGGGAGAAATCAGCAACTGGTGCGGCGTGCCTGCCGGAACATGAATCACGTCTCCTGCCGAAACGGTCTGGGAAACACCGTCCTGGATGCGCGTCCCGCGCGTCTCTCCGTCGCTGTTGGTATGCCCGTCCACGACAGTCCCGCCGGTCACCAGCGTCGCTGAGCCTTCGGTCACCAGCATCACATCATCGAAGTGCGCATGTATTTCAGCACCGCCGCTCGCTGTCCGGGCGGAGAGCTGGATCGCGTGGCTCCCGTAACTCCCCAGAGTCGCGCCGCTGCTTCCTTTGGCCTTTGCCTGCTCCGTCAACTGTGCCATTTGGACGTGAATGTCGCTCGAAGAGAATACCTGCGCCTTACCCGTGGATTGCCCAAGTGCGGGCACGCTTAACGCCACTAACCCCATCGCAATTGCCAGTCTCATTTTCAACCTCATTCCTCAAGATCTCCGCTTCACTGGCCCACAACCTCAAACCAATTGCGGGCCCTTGCCGCAGCGTCCTCCGGTTATACCGGCTTTGCCTTTACAAACACAATGCGGTTGCCGTCGGGATCCAGAACCGACAGCCCAGCCTGGTGCTTCTCCGCTGTCATGCCCAGCGCCTTCAGCTGCTTCCCGGCGCGCCGCAAATCCGCTACGGAAAAGTACAACTGAAACACCGCTCCCGACGCTTGCTGCTCCATCTCCACCAGTTGCCCCGACCCTCCCGGCAGGCTGAGCCAGCCCGGTCCCGCATTCCACCCATGCGCCGCCGTAAATTCTAGCTTCTGCTTGTAGAAACTCACTGCGGCAGCCGGGTCCTGCATTGTAATCCCCACGGCCACTATCTCTTCCGAAATACGATGTGCGCCCAGATGCTTTCCGCGATCGTTGGTGTGCTTTGAACCCGCCATGTATTGCGTGTATTCAATGTTCTGGTTCTCCGGCCCCACCATGGTAAACAGCAGATTCCCCGCTCCGGCCCGCCTAACCGCATTCGGCTTCATGTCCGCGGAAAGATAGAACCGGTTCAGCCCCTCCAGATCGGAAGCTTCAAAGCACACATGCATGAACCCGATTGTTTGCGAAGCTTCCCTCTGCGGGTAAAGCTCAATAAACTGCCGGTCGTTGATCTTGATGAACGATTGCGTCGGCACACCGCCCTGGTGCATCGCAAACGCCTCTTCAAAGCCAAGCTTCTCGTAGAAGTCCCTGGACTTGCCCAGGTCCGAGACGCGAATCGCGGCATGCGCAATCCCCGCAAGCTCAGGTCCCTGACCCGCGGTCTGACCAGTTGTTTGCGCCAGACCCGCACCCACGGACATCGCCGCAAAAGAAAAACACAGAAAAACGGCACTCCAGAATTTGCGCAAATTCGCCACTCGAATTACTCCTGCCGATAATTGAAAACTTCCGGGCCTCTACATTTGGACTACATTGCAGACACCGCCGCTTACAGCATTTTTTCATCCACGCTGCTCAGCGTGATATCCGCAGCCGCGCGGCTCCACCCTATCCTCAGGTCTTTCACCCCATGCAGCGCAAAAGCTCCGTCCGCATTACGCGTAGCCGTTACGGCGAAGAAGTCCGCGCGCTCAACGTCGGTCAAATAAAATGCGGGCCGTGCATCCGGTGTTGTGTTCTTTATCTCCACATGGCTCATCTCCACATTGCGCATGTGCCGCAGGAAGAATCCTGAGGCCGGCATCGCTCCAAACATTCCCGGCTCCGGGTACTTGTTCTCAAACTCCTGCGGCTGCACCTTCGCATCCTCGGCCGTCGCCCCGCCCACCGTTTCGATATAGATGTTACTCAGCTTCACATCTTCGATCGCATAGCCCGGAATCCCGCTCAGAACGCAGCTCACCCTCTGCGGCGCGGCATAACAGTCAAGATTGCTGATCAGGATACGCTTCAGCGTGCCCACCTTCGTGCTCTCCCGCGGGCCGCGCAAGCGTGCTCCCAGCCGCATGAAAATAGGACCTGACACAAGGTCGCGCATCGTCGTATTCGTAATAGTAAAGTCCTCCAGCAGCGCGCCGTCCACTGTCTCCAATGCATATCCCTGGCAGCCTTCAAACACGCAGTTGGAGATGGTCACATTGATAAAGCCGCCGTTCGATTCCGTACCGCACTTGATACGGCCCGTGCGCGGGACGCGCGCATCCGGCGCGAACTTCTTGAAGGTTCCATCCAGTGCCGAGCCTAATTCGTAATAGCCGGTAACCCAGCAGTTAGTGATTGTCAGGTTCCGTGTTGGCCGCGCATAACCCAGCGCATAACTCGACTTGGGACAGATCCCGTCATCCCACGGCGAATTCACCGTGCAGTTCGAAACCCGCACATTCTGGCAGCAATCAATGTCCATCCCGTCGCGATCGGTATCGATCTTCAAATTATCGATCGTCAGGTTATCCACGCCTGTCAATAGCAGGCAAAAATGCCCGCCCTTCAGCACGGAAAAATCGCGCAGAAGCACGTTGCGGCAGTTTTTCAATGCGATCGCCTTGTTGCCCACGCCCGCCTGCTCCGCTTTGTAGATGGGGTAATTGCCTCGTGGAGCACGCTCTGCACCAAAACTTAACCCCTTACCCCAAATCAGGCCGGTTCCCGTGATGCTGAAGTCGTGAATGTCTTCGCCCCAGATCAGAGAATTATGCCAGTGGTTATGCCCATAATCCTGATAGGCGTCCCAGGTAGTCTTCGGCTCGGCCGCGTCATACGTGCCGCCGTTGTAGCCGGTCTGCTGGTCGGGACGCGGAGAGTCGGCAGCGACAATGGTGCACCCCTGTTCCAGGTGCAGGTGAACCTGGCTCTTAAGCCGGATCGAAAAGCAAATATATGTTCCCGCAGGGAACAGAACCACTCCTCCGCCGGCGGCCGCCGCCGCTTCAATTGCATGGTTCACCGCATCAGTATCCAGCGTCTTGCCATCGCCTGTGGCGCCAAATTTGCGCACATCGAAAATGCCCAGCGCAGCCGTCCCTGTTGCCGCGCCTTCCTTGCCCTGCGAGGCATACGAGGCTGCGGGAATCGCGGCTGCCGCCATACCAAGACCCCCTGTGCGTAGAAAATCACGACGCAGGTTACTGAATGTTGTCATCGACTGATCCTCCGAGATTAAAACATCTCATCGTATGCGCTTCCGTGCATCCGATCGCACAACGGGCGAACCCAATCATCCTACCCGCTGTTTCTCCAACATCGCCAGCACCCCCGCCACAAACCCCAGCGTATGCGCCATGCCAGCCTGCCACGGAGATTCGCAACTCATCTGCGGCGCATGATCCGGAATCACCACTCCATCAAATCCATTCCGGTCGAGAATCGTCAGGATACGCGCCATGTCCACGTCTCCCTCGTCGATAAAAGTCTCCCGGTAGTGAGGAACCTTGCCCCGCACGTTGCGCAAGTGGATGTAGGCAACCTTCCCTTGCTTGGTGTAGCGGTCCACCACTTCGTAGATATCGCCCTCGGTCATCTCGGCCAACGTGCCCACGCACATTTCGAGTGCGTTGTTCGCGCTCGGCGCAATGTCGATTACTCTCTGATACATCCCCGGTTGATAAACAAGCCTCGGCTGCCTCCGCATCGTGGGCATCGGCGGATCGTCCGGATGCAGAGCCAGCCGCACACCAGCCGCCTCGGCAACTGGAATCATCTCCGCCAGGAATGCCTCCAGCCTCCGCCATAACTCCTCGTGCGTAATCGAGGGCACAAACCCCTTGCCGGCGTCGGGGTTGTAAACCATGTTCCACACCGATCCGTTAGGAATCGGAATCTCTTCAACCGGCCCATCCATCCCCACCGTTACTGCACCCCCGCGTCCCCAGGGACCTGAGACACGTCCGCACACCCCGGCAATGCTGAAGTTGTACCCCAGTACGGGAATGCCCGCCTCGCCCATCCGCCGCACCGTTGTTTTCACATACTCCATCTGCTCGGCGCGCTTCGGTCCGTCCAGCAACACATCGTGCCAGATAGCCGGGTCCAGATTCTCAATCGCGGCAAGTCGCAACCCCGCGTCTTCTATCGCCTGCCGGATCGCAACCATCTCCTCAACAGTCCACAACTTCCCGGGTTCCCCGGCCAGCCCCCAAAGCTCATACTTGCTTCCCGTAGGCTGGTTATTCCGCGGGTTCGCCGCGTTCTCCCGGAAGTAATCCACCAGGTGAATCACAACATCCGTGCACCCCGCCTGCCGCGCAAAGTCGTAATACTCGCGCGTCAGCATATGCCGGTAAAGTCCCAGTCCCAGTCTCACCTTTCCCAACCTCCGTCCAGTGCTTCCGCTTCGCCTGCGCTCATCGCTTTCGCGCCGCGCAGCCTTCATCCTACTGGCCCTCCACGATTCTATTACCACCTGGAACAAGGCATCTCCCGGCTAGTTGGCGCAGTTCCTTCCCTTGACAGCTCCCGCCCGACAAGAATAACTTCGCCTCGAAGCTTCAATTAATTGCAAGATCGAATTGAAGCCCAACCCGGCGGAACGTCCTGGCAGAAGCCACGCGCGCATCGATGAGTCTCCTCTTCGTTTTACCGCGCTCCATCAATCAAACAGCAAGCTACGGCAAGGAGCGGACATGAAGCTAACTTCGACAGCGCGGCGGGATTTTATTAAGCAAACTGGATTAGTGGGTTCGGTCGCCATGATGGCCGGCCTGCCTCAGGCCGCAATGGCGCTCGGCGCAGATCCCGACCACATCATCGAAGACGCGGTCCTGCCCCAGGCCGCCGGAGAAACGCCCAAATACCACATCAAATTTGCTATCTGCGGCATGAGCCACGATCACATCTACGGCATGATCGGCGCTATCCAGCGGGGCGGTGGAGAGCTGGTCGCTGCATGGGCCGGCGAGCCGGATAAGCTCGCCACGTTTACCCACAGGTTCCCCGCCGTCAAGGTCGTCAAAACCCAGGACGAGATCCTCAACGATCCTTCCATTCAACTCGTCCTCAGTTCGCAAATCGCCAATAAACGCGCACCCCTTGGCGTGCGCGCCATGAAGCATGGCAAGGACTTTCTCTCCGACAAGCCCGGCATCACCACCCTCGAGCAACTTGCCGAAGTGCGCAAAACCATCGCCGCCACCGCGCGCATCTACGGCATCATGTACAGCGAACGCCTTGAAGTCAAAGCCGCTGTTTATGCCGGCGTGCTTATTCAGCAGGGTGCCATCGGCAAAGTAATTCAGACCATCAACATTGCACCCCATCAAATCGTTCAGGGGCATGGCGACGCAGGCGGTGGAACCGGCCGCCCCGAGTGGTTCTGGAACCCCGACCAGTACGGAGGCATCCTCTGCGACATTGGCTCGCACCAGGTCGACCAGTTCCTCTTCTACACGGGATCGAAACACGCTGAAGTCGTCGAGTCGCAGATCGCCAACGTGCGCCATCCCGATCATCTGCGCTTTCAGGACTTCGGCGACATGGTCCTTCGCGGCGACCGCGGTCTCGGTTATGTGCGTCTCGACTGGTTCACCCCCGACGGCCTTGGTACCTGGGGTGATGGCCGCCTCTTCATCCTCGGCACCGACGGCTATATCGAAGTCCGCAAATACACCAATGTCGCCGTCGGGAAACAAGGCAACAATCTCTTCATCGTCGACGCCAAACAGGCCCGCTACATCGATTGCAACAACATGCCGCTACCCTTCGGCCCGCAGTTTGTCTCCGACATCGTCAATCGCACGCATGTCGCGCAAGACCAGGACCAATGCCTGCTCGCCGCCGAACTGGTCCTTAACGCGCAAAAGAACGCAACCGTCGTTACCCTGAAGGATTAGCACGAGGAGGCGCGAAAATGAACCAGATCAAGCGTGGGTTTTCTCGGCGCAAGTTCCTGGCAACGGGCCTTGGCGCGGCCGCCGCGACCGGATTCCCAACCATCGTTCCTTCGGCGGTCCTCGGCCAGTTTGCGCCCAGCAAGCGCATCAACATCGGCGCCATCGGCGTGGGACGCATCTCGCGCGTTCACGATATGCCAATGATCCTTCAATACGACCGCGCAAAGATCATGGCGGTCTGCGATCTGGACGCGCATCGCGTTGAGGACGGAAAGAAATTCGTCAACGACTACTACGCCAACAAGACGGGCAAGCCCTATGACGGCGTGACTGGCTACGCCACCTATCATGACCTCCTGGCCAACAAGGACATAGATGCCGTGGTCGTCAGCACACCGGATCATTGGCACGCGCTCATCGGTGTCGACGCAGTGCGCGCGGGCAAAGACGTATACCTGCAAAAGCCGGCGTCACTCACCATCGCTGAAGGCCGCGCGCTCAGCAACGCGGTGCAGGCCTCTGGGCGCATTCTCCAGATTGGCAGCCAGCAGCGGTCCACCATTCAGTTTCGCTACGCGGCAGAATTGGTCCGCAACGGCCGCATCGGTGACGTGCAGCGGGTAGAAGTCGGCTTGCCAGGCGACCCCGCCGGCGGCGACAAAACTCCCATGCCGGTGCCGGACACATTCAACTACGCCATGTGGCTCGGCGAAACACCCTATGTGTATTACACCGTCGACCGCGTGCATCCGCAAAAAGGCTACGATCGCCCCGGCTGGTTGCGCTGCAGGCAATTCGGCGCGGGCATGATTACGGGATGGGGAGCGCACCACATCGACAGTGCGCATTGGGCCATGAACACGGAATACACCGGCCCCATTGAAGTGTGGGGCCATGCCGAGTTTCCCGATCATGGCTTGTGGGACGTCCATGGACCTTTCAAAACCGAGGGGTTATATGCCAACGGCGTCCATATGAGTGTAAGCGGCGAGTATCCAAACGGCATCAAGTTTTATGGGTCTAAAGGTTGGATCTTCGTCTCGCGTGGGAATGAGCAGGTGACGAAAAGCGACCCCGTTGCGAAACTGAACGACGTAACAGCGCTTGCGTCCAGGGACCCTGCAATTGTCAAATCTGTGATTGGGCCGGACGAGATTCACCTCTACGAGAGCAAGGAGCAGCATGGCAACTGGCTCGATTGCATCATCAGTCGCAAAGCTCCGATTTCTCCAGTGGAACTGGGACATCGCGCATGTTCCACGTGTCTCATCCACGATATGGCGATGGTACTGAAGCGCAAGCTTTATTGGGACCCGGTAATGGAACGATTCAAGAACGACGATGAGGCGAACAGCATGCTGGCCCGTCCGCAACGCGCGCCTTACATCCTGGCGTAAAGCATACTAGTGGAGAAAAATCATGATTACGAGACGCGATGCACTTGCCGGCCTGCTCGCCATGCCAGCCGCGCTTACCTCAGTTGCAACCGCCGAGCCATCCCAGTCTGTCATGGGGCCAACCGTCTTCAACTGGAATGACATGAAGCCCGTCAAGAATGCCACCGGTGAAGTGCGCTCACTCTGCAAGAGTCCAACCGCTACTCTTGACCAATTGGAGATGCATGTCACCACCCTCAACCCCGGCCAGAGCCCCCATCCGCCGCACCGCCATGTCAACGAGGAGCTCATCATTCTCCGCGAGGGCGAATGCGAAACCCTCTCCAACGGCAACTGGGTCAAAATCGGCCCAGGCTCAGTGGTCTTCAACGCATCCAACAGCCTTCACGGCTTTCGCAACATCGGAACCATCCCTGCCACCTATCACGTCATCAACTGGAGCCCGAACAGGGACCAGCCCACCAAGCCGCCCTCATAGTCCCCTTGGCACACGCGCCATCAGGATTGCGGCGGCATCGCGCGCCTTCCCATTGGCTCCGCAATTCCGTCTCTCTCAAGGAAAACCAGCCACGACTCATCCTGCGCCAGCACATGTTCCAACTCTGGCTCGCTCAGCACCATACATGCCGTCGAAAGCGCATCCGATTCAGCCGCAGTATCCGTCAGCGCCCACGCGCGATTCTGCCGCAGGGCCGATTGGCCTGTACGTGGATCAAGAATATGGCTCCCCTTCACCGCCAGCCCCGAACCGCTCAAAGAAGCATGTGTCAGAAGCAATCGCTGCGTCGCGTTATCCTCACCCAGACCGCACGACCAGCCTGCTGCATCTTTCGGCGCATCGCCCGCCAGAATGCTGCTGCCACCCGCAACCACCAGGAATGAATTGCAATCCCAGTTCTGCAGCAACTCCGCCATGCTGTCCAGCGCAAACCCTTTGCCAATGGCGCCTAGATCGAATTGCAGCCGCCCGCTCTCGCACAAGATCGACTGTTCCTCCCGCAGCAATTTCCACTGCGGTATAGAGGCCTGTGTTTGCAACGCCGCGGCTGTTGCGGAAAACGCGCCACTCGTGGCCAACTCCATCTTCTTTGCAACTTCCAGACACGCGAAAGCCCGCTCGCTGAGGTACATCCTTTCACCCGGCGCGAGCTGAGCAATCTGAGCTATGTCGCTGTTAGCGCGAAAGCGGCTCAAACGCGACTCTAGCTTATCCACAAGATCGAGCGCGGCCTGCGCAGCTTGCGCGGCATAAGTCCTCTCTTCGTCGGCGATACGCACTTCGAAGTAAGTCGCCATGGCGCGATGATTGAATTGGTTGATGTCAGCCACTCGATCTCATTTCGGCGCGGGCTCCCAGAGAAGAATTAACACTCCGGGCCGTGCACCAAAAAACTCCGGCCGCAAATCCTTCAATTGATCCTTGTATTGTTCCGATGCCTCAGTGGATGTGATGTAAAAATCCGCAAGTCCCACCTTCTGTCCTGGCTGCCAGAATCCGACCTGGGAATAGTGTCGCAAATACCACGGCAGCGGCCATGGATCGGACGCAATCACAGCAATGCGCGGCGATGCGAGTGCATCCTGCCGCGCAACTTCTGCCATCTCTGGCGCCAATCCGAGCAAGTCTTCCGATGTATGCGCATAGGCATACGGATTGCCCTCATCGGTGGGATGCGCAAACACGCGTATTCGCGTATCGTGCTCAATCAAAATCGCGATCATCGCCCCCAATACAAAGCAAAAGGCCCGCATCGGTATGCGAACTGCGGGATACCTCGCCGGAATGCTCCACAGCCACTTCATTGTCATCCCCGCGAACAATGCCATCGGCAGCCAAAAATTCAGTGCCAGCCATGGTGTCTTGTAGGGAATCAGGCTATACATGATGGCAACACACATCGCATACCACCCCAGAAACCCATAGGGCGAGCCGTCTCGCTTTCTCACCGTCAGGAGAAAGCCGACGCAGGCCAGTGCTGAGATCAACCCGCCCGACCATCCACCGATGAGAAGCTTGCCGAAATACCAGAAGGGCTTCTCATGCCCCTCGCCCCCCGCCCGCGCCAGCATACTCGGTCCTGCGTGCATTAACTCGGCAATCGCCTTCCAGTTACTCCCAAACCAGGTGAACAGCACCAAGTTCAACAGCAGGAAAACCGCAGTCGCGGTCAGCACGGCACCCAACCGCAGCACACTACCACATCGTTCCCCGCGCAGATTCCAGAGCCAGTAGACCAGCGCGGCGGCAGCCAGCGCAAAGAAGTGGAGAACTGCTGTCTCCTTGCATGCCAGCATCAACGCGGCACTGGCGCCAGCCAGCGCCGCGTGCACGATGGAGCGGTCCCTGCATGAGCGCCAACCGGCCAGGATCAAGCCAAACGTGGCGGCGGCAAACAAGGACTCATGAATGAAATACCGATCGTAGTAGACAGGCAGAGGCGCGCACGCAAACAGCAGCGCGGCGATCACACACGGCGCAAAGCCGAACATATCCACCGCAGCGCCAAAAAGCAGAATCGTCACCGTTCCGGCTACCACCGCCGTCAGCCGCAACTCCGATTCCGTCAGGTCGGAAAAGGCCTTTGCCCCCTGCAATCTTGCGAGCGGTAGCGCCAGCACGGATAAAGCCGGTCCGTGCCGATCCGTGGCATCGTAATGGAAGGATTGACCGGCGAGCAATTGTCCTACGATGTATGCATTGATTGCTTCATCCGTATGCATGGGCCGCGCGCCCAGTTGCGGTAGCCGAACCGCCAGTCCAAGAAGTGCAACAACAACGAATACCGACCAGCGAATCCACACCGGTCGCCGCGCTGCAACTTCAGCACGGCAGGTCAGCGGTTTCAGACTGCCGGTTTGCCCCACACTTCAACCTCAATGTAGTGGTTCAATTTGTTGGCCGTGTTCCCATTGCTGTACAAGCGGACATACCGCCCCTTCACACCCTTGGCGTCGATCAGCTTGCCCTGGTACGTTTCGATGTAACTTAAATCCTTGCCCGTGCCAAGCCCAAGCTCGTTGTGAAAATCGCTGTTGAAGATAGTCGACACACCCGACTTGAACGTGGGATCGTCCGAGACCTGCACCACTACATCGCGATACACGCGAGCCTGCGAATGGAAATGCCAGATCAGAACCGCGTAGATATTTGCATCCTTCGCCAGGTCAATTTGCACCCACTGTTTGCCTGGACCTAGTTCCACCCATGAGCCTTCGTTCCCATCCTTGTCGCCATCATCGATCATGTCCAGCGTTCCAACATCTGGATTGTTGTCGCTCGAGGTGACCTTCTTGTTTCTGGCCAGGTTGACGGTGCCAGCTGGAACGTAAAAGTCGGGCCGCTTTCCTTTACTCGGGGGCTCAAGATTCGGCACATTCAAAGGCACAGGCGTTCCCACAAACAGTGGCGGTGGCAATTGCGTCTTCAATACCACTTTGTCCTGCGCGAACGCGGTGGTTGCTACAAGCAGCCCAGTCAGAACGGCAGACTTCATAGAAAAGGAATTCATCATCATCTCAAGCTCTCACTTCTTCAGCGGTAATGGCAAGTCTCGTCTGTGCGGCAACGGCGTCGTTCGCCTTATGGATCACATATTCGCTGCTGAAAGCTTCATCGCCTGGGCAATTCAATTTCGCCGTGCCGCGGATCGCGTTGAAGAAATTCTCCAGGTGGGGCTGGTGCGGCGGTTTATTGAAAAACACCGGAATCTCGTATTCCGCCAGTTGTGCGGTCTCGCGCACATCCACCTTCGCGGCATCGTCGTTCGAGGCTGCCTTCTCGCGCACGTAGCCCTTCTGCGCCAAGTCGTCCCATGAAACCGCGGTGGCTCGCGCCTCGCGATAGATGGCACAAAGCGATGGATCTTCCGACATCCTGATTGTTCCATCGTCGCCCATGAACATTTCAAAGTAGCCGCCGCCAGCGCTGGTAGTCGTTTGCACCTGGTAGGAAGCCCGCGCCACGCCCTGTGCCATCGGATACTCGTAAATCACAATCGCGTTGTCATACCAGTCGTGGTTCTTGTAGTAATCCAATCCGCCACTGCCGATCACCGACTTTGGCGTCGTCCCCATCCACCAGTTGAAAATGTCTATCTGATGCGCACCCAGATCCGACAACGGCCCGCCGCCAAGTCCCTTGTACCAGCGCCAGTTGCGAAACTGATGCATGTCTTTATAGCCGTACTTGGCCAGCGTGCCGGCGGGCATCTCGTATTTCTTCGGCCAGCCAAAGTCTTCCTTTACCGCCCGGTTCCACTGAGCCTGCGCCGCAGTCAATCTGCCGCAAAACTGCGCCTCATGCAGTAGGCGGTTCAGCGTGAAAAGGTAGCGCGGATTGCTGCGACGCTGATGACCGATCTGCAACAACTTGCCGGTTGAGCGCATAGTCTGCATCATCGACCGCGCTCCGTCGATCGTGTTGCTCATCATCTTTTCGCAATACACATGCAGCCCTGCATTCAGGCATGTATTGGTCATCGGCGCATGGCAGAAATCCGGCGTTGCAATCACTACAGCCTGCAGGTCCTTTTCCTTCGTCAGCAGATCCTCATAATTCTCGTACGCGCGGACCTCATTGCCCATTTTCTGCAGATAGCGTGCGCCCTCATTCAGGTGGTAGTCCCAGATATCGCACAGCGCCACCAGCCGCACGCCCTCAATGTTCATCAGGGATTCGAGCAGTACCTTGCCTTCCTCTCCGTATCCAATGAGTGCGATATTGATGGTATTCAGTGATGATTTGTGAATGGGAACCGCTGCTTGCTCAGACTCAGACTTGCAGCCATTCAACAAAAGTCCGGCGCCCGCAATTGCGGTGGCGCCAATGAATTCACGACGGCTCAGCAGCGGATCTACCATCTCTTCAGGACCGCAAATCGGTTATATTCCGCCAGCACAAACGCCCCTGCCACGAGGCCGATATGAATGCCCAGCCAGGCCACTCCATCGTTCTGATCAATCAGAACCAGGCCAACGGTGAGCGCGATATAAATCAGCGCCTGGACAATCAGCGAGACCCGCGTGCCCAGACCAATGATCAGCATGATTCCAGTCAGAATGAATGCCGGACCAAGCATGCGGTCAAACGCCACCAGAGCGAACTTTGGAAACAGCGGCTCGTGGGCGAGCTTGTCTCGTAGGGCGGCTGGAATGCCCGCATAACTAGCCAGCGCGTAGGACTTGATGTTCACATTGATCATCACCCCGCTTGCATCCGGCTGGCCGGTCGCAGGATCGATGAGCGGCATCGCAACGGATTTATAAGCGGCATACTTCTGGATACCCACAAACAAAGCGCGCACGCCGAGCCAAAGGCGCAAAGCCCAAAAGGCAAAGGTAAAATCCCAGCTGGTTTTCCGGCCAGAATTCAGTTTTTGCTCTGTCGAATCAGTCATGTCTCCCCGGTTGATGCCCTGGTACAAATTCAAAGCTCAAATGCAAAGGTTTTCATCCTGCTTCCGCCATCGAATGGTCTCGAAGTCCTAACCCGGCCGCGGTCCTCGAATTGCTTAGCTCATCTTATAGGGCGCTCGATACTCGCGGGTCATAAGCTTGCTGGCTTCCTCATCGCCAATGATCTTTTCCGCCTGCGCGTCCCAGCGGATCTTTCTTCCCGTCTTCATCGAGATCAGGCAAAGATGCCCTGGGATAGCCGAGTTATGCCCAACCTGAACCGGAGTAACGGTGGCTTCCCGCGTCTTGATGCAGTCCAATAAATTCTGCTGATGGTTTGAAGAGGTGTAGAGCTTTACTTTGCGCAGTTCCCTCGGCAAGTATTTCCCTTGCTTCCAGTCCGGATTCGAAGCGTCAAATCCTCCGCGGTCCACCCACACCCAACCTTCGGTGCCTATCCACTTCACACCCATCTTGATATCCGGGTAGCCGCCGGCGATCGTCATTGTCACGCCCTGCGGGTACTTCAATTCGAACCGGTATTTAGGTGCTGTATTCCAAACAGCATTGGCCGGCGGCAGTTCGCCGTTTCCTTCCACTTCTAATGGTCCGATATGATCGAAATTCAGGCCCCAGTGCGCAATGTCGCAATGGTGTCCTATCCAGTCCAGAAGCTGCCCGCCGCCCGTGTTGTAGTTCCACCGCCAGGTTTTGTGCGAGCGAACCCGCATGTACGGCTCCATCTTCGACGGTCCAATCCACGTCTCGTAATCCAATTCCGCAGGAGGATCCGTCACCAGCAAGTCCCAGGCCTTCGTGCCCGGCACAACCTGGTCCATATTCGCGACATTCACTCCCTGGGCCGCTAGCTTGGCCAGCGCCTCTTTCTGCGCGCCGTCAAAATCCGCATTCCCACCCGGCAGGCCGACCTCCACATGAGTCACCGTGCCGATCAGCCCATTTCGCACAATTTCCGCGGCTTTGTGAAACGTCGGAACCGACCGCTGCCACGAGCCCATCTGCCAGATAATGTCATTCTTCTCCACGGCACGAACAATCGATTGCTGTTCGGCAATCGTGTGCGCCAGGGGCTTTTCCGCGTAGATGTCTTTCTTGTGGCGCGCCGCCTCCGTCGCCACAATCTCGTGCCAGTGATCCGGCACGGCGAGCATCACCGCATCGATATCTGGGCGCGCAAGCAATTCACGATAGTCGTGATAGCTCTTGCAATCCGCCGTCCCATACGTGTCGTTGATCATCTTGACCGCGTCCCGAAGATGGTTCGCGTCGATATCGCATGCCGCCACAACCTGGCAATCGTCCAAGGCCAAAAATGACTTCGTGTTACCCGGTCCTTGCCAGCCCATGCCAATCACGCCAATATTAATGCGATTGTTGGCGGAAAAGCTCGCGCTCTGCTTTGCGTAAGCAGGAAGGACTACGGGAAAGATTGCCGCCGATCCGGCAGCTTTCAAAAAATGGCGGCGATTCAACAAACGACTTTGCACGATGTTATCGGAACCAGGCTGTCCAGACATGATCAACTTGGATATCACTTTCCCCCGTGCAGGCGCAAGCGCACCATCTGCCGACAGGGGCGCGTGAGAACCATGGGGATCCCAGAATGTTGTCTTGGTAGCGAAAGGAATCTGGAAGGTATTTTGGTAGCGCTAACGTCTATCGAATACAACACCTATGTCGTTCATTTTACTACACATATGCTTTCTACTATGGAGGAGTTGCCCCATTGTTGCCCCAACTCAAAAAACAAGTTCAGACTCGTACGTCGCCTGATTCTGACCGGCGGCCTTAGCCGTAACAAGCGGCCGGACTAAGCTTTGGTGTGCCGGTTTTGCGAATTCACCGTGGCAAGAAGGACGGGCTTGCCCTTAGCCTTCGACGACCCTAGAAAGTAGATGGCACCGTAAATTCCCCACACCGCTGAGATACCCAGCGCCAGCAAGGGCTCCTTGAAGGTTCCCAAACCGAATATCGGACTGATCAGATAAAACGTCATGCAGACCAGATTGGCCACCAGTCCAAATCCCGGGATCAATTTGTGTCGCACCAGATTGTAATCGTGGCGCGTGTCGTAGGCGATGATGCACAGGAGACAACTGAGCCCATAAAGGATGAAAGTGCCAAAGTTGGAGGTAAGAGTGATTGTGAGCAGCGAGTTGGGCAACTCGGCCATCCTGTCATGCGTACTATAGCCAAAGCTGGAGAGTATTCCGTGCGGAAGCGCCGCAATGGCAGCATCGGTCGGCGCGGCCGAATCGCCAAATGCAAGTGAGATGGCAACAACACCAATGATTGCGGAAATGGCGGCAAGCGTCCAAATGGCACGTCGCGGCATGAGCGATCCGGTGTGCAGGATGCCGAAGTGTTTGGGAGCCTCGTCGTCCTTTCCCATGGCGTAAGTCACGCGGACTCCAGTATTCATGCAAGCGAGTGTAGTGCCGATCAGCGCCAGGAAGACAGTGACGGCTTCGCCGAGCATGAAGTACTTGCCATTGCCGTGACCGAGCAGGCCATCGCCGACGATGATCATCATATCTCCGATGGGAGCAGCCGAGCCGGCGGCGCTTTGCATCGTAATAGCCGGAATTGAGAAAGTAGTTGGCCGCAAAATATTCAACCAGAAAGCACACCAGGCCCTGAATCAGAAGTGAGGCGATGACGGCAATGGGAATGTGTTTGGTGGGATTCTTCGCCTCTCCACCCATCGCGGTGACCGTTTCGAAGCCTACCAGAATCAAAATGGCGACAGTGGCCTGAATAAACACAAAACTGAACTTGTGCGGTGCAATCACTGAAGCGGCGGATGCGTGGGTGAGGAAGTTGCCGCTCGCGTCAGACGGTGGATAGCTGACCTTGAAGGCGACCGGTTTCCCAGCTGTGTCGAGCAACGGTAGAGGCACGCCACTCGAATCGCGAGCCGTCGAGCCATCCTTGGCTGTCGCGAATCGATAGTCATATGTGGCCAGGGTTTGAGTGTCGTACTGGAAGCCTGGCGTCCCGGACGGGTGGCTGGCCCGGTAGCCCAGCGCCAGAACACTGAAGACCATAAACGCGGAGATTTGAACAATGTTGATGGCCAGGTTCACAGCCGTTGAAGCGCCGACACCTTTTTGAGCAATCCAACCTACAAAGAACGAGAAAGCAATTGCTACCAGCGCCATGAAAACTGGCCCGGGATTCGAGCCGCTCAGAAAGGTAGGACATCCGCGGTACTCTCAGGACTTCTTCTGAATGTCGCGCTGTATGCAGTGATTCGTTGTAAAGTGCTGGTCGAGGGTCCATCGGTCATCTTCTGCCGGGGCGCATGCTCATGACCTTTGGGTTGCTGTCCGCAGTGCTTGGCCCTTCTTCATCTGGAGACAGCGCGATATCAAGCGGTTGTTCGGTTATTCCTCGATTGAACACATGGGCATCATTACGTTTGCATTCGGCCTCGGTGGACCGGTAGTCAATTTCGCGGCTCTGCTGCACATGACCGTCCACTCACGTACCAAGTCAGCCATCTTCTTTACGGCAGGGCATGCTTCGCAGAAGGCCGGCACGCAGCAAATAGACGGCATTCGGGGCTTGGTAACCATCAGTCCAACTATCGGCTGGGGGCTCATGCTCGGCTCGCTGGCGATTCTCGGCATGCCGCCGTTCGGTGTCTTCGCAAGCGAATTCCTCATTCTTACAACGGCCATGAGAGAGCACCCCTGGACAACGCCATTCCTTCTGATTGCACTTGGAGTCGCGTTCGCTGGAATCTTTAGCCGTGTTCAGCCGATGGTCTTCGGCGAGAGCGATGCGATTCGGCTCCCGCACTCTCCAGCGCTCTTGCCGTCTTCGCTCATCTGGCCATCGTGCTGATATTGGGTGTTTCCATACCGCCGGCACTTGCTGAGTGGTATCGCGCAGCAGCGCAATTGATAGGGTGATGCCAATGGCTCTGTGTCTCGGTGGAAAAGCAATGAACGATATCCCATCAAACCTGCCTTGCAGGTGCACCAAGGTCGGCGCCGTGCACTGGCACAGAGGCGCCGAGATGTTGCAGGCCGCCGGAGGCCGGCTCCTTACTCTTTGGGGTGCGGACGATCGCGACCGCGATGGCCGCTTTCGTATCTATGCTGCATTTCTCGTCAAGGAAGGCGTTGCGATTTTCGAACATGAGATGGAATCTCAATCGAAGCCGACATATCCAAGCCTCGCGGAAATTTTCCCGTGCGCCTTGCATATGGAACGCGCGGTGCACGATCTGCTTGGAATTGTGAGCATTGAACCGGATCACCGCGGCTGGCTGCGCCATGGCGGGTGGGCGCAAACACTATTTTCTGTTGCGCCGGGATTTCGATGGGAGCCAACAGTTTCCAGTCGACCGCAGCCTTTTCCACTCGTCCAGGTAGAAAGCGATGGAGTCCATGAAATCGCAGTGGGTCCGGTCCACGTAGGCACCATCGAGCCGGGTCACTTTCGGTTCTCGGTGGTTGGAGAAAAAATCCTGCGACTTGAAGAACGCCTCGGCCATACACACAAAGGAGTCTCGAAGCGATTTGAAGAAATGTCGCAGAAGGAAGGCCATCGTCTTGCAGCGCGTCTGTCAGGCGATTCCGCCGTAGCGTTTTCATGGGCTTACTGGGCGGCGCTGGAGGCGATTACCCAATCCCGCAATTGCTCCTTGACCGGGGCCGTGATCCGACTCAGGCGGCCGTGCCGAGACTGTGCCTGGCGCTCCATCCGGCCGCCTAACCGCCAATGCCGGCGTATCTTGCGCACATACTCGAAGCTGACTCCAAAGCGCCGAGATAATTCCGCCTGCAACCCCTCTCCGCGCAGATAGGCTTGCAATATCCGGCAGCGCAAATCGTCGGACAATGGGTTGGGCATCGTGTCGGTTCTCGCGAACAATCGCCAAAACCAACTTAACTCCGATCAGACCGACTGGGTATAACTAACTTGGAACCGCTCTAGCGTATTGCTGGCACGGATACGGTAGCTGTGGACGGTCTTGGGCTTGGCGTCCAAGGTTTGGTGAATGAGGCACTCCCTCCACAAAAGTCCGCTCCGGGGTGCGTAGCCTTTCTCAGGATCGTAGCCGGCCCGAAATGTCAGGCTGTGTCTGAGAGCCACTGCTTGCCGTAGATGGTTCGGCCTGCGGTGGACCAGCATGTATGCAGTTTCGCCCAGATCTCTTGGCGCAATAGAGCGCCTCGTCGGCTTTGTTTATCATCTCTTCCGCCGAGGAGTTACCAGAGTTTTCTGCCACTCCGAAACTACAAGTGACGGCAACTGACCCGGAATTGGTGAGTATGGGATTTCCGGCGATGGCGCGGCGAAAATCCTCGGCGCGTTTCAGCCCATCGGCTAGCGAGCAGTTCGGCAGCACAACCACGAATTCCTCGCCTCCATATCTCCCCGCAAAATCATAGGGACGCGTGAGTTTGACGAAACGGGCGGCCACTTCCACCAGTACCTGATCGCCGGTGAAGTGGCCCTGGGTGTCATTGATAAGTTTGAAATGGTCCAAGTCGGCCATCAAAACCGAGACCGGCGAGTCCTTACGTTTTGCGCGCAACAGTTCTTTCCCAAGAAACTCGAAGATCGAACGACGATTCCAAAGCTTGGTCAGATCATCCTTGGTCGCTTGTTCACGGAGGGCGAGTTGTGCGCCCTCCGCCAACTTGAGCGCGTCCTGAAGTTCTGCCGTTCTCTTGAGCACCCTATCTTCCAGTTCCCGGTTGCGATCGACGAGATAGCGGACACGAAGGCGGTACATGGCGGCAGCGGCGGCCAGGAGAACAAGCACGCAAAGGCCCTGGAACCAACTTGTTTGCCAGAAGTACGGCTTCAGCACAATGGCCAACCGCGCGACGTTGGAGTTCCATGCATGGACTCCGCTCGCTCCCTGCACTTCGAAGAGATAGTATCCCGGAGGCAGCTTTGTGTAAAAGGCTTCACGCCGATCTCCCGCTTCCACCCAGTCTTCTTCCGACCCTTGCAGGCGATAACGGAATTGAATTCGCCTCGGAGCAACAAAGTCGGGTGTGGTGAACTGGATTTCAAGATCTCCTCCGCCCGGTCCTGCAATGGCTCCTTGTTCAAATCGGATTGGATGACGGTTGAAGAGAACACTCTCAATCAAAGGTGAGGGCTCAGAACTCGCGGTCTGACTATGAATTGGGCTGACGGACGCTATACCGGCAATGGTCGCAAACCACAGACGTCCATCGATGCCTTTACAAACCGAAGGGTCCGCAGCGAAGTTGGCTTCAGCGCTGCGCAATCCATCGGCAGTACCATAGACGGTGCTGTGAATCGCAGTTATACGTCCTTCGGCATAATCATTCAGCTCTTTCTTGCTGACCTTGTAGATTCCCTTATTGCAGGTCATCCACAAATATCCAGCGTCGTCCTCGATGATGGCGCCCACAGTCAGGTCGAAGAGCCCCTGATCGACGGAGTAAGTGGTGACATGTCCATTCTTGATGCGATTCAATCCGCCCGGAGACGTGCCGGCCCATACCACTCCATCTCGATCGACATAGACCGCCTGGGCAAAATTGGTGAGCAGGCCATTCTGCGTGGTGTAGCTGATGACGGAGCCATTCCGAAACTGGCTGACGCCTGCGTGGTCGGTTCCCAGCCATATTGAGCCGTCGGGAGCGAACGTGGCTGTGTTCAGCAGGCCGGGCACTGTGTAGTGCTGAAATCTCCCCTGGTGAAAGCGAACGAGTCCATTCACTTCATGGAATGCCAGCCACAAGTCACCGGACGGGTCTTGCAGGATGGATGCGATTCGGTGACCGGCGCTGGTGGGGTCTTTGAAGACTGTGATGCGCCCGTGATCGAGGTGACTGAGAGCGCCACGTTCAGAACCTATCCAGAGACTTTGGTCCGGACTTTCCAACAATCCAAAGACCGAATCGGCAGCCAGCCCGTCGCGCATTGTGTAGACTCGGACCTTGCCGTCCTTATCGATATGATTCAAGCCTTTGTTGTTCGTGCCTACCCATACGGACCGATCCCGCGCTTGGAGGACGCTCCAAACCATGTTGTCAGAGAGACCTTCCTGCTTGCCAAAGTTACTAAAAATTCCATCGCGGAGTTCAACTGCTCCACCCTCTGACATGCCAACCCAGAGATGTCCTTCACGGTCCTCGAGTATCTGGGATACATCCTCAGACGGGAGACCCTGACGAGTGGTGTAGATGAAGATCTCTCCGTTGTGCAGCGAAGCGATTCCACTATGATCAAAGCCGATCCAAAGTGTCCCGTGATGATCCTCAACCAGAGAAGCGACCTGATCGTGCTGGGGCAAGCGGGAGGGGGGGACCGTTTCCAGCAGCCTGCCTTTCCAGCGAACAAGCCCGCTTGCAGTAGCTATCCACAGAGAGCCGTCAGCGGATAGAGCCAGACTGCGCACAACGTCGGTTGTGAGTCCATCACGGAATCCATAACTGCGGAACTTACCGTTCTTCAAGCTAGCAAGACCGCTGTGCGTTCCAACCCACAGCGTGCCATCGACACTCTGAACAATGCTGGTGATGGCATTACTGGGCAGGCCGTCCTTGGTGGTGTAAAGGTGGATGTTCGTCCCTTGCACGGCATACAGCCCGTCGAGGCTTCCCACCCACACCTGGCCGTCTTGACCTTCGTAGATCTTGCTTAACGGAGACTGGGCCGTGAAAAATGTATGGAATTCTCCATCCTTGAGTTGAGCAAGGGAGCTGCGGGTGCCGACCCAAAGACTGCCATCATGCCCCGAAGCCAGTGTCTCAATGAAGTTATCTCTGAGTGCTTTATGGTTGGCTGTTTCGAAGACGGTAATGCGAAGTCCATCGTAACGGGCAAGTCCCTCCTCGGTACCGAACCAAAGGTAGCCATCACGTGTCTGCGCGATGGCGCCAACCGAACTCTCAGGAAGCCCATTCTCAACTGTCAAGGGCGTCTGGACAAATTGGGTTATCGGCTTTTGGGATTGAAGCACAATACTGGAGAGCATGAGCATTCCAAGGAGGACGAGCGAACAAGGCCACCTCCCTGTCTTAGCGCAAATAGCGATCAACATTCGCGTCTTTGCCAACATCATCTCCCCGTGACAGGACCCTGCCCCACATGACCGGCCAATCCATTTGTGTCTTTGAAATGTGTTCTAAAGGTTAATATCGGCACATGCAGCTTTCGACTTAAATGCGGGTCAGAGTCTGCTCGATGCCGGTCCGCCTAATTTCCGGTCGGGTTGTCGGCAATCCGGACGCTACCCGCCTATTTTGAGTTCTGTTCGGTTTGCCGGTAATCCAGGCGCTACCCTCTCAAATGACTGTTCTGTGTTTTAGATATAAGATTGCGCGTTTGTTCCTCGCCGGACCTGTCTCTCGCCAAAATAGCGATCACCTTTCGAATTATGCAGATAAGCTGTGCGCCCAATTTGGCCAGTCCTCGTGCAAACTGAAGGTATGTTACCCCTGCTGAGGCTGCTGTTTGCTTCGCTCATTCGCTCGCGCAGGGAATTGCTCTTGGAGAACTTCGCTCTTCGGCAACAACTGGTCGTTTGGAAACAGCGGTACCCGCAGCCCCGGCCTTCTGCTTCTGACCGACTGCTCTGGATTGTATTGCAGCGACTCTGGACTAGCTGACTACGGGCATTGGTCCTTGTCCAGCCGGAGACCGTCGTTCGCTGGCACCGAACTGGATTCAAGTTGTATTGGACCTGGCTCTCGTGGCATCGGAACCGCACCGGCAGAAAATGCGTTAGCAAAGAATTGCGCGGCCTGATTTTCCGTACGGTCGCCGAAAATCCGACCTGGGGAACGCCATGCATTGATGATGAGTTGAAGATGTTAGGGCTCGATATCTCCGGGCGAACCGTCTTGCGCTGGATGAGGAAAGCGCTCAGGAATCCGGAGCCCGCGAAGAGATGGGCTTCGTTCTTGAATAACCATCGTGAAGCGATTGCCGCAATGGACCTCTTCACCGTACTGACACTGACCTTCGGTGTGCTCGATTGCTTCTTCGCTATCGTCCACAAACGGCGGTGCGTCCTTCATTTCAACGTGACCAAACATCTAACCAGCGCCTGGATTGTTCAACAGTTGCAGAGGCATCTCCTTACGACAGTGCGCCGAAATATTTGATCTTCGGCCGCTGCGCGAACTTCAATGACGAAGTCGCCGACACGATCAGGAGTTTAGGCATCCATCCGATGCAAACCAGCTTTCAGAGGCCGTAGCAGATCGGCGTGGCAGAGCGCTTTGTCGGCAATTGCCACCGTGATCTGCTCGATCATGTAATCGTGCTGAATGAACGCCACATGAAGCGCCTGATGACCGAGTACATCCTCCACTACCACGACGACCGCACTCACCTCGGACTGTCGAAGGAGACGCCTGGCCAGCGTGATGCTGAAACGAATTCCGGACGTCACTGCAAGATCTTTTCCATGCCGCGACCAGGCGGCCTGCATCATCGATACCGCCTCGCCGCCTAGCTTTCCTGCGCTGGATCACAGTTGTTGTTCTGCTGACCACAGGCTTCGCGTGCCCCTTGACCACGCACGGCTCGATCCGTGCCACGCTGGTCTTTTGCTGTAGCTGCCTGGCTGCAGTCGAAAACCGGTCCCTTCCGTTCCGCAAACTCTCTGACCAGTTCTTTATGGTAGCGAATTGGTCATTCCAGATGCGGATTGAATTTTGGCGAGGGACAGCATCAGTTTACCGTTGGCTCGCTCTGAATCCCGTTATCGCGCATTTTACCCTCTTGCTTCACACGGATCGAGCCAAGGAAACGCTAATTCCGAAGCTCCTGCGGGCAGAAAATGAGACCGTTATGCATCCAGATGGAATTTTGGCGAGGAACAACTACCAACCGGCCGTCTGATAGTGGAAGATACATCATGCTGCACTGCTCAATAGCCCGCAGCAAGGCCGGACTGCCGCCCCCGCGTCGAATCAGTGGTTCATGTAATGCTCACTCGAGGTTGGTCCCGCTTGGAAGAAAACATCCAGGAAGGACTGTCTTTACATCCAATACACTATCCTCGACCCGGCCGAGGAGAACTTCGATCGGATTTGGAGTGGGACGACCCAATAGGTACCCCTGAACTTCGTTAGCTCCCAGCGCCCTGATGAGTTCCAGTTGGTCGGACTCCTCGACGCCTTCGACGATCACCCGCATTCCGATACTGTGGGCCAATGCGATTAGTGTGCGAATCATGGATTCGCTCTCCGGCTGAGAGCCGAGGGTTTTCACAAACGATCGGTCTATCTTGAGGGCACGGAAGGGCAACGACGGCAGATAGCTCAGGTTGGAATACCCGGTACCAAAATCATCGATTGCCAAGCTGGTACCCAGACCAATTAGACGCTCCATGGTCTGAGCCACGTTCACCAATCCTTCGACCATCACTGACTCGGTAAGTTCAATTTGAAGAAGTTCAGACCGGAGGTTGGTCCGCTCCAGAATTGAAGTAACCTCCTCTACGAACCCCTTGCTCCGAAACTGGATAGAGGAGACGTTCACGGCTATCTCGATTGGGTTGGGCGCTACGCTCTGCCAGCGGACCGCTTCCTTGCATGCCTGCTCCATGATGTAAGCACCCAGCGATGCAATCAATCCGCTTTCTTCCGCGATGGGAATGAATTTGATCGGGGGGATCTGACCGAGGGTTGGATGAACCCATCGAGCCAGAGCCTCGAAACGAACCAGGCGGCCGGTGATCAGCTCGAATTCCGGCTGGTAGTGGACTGAAATTTCATGTCGCGCGATGGCTCCTCGCAGTTGGTTCTCCAGGTTCAGGCGTTCGTTTACGAGGAAACCCATTTGAGAAGTAAAGTGCATGATGCGGTTCCTGCCCTCGTGTTTGGCGGCGTACATCGCACTATCTGCCTTCCGTATCAGTTCCTCGGGGTCACTTCCATCATCGGGATACGTGCTGATGCCTATGCTCGCACCTATGGAGAGATCATGTCCCTTCACGCGAAACGGATCCGAGATCGCGCCGAGCAAATCTTGCGCCACGATTGCCGCCTGTTTCTTGGCCTCCAAATCATCGAGAATGACAATGAACTCGTCTCCGCCAACGCGAGCTAGAACATCAGCTTGGCGAACCCGCGACCCTAGGCTGGCGGATATCTGCACCAGAAAGTCGTCTCCCACGGGATGTCCGAGGCTGTCGTTGACGAGCTTGAAACCATCCAGATCGATGTAGAGTAGCGCGATGATGCCCCGATTTCTCTCTGCCTTCGCTACGAGGAAGGAGAGCCTATCCAGCAGGAGCCTGCGATTCGGCAGCCCTGTGAGAGGATCGTTGAGCGACTCGAACACCGCCGCATCCTTTGCTCTCTTCAACTCCGCCTCATTTTCACGCAGCCGGGTTACATCGATGGCTGTCGTCTCGTATATCACTCCCTCTCCATCGCGTACCGGCGTGATGTTCTTAAGCAAATGAACTGTCGTACCGTCAGGGCGGAGCAGCTGCGCTTCGCCGTTGCTCGTTGCAACATTTGAAAGAGCCCCACTCAATTCCTCACTGCGAGTGGGGGCCAACTGAAAATCCCAGTAGGAGCGCCCGATCAGTTCTTCGCGCGTCTCGAACCCGAGCAATCTGGCGAACGCAAGATTGCAGTCGACGATGGTGCCGTCGGGCCGCCAGCTGAAAACCGCCGCCAGGTTGCGCTCAAAAAGCCGGCGATACTTCGTTTCCAATTGAAGCTCGTTCTCAAGACGCGATCGAATGATCCCTGTTTGCTTGCGTACGGTTCGTCTCAAAAGCACAATCCAGGTAAGCGCGGCCACCACGCAAAGGCCGACGACGCCCAGGATACTCAGTCCGCGCCTTAAAGTCAGCCAGCCATTGCCCCCGAGCACGACGATATCTGCAGGCGAAGCGATGAGAATGACCATCGATCCGGGTAATTCCGGAGTTCCTTTGCGAATCACAGCGACGCCAGTCACCTCGAGAACCGAGTTGTTCGAGAGGCCCACGATCTCTCGGGTGGAATCGTTGCGCAGCAGCGTGGCACTGAAGCGCTGCTCACCGTCTTCGAGCTGGTAGACGTAGCCTGCGGCATTGGTGCTCTGACTGATCAGGCGCGCCTGCAATCGCACCTGCCTTCCGTTAAGCGAACGACTCATTACCTCGGCTGCGGTTAGTTGAAGAGGGACGACCGCCTTTTCGCTCGTGCGGGCTGAAGCCGCATGGGCCATGGCGTCTGACAACGAAAGACCGAACTCTCCCTGACTTGGGAAGCCAACCACGTCCACCGTGCTCCCAATATGCACTTCAACCGTCTTTCCGGTCGCTGAGAACAGCGTTCCAGTGCTGTCCTGCACAAAGAACTGGCCGGGAGCCGCCCAGGTTACTGTGCCGCGGACATGGACCTGACGGACAAACCGCCCGTCGGCCGCCGAGGCGCGCAGGCTACCTATCTGCAGGGGATCTGTGGAGAATGAATCCTCGACGGAGGGCTCCTTCACCTTGATATCGTCCAGGCCGTTCACAAAGAGCTGCGCAGCCACCCGCTTGCCCCCTTCATCGAGATGGATGCCGCTCACCCCTTTGACCCGCACCGTGGCGCCTATCAGGCTTTGCGCTGCGGGACTGTCCTTCTGTGGAACGATCAGCCACGCCAAGGTCTTTCCATCGAAGATGCGGAAACAGATACGCGCCCAGTTCTCGTCGCAGGGGCGAAGAACGCCCTCGGTTACTACCCAACTGCTGTCCGCCACGCCGGCGTCCAGTTCGGCAACACTCTTCTGTTCGGGAGTAGCGAGTGTACCCTTGCCCAGGACCCAGATCTTTGCCTGCGAGATGATTGGCCCGACATCGCCCGCTGCCGTTACCGCCTCCACGCGAATCCGGGTTCCCAGGGGATACACGGTGCTGGAGCCATGGACATTGATGTAGATTGAGCCGGTTGAATCCTGAAGGAACAACAGGCCCCACTCCGGATCGGAGTACGTCACCGCGCCTTCCAACTCAACAAGAAATGCTCCCTTTGCCTCAACATTGCTCAGCTGGCGAATCTCTCCAACGGTCCGCAATGGACGCGCGGACGCGGACGGATAGAGCGCGGGCGAAAACGCGAGGCGAAGGCAAATGACAAGCATCAGAGTTCCGCACTGTGAAAGGCCATGCGGCAGCCTCTTCTCCTCTACCTGATCGCGCCTCTGGATTCGCATATCGCCATCAACTTTCTGCGCTTTTGTACATTCCAAGATTCCCGTCAAGACTGCAGCACACAATTTGCCTATGGCGAGCCCCTGCTGACTATCGGCACTTGACTCGTGTCGCTCTATGTTGTTCACAAGTTTTTATTTGTCAAAAGGTTGTTCTGGCCCGAGGCGGCACTGAAAGCTGGTGAATCGGGGCTGTGGCTGGCAGGGGACGGTCAGAGCCGTGTGTCCGTTTGCCTGTCAGCCGTCCCGGATCTTGAGCCGCACTTGCCCGCCTGAATGGGTTGTAGCATCGGCGTTTTTGTCGCCGGAGCTGTCTGTGTGGAAAGAGCTGAGACGTGGAATCGGCTCCCAAGGAACCAGGATTGCCCGTGGTCCAGGACAACCCGCTTACGACTATGGCGGATGACGTGAAACCCAAACCTAACTTGGGCGCTGGCGAGCCGTCGCCTCAAAAATGAAAACCAAGCCACAATTTTGTACTGGGACAGGATGAGGTTCGCCGCATGAAATGTTTTCCCACCATTGCGGTGCTTCCGTTGATCGGCCTTTCGACGTGGGTGCAGACCCGTAGGCCGATGGAGATCATCCGCGATGCGGATAGATACCATGCCATGGCTCGCCCGAGCGAGTTCTCAAGACATTGAAAACTTACAACGAGTGGATTCCAAAGAGCCTAAAGCACGCATCGTTTGAAGACGATATTACCGGAATTGGCTGCAGGTTAATAAACAGTCTCGGAACGTCGGCGCCGTCGGGCCGATGGTCAACTCCACAATGCCGGAGTTGCGACGATCGTTCAGGCATCCGTTCTGTCCACGTCCCGGTTTCCAGAGGCTGTTGTGCCAGACGAGCATTCGGCTTGCGGCCGGATACTCGTCTCAAGCGCAAATTTCGCCGAATTGCGCGCCGAAGGGACTCTGAAATTGATCTGTTGTCACCTGTTCCCCCGCCGGAATTAGGTCTGCTTTTATTTTCATAGCTTTCCAGCTAGCGCGAATCGGGCGATCCAACCGACCCTTAACCGTTCAATTTCTCGACCGGATGGAGTTTTGGCGAGGCACAGCTACGATTTCGACCACATCGGCTCAGAATAATTCGATTTTTCGCGGCTCCCGATCCAGTGCCGAAAATCAGCTATGCTCGATGGTCCTGCGCAACGTTTCTCACGTATTTGTTGGCACAGAATTCGCCTGGCACTCCCCTATTACTACTGTGTTATAAGAATCCGCGAAGGCAGCACGGACAACGAGGCAGCGATCGGGCCAGGTGAATTTCGATCTTGCGTCGCATTGTCGCGATGGATTGAGGATTATGCCGTTCTGTTCTTA
>Ga0187847_10000435_pt1 | contig 47147 bp, 36 predicted proteins | sample June2016WEW_4_10_FD_132458 | JGI IMG/M metagenome (GOLD analysis project Ga0187847, IMG submission 132458) | Peatland microbial communities from SPRUCE experiment site at the Marcell Experimental Forest, Minnesota, USA - June2016WEW_4_10 | ecosystem: Environmental > Terrestrial > Soil >...
CAACAGAAGCCGGCCGTGCGCGTGCAAATCGACCCGATCAAGCTCGCAGCCTTGGGCCTGCAGATGGAGGACGTCGCCAACGTGATCGGCGCCGCCACGGTCGATGCGCCCAAGGGTTCGATCAACGGCCCGAAACGCAGCCTGACGATCTACGACAATGATCAATTGCTGAAAGCCGCGCCCTGGAACGACGTCGTGGTCGCCTACAAGAATGGGGCGCCGGTACGAATCCGCGATATCGGCGTCGCGGTCGATGGTCCCGAGAACACCATGCTGACCGCATGGCAGAACGGCCGTCGCGGGATCCTGCTGCTGATCTACAAGCAGCCGGGCGCGAATGTCATCGACGCCGAACAGCGCGTCGAAGCGCTGTTGCCGCATGCGCTCGCCTCCGTGCCGCCGTCGATCAAGGTGGACACCGTCGCGAATCGCACGACCACGATCAAGGCCGCCGTCGAAGACGTCGAGTTCACGCTGGCGCTGACGATCGCACTGGTCGTCATGGTGATATTCCTATTTTTACGCAACGCATGGGCGACCATCATCCCGGGCGTGACCGTCCCGCTCGCGCTGCTCGGAACTGCGGCGATGATGTACATGCTCAATTACAGCCTCGACAACTTGTCGCTGATGGCGCTCACGATCGCCGTGGGTTTCGTCGTCGATGATGCGATCGTCATGCTGGAAAACGTCTACCGCCACATCGAATCGGGCTTATCGCCGCTGCAGGCCACGCTCAAGGGCTCGGGCGAGATCGCCTTCACGATCATGTCGATCAGCGTCTCACTGGTCGCGGTGTTCATTCCGCTGCTGTTGATGGGCGGCATCGTTGGGCGGCTGTTCCGCGAGTTTGCGATCACGATGACGATGACGATCGCGGTGTCGGCGTTCGTGGCGCTGACGCTCTCGCCGACGATGTGCGCGCTGTTCCTGCGCGACGAGAAACACGTGAGGCACGGCAAGGCCTATATGGTCGTCGAGCGCGCCTTCGACCGAATGCTCGCCGCGTATACCCGCGGTCTCGATTTTGTGCTGACCCATCAGCGCGCGACATTGACCGTGTTTCTACTCACGGTCGCGGCCAGCGTTTGGCTGTACGTCGTGATCCCGAAAGGCTTCTTTCCGCAGCAGGACACCGGAATCATTTCCGGCCTGTCGGACGCGCCGCAGGATATCTCGTTCACCGAGATGGTGCGCCGGCAACACCTGTTGCTCGACGTCGTGGCGAAGGATCCCGACGTTGCCAGCTACGGCACCGGACTCGGCGGGAGCCGGCCGATCAACAACGGATTCGTCGTCATCGGGCTGAAGCCGCGTGATCAGCGCAGCGCCTCGGCGGATCAGATCATCAACCGCCTGCGGCCGCAGCTCGCGAAAGTACCGGGGGCGACGCTATTCTTGCAGGCGGCGCAGGATCTGAACATCGGCGGACGCACCTCGCGCACACAGTACCAATACACGCTGCAGGATTCGGATATCAACGAGCTCAATGATTGGTCGCCGAAACTGCTCGCGGAGCTGCAAAAACTGCCGATGCTGCGCGACGTGGCTTCTGACCAGCAGACGACGAGCGGCATGGTATCGCTGACGATCGATCGCGATCAGGCCGCGCGCTTCGGCATTCAACCGGCAGCCGTCGACCAGGCGCTCTATGACGCCTTCGGCCAGCGCCAGGCCGCGCAGTTCTATACGCAGGCCAACAGCTATCATGTCGTTCTCGAGATCACCCCGTCACTGCAGAGCGACCCGGCCTCGCTGCGCGATTTGTACCTAAAATCACCGTTGACCGGCCAAATGGTGCCGCTGTCGGCTATGACCCGATACGACACCCATCAGGTGACCTACCTGTCGATCAGCCATCAGGGCCAGTTTCCGGCGGTCACGCTGTCGTTCAATCTGGCCCCGGGAGCGGCGCTCGGCGATGCGGTCGACGCGATCAACCGCGTATCGCTCGGCATGCACCTGCCGGCCACGATCACCGGAACCTTCCAAGGCACCGCGCAAGCGTTTCAGGCATCGCTAAAGACCCAGCCCTATTTGATTCTTGCCGCGCTCGTGGCGGTCTACATCATTCTCGGCATGCTCTACGAAAGCTACATTCACCCGCTGACGATTCTCTCGACGCTGCCGTCGGCGGGCGTCGGTGCGCTGCTGGTGCTGCTGCTATTCCATTTCGACTTGTCGGTGATGGCGCTGATCGGCATCATTCTGCTGATCGGCATCGTCAAAAAGAACGGCATCATGATGGTCGACTTCGCGCTCCAGGCGGAGCGCGAACAGCATCTGTCGCCGCATGACGCGATTCGCCAGGCTTGCCTGCTGCGATTTCGGCCGATCATGATGACGACGATGGCGGCCTTGCTCGGCGCACTGCCGCTCGCGCTGGGAACCGGAACCGGTTCCGAGCTGCGCCAACCCCTGGGTTACACCATGGTAGGCGGCCTCGTCGTGAGCCAGGCCCTGACCCTGTTCACGACACCGGTGGTGTATCTGTATCTCGAGCGGTTCAGCGTGTGGCTGACCGGGCGCCGCGGCGCGAAGCATGGCACACCCGCGTCCGCGGCTCCGGTGGGAGAGTCGCCGTGAAGATCCTGCTGGTCGAAGACAATGAACGCGTGAGCCAATTCGTGATCAAGGGGCTGCTCGAGGCCGGACATACGGCCGATCATGCGGCCAACGGGCGGGACGGCATGTTCCTCGCGGCAAGCGAGCGCTACGAGGTCATCATCATGGACCGAATGCTGCCCGGCGACATCGACGGGCTTGCGATCATCGAGGTGCTGCGCAAGACCGGCAACCGCACGCCGATCCTGATCTTGAGTGCGCTCTCGGAGGTCGACGACCGCATACGCGGCTTGCGCAGCGGCGGCGATGACTATCTGACCAAGCCGTTCGCGTTCGGTGAATTGCTCGCGCGGCTCGACGCGCTGCAGCGCCGTTCGCAGGGCGTGGATCGCGAGGTGCCGCTGTCGGTCGGCAACTTGCATATGGATCCGATGACGCGCAAGGTAAGCCGAGGCGATCGGCAAATTGCGCTGCAGCCACGGGAGTTCAAGCTGCTCGAATACCTGATGCGCCACGCCGAACAAGTCGTCACGCGCACGATGCTGCTCGAAAACGTTTGGGATTATCACTTCGATCCGCAGACCAATGTCGTCGATGTCCACATCAGCAAATTGCGGCAAAAAATCGACGCGGAATTCGAGCGCCCGCTGCTGCGCACGGTGCGCAATGCAGGCTACATGGTAACCGCCGGTGACTAGGATGATGCGCTCTTCGGCGGTCTCCCTCGCGGTCGGCTATGTCGCGTTGGGGATCACCGCCCTGGTGCTGTTTGCGGCGCCGCTCTGGTATGCCTGGCAGGTCACGATACAGGATGGCCGCAGCGAGATTCTGCAAGCCGACTCGCAGCGGCTCACCGACGTCTACCGCCGCGACGGCGGCGATGCGCTGCGCAGTTTCATCGCGACGCGCGTCCAGATGCAAATCGCCGGGGATCGGATCCTGCTGCTCACCGATTCATCGCTTCAGCCCTTGGCAGGCAACCTTTCGCGCTGGCCCGGCAATCTACCGACATCTCAGGGCAACTACCGAATCAGTATCGACATTGGTGAGCGCGCGACCCAGGACACGCTGGTTCATGTCGCGCGCCTAGGCGAGTATTACCTGCTCGTGGGCCGCGACAACAAACTCTTCGCGCCGCTCGAGAGGCGATTTTGGTACGGCTTGGCCGCCGCGATCGCGGTGCTCTCGATCGCCGGCCTACTGGTCGGGCTCATCACGCGCCGCGCGCTGATGTCCCGCATCACGAGCATCGGTCAAACCGTCGCGGCGATCATCCACGGCGATCTGAAGCACCGGCTGCCGACGCATCGCAGCGAGGATGAACTCGATACGCTCGCGCGCACGATCAACGGCATGCTCGACCAGATCGAACTGTTGGTTCACGGCGTGCGCAATGTGTCCAATTCGATCGCCCACGATCTGCGCACGCCGCTTGCGGAGCTGCGCTCGCGATTGGAGGGACTCGCATTGATCCGGCCTCCGGCGGAGACCACCTTTGCCGAGATCGACGGGGCGGTCGCCGACGTCGACCGCGTGATCCATATTTTCGATGCCCTGTTGCGGCTCGCGGAGATCGATGCGGGTATGCGCCGCTCGGGCTTCGTATCGCTCGACCTCACCGACTTGGCCGCCACTGCCGTGGAGTTCTACGCGCCTGCGGCGGAACTGAAGAACATTGAATTGCGCTTGTCGTCCGACGGACCAATGCCGGTGCTCGGCGATCCGATCCTGCTTGCGCAGGCGCTCAGCAATCTGATCGACAACGCGCTCAAATACGCGCCTGAAAGCGGCACCATCGATGTTGCGGTCAGACGCCGTCCGAATTCCGTCGCGGAGATGTCGGTGGCGGATAACGGTCCGGGCATCCGCGATTCCGAGAAGGCCAAGGTCGTCGAGCGGTTCTATCGCGGCGACGCTAGCCGCGGAACGCCGGGCGTCGGTCTCGGCCTCAGCCTCGTCCAGGCCGTCGCCAAACTGCACGCCAGTGCGCTGGAACTGTCCGATAGAAACCCGGGACTGTGCGTCGTGCTCGCGCTGCCGCGTGTTGAGCCGCCGACCGCGACTCGCATCGCGACACCCGACGCGCCCGAGGCGCAGGCTGCGGCGCCCGGCGCAGGGCCGGCCACGGCGCCGATCGACTGACGATCCGAGACTCCTGCGGCCGCTTGCGGGCGCGTAATTGTGCGATCGTTCAATAGCTGTTGTACGGTGCGATCGACCAAGGCATAGTGAGCGCAAGGGCGCGCACGCTTGCGGCAAGCCCACAGCGAGGACTTCGAGTGACCGAAACCCCAACTGCGCCGCGCCGCGGCCGCGATGTTCGCTTGGCACGAGCGCGCACGCAGGCCGCAAAGTACCCCTATATTCGGCGCAAGCTGCCGGTCGTCGAGCTGCTGAGCACCGAGGCCGTCGAAATCATCGAGGCCAACGCGGAAACGATCCTCGAGGAGATCGGCATCGAGTTTCGGCGCGACCCGGAGTGCTTGCGCCTGTGGCGCAGCGCCGGCGCCGACGTCACGGGCGAGCGTGTCCACATTCCGCGCGGCCTCGCTCGTCAACTGCTGAAGACCGCGCCGCGGGAATTCACGCTATATGCGCGCAATCCGGCGCGCAACGTCCGCTTCGGCGGCGACGCGACGGTATTCTCTCCGGTCGGCGGGCCTCCGTTCGTCTACGACCTCGACCGCGGTCGCCGCTACGGCACGCTCGAGGACCTGCAGAACTTCATCAAGCTCGCTCATATGGCGCCGGCCATCCACTTCTCGGGCGGCTGCATGTGCGAACCGATGGAGATTCCGGCCAATAAGCGCCATCTCGACGTGCAGTACTCGTTCTTCCGCTACAGCGACCAGGGCTGTGAGGCAACTCCCGAAACTCCCGGGCACGCGCGCGACGCGCTCGACCTCGCCCGGGTGCTGTTCGGCGCGGAGTATCTCGAGACGCATGCGGTCGTTCTCGGCAACATCAACTCGAATTCACCGCTGGTTTTCGATGGCCGCATGCTCGGCGCGCTACGCGAATTCGCGGGCGCCAATCAGGGCACGATCATCGTGCCGGCGGTGCTCGCTGGTGCGATGGGGCCGGTAACCGCAGCGGGCTGCTTGACCGAGATCCTCGCGGAAGTTCTGGCCGGCATGGCGCTGACCCAGATCGTACGGCCGGGCGCACCGGTGATTCTTGGATCCTTCGTCGGAGCGATCTCGATGCGCACCGGCGCGCCGACGTTCGGCACGCCCGAGGCGACTCAAATGATATTCGCAACTGCTCAGCTCGCGCGGCGTCTCGGCGTGCCATGCCGCAGCGGCGGCTCTTTGTGTTCATCAAAGATCGCCGACGCCCAGGCTGCCTACGAGAGCGCGCACACGCTGCTGCCGACGCTTCTCGCGGGCGTCAACCTCGTAACCCACGCCGCGGGTTGGCTCGAAGGCGGCCTCGTCGCCGGTTACGAGAAATTCGTCATGGATGCGGACCAACTCGCCATGATGCAGGCCTTGTCACAGGGTATGGATCTCTCGGAGCGCGGCCTCGCGCTCGACGCGCTGCGAGAAGTCGGTCCCGGCAGCCACTTCCTCGGATGCGCGCATACCCAGGCGAACTTCGAGACAGCGTTCTACCAATCGACGATCGCCGATTACTCATCATTCGAACAGTGGACCCTGGAAGGGCGCCTGTCCGCGGAACAACGCGCCAATGCGGTCTGGAAGAAGATGCTCGCCGAATATCAGGATCCGGGCATCGATGAGGCCACCGACGAGGCGATGCTCGCGTTCATCGCCGCACGCAAGGCGGTGCTCACCGACGCTGTCGAGGAAGATTAGGTACGCGAAGAGCTCTCGATGGCGATCAACGGCTTTTCCAAGGCGACGAACTGCAGGTCGGCGCGCAACGGAGTTCCGAAGCGCGCGTCCTCATACGGAAACTGCTCCGTCTCACCGGTACGCCGATAACCCTGGCGCTCGTACCAGGCAATGAGGCTGTCGCGTACCGACACGACGGTGATTCGGGCGACTTGGGCGCCGGCGGCACGGCCCTCGTTCTCGGCATGCTGCAGCAGTACGCGGCCCAATCCGCGGTCCTGAGCACCAGGGCGGACCGCGAGCATGCCGATCGAGCAGACCGATCGGCCGCCGGCTGCGGTCGTGTGCTCAACGCGAACACAGGCGAGCAGTTCCGCGGCGTCTCGCGAGGTCAAGATCGAAACGTGTGCTGCGGCCGCCACCGCAAGATCCGCGCGTAACGCATCGAGATTGATGCGCTGACCGTCCAGCATACCGATTTCACTGGTCCACCCGGCTTGACCGCGCTCACCGCGGTAGGCCGCGTTGACCAAGTCGACGACCGCGTCCAGATCGTCGGCGCTGCAAACCGAAATCGACCAGTCGGACCTCACGGCAGTCAGGACTCCTGTGCGAGCTGCGCCTGAAGCTTCGACTCAATCGCCTGCACCGCGCGCAGACCCTCGTCGATTGCCTCCCGCGCGCGGTGGAAATCGAAAAGGTGGAGCTGGGCCAGCCGCGGCGAGACGATGAAGTCGGGCGGTTCACCGGCGAGCCGGCTGCGCGTAATTCGCTGCTGCATGATATCGATGCTCGTGAACAGCACTTCCTGCATCGACGGGGTCTTGGGTCGTTCGGGCGTCTTCGTGGGAAGCAGAGCGCCGAAGTTCTCCTGCAACTTGCGGATCCATTCGCCCACGACCCCGTCGGGTTCTTCGAGGCGCGTTGCTTCGGCAACCCCGGTGCCCGACCGATCGTCGTTGAGGTCGACCGCGATTACGATATCTGCACCCATGGCACGCGCCAGTGAAACCGGCACGGGGTTGACGAGACCGCCATCGACGAGCACGACGCCGTCGCGCACGACCGGGGTCAGAAACGCCGGCAACGCGATCGAAGCGCGCACCGCTTCGACCGTGGAACCGCTGCGCAGCCACACTTCGCCGCCGCTCTGCAGCGCCGTGGCGACCGCCGCGAAAGGCTTGGGCAAATCCTCGATCAAGTGGTCCACGAAATTGCGGCGGAAGAACTCCATGACCCGCTCACCCTTGAGCAGCCCGCCACCCAGGCTCAAATCCATGAAGCCGACGACATCCTTGATGCGCATTCCGAGCACCCATTGCTCGAAACGATCGAGCTCGCCCGCCGCATAGGCGGCGCCCACGAGCGCCCCGACTGATGTTCCGCAGACCAGATCGGCACGAATTCCGATTTTTTCCAATGCACGGATCACCCCGACATGAGCCCAGCCGCGCGCAGCGCCGCCGCCCAGTGCGAGACCGACCCGCTGTCCGGCCGGTGTGCTCATGAGCGTGACCGCCGGCCTGCGATTTCGGCGGTGAAGATACCAATAGCGGCCACAGTCTCGGCTCCGGAACGCTGCGACGAAGATTTTCGTTCGCTTCAGAGCGCAGTCTGCCCGAAAAGGAACCCCGCGACGAGACGGTGAACCCGATGCCTCTCGCGTGATTGCGATCGCCAACCGCCTACTCGCAGGAACGCCGCGGCTACACGGTGGTCGTGCCGCTCGATGGGATCGGCACCAATCGCGAGGTCAAGCGCTGCTCTTGGGTTTGGCCACGGCCCGCGATACACTGCAGCGGAGATAGGGAATGGTTAGATGCGCGTCTCTGCCCTACTGCGGGCGGAAAGTTGCGTCCACTCTCCATAACACTCAATCAATAAACAACCATGGGGTCTATATCTTATGCATCCGATCAACTCCGTTAAGGGGGCCATTCTTACTGCGTTCGTACTCGCCGTAATCATCGGCGTCGGGCTGACCGCTTGGCAAGGATTGGAGGTCGGCTTCCACCCGGTGCGTCTCGACCGGTGGCTGCACATCATTTCGGGCGTGATGTGGATTGGCCTGTTGTATTACTTCAACGTCGTGCAGACGCCGGGTCTTGCGGCGGCGGCTGCCGACAAGGGCGGACCGGGAGGCGCCGGCGTCACGAAATACATCGCGCCGCGGGCGCTGCTGTGGTTCCGGTGGGCCGCGGTCGCAACCTGGGTCACTGGAGTGATTTATTTGATCGGAGGTTTCGGAGCCGATTACTCGCTCGCGATCGGCAGAGCCTTCATGCTGCAGCCGGGATTTCGAACGATCGGTGTCGGCGCATGGCTCGGCACGATCATGCTGTTCAACGTCTGGGTGCTGATCTGGCCGAACCAAAAGAAGATCCTCGGGATCGTGCCCGCGACCGACGAGGAGAAGGCCGCCGCACGCAAGACGGCCGGCATGGCATCGCGCATCAATTTCATACTTTCAATACCGATGCTGATGTGCATGGGCGGCAGCGCACACGGACTGCCGTTCTGACAATGGAGCATGCGCGCAGGTACGGATCAGAATGATTCCGTACTGCTGCGCAGCTCCAATTCCCAACTCCATGCGCCCGGCGGTTGCGCCAGCGCCGCCATGTAGGATTTCGCGATTGCTTGCGGTGTGAATGCGCCCGGCTCGCGGCTGACTCGATCAACCGAGCCATCGATGACGAAATGCACGACGTGGATACCTGCGGGACCGAGCTCACGCGCGAGGCTCTGCGCCAAGCCACGCAGCGCGAATTTGCCCATCGCAAAAACAGAGGACCGCGCAAAGCCCTTGACGCCGGCGGTCGCGCCCGTAAAAAAAATGCTCCCGCGGCCCTTCGGCAGCATGCGGCGCGCCGCCTGCTGCGCGGTGACCAACGCGCCGATCGCGGTCGTCTGGATCGCGGCGGCGGCAGCCGCGACATCCAAACTCAATAGGTCGCCGCGCATGCGCGCGCTCGGATTGTAGAGCACGACATCGGGCTGCCCCAAGCGGTGGTCGACCTCGGAAAAAAGCCGGGCCAAGGATTCCGGCGACGCGGCATCTGCCTCGAATGCCAGCGCCCCGATTTGTTCGGCGAGTGGGCCCAGTCGATCCAGATCGCGCGCGGCCACGGCCACCTCGTAGCCATCGGCCACCAGCGCTTGCGCGAAGGAGCCGCTGATTCCCGGCCCCGCACCGACGATCAATGCCACACCTCGACTCATGGGCTATCCAACTAGCTCAGCCAAAGCGCCGCAGCCGACGCAAGCACGAGGAACAAGACCCCGAGCGCGAAGCCGGTGAAAATTGTTGCGATGAAAATATTGATGAGCATCATGATCCAGAACCCGACGGCTTCTTTGCCGCGGTCATATCCCGTGCTGCTGCCTCCGAATACGCGACTCAAATCGAACAGCAAGTGCGACGTGCCAGCGCGCCACATGGTATGCACTGCGCGCCAGCCGTACGAACCGATCGCGAGGCTGGCAACTCCGACGACGATCGCGATCGCGTATCTCAAGAATTCATCCTCTGGGCTCCAGTGTAGGCCGAATCGGATGCCGGTCCAATAGAACACGGCTTTTCGCTAAACTGTCCGGCGCATGCGCAGCTTGACCACCGAAATTCACATCGCCGGATTGGATCGGCGCGAATTTGCGCTGCGGTTCTTGCAGTGGGCCGCATTGCTGGCGCTGCCGGCATCGGCATTTTCGGCCGATGAGATGCCGGCTGCCGGCCCGTTCGACGTGCTCGTGCTGCGCGACCAGCGCGTGCGCATGCGTGACGGCGTGAATCTCGCGACCGATGTGTACCTTCCCGCCCGCGGCGCCGAGCGCATCTCGACGCCGCAACCGACGCTGCTCGAGCGCACCCCGTACGGCAAGTCGCAGGACGGCACCCGCCACGCGAGCACTGCGGTCGCTCGCCTGTTTGCGAGCCGCGGGTATGCGGTCGTCTTTCAGGACTGCCGAGGTCGCGGAAAATCCGAAGGTGCCTACGTCAAATATTTGAGCGACGGTGCCGACGGCTTCGACTGCTGCGCCTGGATCATCGAACAAAGCTGGTGCAACGGAGCAATCGGTACCATGGGCCTGTCGTATGCGGCGCATACCCAGGGCGCGCTCGCGAGCGCCGGCGCACCGGGCGTCAAGGCAATGTTCATGGATTCCGGGGGCTTCTCGAATGCGTACCAGGGGGGAATCCGCCAGGGCGGTGCATTCGAACTCAAGCAGGTGACCTGGGCCTTCAACGAGGCGCTCGATGCGCCGGACGTCAAGGCCGACCCGAGCGTCCTCGCGGCAATGAAGGCGACCGACCTCGCCGCTTGGTTTGCGAGGATGCCCTGGCGCCGAGGGCATTCGCCGCTGTCACCGGTGCCGGACTACGAGAGCTATGTTTTCGATCAATGGGAACACGGCCGCTTCGATGCGTACTGGAAACAGATCGGCATTTATGCTGCGGGCTACTATGAGCAGTACTGTGATGCGGCAACCGTGTTGATTTCGTCTTGGTATGACCCTTACCCGCGCACGGTTACCGACAATTTCCGTGCGCTGACTGCGCGCAAGCGTGGCCCGATTCATATGATTCTAGGTCCGTGGACCCACGGTAATCGCGAACAAACATATGCGGGCGATGTCGACTTCGGGCCGGCGTCGAGCTTCAACGAAAACGTCGCACCGAACTACCTCACGCTGAAGCTGCGATGGTTCGACCGATTTCTCAAGGGCGAGCGGAACGGCATCGAACTCGATGCGCCCGTGCGCCTGTTCGTGATGGGCGGCGGCAGCGGCCGGCGCACCGCCCAAGGCCGGCTCGACCACGGCGGCTCTTGGCGCACCGAACAAACCTGGCCGTTGCCGACAGAACGCGCGACGCCTTATTACCTGCAACCGGACGGGAGCCTTGCCTCGCAGTTGCCGCCCGGGCACGCGGCGCCGCGGCAGTACCGTTATGATCCGGCTGCTCCGGTGCCGACAATCGGCGGCACGATCACTTCGGGTCAGCCGATCATGGTTGGCGGCGCGTTCGATCAACGTGAGGCGGGTGCATTTTTTGGCTGCCGCGCGCCCTACCGAGCGCTCGATCGGCGCAGCGATGTATTGGTTTTCATGACGCCGCCACTCGCCGCCGACCTCGAACTGACGGGCACGATTTCAGCCGAGCTGTGGATCGCGTCCGACGCGCCGGATACCGACTTCACGATCAAGCTCATCGATGTGTATCCGCCCAATGCCGACTACCCGAACGGTTACGCGATGAATCTCACCGACGGCATCCTGCGCTGCCGGTATCGCGACTCCTGGGAGGCGCCCACGCTGATGCGGGCCGGACAGATCTACCGAATTCGAATCGACGCATTTCCCACCTCGAACTTGTTCAAGGCCGGTCATCGCGTCCGGCTCGACATCTCGTCGAGCAACTTCCCGCATTTCGATTTGAATTCCAACACCGGCGAACCCGAGGGCAAGGCGACCCATTGGCGCATCGCGACCAATCGCGTGTTCCTCGACCGCGATCACCCCTCGCATGTGATATTGCCGGTGATCCCGACGCTGTCGGGATCGGCCTTGGAGAGCTGAAACCCGCTAGGAGGCAGACGATGACGACGATGACGTATGCAGCTTGGGCTTTTGCGGCGGGCGCCTTGATCCCGCTGATGGCAATCCTCAACGGCGGACTCGCGCGCGCAGCCGGCGGCACGATACAGGCGACCGTGCTGTTGTTTGCGACCGGCCTATTGGCATCGATCGCGCTGGCGATTTCCACGGCGGCGCATATTCCCAACCTGCAGGCCTTGGTGCGCATAGCGCCCGCACACTATGCGGGAGGCCTGATCGTCGGGTTCTATATTCTCAGCATCACGTTTCTCGCCCCGCGCTTCGGGGTCGGCAATGCGATTCTATTTGCGGTGACCGCGCAGCTGCTGACCTCGGCCGTGATCGATCACTTCGCGTTGGCTGGTGCAGCATTGCGGCCGATCACGCTCGTGCGCGCGGCGGGGCTCATCATCGTCGTTGGCGGCGTGGTGATCACGCAGGTCGGTGACCGTCTGCTGTCAAACGCACGATGAACTCGGCGCCGATGCGGCGATGGCTCAACAAGACGCCGCGATTTCTCGCGGCCTATCACGTCTGCGTCAACCAGCGGCGGCGCCGATCGACGCGGGATTCATGCTTGCTGCTCGGGCTCATGGTCTTGACCGCGATCATCATGCTGGCGCCGCTGTGGCTGTTGGAGTTCCACCAGGCGCCCGTGCTGATCACGATGCATCGACATCGGCTGTTCTTGGCGGGATTGGCGGCACTATTCGCAGCGGTACTGATCTCGCGTCGCCGTGCCTCGCTAAATGAAGCGGCGAAGCGGTCGTGGCTCGCGGCCTTACCGACTCCGAAAGCGATCGCCCGTTGGGAGCGCGTGGTGATCGAGACGGCGCCCAGCCTCGGCCTCATCGGCATGTTGATGACTGCATCGACAATCGCTTGGGTCTTCATCGGCGCAAATGCCGGCATCGCGCCGATCGATGTCGCGGCGATCGGATTCGAGATCGCCGTCGGAATCGCCGCCGGCACGCTGCTCTGCTATTGCGTGCCGATGCAAGAGACAGCGCGGCTGCCACCGGGATCTCGCTATGTCCCGCATCGAAGCGTCAAGCGCTCCATGCCGGTCGCCTCGCTGGCGTCGCTTGGTTGGTGGCCGGTTCGCCATTTGTTTGCGAACGCACGGCCGAAGACCGTCGCGCGGGCCGCGATCCCGATTTTGCTGACGATGCCCATGGGTACCTCGGCCGACGTCGGCATGCTCGTGATCGCGATCGGTGCCGCCGGCGGCGCGCTGATATTGCTGGTCATTGCGGTTCACGCGGTTAGCGGTGCGAGCCGCCGATGGTTGCTGCCGTTGCCGCTGCCGGCCGCGCGACTGGTTCGCCGCGTGTTGGGTCGGCCCCTCGCGGTGATTCTCGTGTTCACATGGCTGATCGCGTGGCTGCTGTGGCTCATGGGCGCTTCGCTAAGACAGTCGGCCGTTGCCGGGCTCGCGCTGATGATCGCCGGCGTATTTTTCGCGGTGGCCGCGAGCGTCGCCGCGGTGCATCGAAGCGCGCGGTCGCCGCGGTGAGCGAGCATCATCTGCAGGTCCGCGAGCTGCGCGCTGGATATGGCATGCGCGTCGTGATTGGCGCAGTCTCGCTCGCCATCGCGCCCGGCCAATGGTACGTGATCATGGGTCCGAATGGCTGCGGCAAGAGCACCCTGCTCGACTGCATCGTGGGCAGGCATCGGCCGGCAAGCGGGCAGATCGAGATCGCCGGCCACTCGCTGATCAAGGATCCGCTGCAGGCGAAGCGCCAGTTGGGATATGGGTGCCCGCCGGAAGGCTTGCCGGGGCTGCTGACCGCTCGCCAGTGCTTGGAGGTACACGCGGGCGCCAAGGGTCTTGCGGCCATTGGCACGGACGTTTTGCAGCTCGCCGAGGAGCTGCACTTCATGCCGTATTTGGAGTCATTCGTGGATACCCTGTCGCTGGGGACGCGGCAGAAGCTCTCGGTGCTGCTGGCGCTGATCGGAGATCCCAAGCTCATCGTGTTCGACGAGGCATTCAACGGCCTCGATCCCGCGAGCGCCCTGGTCATGAAGCATCACCTGCGGGACCGCCTCGAGCGGCAAGCGGCCAGCCTGCTGCTGGCGACCCACGCAATCGACATCGTCGAACATTATGCAGATCGCGCCGGTCTATTGATCGACGGCGCCATCAAGCACGAATGGACGCGGCAGCAGATTCAAACGCTGCGGACGACGGCCAATGGATTCGAGGAAGCCTTGGCACGAGCGATTGGCTGATCGCAGATTCCTCTCAAGCGGCGGCTTCGCGGTTGCCGGGTTTGCGCGCCAGCTTGACGATGAACGCCGTGTGCTGCTCATTGAGCGCCACGCAATGCGCATCGCCGCCGTGGCGGCGCGCAATCTGCCGCACCAGGGATAAGCCCAAGCCGACGCCTGTGGCGTTGCGGCTGCCGGGCCGACGATAGAAGGGGACGAATACCTGCTCGAATTCCGCCGGTGCAGGACCGGGGCCGGCATCCCAAACCGAGACGACGGCGGCATCGCTGTCGGCGCCGATGCGCACCTGTGTCGGCGCCATGCCATGGCGCTTCGCATTCTCGAGTAGATTGCGCAGCAGCCGGCGCAGCAGGCGCGGATCGCCGCAGATCCTGATCGGCACACCCTCGAGCTGGACGTCGTCGTAACGTGCACATTCCTCGGCCGCGAGCGCCAACAGATCGATGTCATCGACGAATTCGAGCGCCGACACCGCGTCGAGCCGGCTCGCAAGCAGGATTTCATCGACGAGTCCGTCCAATTCGGCGATGTCTTGCTCGAGCCCGGCCCTGGCTTTCGCATCGACCGAGGTCTTGATGAGGTCCAAAGCGAGCCGGATTCGGGTCAATGGCGTGCGAAGTTCGTGCGAGGCATTGGCCAGCAGCGTCCGGTGGGCGCCGACGAGCTGCTCGATCCGGCTCGCCGCACGGTTGAAGCTCTCGGCAAGACGGGCGATCTCATCTCGGCCCTCAACCGCAACCCGCGACCGAAGATCGCCGGCTCCCAGCAACTCGACACCCGACTGCAGCCGTTCGAGACCTCGTGTGAGTCGCCTCACGATCGGGAACGCCGCTACGCCGATTGCCACGACCAGCGCCACCAGCACCCAATGAAAGACCTGGCGAATATTCCCGAATCCGATGGGCACGCTCGCAATCAGCACACGTCCATCGGCAAGATAGATTGCCGTGACCGGGTCGCCTTGCCAATGCTCGAATATCACCGTGCGATGGCGCCAGGGGTTCGGCGCAGGCAGCGGCTCACCGACCGCGGCAATGACGCTTCCGTTCTTGGCGAGCAGCGTCACGTCGCCGGCAAGGCCCGCGGCAAGCCGACGCAGTGCCTCTTGTTGTTCGGCGGGCGGTGCCTGCGCCGCGGGCAGCACATTTTGTACCAATCGACCGAGGCTGAGGCCCGCCTGCTCCATTGGGCCGCCGGCGAAATGCCAGATCATCGCGGCGGCACAGCCGAATGCGATGAGGCTCGCGAGCAACGCGAGATAAAGACGCAAATAAAGACGCAGCATCAGTCCTGCGCCTTGGCGAACACATAGCCGGCGGCCCGCACGGTGATGATGCGGCGCGGCTTTTTCGGGTTGTCCTCGATCGCCGCCCGTATGCGCGATATGTGCACATCGATCGAGCGGTCGAAGGAATCGAATTCCTCGCCTTTCATCAGATCCATCAACGCTTCGCGCGAGAGTACGCGTCCGGCATGCTTCGCGAGCGTTACGAGCAACTCAAATTGGTGATTCGTGAGCTCGCAGCGCGCACCGTCCAGGCGAACCGCGCGTGCAGCCGTATCGATTTCCAACCGCCCAAAGCGCAAGGTTTTTTCGCCGGGCGGCGCACCGGGCGCGCGGCGCCGCAGAATGGCACGCAGGCGCGCGAGCAGCTCTCTTGGCTCGAACGGTTTCGGCAGATAGTCGTCCGCACCTAGCTCGAGACCGACGATTCGGTCGACCGCGTCACCGCGCGCGGTCAGCATCAAGACCGGGACGTCATTGGTCGCTCGCAGCTGACGGCACACCTGAAGCCCATCCATGTCCGGCAGCATCAAGTCGAGCACCACGGCATCAAATACCGTGCCGGACAGCCGCTCTAGCGCGCTCGCGCCCAAGGCAGCGACCGATACTTCAAAACCCGCCTGACCGAGGTACTCCAAGAGCATGTCGGCGAGGCGGGGATCGTCTTCCACTAGAAGAATGCGCTCTACCATCTTGGCCCGCGACTCTAGTGGTCTCGCGGTGCTTTGACCAGCGCCTTCAGGAACTCGCCATTGCGTGCATCTTCTTGAGGTGAGCCGCGAGTGCGGTGCGCTGTGCCGGTGTCAGCACATCGCCGACATCGGCAATCAGCTGCGTCAAGCGCTTGGATGCTTGGTCCGCCACCTGCAGATGCGCAACCCTGGCGTTTTCCAGTGCCGCACGATCGATCGTCGTCTGTGTCAATGCAGTGGTGGCCTGAGCGTGGGCCGCCTGCAACTCGGCGCGCAGCGGCAGCAGATCACTGACAGCCTGTTGCACGAGAGGTCCGATTTGCGCCTGCTGCGCATCGGTTGCGTCGATTTCGACATAGAGATGCTTCAGTGCATGGTCGACATGGGCGGCGATGTCGGCGGCGCTCTGCGTGCCGTTCATGATCGAGCCATGGTGCCAGCCGCTCATATCGGTACTGCCGGCGACTGCGGCAATTCCGCCCGCCAACGCGCTGCCGGCGACGAAAGCAATGAGCGTGGCTCGGTTGAAGAAGGAGCGACGCGACAAGGCGCCGGGAGCGTCCATCGAGGATTGATTATTCATGGTGGATCCTTTGGATCGTTGGTGGAGAACACGCTGCACAGATTGCGCGCCGTCTGTTAGCGGCCTTTGTCGCCCGCGTAAAGATTTATGAAGGCGGCCGGCGAGCCGGCTCGGCGCCGGTCGCGGCCCGAGGGTATCGGAACCATCGAGGTTTTCGCATTGCAGCATCACGGGAATCGCTCAATGTTGCGGATTGTTGGCCGATATCGACAGGGATCGGACGTTGCGATCGCCCAGGGAACCGTGCATGAGCAGCAACTCACAGATGAGTGGTGACGCTCAGTTGCAAGAAACCGTTGCTGAAACCGCGGTCGCGGCCGGAGTCATCGGCTGCGAAATGGCCGACATTGCCGGCACGATCGAGGACCTCCGGGCGCTCGCGCATTCCCAGTCCCAGCGCTTCTCGAACGTCGGCTCCGACGTCGGCGCAATCGTAATGGCCAATCAGCAAATCCGCACGGGCGCGCAACAAGCGGCCGCGACTGCACGCGGCGCTCGCGATCGCGTCGAGCAATCCTTGAATGCGGCCGTCGCCCAAATCGAAGCCGGGCTATCCTCGGTCAGCACGGCACTCGGCGAGGCCGTCGAGGCGACCAACCATATCGCACAGATCGCGCTGCAAACTCGGATGGTCGCGCTCAACGCATCGGTTCAGGCGGCTCATGCCGGCGCCCAGGGCAGCAGCTTTGCGATGGTCGCGAGCGCAGTCCGCGATCTCGCGGGCCAAATCCAACATTCCAGCAAGACCATTGCGGCTACTCTGTCCGATCTGAGTTCGACGGTGCGCTCGGTCGCAAGCGCAGGATCGGACGACTCCGCGGCCCATCCCACCGGTTTGCGAGCCTCGGTCGCACATGCCCTTGGCGATTTTCATGTTCAATTCGACGACGTCGCTCAGCGCATCGAATTTCTGGCCTCTTCCGCCGATCAAAGCGCTTCGGAATGCGCCAAGGTAGACAGCTTAGTAAGATCCATGGCGGCCGAAGTTACATCGATCGAGAAGTCGATCGACGGCGCGGCCAAAAAGTCGCAGCATCTACTCAGTGTGGCCGAGCGGCTCATCGAGGTTACTGCCGCGTCGGGTGCACAAACCGACGACACGCCATTCATCGAATGTGCGCTGAGTGTCGCCGCGGAACTAGCCGAGTTGCTGGAGCAGGCGCTGTCACGGCGCGAAATCAGCATCGAAGCGCTGTTTGATGATCGATATACCCCGGTCGCGAATACAGATCCGCTGCAACATCTGACTCGGTTCGTCACACTGACCGATCGGCTGTTTACGCCGATTCAAGAGAGCGTCCTCGAGTGGTCGGATCGTGTGACGTTCTGCGCCGCCGTAGATCGAAACGGATTCTTACCGACCCATAATCGCAAATACTCGAAGCCGCAGACCGCGGACGCCGCGTGGAACGTCGCAAACTGCAGGAACCGTCGAATATTCAACGATCGCACGGGAACCGCCGCCGGCAGAAACACCAAGCCCTTTCTCGTGCAGACCTACCGGCGCGACATGGGCGGCGGGAATTTTGCGATTTTGAAGGAAGTCGACGCCCCGATTCTCGTGAGGCGCCGACATTGGGGTAATTTGCGCCTCGCGTTTCGCCCGAGCGTCTGACGCCAAACGTCGGGCCAACTGGGCGCCAGTCGGCGCGCAGCGCATCCTGACCCATCGATCGCCGGGTGGTTCCGGGTTTGCCCTTGATTTGCGGCGTCGCGCCACCCATTGAGTTCAAATACCCGGTTCGGGTAATGCTCCCGACAATATTTTGATCCCCCCAGCGTCTATCTTGCTATGAACCAGGGCATCGCGGTTTCCGGACCGATCAGTGCAGATAACGATCGCATTGCAGCGGCCGTCGCAGCGCAGGGCCCCCGGCTGCGGGCATTCGTGCGCCGCCAGATCGCGGACTTGAGCGAGGTCGAGGACATCGTTCAAGACACGTTTGTCGAGTTGGTCAGCGCCTATCGATTCATGGAACCCATCGAACATCTGGCCGCATGGCTGCTCCGCGTCGCGCGCAATCGCATCATCGACCGCTTTCGCGAACGCTCCCGCGCAGCGACCGTGATCGATTCCGCGCTGCAGTCCGATGCGATCCCCGAGCAATGGCTCGTTCCATCGGCGCAGGGGCCCGAGGCCGACTATCAGCGCGAGTTGCTCGCAGAGGAACTCTTGGCGGCGCTCGACGAGCTCCCGGCGCAACAGCGCGAGATATTCGTCGCGCATGAATTGGAAGGCCGCAGCTTCAAGGAACTCAGCGCACAGTTGGGCGTCGGCGTGAACACCCTTCTCGGGCGCAAGCATGCCGCGGTCCGCTATTTGCGGCAACGATTGCGGGGCCACCATTCGGAATTCGACAATTGAGGAGTCAATGATGAAGCGATTATGGTTACAGAGAGGCTTGAAAATTCTCGCGCTTGCGGCAGTGGCCGTTGCGGCCGCCGGATTCGTCGTCATGACGCTCTGGAATGCCGTGATTCCCGGAGTCGCGGGACTGCATACGATCTCCTTTGCGCAAGCCGTGGCGCTGCTCGTGCTATCGCGAGTTCTATTCGGTGGCTTTCGAGGCCGCGGCGGCTGGCACTGGCGGTCACATATGCAGGAGCGCTGGCAGCGCATGACGCCCGAAGAACGCGAGCGTTTTCGCGCGGGACTGGGATCTCGGTATCGCTGCGGTCAGCCGCCCGAGGCCGGCGCAGGCAGCACATCGTAAAGCGGCTGTGCGGGCTTCGCTGACGATGTTTCATCGCTCAACGAGATTGCGAGGATCCGCACTTTATCGTTGTCAGGCAGCTTGATGTGCCGGGTCCCGGCCGGCAGATCGATCGGGTACGCGAATAAATATGCGTAGGCATAGGGTACGTTGCGGCCGGCCGCATCGTGATGATGCGAGCTGTACCACGCGAGATCGGCACGCTTGATATAGCCGGGCTTGATGCCGGTCATCGCGCCGTAGTCGTCTTTCGAGGTGTCCGTCGAAGACCACTGACGATCGTCCCATTGCCCGATAAAGCCACCCCAATCCTCGATATCGAAGCCGTGCTTGGTACCGCCGACTTCGAACGTTGCCCGCTGGTCGCCGCCCACGGATGCGGCGAGCACGTAAGCGCGGCGGTAAGCGCCGGGCGGAAGATCGATGGTTTGCCCCTTGGCGATCAATGCGTTCGGTTTACCCGAGATCGCGGGAGCGAGCTGAAACAGCACGTCGTTGTAGCGGATTTGCGCCGGCAGCATCTCGGCAGGCAAGGCATTGCCGGCGCCGTCGAAACCGCCCGCAGAGGGCGTACCGTCATTGGTGGCCGCGGCGAGGTCATACGTCAATGCCACGGGCGTGGAATGCAAACGCGCCACACGCACCGGCGATGCGGCCAGTGTGACGGCAAAACTGCGTGGCTGATACGCCGAGAACGACGTCACGAGCGCCCCATGGTCGATGCTCGCAGCGCCCACGGGCTGCTCCTGGCCGTTGACCTCGCGCGCAGAGACGAGCGGCCCCGCGAACGACAGCCGAACGTCGGCCTGCGGCCTGCCGTCGAGTTCCACCAAGCGCACAATCAGCGCGTCGCCGAGTTCAGCCTTCTTGAGCGCAAGAACCCGAATCCGCGGGTTGTTGATCTTGAGCAAGGAGAACTCGCGCCCCAACAAACCGGTGTGCCGTTCGGATTCAAAGGCGATCAGCGGCGCGTTGAGCCGCTGTGCCTGCCAATCGGTCTCGGCGTGACGCCAGTCGGCCGCGTGGCCGGCGATTCCATAAACGAACTCATGATGGCCGATATCCTGTGTGGCCTGGTCGGGGTAGCCGCCGCGCGTGCCCGGCGTACGGACCAGCGTCAATCGGATCGTATGGTCGTTCGGCTTGTCCGACCCGTTCTTGCAGTCAGTCAGGATCGTCGTGCCGAATTCGCCGCCGGCGTCCGTCAAGTCGATCCATTGATGCGACGGCACTTCGAATTTTTTTGGGGCCGCGCTGGGCCGCTCGATCGTTCCAATGTCCCAGTTATAGCTGGCCATTTCGTTGGATGCGCGCAGCGGGAAGGTCGCCTTGAGATTGGATGCGCGCGTATTCCAGTCGATCACATTGGCGAACTCAATGCGCTTGCCCGCATCGCCTGCGGCAAGGCGGATTGTCTGGACGAAACGCGAGCCCGCGGTCTCGCGCGACACTTCCACGGCCACGCGCGCCGGACCGTTTTCCACGACCCTAATCTGCACCGGTCCGCCGACGTATGCGGTCGGCACAGCCTGTTCCTGATCCCAGTCCATGTTCCATGCCGGCCAATGCTCGGGGTTGTCGGCCGAAATCGCCAGACGCATGGGAGCAGCGAGCAATTCCTTGTTGATCGATTTATCGAAAATACTGGCGACATCGCCGTCGCCATTCAATGTGACCCGGTAATACCGGTTCGAGAGCGAATATTTCGATACTTGCAGCGTCGATCGCGTGGCTGAAGCACCGTCATCCGGTTGGACCTCATAGACCGCATAACCGACCGACGGGGCCTTGGCCGTGAAGATCACGCGGCCTGCTGCAACCTGGGCCGCAACCGGCTTGCCGTCGGGTCCGGTCACCTTGACCGCTTTCGGCATGCCGCCGGGGAAGTTCACTTCGGCCTCCACGAGATCTTCGCGCGCGATGTTCAGCGGATTGAACACCGTCAGAGGCACCCCTTTGGTTTGCGTGTCGAGCGCGGACGAAACGGCTGCGCTTGCATCGGTGAGCACGCCGGCGAACTGGTTCATCGCGATCACAGCGTCGTTCCAGGCGAATTCGTATGATTTGGGACTCGCGGTTCCCGCCGCAATGTCGTGAAAATGACCTGCCATCGCGAGCGTCCAGGCATCGTTGAGGCGATCGATCGGGTACGGTCGCGCATCGAGCCATTGCGCCGCAATCGACGCTTTCTCCGCCGCGTCGGCCAGCAACTCCTCCTTTCGGATCCAGCGCTTCTGATACGCCTGCGAGGTCAACGATCCCGCGGAATGGTTGGTCAGCTCCATCTCACCGGTATAGCGCGGAAGCCCGGCCGCCTGTGCGGGCGTGATCGCAAGGAACATCTGTTCCGCATTCGCCGAAATCACACGAACTGTTGCATCGCCCTCGGCAAGGATCGCTTCCAGGCGTCGCACCGATTCCTCGTCCGGTGCACCGCCGATGTCGCCGGTCCCATAGTAATGATAGTCAGCGAACACACCGCTGACCTTGCCGTTCTGGACGACGCGCGCCGCCCAGTCGCGCTGGAATCGGCTCTGCGCCAGATCCCGCTCGACCATGTCGTATTCCTGCTGCTGATTACGTAGCTCGCGGTACGCCTGCAAAATCTCCGGACCCACGGCTTGCTGTTTCTGGTCGGCCTCATCGATCTCGTGCCGCAGCGGCTCGAGCTTGCTACGAATGTCCTTTTGAATGTTTTCGAGAGCGACGTTCGCCGCAGGCTTGGGCAATGGCTTGCTGAGATCGGTATCGATGCCGCCGCTGTAGTCGCCCGGATTCAATGCGGCGAGCACGCTCTGACCGTCCGGTCCCACCCAAACTCCGACGTTGAACGGCGTGCCCGCGGGCGTATTCTCCGGCGATTCGGCGCCGCCCGCGTCGGCGGACGAACCCCAGATCAGTTTCTGCGTCGAAAAGCCCTTGACGCCGGCATGCGCGAGAATCGTCGGCAGCGAGGCCGGAAATCCGAAGCAATCCGGCAGCATATATTCGGCGCTGTCCTTGCCGAATTCGCGGCGAAACCAGTTGTTGCCGTAGAGAATCTGCCGAATGATGCCCTCGGCACTGGGGGCATTCACATCACCCTCTTCCATCGATGACCCGGCGGGGAACCATCTGCCTGCGCGGACGTACCGTTGGAGCGTCGCGAAATCTCCGGGGAAATACTCCTTGATGAGGCGATAACGATTGGCGCCGCTGAAGTTGAAGATGTAGTCCGGATACTTGTCGATGAGCCTGAAATTATCCGACAGGGTCTTGCGAAGAAATTCGTCGATGACCTGCGGATATTCCCATCGCCATTCGGTATCGAGGTGCGCATAGCCGACCACGTAGAGCGTCGGCTGCGAACTCAATTGCGGCGGGTCAGCGGCCTCGACGCCGGCGGCGCTTGCCACATCGAGCCAGGCGATCGACAACGCGACAAACATGAGGCCGAATCGTCGCATCGCAACTCTCCCAAAGTCCGTTGGTCGGCGGTCTGTTGCCGCGTGGTTCCGGCGATTATGCAACATTTCGAGCGCTGTGCAGGGCGCGCGACGCCGGCCGCCGCTTGCTACTATCTGTGCCGCGCGATTCACGACAGTCCGGAGCAAGGCCATGTTTATCGCACATCGTTACGCAGCAATTGCATGGGTTCTGCTGTTTTTGCCCCATCGCGGTGTCGCGCAAGCCGATCCCCCGATGGCGACCTGCAATGAAGCCGTCAAAGCGCCGTTTTGCGAGGCTGTTCGAGGCGACCGCGCAGACGGGTGGCTCGAGCAGGGCCGCTCGGAGGTCATGGCCCAACATGGCATGGTTGTCACGAGCCAACCGCTCGCCGCTCAAGCCGGTCTGCAGATCCTGCGCGAGGGCGGCAATGCGATCGATGCGGCCGTGGCCACCGCGGCCGCGCTCAATCTCATGGAGCCGATGATGGTTGGCGTCGGTGGCGATTTGTTTGCGATAGTCTACATCGCCAAAGAACACAAGCTCTACGTCTTGAATGCGAGCGGCACGGCGCCGTCCGGCGCGACGGTCGAACATTTCAACGCGCTGGGCTACCGCGCAGATCTCAAAGCCTGGGGCCCGGGCTCGGGAATGCCGATGCACGGAATATTGACGGTGACCGTACCCGGCACCGTCTGGGGTTGGGAGGCGATATTGAAGCGCTTCGGCACGCGCAGCTTCAAGGCGGTTCTGCAGCCGGCCGTCGACTATGCCGAGCGCGGCTTTCCGGTTTCCGAGCGCATCGCCAACGATTGGCATCTGCCGCCCGGGCTGCCGCTGAAGGCTTGTTGCAGCGAGTGGGACCCCGATTCGATCCAGACCTGGCTGATCGACGGCCAGCCGCCGAAGGCGGGCCAGATTTTCAAGAACCCCGCGCTCGCGCGCACCTTCCGGCTACTGCAGGCCCACGGCGCCGCCGCGTTCTATCGCGGTGAGATTGCGCGCGCGATCGTCGCAAAGTCGAATGCACTCGGCGGTACGATGACGCTTGCGGATCTCGCGGACTACCATGGCCAGTGGGTCGAGCCCGCTGTCACGACCTACCATGGCTTCGAGATCGCCGAACTGCCGCCGCCATCGCAAGCCTGGGCCGCCGACGAGATGCTCAACATCCTCGAAGCCTGCGTACCAAAGTGGGCACCGGGGCAGACGCTGGCGAGCCTCGGGCCGCGCGATCCGAAATATTGGCACTTCTTGGTCGAGGCCAAGAAACTCGCATACCGCGATCTCTATCGTTTCAACGCGGACCCCGACTTTGCGGCGGTTCCCGTGCAGAAACTACTCGCAAAATCCTACGCGGCGTCGCTGTGCGCCAGGATCGATCCCGAGCGGGCATCCGAGACCGGTCCGCGCGGGCCGGGCGACGACATCGGCGATACGATCGTGCTGTCGACGGCCGACGCCCAGGGCAACATGGTCTCGTGGGTCAACAGCAACTTCGATTTGTTCGGATCGGGTCTCACGGTTCCCGGGTACGGCTTCATTCTGCATGACCGCGGCCACTTGTTTACGCTCGATCCCGACAGTCCCAATGCGATCGCCCCGCACAAGCGTCCATTCAATACGCTCGCGGCGGGCTTCGTCACCAAAAACGGTCAGCCGACGATGACGGTCACGCTCATGGGAGGCGATATGCAGGCGCAGGGCCATGCCCAACTGTTGGTCAATGTCTTCGATCTCGGCGCCAATCTGCAGGCCGCAGCGGAGATGGCGCGATTCCGCCATGACCAAGTCGCCAATGAACTCGGCCTCGAGTCGCCGCTCTACCGATTGGTCGGCGCGCAATTGGCCGCGATGGGACACCGGGTCAAATCGGTCGACGGTTCGGTCGTCGGCGGCGTGCAGTCGATCCTGTTTACCCCGGATCACGGGGACGCGCGCGATCGTGGGCCGACCGGTGGTGTCGACGGCTTTTATCGCGCAGGGTCCGATCATCGCAAGGACGGCGCCGCAGTCGGCTGGTAAACCGGTTAGCGCTGAGTTCGTGCGCTCTGGCGGTGTTTTCGCTGTGCGTCGAAAAGGCTCACCGTCGCGTCATGCTGCGGCGAGGGTCGGGGCGAGACGATGATGTCCTGCACGATGGCAGCCATATTGGCCCGGAGCGCCAATATCTGGTCGCTTGCCACCGGGCGCGAGAGCAGGTAACCCTGCACGGAAATCGGCCGCCCCTCGCAGAGAAGCGCCAATTGTTGAGGGCGCTCGACGCCTTCCGCTGTAACCGCCAAGCCCAAATTCGAGCACAAATCGATGATGGCGCTTGCGATCGCGGCCGCGCGCGGACTCGTGTCGATTCCGTCGATCAAGCTGCGGTCCAACTTGATGCGAGACAGCGGCAGTTCTTCGAGAGACGCGAGCGAAGAATAGCCGGTACCGAAATCGTCGAGCGCGATCGCAATCTCGCTGCTGCGCAAACGCCGCAAGGATTCAATGGTGCGCGAGCCGGTTTGAAGCACGGATTCGGTCAGCTCCAATTCGATGCAGCGCGAAGGCAGCCGAAACTCGTCCAGCATGCCGCGCAATTGATCGACGAAACGGTCGTCCATCAATTGGCGCGGCGAGACGTTGACCGCGATCCGCACGCCGGGCCATTCTCCGTGGTACCACCCGGCCGCGGTCCGTATCGCGTCACGCAGCACCCAGGTTCCGATCTCATTGATGAGCCCTGATTCCTCGGCAATCGGGAGAAATTCGGCAGGTGATACTCGCCTGCCGTCGGGAAGCCGCCACCGTATCAACGCTTCGACGACAATGATCTCGAAGGACTCGATGCTCACCTCCGGCTGATACACCAGTTCGAACTCAGCCCGTTCGATCGCGCGGCGCAGTCCTTGCTCGGTCGAGAACTTGCTGGTTGCAGCCGCAAGCAGCGCCGGCGTGAACATCGCAAGTTGGCTGCGTCCAAGTGCCTTCGCATTGAATAGAGCCGCGTCGGCCGCGCTCAGCAGATCTTCGGGGCGGATTTCGTGATCCGGAAAGAGGCTTGCTCCGACGCTGACACTCACCGTCAAATCGCGTCCATGCACGGTGACCGGCTCGCGAAACGCGTCGACGAGCGCCTGGCCCGCCTGCTCGACGGCTTCCCGTGACTGTGCCTCCTGGTAAACCACCGCGAATTCGTCGCCACCCCACCGCGCGGCGAACCCGACGTGATCGGCGGCCGCCTGCAATCGCCGTGCGATCGCAACCAGCACGTGGTCTCCGAACGTATGCCCCAGACTGTCGTTGAGATTCTTGAAGTTATCCACGTCGACGAACAGCACGCCGACTTTGCGCTGGGTTCGAGAGGCGCGCTCGGTGGCGTTACCCAGCAGCAGCAGCAACTGGCGGCGATTGGGCAATAGAGTCAAGGGATCGTGTTCGGCGAGGTGTTGCAGTTCGCGCGTGCGCTGCTCGACGGTGATTTCGAGATTTCGTTGATGCTCCTGCGCCGCCGCACCGGCAGCGGCGAGTTGAGCAGCCATGCGATTGAATCCGATGGCCAAGGTATCGAGTTCCTTGATTCCGCCGCGCGGTACGCGAGCGTCGACGTCGCCTGCAGCGAGACTTTCCGCCGCCCGGAGCATGCGCCTGACTGGCAGCACGATACTTCGTACCGTGAGGATCGAAATGACGAGCAGAAGCGTGAGCACGACTGCAGTGATCCAGGCGACGATGACGGCCCCGGAGTCCTCGGCGCGAGTCGTAGTCGTCGTAACAGCCGCTTTGCCAGGAACCGATGCCGGCATGGCTGCCGGCGTCTGCTGATCGCTCGGCGCATGATCGGAACGCGCGGGCGCGGTGTCCTCCGGCATGGCTTTTTCGACGGCTTTGCCGAGCGCCGTGCCGAGTGCAAGGAATTCGCGCGTGTTCACTGCGCGCTGCGAATCGGCGTCGGCGAGCGCGTGCCGCAGCTCGACGATACGCGCGGTGTCGTTACGCATGTCGCGAACCCAGGACTGCCCGTCGCGCCGTAAAAAATTTGCCTCGTTGTCGTCCAATGCCTTTGCGAAGTTGACTTCGGCCGCGCCCAAGCGGTCGCCCGAGCCGGTGTCATCGGCGCCCGGGGCATCGAAATTCGCGAAGGATCTGCGGATTTCGTCGAGATTGTCCTGCAGCCGCCGTAGCGACTGGCGTGCGAGGACGCGCCCGAAGATCTTCCATTCGCGGCTCTGCGAGGTCTGCAGACGCAGGGTCATCGCGTCGAGGTGTGCCGAGTATTCGGCCGACATAGCACGGTGCGTGTCCTGCAAGCGCACCGACATGGAAGCCGCATTGACGAATGCTGCGACGATCGCCGAGACATCACTCAACGGATGGCCGGACGCGATCGTGCTCTTCGACTGGATTTTTGCCCAGAGACCCCTCAGCTCATTGCGCGCGAGATCGACACGCGCGTCGGTCTCCGGGGAATCGAATGACCGGCGATCCTGCGTCGCGTGCTCAAACCGCTCGATCGCGAGCTGGACAGCGGTCGCGCTGACCCGTGGAGCGGGCGCTGCGGCCGCGGCGCTCGTGGCGGTGGCCGCTCGATTCGCGGCCCCGAGATGCGCGCGTGCCGGAGCAGCCACGGCCTGCACCCGCGTGGTTTGAATCACCAGCATGCCTTCTTCGACGATCAGGTTCGCCGCCGCCGCGAGCACTGCAACCGCCGCGAAGGTAATCGCCAAGGTTGCGGTAATTCCGAAGTAATGCGGACGGAACAGCTGCGTCCGTATGCGAGTCCAGATAGGACCGCGGGTGCTCCTGAGGTAACTTATTCCAAGCATCCCGCAACGAGCCTCCGTAACCGGCAACCACTACATTGCGCCCATGTGCACGAGATAACTTCGTCGCATTCTGAATTTGCGGAATCGGTCACGCCAGTTGTGTGCGTTGCCGTACATAGAGCCGGAGCGCGTGATTATGACCATCGCGAATCGAACGCAAGATCGCCCGTTGGCGCGCGCATGTTGCAAGTACTTCGACCGCGGGTATTCTAGGGTCGGGGGTAACCGAGGAGTGGTCACACGCATGCATTCGGCGGGGAATTTGCTTATCGGACTTGGTCGCGTGGCATTCGCTCTGCCGCCGCGAGCCGCGTAGTGGCGCAATCTCGACACGATATCGCGGCGATCATCGAGGCCCTGGACAGGCATTACCCCGCGTATCACCCGATCCAGACGACGGATCCGTTCGAGCTCGTGCTGTGGGAGAACGTCGCCTATCTCGCGCCGCCGCCGCGCCGAGCAGCAGCGTTTCGATTGCTGCAGCAAGAGATCGGATGCTCGCCGCGCGCGATCCTCGATGCGTCCCAGAGCGCGCTCGAGCGTGTCAGCGCGCACGGCATTTTGAAGAAAGCATTTGCTTGCAAGCTGCGGACTTGCGCAGAAATCGCGCTCCACGCGTTCGCGGGCGACCTGCGATCCGCACTCATCGTTCCGGTCGGCAAGGCGAAACGAGCGCTGCGTCTATTCCCGGGAATCGGCGAGCCGGGAGCCGAAAAAATTCTGCTGTTCTCAGGAATTCATGCGTTCTTGGCGCCGGACTCGAATGCGCTGCGCGTGTTGTCGCGGCTCGGGTTCATCGAGGAATCCAAATCCTATGCACAAACCTACCGGGCGGCCCGGGATGTCGAAAAAGCCATCGGCGCCGATTTCAAAAAGCTTCGCAAAGCCCACGAACTCCTGCAGCTCCATGGTCAAACGCTGTGCAAGCGCGCCGAGCCGAACTGCCGCGCCTGCCCGGTAACTGCGGGTTGTGCGTACTTCCGGGAGTCCGCCGGCGCGATGGCGAAGGCCGCACGTCGATCAACCTAGGCGGATCCGTATTTGAATGGCTAATTTGCGCAGGCGATCACGATCGGTGCGCCCTTCAACAGTTCATTCATGTCTCTGTCGATGAACACGCCGGTGCGACGCCCGTCGGGCGCGTTGTCAGGAAACCACGGGTCCATGCAGGTGACGACCGAACTCGTTTCCGATGAACGCTGATTGAATACGACGTTCATGTGCATGCCGATGATGCCCGGACCCACCAAGAACTTATGGAACGCAATCAAATTGGGCGCGTCCGTAATCGGCAGTGCGCCGTTGTCCCGGATTTGCTGGATTCCCGAGATGTCGAATCGCGCGGTCTGCATCCCGAATCGCGGAGTTGCCGCAATTTTCAGAAACCCCTCGATGTTCACGGTGCCATCGTCGGAGGCCATGCTGGCGAATTCCACGAGAAGGTCGTTTTGGCTCGAGCGCCGTCGCCCATTTGCGGCGAGCCACCAGCTGAGGCATGCCGCCCAGCAAGAAGTATTGTCGTTTTGGCCGACCGGAGGGAAATTGCGATAATTTGTCGTCGCCATCGAAGTGCCTCCGGCAGGATCGCGCCTACCGCTGTCAAACTATCACAGGATCCCGACTCGGAGAACTATCCCGAATCGGATCGCTTGGCGCCGCCGAATATTTTATGTCCCAGCCGAAACAGCGGCCAACCGGTTATCAATACACCGGCGCCCGCGAGCGCGAGCCCGGGATCCAGCGAGAACACACGGACCGCAACCCCGAGTAGACAGCCGATGTACAGCAGCGGCAGCACAGGATAGCCCGGCATCGTGAAGCCGCCGTCGCCGAGGCGCCGCCGGCGCAGCACGAACAGCGTCGAGGCGACCACCGCAAGCGTCAGCATATCGGTGAAGATCACGTAGTTGAGCAGCTTCTCGAACGAACCGAGCATGAATGCCGGTATCAACATCGATACGCCGAAGAACAGCAGGCCGACCTCCTGCACTTGGCTTTCCGGGTTCACGCGCAGGAAGGCCCGCGGCAATACGCCGTCCTGGGCCATCGCGTAGTAGCTGCGCGGCATTTGAATGATCGTCGCGTTGACGAAGCCGGCCGCCGAGAGGAAAACGGCCACGGAAATCACCGCCTCGCCCGAAGGGCCGAAAGTCGCACGCGACAGCGCCGCCGCGACCAACTTCGAATCCGCGATGCCGCCGATTCCGAGCACCTGCACGTAGGCGAAATTAATCAGCAGATAAAGACCCACGACGGTGAGCATGCCGGCGGTGATGGCCAGCGGGAATCGCCGCCGCGCATCTTTGAGATCGGCGCCGAGATTCATCGTCATGTGGTAGCCGCCGTAGGCATAGAAGCACGGTATCAGCGCCGCCGACAGACGCGGCGCCCAAGGCGCGGTGACCGCCGGCGCGCCGACGTTGGCGTGCGGCGCGAGCAGCAGTGCGAGTGCCGTGAGGCCGACGATCATCGCGATTTTTACCAAGGAGAGAATGTTCTGGGTGCGTGCCCCCGGCTTGACGCCGCGATAGTTCAGAAACAGCAGGACCAGCATCGTTGCGCTCGCGAGCGCGAGCGACGCCTGCGACGTGCGCCACTGCGCGGGCAGCAACACCGGGATCAGATAATCGGCACCGATGAATGCGACGCCGGCCGCACCGGCACCCTGCAGCAGGGTTTGTGACCAATTCAACATGAAGGCGAGTGTCGGGCCGTAACAGTCCGCGACGACGCGGTAATAGCCCCCGGCACGCGGATGCCGCGAACCGATCTCCGCGAACGTGAACGCGCCGATCATCGCGACGATCCCGCCGGCGATCCACGCGGCGAAGAACATCGCCGCGCTGCCCGCTGCGCTCGCGACGATTGCCGGGGTGCGGAAAATCCCGATGCCGACGACCAAACTGAACACCACCATCGCGGTGTCAAACGTGGAAAGCCTGGCCTGAATTCCGCTCCGGCCGGACTCAGTCGCCATGAAACGCCCGGACAACCAGGCCGGCAAGCCGCCGATAATCGTCGATGCCGTTGTAGAGCTGCGACGAGAGGCGTAGCAGCGGCACCGGATGTGGGTGCAGCCAGGTCTCGACGCCCTGACCGCGGAACCAGTCGTGCAGACCCGCGCAGTCGAGCCGGGACGCCGGCGAGCCGGGCTGCGCCGGCGGCAGCGGCATCGAAGCCATCGAACCGATCATCGAGGCGGGACATGGCGCATCGACGCCGAGCGCATCGAGCAGCAATTCTCGCGCTCGCAACACGAGCGCATGGTTGGTCGCCATGACCTCCGTCCAACCGCCCGGCATTAGGCCGCCGACGAAGCGCAGCGACTCCGGAATGCACAGCCACGGCGTCGGATCGCAGGTGCCGGTCCAGTCGAATTCCGCATGAAATCCTGCGTTGTAACCGTGACTGATCACGATCGGATGCAGCGCCGCTTGGCAATCGCGGCGCACATACAAGAATGCGGCGCCCTTGGGGGCACAGAGCCACTTGTGCGCATTGCCGGTGTAGTAGGCCGCGCCGAGTTTCTTAAGCTCGAGCGCGACCATGCCCGGCGCATGGGCTCCATCGACCAGCGTATCGACGCCTCGCGCGCGCAGCTCGCTGACCAGGCGCGCAATCGGCAGTACCAAGGCCGTCGGGCTCGTGACGTGGTCGATCAGCGCCAATCGCGTCGCCGGCGTGACACATTTCACGACGGCCTCGACGAATTGGTCGCCGTCCTGCACCGGAAACGGCAATTGGGCGACGACCACGCGTGTACCGTGCCTTGCGGCCACGAAATCGACGGTCTTGCGACACGCGGCATAGGTATGGTTGGTGACGAGCAGCTCGTCATCGGGCGCAAACTGCAGCGAGCGCAGCACCGCGTTGACGCCGGCCGTTGCGTTCGGCACGAACGCGAGGTCCGCGGCATCGGCGCCGAGAAACGGCGCGAGTACCTCCCTCGCAGCGTTCAGGCGGGCGGGCAGAGTTGCCGAGAGGAAATCTACCGGCTCTCGTTCCATCTCGGCGCGCAGCGCCGACTGCACCGCCAAAACCGCGGACGGACAAGCACCGAAGGATCCGTGGTTGAGGTAAGTCACCGATGGATCCAAGCCCCAAAGGGAGCCAAAATTCAAGCGGATCTCCTTGGCTAGAAGTCGTCCGCGCTACGATGCTTGAGTTCCGGAGCTAATACCAGCGGCATCGGCAAGAATATCTGGCGGCGAGGCGCCTTACTCGTAAGTGCCGGCCTTGAAAATCAAACCGTCCTGAACTTCCCAATAAGCGGTCTTCTTTTCGATTTTGCCGCTGACTGGATTCTTGCGCATGAACGTGATCCAGCCGTTCGGCTTGGTCTTTGCGGTCTCGACCATCTCTTTGATGAACAGCTTGCCGTTCGGGTCCGCCGTATCCATGCGATTCAGGCCCACGATCGCCGGGCTGACCGGGTGCGCGACACAGGTACCCGTGGTGTCGTGAGCGTCGACGTAGTCCTCGCCGTGTGCGAACTGGCCGTCCTTGTTGTTCAATTCGGCTATCGTCTTATCCTTGCCGTTCGCCTTGTAAAAGGCGACTGCTTTCTTGACCTGCGCGACGACTTCATCCTTGGTCGGCACGTCGCCCGCGTTCGCGACCACGAGCGGTGCAAGAGTCAGCATCAACACAGACAGACCACAGCGAATATTCCGCCACATACATCCTCCAATATCAGTTCAGTTGGCCCCGACGACGCGCGCCATCGCAGGCGCCGCAACATCCCCGCGCCGACCGGCTACGCGGTATCGATCCATCAAATCGGTCAAGCTTTGAGACTGTTCGGCGAGCACGCGCGATGCTTCCGCAGCTTCGGCAACCAGTGCCGCATTCTGGTGCGTGAGTTCGTCCATCTGGGTGATTGCATTGCCGACCTCGTCGATGCCGCTCGCTTGTTCGCCGCTCGCGCCGGCGATCTCCGCAATGATATTGCCGACTTTTTTGACGGCCACGGCGAGTTCCGAGAAAGTCGTGCCGCACTCCCCGACGAGCTGCGCGCCGGCCTCGACCTGGTTCACGCTGTCGCGGATCAGCCCCTTGATTTCCTTGGCCGCTTGCGCGCTGCGCGAGGCCAAGGTCCGTACTTCGCTCGCGACTACGGCAAAACCGCGTCCTTGGTCGCCGGCGCGGGCCGCCTCAACCGCGGCGTTGAGCGCCAGCAGATTGGTCTGAAACGCAATTTCGTCGATGACGCCGATGATGTCGGCAATCTTGCGTGAGGAGCCGTTGATGCCTTCCATTGCCTGCACGGCGCTCGCGATGACCGTTCCGCCGCGCTCGGCACGCTGCTGCGCGTCGATCGCGAGCTGGTTCGCCTGGCTGGAGTTCTCGGCGTTTTGGCGTACCGAACTGGTCATTTCTTCCATCGATGCCGCGGTCAGCTGCAGCGATGAGGCTTGATTCTCGGTACGCTGTGAGAGGCTCGCGTTGCCGTGCGAGATCTCGCGCGCGCCGCGGGAGACCTCGGCGGCGGACTCCTTGACTTGCCCGACCATCGTCGACATCTCGCCGACCAGGCGATTGATGCCGCTGCCGATCTTGCGCTCGAGGCCGCTGCGTTCATCGAGTTGCATCCGCTGCGTAAGATCGCCGTTGTTCGCACTGTCGACGAGCCGACCGACGCCGGTGACGACGTTCGCGACGTTTTCGATGAGCCGATTCATGCTTTCGGCGAGTTCGAGCGCGAAGCCGTTCTTGCCGGCCGTCGAGAGCCGCTGCTCGAGTTGCCCGTCCGCGACCGCGGCGACGACGCTCTTGATTTCCTCGAGCGCGCGCCGGTCGGTCTCGCCGCGAATGCGCTCGTCCTCGCGATGTTGCCGATCGAGCGCCGCCCGCTCGCGCAATTGCGACTGGGTCGTCGAAAGCCCGACGAGCATTTGTCCAATTTCGTCGCGACGCGTCGTGTCGATCGAGTTGTCGAGTTCGCCGTGGCCGATTTTTCCGAGCAGCGCGATCGTATCGCGCAGCGGGCGCGTGATCGCGCGCGTCATCGCCACGGCAATCGTGATGCCGATTGCGGTGGCGGCAATCAGCAGCAGCAACACCGTGCGGCGCGCCGCAGCCGCGGACGCGAATGCCGCGTGTTTCGCACTATCTGCATACTCATTGCCGTAGTCGATCAGCTTGCGCAGCGCGAGGCTGGCATCATCGAATTTGACCTTGGCGCCGCCGATCAGCACCTTCTGCGCGTCGCTCGCCAGGCCGTCTTCGGCAATCGCGATCGCGCGGTCTTGATCTTTTTTGTACAGCTTCCACTTGGCGTCGGCATCCGACCAGAGCGCTTGCTGATCGGCGGACTGAATCAGCGGCAAATAGGCCTCCACATTGGCCTTCATATGTGCCTCGACGTCCGCAAGCGTCTTGCTGGATTCCTCGGCGCCGCTCGCATTGTTGAGCTGCAGGCGCGTGAGCACTTCGAGTGCGGCGGACCGGCTTTGCGCTGCATTCGTGTCGATCGCGGAAATTCGATAAACGCTCGCGAGCGCCTGGCTTGCGATCAGGTCGGTTTGGTGGGCGAGGTCACCGAGTCTGGAATCGGAGGTAATGCCGATGACCGCCGCAAACGCGAGCACTAGCAAAAAGGCGAACAATAACTTGATGCCGATCTGCAGGTTTTTGATCATGTTGGACACGGCGAGCATGCACCCTCGAGTTTCAAGGCACGGATCGGATTTCAAGCGAGCACGGGATCGGCCCAGCACCCTCCATGGCGCTTATCGGCATCCGACAGGTGGGCTTTAGGCGCCAAGCGGCTCTGAATCACATTCTGGGCGGATCGCGACGGCCTTTTGCGCGATGCACCGACTCGCAGCCCCCGCCGGGGGGCCCTATGCTGTCCGCTGGACGAACACGGCCTGGTTCATGCCCGCGGCGAGAGCTCCGGTCGTGATTTAGCCAACCGACTGTCGCGTTCGGACCCGATTTGTGCGCACCGCATACCGATCGTTGCGACTATTCGTTGTTAATATATCAGCCTATGATTGGCGTCTACGACTAACGGTTTGCCAAGGTTGCCATGACCGATGCTTCGCCGCGGCGGGTAATTCCGCTCAAGCTTGAACCGCCCTCCTCACTCAGTGCGGGCGAGCGCGCGGCTGTTGCGGATGCCTGCAAGCGGTTGAAGAGTTTGCCTGGCGGGCTGCTGCCCATCCTGCACGCGGTGCAAGAGGCGCTGGGCTTCGTGCCGCACGATGCGGTTCCGCTGATCGCCGGCGAGCTCAATTTGTCGCTCGCCGAAGTCCATGGCGTATTGAGCTTTTATCACTATTTTCGCAAGGAGCGCGGCGGCCGGCACGTCGTCCATCTATGTCGAGCGGAGGCCTGCCAGGCGGTCGGCGCGGTGGCGCTCGAAGCCCATGCCAAGCGCAGCCTCGGCATCGATTTTCACGGAACTACGGCCGACGGCGCGATCAGCCTTGAACCGGTTTATTGCCTCGGCAATTGCGCACTCGGACCCTCGGTCATGATCGACGAGCAGCTCCAAGGACGCGTATCGCCGGCACGCTTCGATGCCTTGGTCGCTGCGGCGCGCACGGCCGTCAAGCCATGAGCAGCTTGAAGATGTACATCCCCCTCGATGCCGCCGCGCGCGCCGTGGGCGCCGACCAGACCGCCGCTGCGGTGGCCGCCGAGGCATCGCGCCGCAAAATCGACGTCCAGATCGTGCGCAACGGCTCACGCGGATTGTTATGGCTCGAGCCGCTCGTCGAGGTCGAAATCGCAGGCCGGCGGCACGCATATGGGCCCGTTGAGGCTGAGCAAGTCGCCGAGTTATTCACGGCCGGCTTTGCCTCGACAGCATTGCCTGCCGGCAGCCACCCCTTGGCTCTGGGGCCGACCGAGGAAATCCCCTATCTGAAGCGTCAGCAGCGGCTCAGCTTTGCGCGTGTAGGCATCGTTGATCCGCGCGAGCTTGGCGATTATCTGACCCATGGCGGTTACCGCGGCCTCACCGCGGCGCTCGCACTGCCGCCCGCCGACATCGTGGCCAGCGTCACGGCCTCGGGCTTGCGCGGCCGCGGCGGTGCTGCGTTTCCTGCCGGCATCAAATGGAAGACCGTTCTCGGCGCGGCGGGTAGCCAAAAGTACGTCGTTTGCAATGCCGATGAGGGCGATTCCGGCACCTTCTCGGATCGCATGCTCATGGAGGGAGACCCGTTCGTGCTGATCGAGGGCATGACGATCGCGGCGCTCGCGACGGGGGCGACCCAAGGCTACATTTATCTGCGCTGGGAATACCCGGATGCAAAGCGGGCGCTCGAAGCGGCGATCAAAGCCGCCTATGAGGCGCATTACCTCGGCAATGACATCCAAGGCAGCGGCAAACGCTTCGACTTGGAAGTCCGCATGGGTGCAGGCGCATACATCTGCGGCGAGGAGACCTCCTTACTCGAGTCGCTCGAGGGCAAGCGCGGCCAGGTACGCTTCAAACCGCCGCTGCCGGCGATCGCCGGGCTGTTCGGCAAACCGACGGTCATCAACAACGTGATCACGTTTGCGTCGGTCCCGATCATCCTCGACCAGGGGGCGGCGCATTACCAGAACTTCGGAATGGCGCGCTCGCGCGGCACGCTGCCGATGCAATTGGCCGGCAATGTAAAATTCGGCGGCCTCGTGGAGATTGCGTTCGGCATGAGCCTGCGCAATTTACTGACTGAGTTCGGCGGCGGCACCTTGAGCGGCCGGCCGATTCGTGCGGTGCAGGTTGGCGGGCCGTTGGGGGCGTATCTGCCGGACTCGCAATTGGACACGCCGTTGGATTACGAGGCGTTCGCCGCGATCAAAGGCATGCTCGGCCATGGCGGCATCGTGGTATTCGACGACAGCGTCGACATGTCCGCGCAGGCGCGTTATGCGATGGAGTTTTGTGCGATCGAGTCCTGCGGTAAGTGCACGCCGTGTCGCATCGGCTCCACGCGCGGCGTCGAGGTCATCGACCGCTTGCTCGCGGGGCAAAATGCGCCGCAGCAAGAGCTGCTGCTGCGCGATCTGTGCGAGACCTTGACCTATGGCTCGCTGTGCGCGCTCGGGGGTTTGATACCCTACCCTGTGCTCTCCGCGTTGAACCATTTTCCCGAGGATTTTGTCAAATCTGAGCGGGCGCACGCGTCCGCATGAAGTCTCTTTAGCGAGGTTTCCGCCATGTTGTCGATTGTCGAACAAGATTACGGCACCCCGGGACGCGACAGCGCGAAGCTCGTGACGCTCACCATCGACGGGCGCGAAGTGACCGTACCCGAGGGCACCTCGGTCATGCGCGCTGCCGCACTCTCGGAAATCAAGATTCCGAAGCTCTGTGCAACCGAACAACTGGAGGCATTCGGCTCGTGCCGGATGTGCCTCGTACAGATCGACGGTATGAAGGGCCTGCCCGCCTCCTGCACGACGCCGGTTGCACAAGGCATGAAAGTGCGCACGCAGAACAAGCAGCTCGCCGACATCCGCCGCGGCGTCATGGAACTCTACATCTCAGATCACCCGCTCGACTGCTTGACCTGTCCGGCGAACGGCCATTGTGAATTACAAGACATGGCGGGGGTCGTCGGACTGCGCGAAGTGCGCTACGGCTATGAAGGCGCCAATCACTTGAGCGCGGTGAAGGACACCAGCAATCCCTATTTTACGTTCGATGCGAGCAAGTGCATCGTCTGCTCGCGTTGCGTGCGCGCTTGCGACGAACAACAAGGGACTTTGGCGCTCACGATCCAGAGCCGTGGCTTCGACTCCAAGGTCGCCGCGAGCCAGGACGTGTCGTTCATGGACTCGGAATGCGTATCCTGTGGCGCCTGCGTTCAGGCCTGTCCGACGGCCACGCTCTCGGAAAATACACTGATTGCCAAGGGCCAGGCCGAGCACAGCATCACGACGACCTGCGCCTACTGCGGCGTGGGCTGCTCGTTCCGCGCCGAGATGCAGGGCGAGGAAGTCGTGCGCATGGTGCCGAACAAGGACGGCGGCGCGAATCACGGTCACTCCTGCGTCAAGGGACGCTTCGCAATCGGTTACGCAACGCATCCGGACCGAATCATGAAACCGATGATCCGCCAGAAGATCTCGGATCCCTGGCGTGAAGTGACGTGGGACGAAGCGATCGGCTATGCGGCGAGCGAACTGAAGCGCATTCAGGCGAAATACGGCCGCAACTCGATCGGCGGCATCACTTCCTCACGCTGCAGCAATGAGGAAACCTATTTGGTGCAGAAGCTCGTACGCGCCGGCTTCGGCAACAACAATGTCGACACCTGCGCGCGGGTCTGCCATTCCCCGACTGGATACGGCCTCAAGAACACCTTGGGCGAGTCGGCCGGCACGCAGAATTTCGATTCCGTGATGAAAGCCGACGTGATCTTCGTGATCGGCGCGAATCCCACCGACGGGCATCCGGTGTTCGCCTCGCAGATGAAGCGCCGCCTGCGCCAGGGTGCACGGCTGATCGTCGCCGACCCGCGCACGATCGATCTGGTCCGCACCCCGCATATCCAAGCCGACTATCACCTGAAACTCAGGCCCGGCACCAACGTCGCCTTGATCAACTCGCTTGCGCACGTGATCGTCACCGAGGGGCTCGTCAAGGAAGAATTCGTGCGCGCTCGCTGTGAGGTCGCCTCGTTCGACAAGTGGCGCAATTTCATTGCGCTCGCGAAAAATTCGCCGGAAGCGATGGAAGAGGTCACCGGCGTACCGGCCGGCGATGTCCGCGCCGCTGCGCGGCTCTACGCGGCCGCGGGCAACGGCGCGATTTACTACGGTCTCGGCGTCACCGAGCACAGCCAGGGCTCGACGATGGTCATGGGCATCGCGAATCTCGCGATGGCGACCGGCAACGTCGGGCGCGAGGGCGTCGGCGTCAATCCCCTGCGCGGACAGAACAACGTCCAGGGCTCCTGCGACATGGGATCCTTCCCGCACGAGTTCCCGGGCTACCGGCATGTCTCGGATGACACGGTGCGCCATTTGTTCGAGGGTGCCTGGGGCGTCAGCTTGCAAAACGAGCCGGGCTTGCGCATTCCGAACATGTTCGAGGCCGCGCTCGACGGAGAATTCAAGGGCCTCTATATCGAGGGCGAGGACATTGCGCAGTCCGATCCCAACACTCAGCACGTGACCGCCGCGCTGACTTCGATGGAATGCATCATCGTGCAAGACCTGTTCCTGAACGAGTCGGCGAAATTCGCACACGTATTTCTACCGGGCTCCTCGTTCCTCGAAAAGGACGGGACTTTCACGAACGCCGAGCGGCGCATATCGCGGGTGCGCAAAGTCATGGATCCCAAGAGCGGCTATGCCGATTGGGAAATTACGCAGCTGCTCGCCAACGCGGTCGGGTATCCGATGAACTACGGACATCCGTCCGAGATCATGGACGAAATCGCACGCTTGACGCCGACGTTCACCGGCGTGAGCTTCGCGCGCATCGACGAGTTGGGAAGCATCCAGTGGCCCTGCAACGCCGCGCATCCGAATGGCACACCGACGATGCACGTCGGTGAATTCGTGCGCGGCAAGGGCAAATTCCTGGTCACCGAGTACGTGCCGACCGCGGAAAAGGTCAATGCGCGATATCCGCTGATTCTCACCACGGGGCGCATCCTGAGCCAATACAACGTCGGCGCTCAGACCCGGCGCACCGAGAACAACCGCTGGCACGATGAAGATCGCTTGGAGATCCATCCGCACGATGCCGAGGAGCGCGGTATATCCGAGGGCGATTGGGTCGGCATCGCGAGCCGCGCCGGCGATACCGTGCTGCGCGCGAAGGTCACCGAGCGGGTCCAGCCCGGCGTGGTGTACACGACCTTCCACTTCCCGGAGTCGGGCGCCAATGTCATCACGACCGAAAACTCGGACTGGGCGACGAATTGCCCCGAGTACAAGGTCACGGCCGTTCAGGCCACGCGCGTCAATCACCCGTCCGTGTGGCAAACGCGTTTTCGCGAGTTCAGCGAAACGCAGCAGGATCTGCTCAAGAGCGCCGGCGCCGACGTGTTCGTGGGCAAGTAGCTCCTCGTCATGAGCGATTCACGGCACCTGATCCAGATGGCGAACGACATCGGCAATTTCTTTCGCTCGGAGCCCAAGCGCGAGGACGCGGTCGCGGGCATTGCGAATCACATCGCCAAGTTTTGGACGCCGCGCATGCGCCAGAAGCTGCTCGCGCATCTCGATGCGCACGGCGCCGACGGTCTCGATGACCTGCCGATGGCCGCAGTCAGCGACCTCAAGGCCCATGCGGTGGCCAAGACGCACGCGGAGCCGCCCGGCGGCGATGCAGGCTGATCTGCTGGAATCCGGACCGGCGCATTAGCCTTCGGCAAGCGCACCCACGTGCGCGACCGCGCTTCGGCCCAGTGCCGCGAGGTTGTAGCCGCCTTCGAGCATTGAAACGATGCGCCCCTGCGAGTGTCGCGCAGCCACGGCCACGAGTTCACGCGTGAGCCAGGCATAGTCCTCGTCGATCAGCGCCATACCGCCGAGCAAGTCCTCGCGGTGCGCATCGAAGCCCGCCGAGATCACGATCATCTGCGGCTTGAATTTCTCGAGTGCGGGCAGCCAGATCTGCTCCAATGCGCTCTTGACCGCAGCGCCGCCGCTGCCGGCGGCTAGCGGCACGTTGATCATATTCGGTGCGGGGCTGATCGTGCCGCTGTTTGGATAGAAGGGATGCTGAAAAAAGCTCGCCATCAGCACCTGCTCGCGCCAAGGCGCCGCGCTGAACATCTCTTCGGTTCCATTGCCGTGGTGCACGTCGAAATCGATGATCGCGACGCGCTCGAGGCCTTTGACTTCGAGCGCATAGGCGGCGGCAACCGCGACGTTGTTGAATATGCAAAAGCCCATCGAGCGCGTTTGCGTCGCATGGTGGCCGCAGGGACGGACTGCGCAAAACGCATTTCGTGCGCGACCGGCCATGATCTCATCGACGGCCAGCAGGCCCGCGCCCGCCGCGCGCCGCGCCGCGGCGAGGCTGAAGGAATTCATCGCGGTGTCCGGATCGAGCTGCACGATTCCGTGCGAGGGCGCGTGCTCGAATATCAGATCCACGTACGACGAATCATGGACCCGCTTGAGATCGTCGGCATTCGCGAGCGGCGCCTCCAAACTGCGCAATTCCGCGAGCAAGCCGGAAGCGGCCATCGATTCGTTGACGGCTCTGAGACGATCGGGATTTTCCGGGTGCCCGGGACCCATTTCATGTCTCAGGCAGTCCGCATGGGTGATATAGGCCGTGGTCATGGTGGATCCTGAATAGGGCTAGAGGGATGCCGCTCGCTCGCGCGACAACTCGGCGCCGGCGTAAAGCCCCGCGGTCCGCCCGCGTTCTTGGACGAGCGCCAATACGGCATCGATCGTCGGCGTGGGCACTTGGGCCAGGCGCCCGAGTTCTTGGACCGCGGTCACGAGCGCGTCGATTTCGAGCGAACGCCCGCGCTCCATATCTTGCAGCATCGACATTTTGTGGGCACCGATCGATCCCACCGATGCGAGCCGGCGCTCGACCATTTCCGCGGGAATCGACACGCCCAATGCCTCGTTGACCGCCTTGGTCTCGTGCATCATCGTCCTGCAAAGGCCGAGCAGCGCGGGCTCACCGGTGATGCGGGCGAGCGTGGCGCCGGTCAGAGCGCTGATCGGGTTGAAGCAGACATTACCCCAAAGCTTGAGCCAGATGTTCCAGCGAATGTTATCGCGCACCGGCGCCTCGAAGCCTGCTTCGATGAGCGCCGCGCTGAGCTTGGTCACGCGATCGGATCGGACGCCGTCGGGTTCTCCGATCGTGAATCGCTTGAACGCATAATGCTCAACGAGGCCCGGCGCCACGACCTCGCAAGCCGGTTCGACGACACAGCCGATCGCACGTTGCGGACCGATCGCGTCCCATTGCCGACCGTCGAAGTCCACCGAGCGCACACGATGACCCTCGAGGCGTCCGCCGGCACGGTAGAAGTACCACCAGGGCACTCCATTCATCGCCGTCAATACTGCGGTCGAAGCACCGAGCAGCGGCGCGAACGATCGCGCGCTCTCATAGGCTTGATGTGCTTTGAGCGCGCACAGGACGAAATCTTGCGGGCCGAACTCGCGCGGGTCGTCGCTCGCGGCGACCTTGACGACTTTCTCGCGGCCATCGATCAATAATTTGAGTCCTTGCGCTCGGATCGCGCGCAAATGCTCGCCGCGCGCGATTACACAGACCTCGTGGCCCGCGACGGCCAATTCGACTGCGAGCAGGCCGCCGATCGCGCCGGCGCCATAGACACAAAATTTCATCGATCGGCCACGCAATCAATTGCCATGCGGCGCCCTCGCGATACGTCGCCGGGCGCAGCCGGCGATTGATGTAGGATGCGCACCGTCAAGACAGCGCGCAGAGGATTCACTCCATGTCGAATGTACCCGTTGAGATGACGGTGGTCGAGATCGCGGCACCGGGCGGCCCGGAGCAGCTGAAGACCACGGTGCGGCCGGTGCCACGGCCCGCGCCGGGAGAAGTGCTCGTACGCGTGGCCGCAGCGGGCGTCAATCGCCCCGATGTGATGCAGCGGCAGGGCCGCTACCCGCCGCCGCCGGGCGCTTCGGACATCCCCGGGCTGGAAATTGCCGGTGAAATCGTCGCCTTGGGGACCGAGGTTTCCGGCCTGCGGCTGGGAGAACAGGTTACGGCTCTGGTTCCGGGCGGCGGTTATGCGGCCTATGCGGTCGCCGCAGCCCCGCTGTGTTTGCCGATCCCGCCGGGGATCAGCATGGTCGAAGCCGCAGCGATTCCGGAGACTTTTTTCACGGTATGGACGAATTTGTTCGAGCGCGGCCGAGCAAAGGCCGGCGAGTCCGTGCTGATCCACGGCGGCACGAGCGGCATCGGCACGACCACAATCCAACTCGCGACCGCCTGGGGGATGCGCGTGTTCGCAACCGCCGGCAGCCCCGAAAAGGCCCGCGCCTGCGAGCGCTTTGGCGCAATTCGGGGAATCGATTACAAAACCGAGGATTTCGTCGAGGTGGTGCGCAAGGAAACCACGGGGGCCGGAGTCGATGTGATCCTCGATATGATCGGCGCGAGCTATTTCGCCCGAAATCTCGAAGCGGCCGCGGTCGAGGGCCGGCTCGTCGTGATCTCCCTGATTGGCGGCGCGCGCACGGAAATTAACCTCAATACGATCATGAGCAAGCGGCTCACGGTGACCGGCTCGACGCTGCGCGCCCGCAGCGTGGCCCAAAAGGCTGTCGTTGCCGAAGGCGTGCTGCACAATCTTTGGCCGCTGCTCGCCGCGGGACGTGTCCGTCCCATTATTTATGCGACTTTTCCGCTCGCCGAGGCCGGCGAAGCACATCGGCTCATGGAGACCTCGCAGCATATCGGCAAGATCGTGTTGACGGTTTGAACCGCGCCCAAGGATTCGTCCGCGGCGCTGTCCGGCAGGCAAGGTTCCCGTGATATATTAGGCCTCGACCTCAAAAAAAGGGTACGGCCCGACCCGCCCTCGAAGCGAAACAACGCGGCCTGATCAAACCATCGCCAGACCGGGAGAAAACGTGCGTTCCGATATCGAAATTGCCCAAAGTGCAACCCTAAAGCCGATCGCCGAGATCGCTGCCGGACTCGGCATTCCTGCCGCGAGTGTCGAGAACTACGGCCACTACAAGGCCAAGATCGCGCTCGATTACATCGACAGCCTCAAGGACAAGCCGGACGGCAAACTGATCCTGGTCACGGCCCTGAGCCCGACGCCCGCCGGTGAAGGCAAGACCACGACCACGGTCGGGTTGGGCGATGCATTGAACAAGATCGGCAAAAAGACCGTGATTTGCTTGCGCGAACCAAGTTTGGGACCGGTATTCGGCATGAAGGGCGGCGCCGCCGGCGGCGGAATGGCCCAGGTCGTGCCGATGGAGGACATCAACCTCCATTTCACCGGGGACTTCAGCGCAATCGGACTCGCCCACAATCTGTTGTCGGCGCTCATCGACAACCATATTTATCACGGCAACGAACTCGGATTCGACGTGCGGCGCATCGCCTGGAAGCGCGTCGTCGACATGAACGATCGGGCACTGCGCGATATCGTCGTGGGACTCGGCGGGACCGCCAACGGCTACCCGCGCGAGGACGGTTTCGACATCGTCGTCGCGTCGGAAGTCATGGCGATATTCTGCCTCTCGCGCAGCCTCGTCGACCTCAAGCAGCGGCTCGGCAACATCGTGGTCGGCTATCGGCGCGACCAGACGCCGATCCGCGCCCGCGATCTGAACGCCCAAGGTGCGATGACCGTGCTGCTCAAGGAGGCGCTCAAGCCGAACCTCGTGCAGACGCTCGAGAACAATCCGGCGTTCATTCATGGCGGGCCTTTCGCGAACATCGCGCACGGCTGCAACTCGGTGCTCGCGACTGCGACCGCGCTGAAGTTCGCGGAGTACGTGGTGACCGAGGCGGGCTTCGGTGCCGATCTCGGTGCAGAAAAATTCATCGATATCAAGTGCCGCAAATCGGGCCTGCGGCCCTCGGCGGTCGTGATCGTCGCGACGATACGCGCGCTAAAATTTCACGGCGGCGCCGATCTGAAGCAGATCAACACGGAAAACCTCGCGGCGCTCGAAAAGGGCATCGCGAATCTGGAGCGTCACGTCAACAACGTGCGCAACCATTACGGCCTGCCTTGCGTCGTCTCGGTCAACCATTTCACTGCGGATACGACCGCGGAACATGCGCTGCTCGCAAAGACGATGGCGTCACTCAACGTACCGCTCGTGCTCGCGCGCCATTGGGCCGAGGGCGGCGCCGGTGCGGCCGACGTAGCCCGCAAGGTCGTCGAAATCGTCGAAGGCGGCAAATCCAACTTCCGCTTCGTCTACGACGAAAATCAGACACTCTGGGACAAGGTGAAGACCATCGCCACCAAGATCTACGGCGCCGCCGACATTTCGGCCGATGCCAAAATCCGTGCGCAACTGGACAAGCTGCAGGCGGACGGTTACGGGCACTATCCCGTTTGCATCGCCAAGACGCAGTATTCGTTTTCGACGGACCCGGCGGCACGCGGCGCGCCGAGCGGACATACGGTCAACATTCGCGAGGTGCGGCTCGCCGCGGGTGCGGAGTTCATCGTCGCTGTCTGCGGCGACGTCATGACGATGCCGGGACTGCCGAAGGTGCCGTCGGCAGACCGCATCGACATCGACGCACAGGGCCGCGTCGTCGGTCTCTTTTAGCGCGCGATCAAACGCCGAGGATCGTCCCCACGGCAAGATTCGTCGAGGCGCAGAATTCTGCAGCCTTGAGTTTCTTGCCGTCCTCGAGCCGAAGCGCAAACACTTCGATCTGACCGCCCTGCGCCGTCACGAATAGGCTCTGATCGGATATCGCGGTGACTGCGCCGATGCGCCCCTTGACCGCGGAAAAGGTCCGCGCGAGGTGTTTGCGTGCATCGAAGATCTGCAGCTTCTTGCCGTTCAGTCGCGTCCAAGCGCCGGGAGCCGGATTGCAGCCGCGGATCAGGTTGTAGACGATATCCACGTGGTTATGCCAGCTGATTTGGGCTTCGGCGTCGCGGCACCAACCCTCGTAACTCGCCTCTGACTCATCCTGAATCGTGGTCACCGCGCGACCGGCGACGACCAGGTCTGCGGCTTCGAGCAGCGCTGCAATCCCGAGCGGGAACAAGCGATCGAAATAGACGCTGCCGAGTGTATCGTCGGGACCAATCGGCGTTTCTTTCTGCAACAGTAGCGGGCCCTCGTCTAGGCCGTCGCTCGGACGGAAGATCGTAAGCCCGGTTAAGGTGTCGCCGCGGATGATCGGCCAATTGATCGAACTCGGGCCCCGATAGCGCGGCAGCAGCGACGGGTGGAACTGAATCGTGCCGTGGCGCGGGATCGACGTGAACTCCTCAGGCGCGAATTGCAGTACATACGCCATGACGCCGATGTCGACGTCGAGGCCACGCAGCGCCTGCTGCGCCTCCGGCCCCTTGAGCGATGGCAGCTGGAATAGTTGCAAGCCCTGCTGCTCCGCGGCAACCCGTAACGGGTCAGGCGCGGTCCCGGGCTTCTCGGGAGTGCAAAACACGCCGGCGACCGTGTCGCCTCGCGCAATGAACGCGTCGAGCACCGACTTGCCGAATTTCTGTTGTCCGATGATGGCAATTCGCATAGCTTAAGTCCCCCGGAAAACAAGAATAATGCCAGCCTATGATATCTCATATATCATTGGAAGGATTGTCCGAAGTGATTCTGTCAAAGCCCACTTTATAGGGAGTTCCCGATGGCTGGTCGCAATTTTCTGTTCGTCCCCGGTCCTACCAATGTGCCCGATCGAGTGACGCGCGCAATGATGGTCCCGATGGAAGACCATCGCTCGCCGATTTTCCCGGAACTCACGCGCGCATGCCTCACCGCCTTGATGCCGGTGTTCAAAACCACGACCGCGAGCCCAATTCTATTTCCGTCGTCGGGCACCGGTTGTTGGGAGGCGGCGCTGACCAATTGTCTCAACGCGGGCGACAAGGTGCTTGCATCGCGCTTCGGCCAATTCAGCCATCTGTGGGTCGACATGTGCACGCGCTTGGGATTCGAGGTGGAATTGCTCGAAACGCCATGGGGCGAAGGCGCCCCGGTCGAACGTTACCTCGCCTCGCTTGCCGCGGACAAGCAGCACAAGATCAAGGCCGTGCTCGTCTGCCAGAACGAGACCGCGACCGGCGTCACGAGCGACGTCGCTGCCGTGCGCAAGGCGATGGACAGCGTCAAACATCCCGCGCTGCTGCTCGTCGATGCGGTCAGCGCGCTCGCCAGCATCGATTTTCGCATGGATGAATGGGGTGTCGACGTTTGCATCAGCGGCTCCCAGAAAGGCTTGATGCTGCCCGCCGGGCTCGGTGTGACCTGCGTGAGCCAAAAAGCGCTCGCAGCGGCCAAGTCGGCCACCTCCAAGCGCTGCTATTTCGACTATGCGGACATGGTCCAAGCCAACGCGTCCGGCTATTTTCCGTACACACCGTCGGTGCCGATGCTCTACGGCCTGAGAGAGTCCCTGACGATGCTCGCCGAGGAAGGTTTGGAGAATGTTTTCCGGCGGCATACCTACCTCGCCGCCGGCGTGCGTGCCGCGGTATTCGAGGGCTGGAAGCTCAAGCTCTGCGCGACCTCGCCCAAGTGGTATTCCGATACGGTCTCCGCGATCATGGTGCCCGAGGGCGTCAACGGCGCCGAAGTCATTGCACGCGCCTTCAAGCGCTATAACCTCGCGCTGGGCGCCGGGCTCTCGAAGGTCGCGGGCAAGCTGTTTCGCATCGGCCATCTCGGCGATCTCAATGAACTCATGCTGGTCGGCGCGATCGCGGGCGCCGAAATGGCGATGCTCGATATCGGCGTCAAGATCGAGCCGGGCAGCGGCGTTGCGGCCGCACAGAACTATTGGCGCAGCAACGCGATG
>Ga0187847_10000437_pt1 | contig 47000 bp, 37 predicted proteins | sample June2016WEW_4_10_FD_132458 | JGI IMG/M metagenome (GOLD analysis project Ga0187847, IMG submission 132458) | Peatland microbial communities from SPRUCE experiment site at the Marcell Experimental Forest, Minnesota, USA - June2016WEW_4_10 | ecosystem: Environmental > Terrestrial > Soil >...
TCGCCTCCCAGCCGCGCCAGCATATCGCGGCCCAGCAACTGGCGGCTCATGCGCAGGGCTACTTCCTGGAGGTAAAGATCTCCCACATGGTGGCCATAGGTGTCGTTGACCAGCTTGAATTCGTCGAGGTCGATGAAGATCAATCCGAGGATTCTGCCCGATTGGCGGGCCTCTTCGATCTGCAAGTCGATGAACTTCTCCATCGCGAAGCGGTTGGGAATATCGGTGAGCAGGTCGTACTCCGAGCGCCGGCGCAGATCGGCGTAGAGCCGCCGGGTCTCGATGGCCAGCGTCGCCAGGCGCGCCCCGTTGTTGAGAGCTACAGTCTCGCGGTCGATCGGAGGCGTATCCGGATTGAGTCCGGCAAAAAGCGTGCCAAGCGCCGGGCCGACGCGGGCATCGATGCATGCGCGGACGATGCGCAGCTTGCTCGGCTCCTGCGGAAGATCGCCTAGCGTTTCTCCGTCGGTGATCTCGCACCAGCATGGAGCGCCTCCCAGGGTGGAGGAAACCATTGCCGTAATCTGCAAAAGAATCTCGGGAAGGGGCCGCGATTCGTTGATGTCCTCGAGAATGCGGCTGCGCTGCCGCTCCAGGTCCGCCTCGACCTCTGTGCGAGCCGACATGGCAGCGGTTTGGCGCCGCACCTTGCGTTCCAGGGCCCAGCCCCTGACGGTCCCGATGAAGACCACGATCAGGAGCGCGCCGAGGGCCAAAAGGAGGTTGCGCGTGTTGAGCAAGGGGGGGCCGGCAACGACTGTAATATCGTCGAAGGAGCGCAGCAGGATATTGAAGGGCACCTGCGCGCCCGCCGTGATCGACTTGGTCTCCGTTCTGGTGCAGATGCCTGTGAGGCGGACGCTGGTTCCCAACGGAATCTGCATCATCGGCCCAAGGGCGGCGATGTCCGGCGGATGATGGTAGATCGCCGTGAGCAGTTGGCCGTCGGCGTTCAAAACAAATTCGTCCTGCGTGGCTTCGCGGACCTCTGCCACCACCCTCCCTTCGATGGAAACCAGATCGTTCTGATGGCCGTCGGCGGTGTTGCTGCTCCAGTGAGCCAGTTGCAGCCAGGTCGCTGAATACGGCACGACAGGCGCATAAACGTGGCTATCCACGATTTCCGCATCGATCAGGGACATGAACCGGTCACGCGCATCGGTGAAGCCAATTGCCTCTGCCCGATCGCCGATCCGCAGCGGATCGCTGGTATTGGTCTCGATCCACAGGCTCTTGGGGCCGTCCTGAAGCACAATGGCATGGCCCGGCTGGTAATAGGTGATGGTCCCCTGCACTCGAATTCTGGGCGTGAGATCGTCCTTATCGTAGACGGACAGAATCTTGTCCATCGGCGTGACCGGCGCCAGCCATGGGCTGTCTTTGGGGGGAGCTATGATCGTGATATTCGCAAGACTCGGGACCCAGAGCTCCGTCCCGGTCAACTGCATCTTGTCGTCGAACTTTCCGGCTGAGACCCCCGTGATCTTGACTGTGGCGTCCAACAGGCTCCTGACCGTATTTGAATCGTCGATGTCCAGATGCACCGAGATGGGGCCGGACTCGGTTTGAAATTGGAATTCGCTAACAGCTTTTCGCATCCAGTCATGTTTTGGCGCCACGTCGGCGGCGCGGACGACTCCCCGCACGGAAACCAATCGGCAGTCGAATTGCCCCTTGACCAGTTGACTGAAGGTGGCCGGCACGGCTGCCGGCAAATCGCCGTGATGAAGCACGGAAATGTCAGTGCCCATGACGATCGGGTTGAAGCTGCCCGCGGTTTTTCCTTTGATCAGAATGCGATCTCCGGGGATCAGTTTGGCATCCGCCGGATACAGAACAAAAATGGCAGCGTCGCCCTCCTGGACAAAAAGAATTCTCTCCTCGCCGCGGTAGAAGGTTACCGTTGCTTCGAAGGCCACCGAATAGCCCTTGTCGCCCTCGCCATTGGAAAGGGCGCGAATCTGGCTCACGGTGGTCAGTGTGGCAGGCTGTGCGGCGCAAGCAACTGCGGCCCAGCCAAGAAGGATCGCAATTGCGGGAATCGGCTTCTTCATCGCGGATGCACTGGCCTCACTGGTTCTGCGCCTTCCAGATTCCGAGGGTTTTATCGGCAGGGAAGTCCCAAAGAATCGCCCCCGCGTAAATAATACGCCTGGAAAGCGATACCGCGATTTTTATTCTGGGGCGCGGATTCACCGCGGACGGCCTACCTGCCGGCGGCCTGCTTGCAGGCGTTCTTGGCCGCGTACATGGCGGCGTCGGCGGCGCTGAGCAGGCCGTCTCGGGTGGCGCTGTCCTCGGGGTAGAGGGCAATGCCGACGCTGGCGGAGCCATTGATGCGATTTTCCCCTGCCAAAAAAGGATCGTCGAAGCAGCGTTTCAGGCGAAGCGCGATCTCCTCGACCCCGGCGCGATTGCGCAGCATCGGAAGCAGCACGGCGAATTCATCGCCGCCCAGCCGCGCCAATACGTCGCGGGTGCGCAACTGCAGCTTCATGCGCCGTGCTGCCTCTTGCAGATAAAGGTCTCCGATGTGATGGCCGTAGACGTCGTTCACCTGCTTGAATCCATCGAGGTCGATGTAGATCAGGCCGAAGATACCGGCCTTCTCGCGCGCCTTTTCAATCTCGGCGTCCAGCAGCTTCTCCAGCGAGAAGCGGTTGTGAATATCGGTGAGCAGGTCGAACTCCGAGCGGTGCAGCAGGTCGGAGTACAGCTTGCGGGTTTCGATGGCCAGAGTGGCCAGGCCGGCCGCCATGGAGAGGTCCTCCGGCTCGACCGCGGACGGCTTCTTGGCAGGGTCGAAGGCGGCAAAGACGGCGCCAAGCGGAGGGCCTGAGCGGGCGGGAATCTCCTGCTCGACGACGCGCAGCACTGTGAGGTCCGGCGGGCAATTTCCCAGACGGGCACCGTCGGCGATCTGGCACCAGCAGGGAGCGCCCTTGAGTTGGAAGGAGACCAGTCCCACAATCTCCTCGACGATTTCAGCCAGGGGACGGGAGCCGTTGATGTCTTCCAGGATGCGTCCGCGCTGCTGCTCGATTTGGGCCAATGCGGCGGTTTGCCGGCGCACCCTGCGCTCAATGGCCCAGCCCCTGGCGCCCACCGCGGCGACGACTACCAGCAGCAGCCCGACAACGAGCATGAGGTTGCGAATGTTCATCAACGAAGGTGGGGCTACCACCGCAATATCGTCGACCGAGCGCAGCAGGATATTGAACGGCAACTCCCCTTCGGTGTTGAATCGATTGGTGTATTCATTCATGCAAATGCCGGTGACGCGGATTCTGGAGCCCAGTGGAACCTGCTTCATCGGCGAAAGCTCGATGCTGCTGCCGCTGCCTGGGTCTGGATGGCGGTAAATGGCGGAGAACAATTGACCGTCCGCGACCAGAACATACTCATCCTCCGCAGCCCCCCTGACCTCCGTCACCACCTGGCCTTCGATCGAGACAAGATCGTACAGGTGCCCGTTGGGCTGGTTCGCGCTCCAGTAGGAGAGTTGGCGCCAGCTCGCCGGCTCGGGTGCGATGGGCGCCCTCACGCCACTGTCTTCGATCTCGGCGTAGGTCAGGACCAGAGCCGTGTTACTGGAATCGGGAAACCCGGTTGCATCGGCTACATCGCCGATCTGTATCGGGCCGCGGGAAAGGGTTGTGATCCACAGGCTCTTGGCGCCGTCTTGCAGCACGACAGCCGAGCCGGGCTGGTAGTAGGTGATGGTTCCATGAACCCGGACCCTTTGCGTCCGATCCAGCACATGGTAGCCGGAGAGAATTTCGTCCATGGGCGTTACCGGCACGGACTGCGGACTGGCGCCGGCGTGTTGCAGAATCTTCACGTCCGCCATTTTGGAAACGTGAAGCAATATCCCCGTCTCCTGCATCTTGCCGTCGAATTTTCCCCCCGCAATCCCGGTGATCTCAACCTCGGCGTCCAGAAGGCTGCTCAGTTGGCTCACGTCGCTGCTGTCCACCGCCGCATCGATGTAACCTCCATCGGCGACCATCTGCAGGTATATCTCAGGAATAACTGTGTTCGCCCTCACGTCGGCGGTGTGGACCACGGCATGAACGGTAACCAGCATGCAGTCGTCCTGGCCGTGGATCAACTCGTCGAAGCTGGCCGGCACGGGCTTGGGCAACTCCCCGTGGCGGAGCAAGGTCACGCTGCTGGAGATAACAATGGGGCGAAAGCTCTCGCGCATCGTTCCCTGCACCAGAACGCGATCTCCTGGAATGAGTTTGGCGTTCGATGGGGCGAGCACAAAGATGGCTTCGCTTTCATCCTGCACAAACAGAAGATTTGCATAGCCGGGAGAGTAGGTAACCGTCGCTTCGAAGGCGACCGGCGGCGCAAGTTTGGCATCAGCATTGCTGACGGCGTGGATTGCTTTCAAAGTGGTCAGCGGGGCAGGCGCCGCGGCCCCCCAGGCGGCCATGGCCCATCCAAGAAAGATCGCAATTGCTGGAATCGGCGTCTTCATCGCGTATGCATTGTTCTTTCTGGTTCCGCGCTTTCCAGCTTCTGCGGATACTATCGGCAGGGCAGGGAAATGAGTCACTTCGTTATTAAGAATACGCCTTGAACCCCACCAGGCGTGGGGCGAATCTAAAAACTCTGGGAACAGGGTAACGTTACGGGGCAAGCCGTCCCCCGGCGGAAAAGCCAGGCCGGGCTTTTCCTATGCGCAACCATCAACTGCGGGCGCGGATTCCTCGCGTGGGGCCTGCCGGTTCGCGGCTTCTTTGCGGACGTTCTTGGCCGCGTGTTCAGCTTCGAGACCGGCGGGGGCAATCTGGTGATTGACGAACACGGTCGCACGGCCGATTTGGCCGTCGAGCTGCCCTGCTCGGCATTTGGGATGCATATCCAGCAAGGGGTTCTACACTGAATCAGCGATTGATTTCTTGCGCTGGGATTGGTGATCGAAGAACGACATGGCAAAAAAACTGCGAGTAGGAATCATCTTTGGCGGGCGAAGCGGCGAGCATGAAGTCTCGCTGCTTTCGGCGGCTTCGATATTGAAGGCGATTGACCGCCGCAAATTTGACGTGGTGCCGATCGGCATCAACAAGGCCGGGCACTGGCTGACCTCGGGCGCGGCGCAAGGACTGCTGGAAGGCTCTGGGCAGGATGCCGTCAGCGGCAGCGCCCCAGCCCCAAAGCCGGAGAAAAAGCTGCGCGCCGGCGATCCGGCGGCAACGCCGGGAGCGCGCGTGCTGGCCGAGGGGCATCCCGCGCTTCTGGCTCCTGAGCCCGGTGAAGCCGCGGCGCTGACACCCAGCGGAGTCACGGCCTTGGACAGCCATGCTGCCCTGGGCAGCCAGTCGCTCGATGTCGTTTTTCCGGTGCTGCATGGAACCTTTGGCGAGGATGGCACCATCCAGGGACTCTTCGAGCTGGCGGGAATCGCATATGTCGGCTCCGGGGTGCTGGGCTCGTCCGCTGGGATGGACAAGGACGTGATGAAGCGGCTCTTCGCCCAGGCCAAGCTGCCCATGGTCAAGCACGTCACGCTGCTCCGCGCCGAGTGGGAGCGGTCGCCGCGCAAGGCCATCGCCCAGGTCGAGGCGGCGCTCAAGTACCCGGTCTTTGTGAAGCCGGCCAATCTGGGATCGTCCGTCGGCATTTCAAAGGCGCACAATCGCGCCGAATTGGGCCCGGCCCTGACCGAGGCCGCCAAGTACGACCGCAAGCTGGTGGTCGAGCAGGGCGTGGGAGGAAAAAAATCCAAAGCTCGCGAACTTGAGGTTGCCGTACTGGGCAACGATGACCCGCATGCCAGCGTTGTGGGCGAGATCGTGCCCAGCAAGGAGTTCTACGACTACGAAGCGAAGTATCTCTCGGAAGGTTCGATCCCGGTGATTCCGGCCCGGCTGAGCCGCGCCGAAACGAAGCGGATACGCGAGATGGCCGTCGCGGCCTTTCGCGCCTGCGATCTCTCCGGCCTGGCGCGCGTAGACTTCCTGATGGAGCCGGACGGCAAGCGGCGCATCTACCTGAACGAGGTGAACACGCTGCCCGGATTCACCAGCATCAGCATGTACCCCAAGCTGTGGGAGGCCAGTGGGCTTCGCTACCAGGATCTCATTACCCGGCTGATCGAATTGGCTCTCGAACGCCACGCCGAGAAGATCCGGACGGTGTACAGCAGGGAGTAGGGAGTAGGGAGTAGGGAATAGGGAACAGGGAACAGAAGGCTTGCTGCCGGTGTCTAAGATAGTGCTGAGAGAGGGATGAACAAGCGGCAAGGAGGCCTGTGTTCGCCGCGCAAGGTTTTTCTGCTCCCTGTTCCCTATTCCCTTTCTTGCCGTATTCTTGACCTTGAGGATTTCAACACCATGACCCTGCTCGACGCACCCGCATTTGACGAAGCCCGCGAACGCCGACGGCTTGTGACGCTGTACAGCGCTGCGGGGCTGCTCTTTGCGCTGTTTGTGGGCTGGTGGCTGGTGGCCGGCCACCCGGTGGATTTTCCCTGGAACTGGAACAACCACCTGCGCGGAAGAATGGCGGTGAACGCGTTCTTTACGGCTGTCGAAAAGAACGACCTGCCCGCGGCCTACGGCGTCTGGACCCACGACAAGGATTGGCAGCAGCATCCGGCGCAGCACGGCATCTACACCTTCGATCGCTTCCAGAAGGACTGGGGCCCGGCGAGTCCGGATAACGATTACGGCCCCATCCGCAGCCACAGGATCGCGGCCTCGCGCATGATCGGCAATGTGCTGCAAACGGGAACTTTCGTCAACGGGCGCAAGAGCAAGGCGATCAATCTGGATTACGACCCGAAGACCCACACCTTGAACTTTTCACCGGAAGACGTGCAATTCCTCGAAGGTCCGGGCGGGATTTCGTAGGGGAATGTTGCAGCCTCGCCGACGCCACAAATTTCTCGACGGGCGCTGTTCCCCGACGCAGATTCGCACCGGGGATGGAGTCCATCGGCTTGATCAGGAGGGCTTTGAATCTTTCAGCTCGGCCAGCGTCTTCTCCAGGCTGGCGGCGTCTTCCACATTCATCGATTTTTGCGCCGGGTCGATCTGCTTGAGCAGGCCGCAGAGCACCATGCCGGGCGCGACTTCGAGGAAGCTCTCGACCCCCGCGCCAATCAGCGTCTTCATGCACTCCACCCAGCGCACCGTGCCAGTCACCTGGCGGGTGAGTGCGTCGCGCATCTCTTCGGCGGTGGTCACCAGGCCACCGGTGAAGTTAGACGCCACCGGGATGCGGGGATCGGCCAGCGCGAGGGCGGCGAGTACGCGCGCCACTTCCTCCTGGGCGGGCTGCATCAGAGCGCAGTGGAAGGGCGCGCTGACCGGGAGCATCACGGCGCGGCGCGCGCCTTTGGCCTTGGCCAGCGCGGAGGCCTTCTCGACCGCCGCCAGAGAGCCGGAGATGACCGTTTGGCCGGGAGAGTTGAAGTTCGCGGCGGAGACTGTCAGGCCAGTCTCATGCGCGGCCTCTTGGCAGGCCTCGGCCACCTGTTCAGGAGCCAGATTGAGGATGGCGGCCATGCCGCCCTGGCCGGCTGGAACCGCCAGTTGCATCGCCTTCCCGCGCGCCTTCACCGAGCGCACGGCGTCGGCAAAGCTCAGCGTTCCGGCGGCAACGTGGGCGCTCCACTCGCCCAGCGAGTGGCCGGCGGCCACCGCCGGCTCAATGCCATGCAGAGCCAGCACGCGCATGGTGGCGATGCTTACCGTGAGAATGGCCGGCTGAGTGTTTTCCGTCATCTTGAGGTTTTCGGCAGGCCCCTCGAAGATCAGCTTTGAAATCGGGAAACCGACGGCATCGTCGGCCTCGGCGAAGGTATCGCGGGCAACGGGAAATCGATCGGCAAGTTCGCGGCCCATGCCAACGCTCTGCGAACCCTGCCCCGGAAAGAGAAAGGCAAATTTGATAGACATTGCAGAGATAATTGTAATGCCTTGCGCCTTGCGCCCCGAAACGGCTCTCCGCTCTCTTGTCACCTTCCGATGCCGATATTCAATCGCGAACCCCGGCACCTGCGAGATGGGCGCGCAACGGAGTTACCGTAGCCGCACTCTCAATCCATCTCATTTGAAAACCGCTCCCGCAGCTCCCGCCGAAGCAGCTTGCCGGAGTGATTCTGCGGCAAGCCGCCGGAGGCAAGAATCCAGATGCGGCGCGGCGCTTTATAGGGCGCAAGGCGCTGGCGGCACCACTCCAGCAACTCGTTTTCGCTCGCCGCCGATCCTTCGTGCAGTTCGACCGCCGCGGCGGGAACCTCGCCCTTGTCCTTGTGCGGCAGGCCGAAGGCGGCGGCGCGGGCCACCGCTGGATAAGCCATCACAGCCTCTTCCAGTTCGCGCGCGTAGACTGAGTAGCCGCCCGACTTGATCACATCCTTTATGCGCCCCACCAGCCGGATGAGGCCGAGGCGGTTGCGCGTGGCCAGGTCGCCGGTGCGCAGCCAGCCGTCGCTGGTTAGCAGAGCCTCGGCCTTGCCTTCGCCCGTCCGTTCAACCGTTGGGGCATCCTTCCAGTAATGCGGCGTCAGGCCATGCCGCCAGATCTGGCACTCGCCCGTCGCGCCGGCGCGCATGATCCGGCCGTTTTCGTCGGCCACGCGGATGTGAAACGGCGGCATGGGAAAGCACAGATCGCCGCTCCCCGGCAAAAAAGACAGGTCGATGCCCATCATCGCCAGGCCGCCCAGTTCCACCATGCCGTAGCCGTTCACGAGCACCGGCGGAACGCGCCGCCCGCCCGGCAGCCGCAGCAGAGCGCCATACTGCCGCAGCCGCTGCCGCACCTCGGACGGCAGGTGATCGCTGGCCGAGAGCCATAGGCGCACACTTTTCAGGCGGGCGGGCTCCGGATTGCTGTTGACCAGCCGCGCGAACATCGCCGGCACGCCAACCACGGCGGTGATGCGCTGGCTTCCGATTAGATCCAGCGCGCGCGCCACGTCGAAGTGATCGAGAAAGCAGCCTCGAATGCCGGCCATCAGTCCATAAAGCGCAATGCTGACGGCCATGATGTGCGACCAGGGCAGCGCGATCAGCGCCAGATCCCTGGGTCCGAGGACGATCCCGGCCAGCACCGTGGTCGAGCGTGCCCCCAGCAGGGCACGGCTCGAAAGCGCCGCGCCTTTGGGAAATCCGCTGGTGCCGGAAGTGTGGAAGATGGCCACGGTCGCGCCCGGATCAAGGGCGGCAGGCGGGAACGGAGCGGCGGTGCCGGCGGCGCCGCTGGGAACGCGCAGAAAGCCCTCCAGCGTCTCCGTCGGCCCCGCCGGCTCGGCTTCGGCCTGTATCCAGGTGCGCACGTCGAGCGCCGCGCGGTCTCCGATCGTGCGTTGGAAGACCGCCTTGTCGGTGACCAGAATCTGGGTTCCGCTGCGCTCCAGAATCCGGCGCACTTCGGCCAGTGTGAGCATCGGATTCAGCGGAACGGTGATGCCCCCCGCGCGAATGATTGCCAGAAACCAGCGAAAGCACAGCGGGTCGTTGCTGCGATAGATGGCGACGGGCTGGCCCGGAGCGAGCGCAACAGTGCGGCGAAGAAAAGCGTCGATCGAGCAGACTTCCGCGTGAAGTTCGGCGAGACTTCGGGGAGCGCCGTTCTCGATCGAGACTTCGCAGTCTCCCTTGCGCCGCAGCAACTCGTCTACCAGATTGGCCACGGTGACGTTGCGGTCGCGCGCCAGGCGAAGACGCCCAAAAATGTTCATTGCGCCGCGACCGGCTTGCGGCCCCAGTCGCTGGCGACGCAATAACTGAAGAGGCGGTCGAGATAGTCGAGCACCGGTGGCGGGCAGACTCCGGCAGACCCCAGCAGCCGCTCGGCGTTGGTGGTGTCGAACTGCAATCTCATCGTGAAGTAGTCGCGATAAGCGCGGCCATCGCGCAGCACACGGCGTTTGCGTCCCCATAAGGACGCAAACAGCAGCGGCCGCAGCACGGCGAAGAAGAACTTGGGATCGACGTAGCGCGGCTCCGGCGCGTTGAAGTATTCCATCGCCCGGCGGGCGATCTGCTCGATGGTCGCGCTGCCCCGAGGCCCCGCGCACAGATGCACTGTGCTGCCCACGGCAGCCTGGTCAAAGGCCAGGCGCGCGACGGCGGCGGCGACAAAATCCACCGGCACGATGTCCAACACAGCGTCGGGATAGCCCGGCACCGTGCGCCACAGTCCGCGCGCGTAGATCTTCAGCGGCCAATACATCATCTTGAAGCTGGAGGTTGCGCCCGTCTGCGAATCGCCCACGATGATACTGGGCCGCAGAATGACGCCTGGCAGCTCGCCCAGCCGCGAGCGCACCAGCGCCTCCGCTTCAGCCTTGGTCTGCTCGTAGGTGTTGCGATAGCTCTGGCCCACGGCCAGTTCGTCTTCGCGCACCAGGCCCTCGCGCTCGCCGGCCACATAGGCCGTGCCCACGTAAGCGAGGCTGCGCAGATTGCGCGCGGCGGCGGCAAAATCCAGCACGCGGCGCGTGCCCTCGACATTGATCCTGCGCGCTTCGTCCAGCGTGTGATCGAATCGGACCGTAGCGGCGCAGTGAACCACGCGCGTCGTCTCCGCCGAAAGCCGCTCGAATGCGGCGGATGCAAGGCCGCAGTTGGGCTGGCCGACATCGCCCGAATAGACCTCGACCCGCTGCCTCGCGGCCTCGGGCACAAGCGCGTCGGCGCGCTGCCGGCCTGTCTGGCGGGCCTGATCGCGGATCAGCAAAGCCAGCGTGGCCAGCGGTTGACGCTCCAGCAACTCGCGCACCAGCCGCGCGCCCAGAAAGCCCGTCGCGCCGGTGATAAAGATGAGTTCTTCGTTTTTCATGCGGGAAACCGGCCTCAGCGCGCGAATCACTCGAAGACCGGCGAACAACGGCCTTTGGGCGCCCCGGCAAGCAATGGATTCATGCAGTATTATAGCCCGCTGCCCAGCGCATCCTGAAACCGGCGCCAACCCGTCGAAGGCCGCCCAAAAACAAAGACGCCAGAGACCTAAGCCCCTGGCGTCTCAATCGCGGCAAACTCACAAGAACCTTGAACCATGCATCGTCCCATCAGCGTTCCGATTGGGCCGCAAGTTTCCTCGCACCCCGCATCTTCTCGCTGTGCCGGCGATGGATATTCGAGTTTCCTCGAATCTCGCATCCTTCAGCGGCATGGCAAGCGAATCTCCGGGTCGCCCCGCATCTCCGCTTCTCCCGCGCCGCCTTGCGATGAGGCCGCGAGTCTCCTCGCGCCCCGCATCTTCCGGCCCTGCCGGCGATGGATCTTCGAGTTACCCCGAATCTCGCATCCTTCAGCGGCGCTGGCCTAGCGAATCCCCGGGTTGCCCCGCGTCCTCGCTCCTCCTGCCCCGCCTCCGATGAGTCTTTGGGTCGCCCCAAATCCCGCATCTTCCGGCATTGCTTCCGGCTAATCTCCAGGTTGCCCCGAATCCTCGCCCTCGGCTGCGCCAGCGGCTCGACCTCCGAGTTTCCCCGGATATCGTACCCTCTGGCGTTGCCGCCGTTGCGTCTTCGGGTTACCCCGAATCCTGCAACCGCGGCTGGGTCGATGATGACTCCCCGGCTGGCCTCGAACTTTGCATCCTCGGACAAGCCGCGGATGAATCTTCTCGTCCAATCGGGTCGCGCACATTCGCGCCTGACCCTGAATGCATTCTCAATCTCAATCCAGCCTTCCACCGCCGGCAAGCCGGCTATGAAAAGTCGGTTCAAGCTAATCCGCATCGTCCTGTCAGGCTGGAACTGCGACTCCAATTCCCTGCAAGGTCACCAACTGAATGGAGAGTAGGACGATTCAATCTGTGGAAGCAAGTGCAAAACGAGACAATACCTGTGGATTTCACCAGTGTTGGTGCATAAATCGACGCGGGCCGGCGGACCCTAGTGCATGGGCTCAGGTGCGGCACATCGGTTGTTGACGAAAAGGGGCAGAAATGCAGGTGAAAAAGGAGGGTTTTTGGCGCGAAAGGAGGTCTTTTTCGTAGAAGAAGAGCCTCTCAATCTCATATAGAGGTATTTGTAGTGGTAGATCGCCTTTATAATCGTTGATTCCAAACGAGTTAAATTATCTGCAAGGTGCTGAAATATATTAGGAGGGTATCTGAAAAGCGGGGAACAAGGACTAGTCCCCCACCGTCGTTGCCGACCCGTCGCGGATGAAACGAGGATTTCGTTTTGTCTTTGTTTTGTTCGATTTACATTTTTGTTTCTTGTTAGACGCGGCGTATGGGGTGATTCCGGTATGGGCGGAGATGGTCACGGACAAAGAATACTCGCAATCGAACGGCCGCTCGTCAGGCTCTGTTCGCATCGCGGTTTATGCGCGGAAAACTCCTGAGAAGCTCCGGATTGCACCTGATCGCTTCCGTCTGCCATCCCGATTCCGCCGCTCGACGCTGGAAGGCAAGCGAGATTGGGATTCCGCTCCGGCTATTCCGCGACTTTGACCGATGGGGCTGCATCTCTTGCGGCGTCGAGGGTGTGGAAGCCTTCGGACTTGGCGGCTTCGAGCAACTGCGGCGAGGCCGAGACGAAGATGATCTCGGTGCCTTGGAACATCTCGCGGGCCACGACGGCTGCGCCCAGTTGCAGGGTGTCGGGCCAGCGCAGGGTGGTGCGGTCGAGCAGTTGGCGCGCCGCTTCGAGCAGCGCCGGATTGAGCGGCTCCTGGACCATGCGCGCGGCCTCCAGGCGCAGGCTGTCGAGCGCGGCGGTTGCGTCTTCCGGCGCGATGCCGCCTGAGCGCTCGCGGCGGCGGATGGCCGCATAGACCTCGAGCGGCGTCGCGGCCGAGATCAGCTTGCGGTTATCCTCGACGGCCTCCATCAGGCGGATCAGGGCATCGGTACCCTGCTCCTGCACAAACAGCTTGGCGAAGGCCGTGGCTTCAAGGAAGTAGCAGCTCACAGGTTCCCCCGTTCTTCTTCAAGGGCCTCGGCAATCGAATCGCCATGGACCACGACGGGATGGAAGCGCTGTGCCTCCTCGGGAATGCCGGCTTCGGCGCGGTTGAGGCGAATGGTGGTGGTGGGATAGGCCGGGGTCTTGGGGTTGGCGATCTTGCTGGTCACCACCACGCCGCGCTGGATGGCCTCGGCCAGGACGGATTGGCGCGACTCCGGGTGCTGATTCCAGCGGAAGGCCTTGCGCGGCAGGAAGGAGTCGCGGAACCACTTCAGAGCGATGAAGGCGTGGCCGCCCCGCTCGGCCTCGGCCAGCGCGGCGCACAGCTCTTTGACGCGCGCGTCAAGATCGGCGGGAATCACCGCCTGCTGGCTGTCGTCGTCCTCGTCGGAAGCGTACTCGGCAAAGGCCGGCCCGGCAATGGCGCGCGGCGCGCGGATAGGCCGCGGCGCCTCCTCGACCCCGTCGATGCGTTCGAAGTAGATGCGCACTTCGTCTTCTTCCGGCGACCAGGAATCCGCCAGGGCATTGCGGCGCTTGCTGCGGCCGTTTTCGCCGCACAACTCGACAATCGCCTGGTAGCCCGCGGGCGCCAGAAAAGGCAAGGCGCGCGCCAAGCCGGGGTCCAGGGAGGACGCCAGTTCGTTGAGGGCTTCTTCAATGATCTCTTCCGCGTCGGGAATACTCAGGTTGGCAACTTCTACGCTACTTTGAACTGCTCTCGTCGATTTCATTCTTTCTTCTCCGTATGCCGCCTCTTGCGCCCGCTTGCGCCAACCCGTCTCCGGCAAGCTTCATGGCCCGATGCCGAAGTTAGGCCGCATGCGGACAAAAGAAAGCAGCCTTAGTTCTAAACTTCACTCATCGCGGCCGAGGGTTGGCTTGGGGCAAACTACCATTCCCATGCCCGCAATGGCCTCTTCGCGAGTGTCGATTCATCGAGGAAATCAACACGTTCCCGCCGTGACTTAGGCGCGCCGGCCTGGGTTTTCTTTAGCCTTCACCGTGGATTGCGATCTGCTTTTGGCCCAGCCCGGCGATGCCTCCAGCTTCTTCCAGATCGATTCTCAGGGCGCTTGCCTCAATCTGGCAACCCGTTGCCGCCCCAGCATTTCCCGACGAAGTTAAGGATTCAGGCGCTCAAAGGGCGATTCCCGGATTCAAGCCATCTTCCCTTTGCCGTTTCCGCCACGGTTGAAATCGAGAAATACTCTAGCTAATCCCTCTGTTTGAAGCTATTCATCCCCAGTGTACCCGAAAAATCGGCCCCGTGGACAGCGTCCCCAAAAAACAGTGGACGCCGCGTCCCATCCGCCAGCCGGGCAGCGGGGGGCGAAACCCACGCTCGCACCGGGTATTTCCGGGCGGACCTGCTGCCTTCCGGCGGGCTAGGAAGCCCGCCGGGGACGATGGAGTTGCCGGTTGTCCCGCGTTTCCGCCAATAGGGGAGGCGAAAGCGGATCAGTTGAAATATGCCTTGTTCCGTTCGGCAAAATGCGCCTTCTCGTCCGACAGATCATCGAGCGAAAAGATCGCGCCCTGCGGGCAGATGGATGCGCAATTGCCGCAGTCGATGCACTCATCCGGGTTGATGAACAACTGGGAGACGCCGGCCGCGGCTGGATCGCCGGCCGAAGACGGCGCGATGGCGGCGGTGGCGCACTCCGCCGCGCAGAGATAGTCCTTGGTGCATGCATCGGTGATTACGTAGGCCACAATAAGGCTCCTTGGTCGCTTGGGCGCCTTTGTTGCCCGCGCCATCTCGCCAAGGCTATCCGATGCCGGCCCGCGGACTCCGTGACTCGGATCACACTGCGGGCGGAGCGCCCCCCAATTGCTGAACCGCACCGAGGGCGCTGGCTTGCGAGGGGCTAAGCAAACACAACAAAACCCCGTCCAGGCTGGACGGGGTTTGTGTCAATCCTGAATCTCCCCTGGATTTCGGTCTGGAACTCAGCCCCGCGACGACTGAATCGGACACCGCCGGCGTTGCGACTTTACCGCCTTAGGCCTTGGCGATCTTGCCGTCCTTGATGCATCCGGTGCAAACTCTGATCCGCTTCGCGTGGCCGTTTACCAGCGCCTTCACCGCCTGTAGATTTACGCTCCAACGCCTCCGGGTAACGTTGTGGGCGTGGGAGATGTTGTTGCCGAACTGCGGACCTTTCCCGCAGATGTCGCATACCTGTGCCATGACTTTGCTCCAAACTTTCTTATTTCGCGCTGCCGGAACAAGCCGTCTTCGCACGGTTGCGAAAGTGCGGGCGATCCGGGCCTGCCCAACGGGCCACGTCAAGACGCAGACCACCGCGGGCTTTCCGAATCTTCATTATACCCGGAACCGGCCAATTGGCCAATCCGGTTCTTCGCCCCTCACGACAGCAACACCCGCAGCCACTCCGGCGTGGGTTCCCACAGTTCGATCCCTTGTCCGTCTTCCACCTTGGCAACCAAGCGGTAACCCGCATCGAGATCGCTATGATCGTAGACCCACACGCTGGAGAGCTCAACCAATGCCCGTTTCAGGTTTTTCATGGTGCGGGGAAAGCGCTCGATCAACTTCTTCCTCGGAACATCGTGGCCGCCCCTGGAGGCGCGCATCGCCACGCGTTCATCGGAAATCTCCGGTGCGGAGAGGCCAATGAATATCACCTGAACCGTGTATCCCGCTCTCTCCCACTCTTTCAGGAATTCGAGTTTTTCTCCTACGGGATCGGAGAAGACCGTCTCGAAGATAAAGCTTTCGCGCCGCGCAACAAGCTGGCGGCGAACCGCATCCGCCAAGCTCGCCGCGGCATAGGGATCCATTCTCAGGGAGAGCGCCAATACATCCGCATTGACAAAATACAAACCGGTATTCGTCAGGCTGGCTTCATAGAAGGTGCTTTTTCCCGCGCCATTCGGTCCAGCCAAGGCAACGACCATCGGACGCCGGTCAAGCTGTGATTTCAGGCCCACGCCGCCCGTTCCTTGCGCTGGGGCTCTAACTTCCCTTCGCTCCGGATGGAGGCAGACTTCGTCCGGGGATTCTTCCTCGTCGAGCGGAGTTCAGCTGGCGCGGCCTGCTGGCTTGGCAGGCCAGAACTGGCCTCAACCGCCGTAAAGACCCGGTTCACAAAGCGGCCTACCGTCTGCGCGCCATTCTCATCAATGCGAAGCAGCAATCCGGGCTGAGGAGAATACTGTTTGTAGTGAGGATAAGGCTGACGCGCCAGGACATCCGCGACCCGTTTGCGGCCTTCCGGCGTATCGACGGAAGCCAGCGCTTCGGCGAGTGGCTGCGCGCTAGCATTCCGCTGCAAGGCCAGCACCTGCCGCCCATCCAACAGCAACTCCATCGATTGCCCCAGCTTGGCCCAGAACTCTACCTGACCGGCAATCGACCGCTCCTGCGCCGCTCCGGCAATCCGCGCATCCAGCACCAGCGCATCCGATAATTTGACCGGTTGACTCATAGGATCACGGTAGCATAATGCTACCCGGAATTCAACGGAGGATTCTTGATGCTATTCCACCAGGCTCTTCAGCACCCGCACATTCCGCTCCTCGTCGCCGGGGTCGTCCACCGGGGTTTCGGCGATGAAAGCACAATGCGCAAATCGCCCGTCATTCAACAGCCGCCGAAAAGGCTCCAGCCCCATGGTTCCCTGGCCGATGTGCTCATGGCGATCCAGCTTGGATCCGCGCGCCGCCTTGGCGTCGTTGCAGTGCCAGACGCGCACCGCCTCAAACCCCACTGTCGCCGCGGCCTGCCGCATCGTCTCCTCGTAGCCCTCGGCGGTCACCAGATCGTAGCCGGCCACATGGGTATGGCAGGTATCCAGGCAGACGCCCACGGGCGCCGTCGCCCTGAGCCGCTCCACCAGTTCGGCCACCTGCTCAAAGCTGCCACCCAGCGAAAACTCCGCCCCGGCCGTGTTCTCGATCAAAATATGGAACGGCGTTCCCTGCCAAGCCAGGCCGTCGATGGCGCGGGTAATCGAATCGGCGGCCAGCCTCAGGCCCTCGTCGCGCGTCAGTCCCTTCCACGAGCCGGGGTGCAGCACCAGGTACTCGGCCCCCAGCGCCAGCGCCCGCTCAATCTCGCCGCGAAAGGCCGCGACGCTCTTCTCGCGAATCTCCTCCGTCTGGCTGCATACGTTGACCAGGTAGCTGGTGTGGATGACCAGCGGGCCGACGTCGAGGGCGGCGCGCAGCTCCTTCATGCGGGCGGCCTGCTTGGGGTCCACTTTGGGCGCGCGCCACATGCGCGGACTGGACGAAAAAATCTGAAAGGTGTTGGCGCCAATCTCCCGCGCCCGCTCGACGGCGTTGGATGCGCCGCCCGTTGTGCCCAGATGGATTCCGATTCGCTTTGCCATGCGGATAGTGTAACCGGCGGAAGACCCGCTGCCCATTACCAACGGCCCGCCAGCCGTAATCAGGCGCTTTTTTCGGTTTGCCCTTAGAATCTCCTCATGAGCGACCCATCTGCTTCCCTCACCCAGCTTCTCTCCGACGTCATCCTTCCCAACCTGCGGTCCGTGCAGGTGAGTCAGTCCGAGCAGATCGCGGCCAACGACCGGCTGGAGAACGCGATTGAAGAGCTGCGCCTGCATCTGGCGTCGCAGTTCGCGCACCTCTCGGCGCAGTTGACTGCCTGCCGGGCAGAGCTGGCGGCGGCGCAGGCGGCGTTCAAGGCGGCCCACGCGCCGAACGGGATGACCGCGCCGGACCGCACGACTCTGATCCACTAAGCGGCTGGTTCAAAAGGCCGTCCGTCCTGCAATAATGGTCCGCATGAGAACCGTTGTCACAGCGGAGCGGCTTTGGGATGGAACCCGGCTGCTCGACTCGCCCGTGGTCGTCATCGAAGACGGCCAAATCGCTTCCGTCTCCACGCGCACTGCCGGCGATCTGCCCGGCGAAGCGGACCTTATCGACTTTCCCTCAGCGACGCTCGGGCCTGCCTTTTTCGACGTACATTTCCACGGAGCCAAAGGCCACGACGTAATGGAAGCCACGCACGAAGCCATGGCCGCGATTGGAGGCTTTTTGGCCCAGCGCGGCACAGGCAGCTTCTTGGCCACCACCGTCACCGCGCCGCTGGATGCGACGCTGCGGTCGCTGGCTGGGCTGGCGAAGCTTGTGCCGAAGCCCGCGACGACAGGGCAAGCGCGGCCTATCGGCATTCATCTGGAAGGGCCGTTTCTCTCGCATACACGCCGCGGCGTGCAGCCGCGGGAGCATCTGCTGGCGCCGGACATCGCCACCTTTGATCGATTGTTTGAGGCCGCAGAAGGCCATGTCCGGCTGATGACGCTGGCGCCCGAGTTGCCCTGCGCGGTCGAACTGGCCGCCCACGCCACGGCGCGCGGCGTCCGCATCTCGCTCGGCCACTCCGACGCGACCGCGGCCGAGACCCGCGCCGCGATTGCCGCGGGAGCCATCAGCGCGACACATACCTTCAACGCGATGCGGCCGCTGGACCATCGCGAGCCGGGCATTCTGGGCACGGTGCTGACCAACGACGCGCTCTATGCCGAACTGATCTGCGATGGCATCCACAACGCGCCCGAGATGGCGAAGCTGTGGTGGCGCGTCAAGGGACCGGAGCGCGCGATTCTGGTAACCGACGCGATGAGCGCCGCCGGAATGCCCGACGGCGAATACCAGTTAGGCGGATTTGCCGTGCAGGTCTCGAACGGCAGAGCAATGGCGCGCGGCGTTTTGGCTGGAAGCGTGCTGACGCTCGACCGCGCTCTGGCGAATTTCATCGAGTTCACCGGCGCGCCGCTCGATCAGGCGCTGCGGCTGCTTACCGTCAACCCGGCTTCGATGACAGGGCTCGGCGATCAGGCTGGTTCGCTCACTGCCGGACAAGCGGCCAATCTCGTGGCCATCGATGCGGCGGGAAAGCTGGTTGGCGCGATTGTGAATGGGCGGACGGCTTTTGGCCGGCGATGAACAGAGCCCGTTCAGGCTTGCGGTTTGCCAGGCCCGAGGGTCCGAACCTGGGGAACCCGGCAGGACGTGGGAGACGGCGAACCTCGACTACTGTTCCGCAAGGCGTTGCGCGCGCCAGAGGGCGCCTTCTAGGGAGACGACCGGCTCGCGGCTGACGGGCATTTCGGGGGCGGCGGCTTTTAGGCCGGCGAAGAAGGCTTCGCGGACCAACGTCATTTGTTCGATGACGCCGCCGGTCCAGGCTACGGGGACTTCGCCTTCGATCTTGCGCTTGCGGCGGAGCTTGGAGCGGACCAGCAGAACGAATTCGACCAGATCGGCGGCGGCCTGCTTGAGAACTCCCGCCGCAACCGGGTCGCCGGCTTCGGCCAGTTCGTTGATCGCTGGGGCGAGCGCGGCGAAGTCTGGGCCGGGGGTGCTGTCACCCAGGTTGACGAGGTCTTCGAGGCTGGGGGTGCCCCAGATTTCGCCGACCTTGCGGAGAATCACGGGCGGCTCGGCTTGATCCAACATTCGGTCGTAGGCGTTGAGCGCGCGGCGGAGGCTGTGCAGGCCGATCCAGTAGCCGGAGCCTTCGTCGCCGAGGCGCGAACTCCATCCGCCGGCGCACTCGCGGCTTCCGTTGGGCGCGCGGCCGATCGTGTTCGATCCGGTGCCGGCAATCTGCAGGATGCCAGGCCCGCCGCGAAAGGCCGCGTCGAGGGCGATCACTTCGTCGCCGACGACCTCGGAGCGCGCGACGGCAAACTCCCGCAGGACCGCGGTGATCCACTCGGCGACGCCGGGCATGGAGGCCGAGGCCACGCCGACCGAGGCGGCGCGAACGCCGGTTACGCCGGCCAGGGCGTAGACCTCGGCGAGCAGGGCGCGCAGGTTGGCCTCGGCGGCTTCTTCGCCCACCCGCAGCCGCTTGATGGAGCCGCTCTCGGCGTAGGCCAGCACGCGTCCATCGGCCACGATGGAGGCGCGGGTGCGCGTTCCTCCGCCGTCAATTCCCAAAACTGCGTTCATCGTTCGCTTGCTCCTTCATTTGGCAGAATCCTCAGCTTATCGCAATGATCCAAATACCCGCTGCCTCAACCAAAACGGCATTGCGAATTTCAGAATGGGCCATGCGCGCGATCCTCGTTTGTTTTGGCTTGTTTTTCATCGATGCGCGCAGTGGACGGAATTATGGTGGAGGCACCGCTCTCGATGCGAGCGCGCCCTCCGCCTGTCGCGGAGATGAGGGAACCGATGACCGAGATTGCAAGCGTAACGCTGCCGCAGGCTGGATCGAATCAGGCGAGTTTGAATCAGGCTGGGCCGCTCCAAAGCGGGTCGAGCCAGACAGGGTCAAGTCAAGCTGCTTCAAACAAGGGCCAGAGAACGGCGCTGGGCATCGAGGCGCTGGCGCAGTCGTTTCTCGACAATCTGTTTTTTGTGCAGGGGCGGTCGACCGAGCGGGCAACGGTGAACGACCTCTACATGGCGCTGGCGCATACGGTGCGGGACCGGCTGGTGGAGCGGTGGATTTCGACGGTGAAGAACTATCAGGCGCAGGATGTGCGGGTGGTCTGCTACCTGTCGGCGGAGTTTTTGACCGGGCCGCACCTGGCCAACAACCTGATCAACCTGGGCATCTACGACGAGACCGAGCAGGCGATGCGGCAGTTGGGGCTGGACCTGAATACGCTGATCGAGCAGGAGGAAGAGCCGGGGCTGGGCAATGGCGGGTTGGGGCGGCTGGCCGCGTGCTTCATGGATTCGCTGGCCACGCTGGATATTCCGGCCATCGGCTATGGCATCCGCTACGAATATGGGATCTTCGACCAGCAGATTCGCGACGGCTGGCAGGTGGAGTCGACCGACAAGTGGCTGCGGCTGGGCAATCCGTGGGCGCTGGAGCGGCCCGAGGATGCGTTTGAAGTGAAGCTGGGCGGGCGCACCGAGCGGCACAGCGACGCCAAGGGGCGGCAGCATGTGGAGTGGATTCCGCAGCGGGTGGTGCGCGGAGTGCCGCACGATACGCCCATCCTGGGCTATCGGACCAACACGGCGAACACCATGCGGCTGTGGTCGGCGCAGGCAGTCGAGAGCTTTGACTTCGAGACCTTCAACCATGGGGATTTTTTCGGCGCGGTGGCCGACAAGGTGTCGAGCGAAAACATCTCGAAGATTCTTTACCCCAACGACGAAGGCACGCAGGGCAAGCAGTTGCGGCTGGCGCAGCAGTTCTTCTTCGTCTCGTGCAGCTTGCAGCACATTGTGAAGATTCAGCTTGCGCAGCACCGTCCGCTGGCGGAGCTGCACCGCAACTTCGCCATCCAGATGAACGACACGCATCCGGCGATCGCGGTGGCGGAGCTGATGCGCCTGTTGATCGACGAGCACGCCATGGAGTGGGATGCGGCCTGGCATGCGACGCAGCACGCGCTCTCGTATACCAACCACACCCTGCTGCCGGAGGCGCTGGAGCAGTGGCCGCGCAGCCTCTTTGGCTCGCTGCTGCCCAGGCACCTGGAGATTGTGGACGAGATCAACCGGCGGCATCTGGAGAATGTGCGGGCGAAGTTTCCCGGCGACGAGGGCCGCGTCGAGAGGCTCTCGCTGATCAACGAAGAGGGCGAGAAGTTTGTGCGCATGGCGCATCTGGCCTCGCTGGGCAGCCATGCGATCAACGGCGTGGCAGCGCTGCATACGGAGTTGCTGAAGAGCCATGTGCTGAGCGATTTTTATGCGCTGACGCCGGAGAAGTTCTCGAACAAGACAAACGGAGTCACACCGCGGCGGTGGATGGTGCTGAGCAATCCGCGCCTGGCGCATCTGCTGACGGCGCGGCTGGGCGCGGGCTGGATACGGGATCTCGAAAGGCTGCGCAAGCTGGAGCCGCTGGTCGACGACCAGGAGTTCCGCGAGGAGTGGAGCGCCATCAAGCGGCACAACAAGCTGCAGCTTTCGGCATACATTCACGACACGCTGGGGATTGCCACCGATCCGCAATCGATCTTCGATGTTTTGGTGAAGCGGCTGCACGAGTACAAGCGGCAGCACTTGCAGGTGCTGCACATTCTCACGCTATTGAAGCGCATTCAGCACGACCCGGAGGCGGAGGTCGCGCCCCGGACCTTCCTCTTCGGCGGCAAGGCCGCGCCCGGCTATCGCATGGCCAAGCTGATCATCAAGCTGATTCACTCGGTTGGCGAGGCCATCAACTCCGACCCGCTGGTGCGCGGACGGCTCAAGGTGGTTTTTCTGCCCGACTACAGCGTGAAGCTGGGCCAGAGGGTTTATCCCGCGGCGGATTTGAGTGAGCAGATTTCGCTGGCCGGCAAAGAGGCCTCGGGAACCGGCAACATGAAGTTCGCGATGAACGGCGCGGTCACCATCGGCACGCTCGACGGAGCGAATATCGAGATCCGCGAGGAGGTGGGCGCGGAGAACTTCTTCCTCTTTGGGCTGACAGCTCCCGAGGTCGAGCAGCGCAAGCGTTCGGGCTACAGGCCGCGCGCGATCTTTGAAGAGAACGCGATGCTGCGCGAGGTTCTCGTCTCGCTCTCCGACGGCGAATTCTCGCATGGCGACAGGAGCTTGTTCGAGCCGCTGGTAAACTCGCTGCTGACCACGGATGAGTATATGCTGCTGGCCGATTATCAGTCTTACATCGATTGCCAGGACCGCGTCAGCGCGGCCTACCAAGATCAGGAGGCATGGACGCGCATGTCGATTCTCAACGTGGCGAGGATTGGCAAGTTCTCGTCGGACCGGTCGATCCGGGATTACTGCGCGGAGATATGGAAGAGCTGGCCGGTGAAGATACAGTTGTAGGTTGGCAGCGACGGCGCGGCACGTACCGAATAGATAGCCCCGCCGGCTTACTGCGGGAGCTTCGGCGACTGTGGTATACGTTTACCCATGACTCACCGCAGCTTGTTTATCTCCGCTCTTGCATTTGTCCTCGCCGCAGCGCTTGCTCCAGCGCAGGGCGTTGCGCCTACGCCGCCGATGGGGTGGAATAGTTGGGACGCGTACGGTTTCACCATTGACGAGGCCGACTTCCGGGCGAACGTGCAGGTGCTCAAGGGAATCCAGGACTTCGGGTGGAAGTACGCGGTGATCGACGAAGGCTGGTACATGGAGAATCCCCTGGGCGCGAATCTGGCCGAGAGGAAGTATCTGCTCAACGCGAATGGAATCGAGATTCCGGTTGCCAGCCGCTTTCCAAGCTCGACGGGCGGGGCGGGATTCAAGCCGCTGGCCGACTGGGTTCATGCGCAGGGACTGAAGTTCGGCGTTCATATTTTGCGCGGGATTCCGCGCGAGGCGGTCAAGGAGAATCTTCCCATTGCCGGGTCGAAGTTCAACGCGGCGGACGCGGCCGACACGACCGATGTCTGTCCGTGGGACGAGGGCAACTACGGCATCAGGGACAATGCCGCCGGGCAGGCCTGGTATGACTCGCTGCTGAGGCTCTATACGGGCTGGGGCCTCGACTACATCAAGGTGGACTGCATCGCCAACCGGCCCTACCGGCCCACCGAGATTCGCCAGATTGCCGCGGCGATCAAGAAGACCGGCCGCCCGATTGTGCTCAGCCTTTCGCCCGGGCCGACGGCTCTGGAACACGGCGCCGAGGTGGCCGAATATGCGCAGATGTGGCGCATCGCCGACGATCATTGGGACGGCTGGACGCTGCCGCGCAAGCCCACCGACGGCGAGTATCCCTTTGGCGTGCGCGATATGTTCGACCGCCTGGCCAAGTGGTTTCCGTATGCGAAAGAGGGCAACTGGCCGGATGCCGATATGCTGCCGGAAGGGTGGCTCGGGCCACATCCGGGATTGGGCGAGCCGCGCCAGTCGCGGCTGACGCATGACGAGCAGCAGACCGAGTTTACGCTGTGGGCGATTGCGCGCTCACCGCTGATCTTCGGCGGGAACCTGACAAAGCTGGACGACTTCACGCGCTCGCTGCTGACCAATCAGACGATTCTTTTCATGAATCAGAACGTGACGTACAGCCATCCGGTGGATGCGGCGACGCTCGGCGCGGGCTTTGAAAACGCGCGGGTGTGGCGGGCAACGATCAACGCTCCGGGGGCGGGGAATTACGATGAGTTCTTCGGCTTCTTCAACCTCGGCGACGCGCCGGTGACGCTGCGCGCCACATGGAAGCAGCTCGGCCTTGAGGGCAGCAAGCATCTTGCCCAGAATGTGTTCAGCGAAGGCGGATTCAAGGAGTCGAAGGAAGTGACGGTGACCTTGCCGGCTCACGGAAGCACGGTCTACGAGGTTCGATAGCATGGATTCTCGGGTCCGAAAATGAGTATCCGGGGCTCTCAGACTCGTATCTCACCCCCAAATACACACCCATAAGTACCCATAAATCCAGCCAAACTCCTCGCGGCATCCGGCCGGGAGTGCCTGATGCGCCCGGTTGTGCGAGACTGGTTGGTGCGGAAAGCGGTCGAGAGACAGCGGCCTGCTCCGGGAGGTTCTCCCCGTGCCTGTTCTTCGCTCGTTCTTTATCGCGCTCTCGCACAATCGGCTTCTACGCCGCTTCAGCGAACGCTCCAGGCTTGGCGTGCGCCTGAGTTCCAGATTCGTGGCGGGCATGAAGATCGACGACGCGCTGCGCGTGGCCGCGGCGGTCAACAAGCAGGGCATAGCCGTCACGCTGGACTCGCTGGGCGAGAGCGTGACCACGGAGGCCGAGGCCCACGCCGCCGCTGAGATCTACCATCGGCTGCTGGATGCCATCGCCGCGCACATGCTCGACGCCAACATCAGCGTGAAACTGACGCAGATGGGCCTGAACCTTTCACCCGCGCTGGCCGAGAGCATTGCCGAGAGCCTGGCGCGGCACGCCAAGGCGAAGGGCAGCTTTGTGCGCATCGACATGGAGGACTCGTCGCTGACGCAGGCAACGCTCGACATTGTGCGGCGGCTCCATGCGAAGCCTGAGCTGCGTGGGGCGATTGGCATCGTGATTCAGGCTTATCTTTACCGCTCGATGGCGGACATCGAGCAACTGCTGTCCGAGCACATTCGCGTGCGGCTCTGTAAAGGCGCGTACAGCGAACCGGCCGAGGTCGCTTATCCGCGCAAGACCGATGTAGACGCGAATTACACACGCCTCAGCGAGCTGTTGCTGGCAAGCCCGATCTATCACGGCCTGGCCACGCACGACGAGGCCATGATCGCCGCCGCCAAATCTTTTGCCAGCCGGAACGCGATCGACCCCAGCCGCTTCGAGTTCCAGATGCTCTTCGGCGTGCGGCGCGATGTGCAGCGCAAGCTGGTGCGCGAGGGCTACAACGTGCGCGTGTATCTTCCCTTCGGCAAGGATTGGTACCCCTACTTCATGCGCCGGCTGGCCGAGCGGCCGGCGAACGTGCTGTTTTTGGCGAAGAACTTTTTCCGTTGGTAAGACGCGTTTCAATTCCGCAGGGGCTGAAGCCCCGCTTTTATTGTTGCGTTTCGGCACGACTGAAGTCGTGCCCTGATACAGAGCCGGCTTTTGAAACACGCGCTGGAACGACCGCGTCAAACCGATTCCACGGCATCGATCTTGCGGGCGATTTCGATAGACAGCGATTCCAGCTCGGTATGAAAGAGCGAACGCTCGCGCGCTGGCAGTTCGTCCAGCAGTTCGGGAAACGGCGTGAAATCGCACCCCGGAAACGCAGTGAAGCCGGCCGCGTCGGCCATGCGGCAGCTCACCTTGATCAAATCGACCATGCCCCAGGGGCCGTTCTTCTCGCGCGGCGCATGATGCTCGCCGGCGATGGCTTCAAACTCCGTGGGCAGCTTCCAATCAACGATCAATTGCCGGCCGGCCTCGCAATGATCCCAGCCAAAGATATCCCGCTCGGCGTTTAGGATGCTCGCTGGTGAGCCGCTATGCGCTCCCAGCAAAAGGCTGTACTCCCTGGGCCGGATCACAGCCAGCGCCAGCCGACCGATGTCGTGCATCACGCCCGAGGTGTAGGCAATGTCCCTGTCGATGAAGCCCACCGAGGCCAGTTGGTCGGCAATCAGCGCGCAGGCCAGGTTGTGGCGCCAGAGAGCGCGCATGGCCGGCTGATTCAGCGCTTTGCCCATGTAGCCGCGCACGCCCACGGTCAGGCACAGCCCTTGCAGGTTGTTGGCGCCCAGCACGGCGATGGCTTGCAAAATGCTGCTGGCGGGAAACCGCGGAGCATAGAGAAGCGAGTTGGCGATGGTGAGCACTTCGCTGGCAAATGCCGGATCGGCCGAGATCAGATTGCTCAACTCGTGCAACTGCATGTTTTCGTTGTTGGCCAATTGCAGCACACGGAGCGCTATCTGCGGAAAGGGCGGAAGACGCAGATGGGCCCAGGAGGGAGTAATTGCCTCGCCCCTCTGCCTCTCATACAGCAACATGGCAGTCTCCCTTCGCAAACCCAATCCGCGCGCCCCTGCGAAGCCTCGGACGATCGAGCGCGCGGCCCCGGCAAAGCATCGCGCGCGATGGAATGTTCGCTGATAGCCTTTTCGGCAAGCCGGGAGATTCCTTCAGCAGAGTGCGAAGAATGAGCGAGATTTAATCTTCAAATCGGATGACTGGCGAGCCGCGACGGTTCGACTTATGCCTTCTGGCTCATGCGCGCCAGGCGCGGAACCGCGATCAGCGCAATGGCAAAGAGGAAGATGGAAGCGGCGATGAACTCCAGGTGGCCGAGGCGCATGTCTTCAAACAACAGCTTGGCCGCGACCAGCGCCAACGAGGCGTAGGCAAGGCGCGTCAACTCGATGCGCCGCCAGCGGGAGCCGGCAAAGGCCAGCGCAAGAGCCATCGCGCAGAGGATCAGAGTACGAAGGAAGGCAACGTGATGGGCTTCGGGCGGCGTGCGCAGAGCGGCAAGCGCAACCAGGCCTTCGACAAGAAATGCCGCCAGAGCGAACGCAGCCAAAGCCGCCGTTATCAGGTGAAGAACTTGCAGTTGCCAGCTCTCTTGAGGGTCGCGCTTGCCGGCCGCATAGCAGACGATCGCGCACGCGGTAACGGCCATTGCGCTGCCCGCAAGCCGGGCGTGTACGGCTCCGGCCAGCGCCTCGAAGGCATACTCCAGCAGCCCCGAGGCAATCGCCGCCGCCAGCAGAAATACCAGGCCATGGTAGAGGAGCGTCAGGCGGGCACTTGCGCGGGTGGGCGCAATCGCATCCAGGCGGACGCCCAGAGCGGTGGCGGCCATCGCGGCCAGACCGAGGCCGGCGGCGAGCCAGAAGGGCGGCAGGGACAACAGGCATCCGGCCAAGAGCAGGCCCGCGGCCCACGCGCCAAAGACCCGGCGGTTGCGGCTTTCGCCGGCATTACCGAAGAGGACAAAAGCTGCCACATAACAGCCCGCCGAAAACAGCAGGCACACCGCACCCAGCACCATCGCTCGGTTGCGCGGGGCAAAGGCGAGTACGCTCGATGCGGCCAGCAAAAAGGCGGCCATCGCCTGGCCGGCTTCAAAGACGGTCATCTTCCGCCGCAGCAGTGTGGTCCGGAGGGTGACGCTTGCGCCGTAGATCAGGAAGAGAAGACAGGCGGGAGCAAGCAGCCCGGCGGCGCCGATGGCCGGGTACTCCATGCGCGTACTTTGCGGGCTTGAGTAGATAAAGAGCAGCGCCCAGATGGCCGCATCCGCGGCGGCGGCGGCCAGCGGCCGCACACTGCGCTGCCCCGGCGCGCACTCGCCCACCAGCGCCATCAATAGCAGCGTCGCAATGAAGGGTTCGAGCTGGTGCGTGGCCACCGACAGGGCAAGGGCCGTCGCGGCCGCTGTTCCGTTGGCGACCCAGAGCACCAGCATCCGATCCTGCTTCCAGCCGAGCGCGCCGGACGCAATCACAAACGCGCCGAGGATGCCGGCGGTGGCCGGTGACGGCAGCACTTTGAAGCTCAGCGTAAGCTCCCAGAGCATGGGAGCAAGAATCAGGGCGGAGGTTCCGGCATAAACGACGCTGGCAAACCGTGCGCCGGAGGGGACGCGCGCCGCGCCCACCAGCCACAGCAGCGCGTAGACGATGGCGACGGCGGCAATCGCCAGCTTGGGCAGGGAACTGGACTCCGCGATGTAGCGGAGGGCGTAAGCGCCGGCAATGCCCAGCAGCGCATAGGCCAGCACGGAGAGGACCCCGCCGGCCTGCGCAAAGGAGAGTCCTTCGCCAGCCTCGGCCGTCGGTGGCGGGGCCGGCGCGGGCGCTGTTGCCGCCTCGGGCGCGGCAGAGTGCTCAGTCGGGTGTTCAAGAACCTCGACGCGCCGCTCGAGTGTTTCCAGGCGCGCCGCAAGCTGTTCGAGAGCATCGGGAAGAACGTCCATAGTCTCCACCCGAGAAATACCAGTGTCAGTCTCCGATGGCCGGCGCCGGCGCGTTCTTTTTAGGCCATGGAGGCAGCAGCTTCACCAGCACCCACAAGAACACCAACGGAAGAAGGATCAACGCAATCGCCACCAGCAGGCCTTCCTTTGTCGCAAGGGCCATCTTGTACGTCGTGTAGCCGAGAAAGCTCTTCGAGAACAACTGTCCGCCGATCACCACATTCCAGCGCATGGCAAAGATGCCCATCATCGCCAGCCCGCCGGAGAGCGCGTAGATGCGCTTGCGGACCATCTCCGGCAGCTTCACCACTTGCGTCAGGAAGAGCAAGAGAAGCGGCAAGACCGTGCCCAGGCAGATCTGGATGACGATCTGCGAAAAGAAGAGCTTGGTGTGAACCATGAAATCCAGGCTGCGGAAGGATTCGTCGGCCTCGTAGATGCGATGAATCAGATCCAGCATCTCCAGGCTGAAGTCGATGATGAAGATATAGAACAGGTACATGGCGATGGTGTCAACGCAATGCATGTCGATGGTTTGCTTGCGCAGCTTGGTCAGCGCCATGTAGAGCAGCATGACGCCGGCAACTCCAGAGACCATGGCCGAGAAGATGAAGACCACCGGCATCAGCGGCGACGACCACCAGGGATTGGCTTTGATCGAGCCGAAGATGAAGCCCACATAGCCGTGCAAAAGAAAGGCGGAGGGAATGCCGATCAATGTGACGATCCAGCCCACCCGCTCGTCGATGGCCAGCGAGCGAGCGCTGACGTTGGTCGAGCCGAGCGTCATCACGCGGTAGACCAGGCGCAGCAGGCCCTTGCTCGATTGCGACAGCAGCACGATCTCGCGCCGGTAGTCGAGCCATATCTCGAAGACCAGCACGGCCATCAGATACCACATGTAGACATAGCCGAACATGGCCATGGCCGAAGTGCTGTGGGGGGTGAAGTACATCTCCGGCGAGCGGAAGGGGTGGCCCAGATGCAAAACCAGCGGCAGCGGCGCGACCAGCAGGAAGGACAGGGCCGTCAGCAGCGCCAGCCGGTAGGTGGGCTTCACCGCCTCCACCAGGAAGACGCGCTCCAGAGACGCCAGAATGAATGCGCCCGCCACCAGTCCCGTGATGAACGGGTACAAAACGATCAGCACGCTCCAAAAGAGAGTGACTTCGTTTGGATACATGTAGCCTTCAACACCGTTCATAATTCCTCGCTTCAAAAACAGCTATCAGCTTTCAGCCATCAGCCGTCAGCTTGGCCCTGCGTCTTCAATCCCCTTGTGTCTTTCGCAGCTCTATAGCCGCTCCGTCCGTTTCATTCAGTTTCAACGCGCATGAACAAGCTGATAGCTGAAAGCTGACAGCTAATGGCTGTCTTTACCGCACCGAGCCGTCCAGTTCGTTGTAAAAGAGCTTCGCGCCGGTGGCCATCTGCGGCTTCAACACCTGCACGGTGTGCGTCTTCAGAAACTCGTGGATCGGGTCTTTTGGATTCTTCAGATCGATCAGTTGCCGCGCCCCGGTCGGGCATGCCTCGCAGCACGCGGTCGTCAGCCCCTTGGTGATGCGGTGGTAGCAGAGCGTGCATTTGTCGGCAACTTCCTTGGTGGGATGAATGTAGCGGCAGCCATAGGGGCAGGCCTGCACACAATAGGCGCAGCCCAGGCAGTACTCCGGGTCCACCAGCACCACGCCGTCCGGAGCCACAAAGGTGGCGCCCACCGGGCAAACCTGCGTACAGGGCGAGTCCGCGCAGTGATTGCACATCTTGGGCACGAAGAAATACTTTCCGCTTTCATCCGTGGCGACCGGAAACCCTTCCTTGCCGCCGTCGGGCGAGATGACCTCGGGGACGATCAAGGGGTTGGGCGTAACTTCCCCGGATTCGGTCATCGGCCAGTCCGACCTGTGATAGCGTTCCACCCAGGTGCGGAAGTGGCCGTCCGGCACGTCGTTCTCGGTGGCGCAGGCGCGCACGCAGTTGCCGCAGCCGATGCACTTGGGAATGTCGATCAACATGCCCCACCAGTGATCGGACATCTTGTAATTGGGCGAGTCTTCCGGGGTTCCGGCCAGCACCGACTTCCATGCAACCGCCGCCGCCGGCAAAAGAATCAGCATTTGACGCCGTGAGATATTCATTTCGCGCCTCCCGCGGCCGGAGCGTTCGCAGCCGGCGCATCCATTCCGGGGCTGTGCGGCTGGTGGCAGGTTTCGCAGGGAAGCCCCTGCGAATGTTCGGCCGGAACCACCTGCGGAAAGCCGTTGGGTTTGGCCGCGCTGGCCGTGTGGCAGCGGGCGCAGAGCACCGCTGTGTCGGGCAGAACCGGCTTGATCGATGGGTCGTTGGCATGGTTTGCCAGCGCGCCGTGGCAGGCCTCGCAATTCACGTGAGCGTGCTTGCCGGCGGTCTTCTTGGCGGCCTCGTCCGAATGGCAGGTCTCGCAGGTCTCGTGCCCAGCAAACTTCACCGGCCGCTGGGCGATCTCACCGATCGCCGCCCCGCGATAGTGCCCATATTGCCCAAAGCTCTTGGGCACATAGAAGTAGCGCGCCACAAGAAATATCAGGAATGCGAGAACGAATAGACCCGCAAACCGGAGAAGATGCCCTGCATCCTTGAAGAAACTCATCAAACCCTCTCGAAAACGCCGCGCCCGGAGATCCCATAAATCCAGTTGAATAGGATGGAAATGATTGCTATCGCTTCTAAACTTATAGAGTTCCTGACGCAGGGCCGTATGTGAGCCATCCCACATGGTCATGTGATACAGCTCACTTTCCGAACACACGATCCGCGCTTCCGAAGACGGCAATCACGCAGTGCCCTTTTGTCTTTATGCGCAGGCGTTGACGCTATCATGTCCTTTGGAGGCACACATCCCCATGAACATCACCGGCAACACCATCCTCATCACCGGCGGCGGGTCGGGCATAGGCCGCGGGCTTGCCCAAGAGCTGCACGCGCTTGGCAACCAGGTCGTCATCGCCGGGCGGCGCAGAGAGGCGCTGGACGAAACCACGGCCGCCAACCCCGGCATCAAGTCGCTCACCCTGGACGTCGAATCCCCCGCCGCAATCCGCGCCTTTGCCGCCCAGGCCGCCGCCGAGTTTCCAGCGCTGAATGTGCTCATCAACAACGCCGGCATCATGAGGCCCGAAGACCTGCTCAAGCAGGAGGATTTGACCAACGCGGAAGCCATCGTCACCACCAACCTGCTCGGCCCCATCCGGTTGACGGCGGCGCTGCTGCCGCACCTGCTTGCGCAGCCGCAGGCCGCCATCGTCAACGTCTCGTCGGGCCTGGCCTTTCTTCCGCTGGCGGTGACGCCGACCTATTGCGCCACCAAGGCGGCGATCCACTCCTACACCCAATCGCTTCGCTACCAGCTCAGAAAAACGCAAATCGAAGTGATCGAACTGATCCCGCCCTATGTGGCCACGCACCTGATGAGCGGTGCCAACGACCCGCGCGCCATGCCGCTCGATAAATTCATCGCCGAGGTGATGGCGATCTTCAAGACGCAGCCGACGCCCGCCGAAATCTGCGTCGAAAACGTCAAGGGCCTGCGCTATGCCGCCGCAAGCGGCCGCTACGACGCCATCTTTGCCGGCCTCAACGAGGCCCGGCCGGATGGTCACTGAGACGCACCCCTGGCCTCGCAGTCGGGCTCTGGGGCGGCCGTTGTTGCCGCGCGCCGGGCTTCACCGCCCCAGCGTAAACGTCACGCTGACAGTAGTCTCTACCTCAACAGGCTCTCCATCGAGCAGATAAGGCTGGTAGCGCCAGGTCTCGACCGCATCGAGAGCGGCTTTCTGCAAGAGAGCCGGCCCGCTGGTGACGCGTAGATTCTCGATGCTCCCGGTCTTGGAGATGGTGGCAGCGAGTATTACCGTGCCCTCCGTGCGGGTAGCCACGGCGATAGGCGGATACGCCGGCTTCGTCTGGTGGATCAGCCGGACCTCTTCATCCATGGAGGAGATACGCAGCCGGGGCTTCGCCGTCGACTGGACAACGATTGGCGCTGCGTGGAGTGGAAGGACCGTAGGGATGCCGCCAGGGATGCCGTTCGGCTCATCCAGCGCGGTTATAATTTGGGGCTCCGGCGCGCTGGGCGTGAGAATGAATCTGGGAATCACTGTCGGTATTGTCAGTGTCCAGGTGGGTGTAGGCTGGGTGGCTGGCGCGTGAGACGGCCGTGTTTTTGGCGTTTGCGGATTGGAAAGCGGCGCCGGCACGGCAACCAGGATGGGGATGCCCAGGATTGGCAGCGCCTCGGGGAACATGAGCGGAATCACGACGCATGCCAGCACGATGGAGGCGTAGAACGCGAAGGACGCGATCATCCAGCGGCGACTGGCGGTATGGATTCTACCCGCGGATTCAAAGGTGGAGTCTTCAAACATGGCCTGCCTCCCTGTGGTGCACATTCAGCCGCGCCGGCTGGGAGGCCATTTCAAGCGCGAACGGGCTTACCGCTCCGCGCGCTGAGTCGGCGCGGGGAGCGGGGCTCAAGGCACCCCGGATCTCCCGATCGGAACCACTGTACTTGTGTAGACACCGGAGATCGGCGAAGTGTTCCCGGCGGGGGAAATGGGGTTCCCTGCGATCTTTCAGACGAAACCACCCATCAATTACTCTGAAAGCTATGATTCCAGAGCTACCGGTTGAGGAGGGCCACGAACAGACGCACGCTCGGAGCTACGATGCTGCGAACCGCTGGTTTGGCCTCGCAGCCTTGGCGATCGTCTTCGCGCTGAGCGTTTTGAGATTCTGCTGCCTCTCGGCCGACTTCCCCAACGATTCGCCTTGGATAATCGATCAAGCGAAGTTCACCGATGAAGGCTGGTGGGCCAATGCAGCAGTCCGACATTCTCTGCTTGGTCACTGGAATCTCGCCGGGGACTACAATCCCGCCGTTGCGGTGCCGGTTTGGCCGGCTTTGGTGGGCATCGTCTTTCATTTCACCGGAATTAGCGTCGTCGCGGCGCGGGCGCTGAACGTCGCAATCTCAATCGCCACGCTCGGCGTGGTTTTCCTTCTCGTCCGCCGCTACACCGGCGGCAAAGTCATTACGCCGGCCGCCCCGGCGGTCCTCGCGGTGCTGCTCTTGTCGGCCAGTCCCTTCGCCTTCTTTTTTAGCCGGCTGGCGATTCTGGATACGCTGGTCCTTTTCGAGTTTTGCCTGCTCCTGCTGGTTGCTTCCTTCGCATCCGCAAAGCGGGTTTGGCCGATGCTGGCGTTGCCGCTGCTTGTCAGTCTCATGATTCTCACCAAGACGACGGCGGCTCTGCTCGTTCCCCCAGTCTTTTGGCTCGCATGGAATGCGATGGATCTCAAGCCGGCAGGATTCCTGCGCGCCGCTCTGGCGGTCGCCTTGCTCCCCGCCGCGCTGCTGAAAGCTTATGCGGCCCTTGCCGCGGCCTTGGGTTATGGCGACGACTTCCACTACTTCTTCTCCGTCAACGCCATGCCCGTCATCGTCTGGAGGAATGTGCTGGCCACCTTCTCGGACCTGCTGCATAACTGCTTCTGGGTTGACCGATTCTTGTATCCGGCAGGCCTGTTGATCTTAGCGCTCGCGCTCGTCTGGAAGCGAAAGCTATGGCACAATCCGCTCTTTGCGGCCTCCTGGATCGCCCTTGCCTCGCAGGCCGGCTTTATCTTCAGCCGCCAGGATGACTACGCGCCAAGATATTTCCTGGCCATGCTGGCTCCGCTCGTCTTCATCGTTGTTCTTGCCTATGCCGCACTCGCGTCGCAATACAGGCGAACCGCCGTCGTCCTTGTCTTCGTGCTGGCGCTTTCGGCAGCGGCAAACATTGCGATGATCGCCCAGTACCTATCGCAGCGCCAGTACCAGTTCCGCGACGCGGCAAATTCCATCCGGAGCATCGTCGCCGGCGATCCCAGCCAAAGACAACTGATCCTCGGCGTGAGCGGCAGTCAGATCTCGCTCATGACGGGAATTCCCTCTATCGACGATGCCTACGGCACGCAGGATACGGCTCGGAAAGTATCGCTTTACCAGCCCGGATGGTATCTCGTGTGGAATGACATCGCTCAGGAGAACCAAGCGATGCTTGCCCCCTTCCGGCTGGAAGAGGCTGCAAGTTATCCTGTCTTCGACGACGATGAAAGGACCAAGTTGATCCTCTATAAGATGACGCCGCGGGCAGACTCCGCGCCGCCCGCTCAGTCAACCCCGACGCCGCCCTAAATCGGATGCGGCGTGGTGCTCTGGGCGCTATCCACGTTGTCGGGCGTATCGGTCACCGATGTGCCTGCCTTGTACGCGAACTTCTGGTAGATCGAGCCGACCTTGCGGATCACATCCTGCCAGCCATCGTCCCAGGTCACGCGCGCCTCGCCGTCTGCATAGACCCAACGGCCATGTTCATGATTGCGCGAGCGCCAGGCATCGCCGCTGTCCTCCAGCGTGATGGTAAAGGTGCCACCCCCGCCATCGCCAACCTCCCACTTTCCCAGGAAACGATTGCGGGACGGCAACTGCGAGTTGGCGGAGCTTTTCTCGGCGGCCGCGCCCGCGGCCACGGGAAACTCCACCCGCTCAATATCGGAGAGATTGAAACTCTGCCGGTGGCCATCCTTGAAGACGATCACGATCGTGCCGCTCTGCGTTGCCGCGGGAGTCTTGGCAAAACCGAAAGGAACCGCGAGACAGAGCACTGCAGCCAGGCCGGCAACGCCGACGATCTTTCGCATGGAATTCTCCTTGTGCAATCGCAGGCGCGAAGGAACTCAGGGCTTGACCGCGCCAATCAACTCTACGCAACCCGCGTCTCAAATGTTCCCGGCGATCCAGCGGCCTTCGGGCGGCAGCCTGCCAATCGCGGCCCCCAAACGCAAGAGGGGCCTCAATCGGCAAGCCTGCCCGATCGAAGCCCCTCTCGTCTGTTGCGCGTCTACTTTGCCTTCGGCCCAGCCGCGCGGATCGCCTCGGAAGCGTCGAATTTCTGGAAGTTGGCTTCAAACCGGCCAGCCAAATCGGCAGCCGTGCGGTCGTAGCCTTCCTTGTCGGCCCAGGCGTTGCGCGGGTTCAGTATCTCCGCCGGAACGCCGGGGCAGCTCACCGGAATACTCAGCCCGAACGCCGCCTCGGTCACGAACTCCACATCCTTCAGCCGTCCGTCCAGCGCCGCATTCACCAGCGCGCGCGTAATCTTGAGGCTCATGCGCTTGCCCACGCCAAACTTGCCCCCGGACCAACCGGTGTTGACCAGCCAGCACGAGGCGTCATGCTGCTTGAGCCGTTTGCCCAGCATCTCCGCATACACCCGCGGAGCCAGCGGCAAAAATGGCGCGCCAAAGCAAGCCGAAAACTCCGGCGCAGGATCCTTGACGCCCGTCTCGGTCCCCGCCAGCTTCGCTGTATATCCCGACAGGAAGTGGTACATCGCCTGCTCCGGCGTCAGCCGCGCAATCGGCGGCAGCACCCCAAACGCATCGGCCGCCAGGAACATCACATTGCGCGGATGCCCGCCCACCCCCGGAATCACCGCGTTCTCGATGAAGTCCACCGGGTAAGCCGCGCGCGTATTCTCCGTCAGGCGAATGTCGGCATAATCCGGCTCCCGCTCCTCATTCAGAATCACATTCTCCAGCACCGACCCAAACCGGATCGCCCGATAGATCTGCGGCTCCTTCTCCTCGGTCAGGTCCACGCACTTCGCGTAGCACCCGCCTTCAAAATTGAAAACCCCGGCGGGGCTCCAGCCGTGTTCGTCGTCGCCGATCAGCCGCCGCGCCGGGTCGGCCGAGAGCGTCGTCTTGCCCGTGCCCGAAAGCCCAAAAAACAGCGCCGTCACCCCATCCGCGCCCACATTGGCCGAGCAGTGCATGGGCAGCACGTCCCGCCCCGGCACCAGAAAGTTCATCACGCCGAAGATCGACTTCTTCATCTCCCCGGCATATTTCGTCCCGCCAATCAGCACGATTTTGCGCGTGAAATCCGCCAGAATGAACGCGCTCGAAGCGGTCCCGTCGCGTTCCGGCACGGCCTCGAACTCCGGCGCGGCAATCACCGTGAACTCCGGCACATGCGAGGCCAGCGCCTCGGCATCGGGCCGGACAAAAAGCTGATGCACAAACAGCGAGTGCCAGGCGTACTCGCTGATGACGCGAATCGGCAGCCGGTAAGCCGGGTCGGCCCCACAGTAGAGATCCTGCGCATACAGGTCGCGCGCGCTCAGGTGCTCGGTCACCCGCTCCAGCAGCGCCTCAAACCGCTCCGGCGCAAAAGGCTTGTTCACCTTGCCCCAGTCCACCAGCTCGTGCGTCGCCGCGTCGTCCACGGTGAACTTGTCTTTAGGGCTCCGTCCGGTGCGCGCGCCGGTCACCGCTACCAGGGCGCCGTTGGCCGCCAACCGCGCCTCGCCGCGCAGCAGCGCGGTCTCCACCAGTTGCGCGGCACAAAGATTCGCATGCACCAGCGGTCCTGCCGCCAGCACCTTCAAAGACTCCACTCCAGTCACACATTCCATGGGAAAGAACTCCTCCTGCCGAATCGAGAGATGAAAAAGAATGAGAGAACCCTAATTGTGACACGACAGGACCACCCTCAGTTGGTGTTCTACGTCACACTCGTTTGGTCCCAATTTCCTCCCTACCCGCGACCCGTTACGGCCAGAAACGGACTGCTCGAATTCCCCAAAACTCTCCGTGCCCCATCCATGTCATCCTGAGCGGAGCGCAGCGCAGTCGAAAGCCTGCCCTGAGCAACGTCGAAGGGATCTGCTTCTCGCTTTTTTCGGCGGAAGGCTTGCCCCCACAGCCACAGCAGGAAACCGAACCATCTCCCGGCAGCCCCTTGAAGCGGCCAGGCTTCCACGCGCCTCCCAGGCATCGAAAATAGCCCAGAGCGAAGCCCTGGGAATGTGTCCCACCAGAACGAACCCGCCCCGGCTGGGCGGAACGAATCCCGCCTGCGAACACGATCCCCGTTCCCGCAACTGCCCCGCGCGTCCCTCTCGTTCCTCAAAGCTCGATGGACCGCGTTGCCCACCCATGTCATGAAGCCACGCCCAAACCCAAACGTCCCGCCAACTTGTTAACTCGCCAACCCCCGCGCAGCGGGCGCTAACTCGCCGCATTTCATTCAAGCGAACCAAACTCCGCACCCATCCACGCCCCGCTCGCCCAACCCAAAGACGTGGCCTGGCTCCTGGCATCTTACGCCCGCGAAGCCCGCGCCCGCGCCAAAGACCGAGACCGGGCAGCTTGTAATAGTGCGGATCCTGCCGGCCGGCGAGCCGGCCCGGTTAGCAACACCGCGGCATCCGATGGTCGGGCGGTGAAATAAGTGGTAGGCAGTGGGCTGAACTGAACGTATTCTGTTTCGATGGCACAGCGCCTATCGATCACAACGTCAGCGAGCGGGAGACAAAGTGCTTTGTGCTCAACCGAGCTACAGCCCTACGCTATGGTGAGTGCAGGTCAATTGGGGGTGGCTCCTCTGCGGGCCGCGGTCCGTGCCAAGGCCCACTCGATTGTCCCTTCTAGAGCTTGCTTTACCGATGCATACTCTCCCTTGCGGATGGCGCCTTGCAACCGGTCGCTTTCAAGCAGAAACAGCCCTTCCTTCAAAGCCTCCACCAAGGACGCCGATCTCTCCCCAGCCTGTCCAGTCGCGTGCGCAGCCCTCATCATCGCGCTGGTGGACGGGTTCCTTCTGCGCCAAACAAGCGACCCGAATGTTCCAAGCATTAGAACAGCGCCGGCTCCGAGAACCCACATTAGAAACCGTGATGGCGGTGCGGATAGCTTTGAGACGCGTATTGACCCCAAAGCATTCCTGTTGCTAGCTTGTGCTCCGAAACCGTCCTGGGTGGAAAGCGAAGGAGCAGTCAGAGCACCGGCAGGCGGTTGCGGTGGAACATGATTCTGAGCCTGTGGAGGAGCATGAACTTGAGCCTGTAATGAGGGAAGCGCTCCAGCCCCGGAGATTTCGAACTCCGGTTCCTCACCCGCTTTCACCTGCTCGGCCGCCTCCACTTGATATCTGCTGTTACCCACGGGAAGAATCTGAAAGGCGGCGGACCGTGACGCAAATGTCATCGTCCGCGGAATCATGACAGCCACCTGGTCCAGCGGATACATGTTCTTGGTGCGAAAAGTGGCGTGGCCGTCGTAAGGCAGGTCGTAGTTGAAAGCGAACTTGGTGGATCCCGGCCGCAAGGGGAAGTTCACAGTGAAGTGTCCAGGCTCGCCCCGGACGGGTGTCGCTGAAATCATTACTCCGATGTTTTCGGGACCGGCAGCCAGGACCGAATCGATCTTCGCATTGCCGGGCAGGTAGACCTCGAAGGTCCGGTCGCTTGCCTCCGTCATCGGCGGGTTGGAATCGTTCTTGATCTCAACCATGTCGGAGACATGCAGCAGGTTGCCAAGAGTGCCTGCGCGGACGATCTCGATGCCGCCGCCAATGGCCTGTACCTTGGCCGCCGCATCGGCTACGTCGATTGACATTGCATTGGCCCCTGAGACCCGCCGATCATAGTTGACGCCTTGATGAATCACGCGGACCAGGTGCGGCTTGCCGGGTTGGTTCAACTCGAGGGTAAACGCCCCCTGCGAGTCGGTCTTGGTGCGTGCTTCCTCTTGCGCGCCCTGGCCGGCGCCGAGAAGAATCACTTCGTCGCCAGCCGCTGGCCGGTTGTGGGTCTGATTGCGGACTACGCCTGTAACCTTGTCCGCTGCAAGGGACGCCGAGGAACAATAGGCAAGGATGCTCGCGCACAGGACGATCTTAAGTCCCCAGGGTCTCACGCCGCGGTTTTGGATCATAGGCCTCCTTTTGTGCCGGCTCAAGAACTTCAACCCGCGTTGAACATGCATGACGAGTTACAGGATTTTCGGAAATGCTGTAGACCGAATCCATGACCTAAAGTCGTCGCGAACAGTAGGGAGCGACGACCCACGATGACTTAATAAAGTTCACACTATTTCCGAAAATGCTCTAGAAGCACAGAATCCTCCGCGACGCGACGTCCGGAGTCTTTTGCGCATTACTTGGGCGCGGAACCTTTTGCCGTGGTTACCGCCGGACGCGGCGCGTACCCGAACATGAGGCCGGTTTCCACCTCAACCGCATGTCCGTCCCGCAGATACGGCTTGAACTTCCATTGTCCCAGAGCATCTGTGATGGCCTTTGCCTGATCTGGAAACGCTCGGAGAAAATGAATGTGTTTTATCTTGCCATCTTTGTCGATGACGATTCGAACTGGAACAGCGTTGAAGCGGCGCTCGGTGAAGATTGGATCGACACGCGCAATCATGTTTTCGCCGCTCGCGTAATCCTTGATGCACACAGGAACAGCATCTCCGCCTGTCGGACTGTCTTCCGCAGGCAACTTCATCTTGCTCAAGCCCTGCATCAAGTTATCGAGGAGTTTTGTGTCGCGGCTGCTTAGCACCACTTCCACCGTGTGGCAGCGGATTTGGGTAGCCAGAACATACCAGTGCAGCTCGGCTACCGGGGACCAGTACGCGAAGTCCGTGAACGAGCGGCCGCCGATCGTGGTCTGGGTGGGCAGTCTTTCAACCTTGTAGTCGGCCTGCAAATTGTCCTTCGAATAGTTGATGAGTTCCACTGAGTTGGCCGCGGGAAGAGGCGTGAAGAACATGTCCTCGGCCGTGATGAGGATGCTTCCGAGAGCCGGCCCTTTGAATGAGTCCGCGGGGACGATCTGCGTCAGTACATAACGGCCGCTATCCGACGGAGGCGGTCCTTTGTATTTCTCCAGCCAATCCGGGGGGAGAGCCCAGCTGATTCCAAAATACGGGTCGTTGAAGATGTTGCCGGTCACGTTTCCGTCTTCCGGCACCGGAGTTGCAGAATCGCTTGCGCTTGGCCATGCGCCCTTTACCAGGATGACTCCTTGAGGCACCTTGGTCATGTGCTGCGGATCCTCGGAGATGCTGAGGTTGCTCTTGGGAGAATCTTGCGGCCCGGCCGCTTGCCCCCAGGCCGGCAATCCCGCGGACAAGGTCGATACAGCCAGAAAATAGAGCAGTCGAGAATTCATGTTCTTTCTCCGAAATCAAGCAATTTTAGTCAGGTCGCCATGGCGGACCAGTCGCGCATCTTCTTCCAGAACGAAAGGAAGCTGGCGAGACACAAAGGTATGTCTCGCCAGCAAGAGGCGAAAGGTTACAGCGAGCGCAGGAAGTCAAACAATTCCTGCTTCTCCTTGAGATTGAGGTTATTGAAATTCGTAATCACCGTATTGGCTTCACTGCCATTGCTGGAGTGATTCTCAATGGTCGTGTTGAGGTTGAGAGTACGGCCGTCGTGATCGAGGAAGATCCGTTGTCCCAATCCCCACAGCGGCGCCGTGCGGAACTGGTCGCCGCCGGCGCTGCCCTGCGAAATATTGTCCGCCAAACCCGTGCCCATGTCGTGGATCTCTAGGTCAGTGAAGGGATGGAACGTCTGCTGGCTCAGCGCCGGAACTAGGTTCGAGACCTGCGTCGGGCCGAGGGTTGGATTGTGGCATGTGGCGCAGCCGATCGACGTGAACACCGCCTCTCCGGCCGCAATGGTGGCCGCGGGCACGACCGACCCATTGAGGATCACCTTTCCAGTGGGAGGAGGCGCCAGGAAGCGCGTGAAGTTGGCAAACGCCGAAACGTCGTCAAGAACCGCCGCATTCGGCGTAGAATTCGGGTTCGACGCATCTTCCGGATACCCGTTTCCCGAGAGGTTCAAGCAGCTTGCCGGCAGCCCAGTGCCTAGCAGCTCTTCTTCCGGATCTGGTTTTTCATTTGTCTGCAGTAGGTTGGTGATGCCCATCTCCACGTTGTAAGCCTCGCCGGCAAAGATGTGCACCGATTTGTTCTGTGCCTTCCAGCCAAACTTGCTGATGGTGCCGTCATTGCCGTTGCGGTTGAAAGAGCCAGAAATGCCAAGCCTATTGTCCAGATTGACTAGCCGATTCTCGAGCAGCGTGGAGTCGTCCAGGTTCTCGAAAAGGCCGTCGCCAAAGACGGGCGTGGGAATCCGGAAGATGATGTTGCCGGCCTTCTCGGCGGCAGCGAAATTGGGCTGCGCCAGGTGGGTGCACGGCCCGGCATCGGGGCGTCCCACAACGGTGAACAGGTCTTCCGGGGCTTCAGTCGAGGGAATTGTCGTGTTAACCGTGCCATTGGCGTTCATCAAGAACGGGAAACGGGCTTCCCGCGTGGGGCCGTGGGCGGTGATGAAGGATGGAACCGTGTTGGTGTTGTTGCAAATGATGGTTCCCTTCTGTGGCGGCGTAGGCAAGGACTCGCCGCTCGTGACGGTGCTGACATTTGTCACGGACAGGTCGCCCTCATTGGCGCAGCTACCGAAGCCGGTAAACTGCGGATTTACAGCCCCGCCCGTGCCGCCGACGGCCGGTTGCGCATGGCATCCTGCGCACTGGTTGAAGTTGAACCTCGGACCGAGTCCGACGTTAGCAACGTTGGGGTTATTGTTGGTGGCAACAGCCTCAATTTCCTGGAAGCGGGTCAGGCCGTCCGCAAAAAAAGCGGTAAAGCCGTTGGGGTCGTTGTTGGGATCGATAAGTGTTGTGCCGGGATGGACCGTAATGCCAGCGAATGTTCCCGTACGAACTCCCCCCTGAACTCCAGGGTCTTGTTGCGCAAATGCCATTCCCGCTAAAAGGATCGTCGCCGAAGCGAAACCTGACGCGAACTTTGCTGTCTTTATCATGGTTCCTCCTTGTCGTTAGTTGCAGGTTGGTTCTGGTCCGGCTTTCGGACCCGGTTGAAGCGCACACATCTCACAGCCGCAGAAATGCACTGCGCTGGCGCCGTAACATCCAGGCACACCAAAGGCGGGGTTATCCAAGGACTCTCAAACGATGCGTGGCGGAGTCACCTTCTTCCAGAGTCGAAAGGTCGACGAGGAAGTATCGAGCATTAAGATGAATCGAGCCTAAGCAGCGAGAAACTGCTTCGAGCAGCAGATAATCGGTTTATGCACGCGACCCTCTAAATGGGGGATTATTGAGGCCCGGGCGTGCGCTCCACGGAATGTTTATCACATTAGTAAATTTTGCCGGGCTTGTCAATGGAAATTCGTAAAGAAATTCTGCTCATGCGCTTTCTACTGCGGTTACAGTTGACCAATCGCGCGGTGAAGCAGGCGCCGGGTGCCGGGTGCCCGTGCCCCGATTTTGGGACACGGGAAACCACGAACCTCAACCCGCACAAAACAAAGAATCCAAACCGCCATCCCCTTTTGCATATCATTACCGCCCGATGACGGACAATATAAGTAGTCATCGGAACGGAACTCAACTGACCACTATTTCCTGGTCCCTGTTCCCTGACAACTCCAAGGAGAAGCCATGGGTAAAATTAACGTCTCCATCTCCGCCGCCCGCCGCGCCAACCGTGCCGCAGACTGGCTATGCCGCAGGCCACTGGCCGCACCGCAGCCGCTTTTTTCCTCAATTTTGCCTGTGAAACTGTGGAGCCATCGTTAACCAACCCAAAATCAAATACTTACGAGACACTCCTTCACGGAATCACACAAACCGTGAATCCGCGAATCAGTGGAGTAGCCAATAAATAGTTGAAAATAAACATCTTCCATCTCACAGTTTCACAGTCCACAGAAACGGTGAAGCTGTGCCGCCATGAAATCTTCAGCCCGCAGCCCCGCGCCTCGCTCCGCGCCCCTAAGTCAGCACCGGCAGCGTCGGCATCTCGCCCAGCGCCTTGGCTTCGGCTACCACCGCATCGAGCTGCGAGAGAACTTCGTCCACGGTCATGGTGCAGATTTCCCGCCGCGAATCGTAGCCCTCTTCGACTGATTGCTTGAGGAACCGGCCCGCGATCTGCGCGGCGAGCTGGGCGGTGATCGCCGAGACCTTGCTCGGCCATGGCGATCTGGCCTGCGAGTATTTCCGGGCCTATCTGCCCGCCGCCTATAACACCCGCTCCGAGGTTCGCCAGATCGAGCCATTGCCGGCGAACTTCATTCCAGCCGAAAAGCTGCTAGCCGAGAATCAGGTGCAAGTCGAGATGGGATAAGAGCGCTGGCCCCACTGAGAGAAGGCCGCTCTCTTGGTCCGCAAAGTTACACGCAAATCCGCATGTCTGCCCCTACCTCCACCGAAAGATTCGCAGTGAAACCGCAAACGGCGCCACCAGCCACACCGCCAAAATCGCCACTGGCATAGCCAACTGCCCCAGGTTCATCCCTTGCAGCATGTTGCCGCGCAACGCGTCGATGGCCGCAGTCAGCGGCAATGCCCGCACCAGCGGCTGAATAGCCACGGGAAAGCGCGAAGCGGAAAAGAAGACGCCGGAGAGAATCCACATGGGCAGCATGACCAGGTTCATCAGCCCCGATGCGGCCTCCATGGTTTTGGCGCGCGAGCTGACCAAAAGGCCCAGCGCGGAGAACGCCAGCGAAGTGAGCACACACAGCAACCCCAACTGCCACAGCGGCCCGCGAAACGGCACGCCGAAGACCAGCCGCGCAAACCCCAGAAACGCCGCAACCTCGATGACCAGCAGAATCAGCCGCGAGAGCAGAAACGAGGAGAGATACTGCCAGCGCGGCATCGGCGAAGCTACCATCCGCTTGAGCAGCTTCTTCTGCCGCGCCTCGACGATGGAAAAGCACAGACTCCACATCGCCGCGCCCATCAGGTTCATCCCCAAGAGGCCCGGCACCACGAAGTCGATATAGCGCGCGCCGGCCTCATGCACCAACTGGTTTTCCGCGCGCACCGGCTCCTGCCGCCCCGCCGCCGTCTGGATCGCCCGGTCCGCCAGCAACCGCGCCAGGCGCGCATCGGGGTTGGTGTCGTCGAATTTGTACGCAACCCCGTCCGCCCTCTGAATCGCAAGCAGCAGAATCTTTCCCGTCGCCAGCTCGCGTGTGCCTTCGGCTTCGTCCATCGTTGCCGCCGTCAGCCCTTTGTCCGCGTCCAGAGCCTGCGTCAGTTGCGCGGTCGTCGCGCCCACCTGCAAGACATCCGCCGGCCGGTTGCGAAAGGCGATGCCCAGTCCCATCGCAAGCAGAATCGGGAAGATGAAGGTCCAAAAGATCGCCTCCGGTTCGCGCAGAAAGAGCCGGAAGCGCATCGACGTGAGCTGAAAGAGTGAACTGGTATCAAATCTACTCATCGCGCAGCGTCCTTCCCGTCAGGCTCACAAACACATCTTCGAGCGTTGCGGAGTGAGTCCGAAACTCGCTCAGATGCAGCCCCTGGCCGTCGAGCGCGGCAAAGATCAGCGGCACCGCGGTGTGCAACTCGCACACCGAAAGCTGATGCAGCCCCGCGTCCACGCGATGCGATTGAACGCCCGGAATCGCCGTCAGCAGCGCGGCGTTGACTTGCGCGCCGCCCGCCTCGTGCCCGGCGACGGCGAACTCGACCACATGCTCCGCGCCGATCGAAGCGACCAACTGCGGCGTCGTTCCCAGCGCGATCGTCCGCCCATGGTCCATGATGGCCACGCGGTCGCACAGCCGCTCCGCCTCCTCCATATAATGCGTCGTCAAAATGATGGTGCGCCCCGCCTGCTTCAGCCGCTCCACCAAATCCCACAGGTGACGCCGCGCCTGCGGATCGAGCCCCGTCGTCGGCTCATCCAAGAAGAGCAGCTCCGGGTCGCCCACCAGCGCGCAGGCCATCGCCAGCCGCTGTTTCTGCCCGCCGCTCAGCGTACCCACGCGCGCGCCGCGCTTCTCCTCGAGTTGCGCCGTCTTTATCGACTCGTCCACCGAGAGTCCGCGCCGGTAAAAGCTGCGAAAGAGGCGCAGCGTCTCCTCGACCGTCAGCTTGTCGGGAAACTGCGTCTCCTGCAATTGAATGCCGATTCGCTGCCGCAATGCGGCGGCTGCCGTCGCCCAGTCCAGCCCCAACAGCTCCACGGTCCCGGCATCCGGCGCCGTCAAGCCCTCGCAGATTTCAATGGTCGTTGTCTTGCCCGCGCCATTCGGCCCCAAGAGGCCGAAGCACTCGCCGCGCGCCACTTCGAGGTCCAGCCCATCCACCGCAATGACGTCGCCAAAGGCCTTCCGCAGCCCGCGCAGCAGCAGTGACGGCGAATCCGCACCCGAACCAGCCGATTGTGTCGCAGTAGTTCGTGAATCGGTCAAACTGCCAACTCCTCGCCCAAGACTACGGTGAAACCATGGCTCGCATCAACTCGCCGAGCGCGGGCCTGTTTCCTTGGCTGAAGGGAGTGCTGAGAAACGCGAAGGAAATGGGACTCTTCGGGGGCGGTTTTTCAGCTTGAGGCGGGCAAAAGAGCCGGGTTTTGAGGCAAAAAGCCGGATTTTTCCGGTGATTTTTAGAGGTCAAATCTTACGATATGGGATATATCGGCCGCGTTAATTGCGGAACCTATTGATTCCATGATGGTTGATATAATCTGCAAGGTTTTGAAAATAAATAAGGGGGGGTGGGGGTATTTATTTATTAGTAAATAGTGATCAGAGGTCAGGGGTCAGGAAAGGCCCGCGGCGGTGGCGGCCGGTCTGGCGGAGGTTCGACATACGGTCATTCTACGCTGCCGGATCGTATTTATCTGCAAAACTTAGCGGCGCTGCGGCCAACGTGGATGAAACGTACGTATTGGTACAATATATTCGACCATTCCGCGTCCATCCTCGGTCCGCAATTGCGAGGGAACCTTCGACAGGCTCAGGACAGGCACCGGGGCACCCTCAGCGTGCTCTGGAAATCTCGCCGGGACCGTGGCCACCTGCCCAATGGCAGGAGGCTGTAAAGAAGTCGCTCTCTAAGAAAAAACCGGTTGAGGGTTGGCCGAAAGAGAAGTAAAATGACGGCATGAAAGTTGCCGCCTGTCTTCTTGCCTTGGCTCTCGTTCTAGATGATCCAATCGGGTGCGATAAGCCTCCAACGAAACCCGTTGAGCAGGTCAAGCATTACCCACCCACACATCGCTTCGAGAACGTAACTAATCCGCCCTCACCAGGCCTTGCTCTTGATACAGCCACAGGCCAGTATTGCCGAACATGGCCTTGGGTATATGTAGACAAGCCCAATGCTAGCGATCTGAATACCCTTCCAACATGCCTTAGTCTTTATGAACAAACTTCCTCAGACGAGGCTCATTAGCTGCCCTTGCGTAAAATACATACTTCCGAAATTATTTTATGGGGGCCTGTGCCACCCGCCCGAATCAAGTCTATGAGTACGCATTCGACCAGCACTCAACCAGCGCGGCCAACAGTGCGGGCATCTCAGTTTCAAATTCGACCTGTGTGATGTTTTTCCCCGCGTGTCGAGCTAGTTCGCGTTTTAGGCCCAATTGCTTTCCTAAATCCTTAACTTCGGCACTGGTCTTCTTGTATTGGCCGGGGTAGTACTCCTCCAAACTTTGAACGGGTAGGACGTGAAGCTGATTATTGTCGATAAGCGCATTGTAGGCTTTCATAAAGGAGTCGAAATCAGCCTGCTTTGACGGATGCGGAGAGTCGCATAGGATGATGAGTTTGTCGCGGTAGATCGGGTTTTGCGCCAAGGGAGCGAATACCGCATTGATGGCGTTCATTGATTCCTGTTGTTTCTCAAAATCCCCCTCGGAAAAAACAATCTGCACAGGTGGCTTATCGCTATAGAAGCGGTCGATGATTTTTTTGATGAATATCTGGTCGCTCCGTCCCTCTACGATTAAGAAGTTTCGCGGAAGAAGAAGATCGCCGGGGCTTCCCCCCAAGAGATCGTAGATAATTGCCGGCTTTTCCACTGGGGAAACGGAGGTCACAGCAGTCTTCATATTGCACTTCTCTACACAGAAGATTGTTTGTCCTGCAAAATCGTCTGCGACGAGAACGGAAGAGTGGGTATTAATGAACA
>Ga0187847_10000439_pt1 | contig 46987 bp, 42 predicted proteins | sample June2016WEW_4_10_FD_132458 | JGI IMG/M metagenome (GOLD analysis project Ga0187847, IMG submission 132458) | Peatland microbial communities from SPRUCE experiment site at the Marcell Experimental Forest, Minnesota, USA - June2016WEW_4_10 | ecosystem: Environmental > Terrestrial > Soil >...
AGTAAGCGCTTCGCCCCACCTTATCGTTATCAAATCAATTCAGAGGAAATAGCCAATGGCTGCGAAAGACGTACGATTCAGCGATGACGCTCGTGGACGCATGTTCAAGGGTGTCAACATCCTGGCGAATGCCGTCAAGGTGACGCTGGGCCCCAAGGGCCGCAACGCCGTGCTCGACAAGAGCTTCGGTGCCCCCACCGTCACGAAGGATGGTGTCTCGGTCGCGAAGGAGATCGAGCTCAAGGACAAATTCGAGAACATGGGCGCGCAGATGGTGAAGGAAGTGGCTTCCAACACCTCCGATGAGGCCGGCGACGGCACCACCACCGCGACCGTGCTGGCGCAAGCCATCATTCGCGAGGGTTTGAAGTCAGTCGCGGCGGGCGCGAACCCGATGGACCTGAAGCGCGGCATCGACCTCGCGGTCGCTTCCGCCACGGAAGAGCTCAAGAAGCTGTCCAAACCCTGCAAGGACCCGAAGGCGATCGCGCAGGTCGGTACGATCTCCGCGAATTCCGACGAGAGCATCGGCAAGACGATTGCGGATGCGATGGCGAAGGTCGGCAAGGAAGGCGTGATCACGGTCGAAGAGGGCTCGGCCCTCGAGAACGAGCTGGAAGTGGTCGAAGGCATGCAGTTCGACCGCGGCTATCTCTCACCGTACTTCATCAACAATCAGCAGAGCCAGAGCGCCGAGCTCGACAAGCCGCTGATCCTGTTGGTGGACAAGAAGATCTCCAACATCCGTGAGCTCCTCCCGCTGCTCGAGGGCATCGCGAAGGGCGGCCGTCAGCTGCTGATCGTCGCCGAAGACGTCGAAGGCGAGGCATTGGCCACGCTCGTCGTCAACACGATCCGCGGCATCGTCAAGGTTGCCGCCGTCAAGGCGCCGGGCTTCGGCGATCGCCGCAAAGCCATGTTGCAGGACATTGCGGTCCTCACAGGCGGAACGGTCATCTCCGATGAAGTCGGTCTGTCGCTCGAGAAGGCGACGCTGAACGACCTCGGCGAGGCGAAGAAGGTGTTGGTCGAGAAAGAGAACACCACCATCATCGACGGTGCCGGCAAGGCCGCGGACATCAAGGGCCGCGTCGAGAGCATCCGTCAGCAGATCGAGGAAGCGACCTCCGATTACGACAAGGAGAAGTTGCAGGAGCGCGTTGCCAAGCTCTCCGGCGGGGTCGCCGTGATCAAGGTTGGCGCTGCCACCGAGATCGAGATGAAGGAAAAGAAGGCGCGCGTCGAAGACGCTCTGCACGCGACCCGTGCGGCCGTCGAAGAGGGCGTGGTTCCGGGCGGCGGCGTGGCGCTGGTGCGTGCGCTCAAAGCCATCGAGAAGCTCACGGGAGCCAACGAGGACCAGACCACCGGCATCAAGATCCTGGCCCGGTCGATCGAAGAGCCGCTGCGGCAGATCGTCACCAATGCGGGTGAAGATGCGGCCGTCGTGTTGAACCGGGTCCGCGAGGGCAAGGGCACGTTCGGCTACAACGCTGCGACCAGCGAGTACGGCGACATGATCGAGCTCGGCATCCTGGATCCGACCAAGGTCACGCGTCTGGCACTGCAGAACGCCGCCTCGGTGGCGGGCCTGTTGCTGACGACCGAAGTCATGATTGCCGAGGCTCCTAAGGAAGATGAGCACGCGCACGGTGCACCGGGCGGTGGCATGGGTGGCATGGGCGGAATGGATATGTAATTCCGCCGCCGCGCAAGCGGTGGACGATACGGGCCCCGCCGATTTAACGATCGGCGGGGCCTTTTCTTTGTGCGCTTCCAGCCCGGCTGTGCAGCTCTTAAGCTGCAGGATTTTATGGCCACAATGTTCTCCTTGGGGTAAAAAGGGGTCCTATGAAACTATACTGGGGCCGGAATACCCGCGCGTTCCGCATCGCGTGGCTGCTCGAAGAATCCGGACTTAAATACGAGCGTATCGCCGTCGATATCCGTGACGAGAAGTCCAAGAGCGATCCCGCCTTCCGGGCGGTTTCCCCGCTGGGCAAGGTGCCGGCGCTCGAGGACGGCCCGGCTCGCCTGTCCGACTCGGGAGCGATCTGCATCTACATCGCGGATCAGTACCCGGCAACCCACCTCGGGCCGCCGGTGGGGCACCCCGATCGCGCAAGCTTCTTGCAGTGGGTGACGTACACGAATTCCGTCATCGAGCCGTCGATGGCGGAGAAGTTCGCAAAACTCGAGCCAAGGCCGGCATCCTATGGATGGGGAAGCTACGACCTCATGATCGCGACCTTGCAAAGCGAACTCTCGAAAAAAGAATGGATCTTGGGGACGCGTTTCTCGGCTGCCGACGTCTTGCTTGGAACGAGCACGGCCTGGCTCATCAAATTCGGACTGCACTCGGCCGACGACGCGATTGCCGCGTACGTCGCCAGATGCAAGGCGCGGCCCGCGTGGCAACGTGCCGAAGCCTTTGACTCGCCGTGACGGCGGTCAGTTAGACCCGATCGTCATCGAGTTGTGGTCGCCGCTATCGCCCACGACGGCCCCGGCGGCCGGCCGCAGCTTGCGCGTTGCCGCGGAAACGTCCTGAGCGACGAAAGCATCGGCTCGGGCGGCAAGCTCCCGCTCGGCTTTGTCGCATAAAAGGAATACCGCCAGATCGTAGTCCATCCGCTCCCCACGCCAGCGCGTCGCCGCAGTATTCGCGGTGATGGACAGGCACTGCGCGCGATGAGCTGTCTCGATCTCCGTCCCCTCATACTCGACCAGAGCATCGGGATCTACGGGACGGAACTCCTGCCCATCCGGCTTCGAGAATCGCCAACCGCCTTCGCCGCGAAGTTCGACCTCAATCTGACCCTCATGCACCAAACGATGATGCCACCGGCAGAGCGTGACCAAATTGGCGAGCTTGGTCTCCCCGCCATGCGCCCAGTGTTTGATGTGATGCGCATCCAGGAACCTCGTGAACGTGCAGCCCGGAAATTGACAGCCTGGATCGCGCGAAGCCAGTGCTCTGCGAATGGCCGGCGGTATGCTTCGGGTCTTTCTCCCGACGTTGAGGACGTTGCCGTCACGATCCTCCAGCACGGCCACCAAGCTCGCATCACATCCGATGCGACGGATGGTCTCGATGGGAAGGGTCGGACCACGTTCCACATGACTGCGCCCCGGTGCATCGGCACAAAGAGTTTCAGCATCCACGTGCACCACGACCTCGTAGTGCTCAGCGGTCTTTGAATCCGCGCCCCGGCGCTTCAGCGAGCTTTCCGCCATTCGCACCAAGGCGTCGGCCCTGCGAGCCGCGTGATCCAAGAAGCGCGTCTCGGAAGTGTCCACGACCACTTCGGTTTCGGGAAGCTGCGCCATCGCGACTTCCAGCGCCTTTACCACGAGCGCACCGCCTAAAGCAGGAATACGCGCCCTGAGCACCAGACTTCCATCTTCTTCGTAGTGATAGGAAAGAGCGCGGCCCACCTGCTGGTTCGCCTCGTTCAAGAGTTCTTCGGCGTGCATCGCCCGCCTGAAGAGCCGTACCGTCTTCTCTACGTGATGGGCGGTGCCATGCAGGGCGATGTTCAAGAGATCTTTTTCGGTCGCCTGAGAGGCCACTCTGGTCAATGCTCGTACCTTGGAATAGCTCAACTCTCCGCACGCCATGGAAGCCGATATCAGCGGAAGCTCCGATAACGCGTGGGCAACGCGCACCTTCTCGCGAGCCGCGCCCAGATTCAGCCCGCATTTGAAGTTCAACCAATGGGCGCAGGACGCCAATTTCCCGTCTCCCCATCCCACGCGCCGGTCGAACTCGCGGATTAGCAACAGCCAGCGGTAATGCGCGGCGTTTAAGTGTCCCGCGAGTTCGGTAATCCGAGCTTCGAGTTCATCGATCGGCAGCTCTTCGGTGTCCAGCAACATTCCGTCCATGAGCCACCTCCATCAAGCTGATTGTATATACAGTATAATACATAAAATAATCGAGGAAACAATGTGTTAGGCATCTAATTTCTGTTGGAAACGACCAGAAAAATAGAGCTAGACGAAGAGCTTAACGGGGAGTTTTTGCCGCGTGCCAACCGGCCGCAAGGCTCCCCATACGGCCGCGCATTTCCATGCTGCCTTGCAAGAGAGTTCGTGCCAAAGTACAGCGATGACCTGGACCACAGCCCAACGCAACGTCGTGATCGCGGCCTATCTGGGCTGGACGTTGGACGCGTTCGATTTTTTCCTCATGGTGTTCATGTTCAAGGACATCTCCGTCGAACTGCACTCCAGCCGGCAGGTTGTTGTGACCGCCGTTTTCCTCACGCTCGCCACGCGACCGGTCGGTGCATTCTTGTTCGGGCGTCTCGGCGACCGGTTCGGCCGCAAGCCGGCCCTGATGTGGAACATTCTGGCGTATTCGCTGTTGGAGGTCGCATCGGGATTCGCGCCGAGCATGACCACGTTGCTCATCGTTCGCGCGCTGTTTGGTATCGCGATGGGCGGCGAATGGGGATTGGGATCGGCGCTGGCCATGGAGAGCATTCCGGCGTCGGCGCGCGGGGCAGTGTCGGGCCTACTGCAGGTGGGCTACCCGTCGGGCTACTTCCTCGCATCGCTTGCGGTATACCTTTTCTACGACCGGCTGGGGTGGCGCTACATGTTCGTGCTGGGTGCCGTCCCCGCCGTGCTGGTGTTCTTCATCCGGATGGCCATCGAGGAATCACCTGCCTGGAAAATCCAGCAAAGCGCGCCGCGCGCGAGCGTTCTCGCCGTTCTCTCACGCGAGTGGAGACTCGCGGTCTACGCCATCGTGCTCATGGCCGCGTTCAATTTCTTCAGTCACGGTTCGCAGGATTCCTATCCCAACTTCTTGAGGGAGCAGCATCACTTCGATACCCATCTGACCGCGCTGCTCACCGCGATCGGAAACGTGGGCGCCATCTGCGGAGGTTTGTTCTTCGGCGCGTTGTCGGAGAAGCTGGGGCGCCGTCGCTCCATCGTGATCGCGGCGCTGCTCGCGCTGCCGGCGCTGCCGTTCTGGGCATTCGCCTCGACGCCGCTCATCCTCGGTGCAGGCGCGTTCCTCATGCAAATCGCCGTGCAGGGTGCCTGGGGCGTGATACCGGCGCACTTGAACGAACTGTCGCCGCCCGAGATTCGTGCCACCTTTCCGGGGGTCGTTTATCAGCTGGGGAATCTCCTGGCCGCCATCAATCTGAATCTGCAGCTCATGATCGCCGACGCTCACGGCAACAACTACGGACTGGCGATGGCCATCGTCGTCGGATGCGTGGCGTTGATCATCACGCTCATGGTGCTGTTCGGGCCGGAGAAGCGTGGAATCTCCATGGCCTGCGCGAGCGAACCCCGTGAGCTGGTCGGCTGAACAATACGTTGCGTTCGAACAGGAGCGAACCCGCCCGGCCCGCGACTTGCTGTCGGTCATCGCGCCGGGCGGGGTGGATGTCGCGATCGACATCGGCTGTGGACCCGGGAATTCGACCGAGCTGCTCGCCGCACGTTTCCCGACGGCCCGCATCATTGGTATCGACAGCTCTCTTGACATGATCGCAGCCGCGCGCGGGCGGCTCCCGGGAATCCGATTCGAGGTCGCCGACGTTCGCGCGTGGACGCAGGATGTCGGAGCGAGTCCGGAAGGTGTCGATCTGATCTTTGCCAACGCCGTGTTGCAGTGGGTGCCCGGACACGCCGAGCTGTTTCCAGCGCTCGCCGCCAGGCTCCGCAGGGGTGGTTGGCTCGCGGTTCAGGTACCCGACAATCTGGACGAGCCGGCTCAGAAGCTGATGCGGCAGATTGCCGATGACGAGCCGTGGCGCAAGAAACTCGCCGAGGCCGATCGATCACGCGTCCGGATCGAGCCCGCGGACTGGTACTACCGTCTCTTGCGTGCGAGCTGTGCGCGTGTCGATGTGTGGCGGACGACTTATTATCATGCTCTCGCGGGAGCGGATGCGATCGTCGAGTGGTTCAAGGGGACAGGCTTGCTGCCTTTCCTCGCACCGCTCGATTCGGTCGAGCGTGCCGACTATCTGGCCCGGTATAGGCGTGCCATCGAGAGCGCGTACCCTGTATCGGCGGATGGCACAGTGCTGTTGGCGTTTCCCAGGCTTTTCATCGTCGCGAACTGTCGCTAGCCCGCGGCGCCCTCACCGTCGCTGCGCGCCCGCGGCTGCGCCACCTCGCAGACCACCGAATCACCCTCATCGCGATGGCTGATGCTGAGCTTGCCGCCGATCGCGCTTGCCCGAAAGCGCATCGTGCGCATCCCGAGACCGACGCCCGCGGGAGGATCGGCCGATATCCAGCGGCCATTGTCGAAGATATGCAGCCGGATGCCGTCCTCGCGCACGTGCAGTTCGATCTCGACCGTGCTCGCGCCCGCATGTTTGAGCGCGTTCTGCACCGCTTCTTGGGCGATACGATACAGGTGATTCCGCGCCTTCAGATCGATGCAGACCAGCGCGTCGCGGATGGGGTGGAACCGAACCGCGATGCCGCTCAGGGAACTTCGCTGAGCCAATCCCTCGAGGGCCGCCTCGAGATTGCCGTCGCTCAGCGGGGTCAAACCTTGGACGATCAGGCGCGCGTCCCCGATGCAATTCGAGGCGAGTGAGGCGAGCTCACTGAGTTCCTCGGCGATCGCCTCGCGCTCGCGCGCGGCCCGATTCGCCAGCGCCCGGACCGATAACGCCAGGCCGGTGAGCTCCTGTCCGAGCCCGTCGTGCATCTCCTGGCCGATGCGGCCGAATGCGCGCCGTTCGGTCACGTCGACTGCGAATACCAACTCCGCGGGTTGAGCGGCGAAGTCGATCGAGCGGCTCCACACCTCGACTTCGAGCACGCGGCCGTCCCGGGTCAGGTGACGCATCTCGAGTGGTTCCATGGACATCGCCTGCGCTTTGGAGAGGCCCTCCGTCCATTGCGGTTCGCCGGCAGGGGTGAGGGCGCCGACGCTCATCGCCAGGATTTCTTCGCGGTTCCAACCGTACTGGCGCAGTGCGGCCTCATTGACCATCAGGAATTTGAGCGTTGCGCGGTCATGGACCCAAATGGGTTGCGGGCTGCCGTCGAAGGTCTCCGCGTAGCGGTGCTCTGCCTGTAATTTCGCGCGCGCGGCCGAATCGCGCTCGGCGAGCAGGGCGGTGATGCTGAGACACACCAAATTGATCGCCGCGACGAAGGTCCAGGTGATGACGAGACCTTGTAGCTCTTCGAGGCCGCCGAACGCGCCGCGATTGAATTCGAAGCTCAAAGCGGTCAGCGCCGAAATGACGAAAGCCCCGGCCGCCGAGACCACGAGTCCGAATTGGATCGTGCCGACGATCATGAGAATCAGCACGGCAAGGGCAATGACGGGTCTACCGATCTCGCCGGGCGTCGTGAATATCGCGACGCAGCAAATTGCGATTCCCGCGAGCCACAAGATGCTTTCGCCCCAGCGGTCTGCGAGCGGCTGCAAGCTGTAAGGAACGGCGGCGATCAACGCGGGCGCGACCAACAGCACGCCGGCGGTCACATCGCCCCACCAGCGTACCCAGCGAACCGTCGAGAGCATAGTTCCGGACATGTCGGTCAGCAGGAAGCCGAGGAACGCGCATGTGGGAGCGAGCGTCATGCCGAGCGCGGCGGCAATCACAAACAAGGGGACATCCCGGGCCCGCCGAAAGCCATGGTCGAAATTCGCCCGCTCCAAAATCCAGCAAGTTACCGCCGCACCAGCCGCGAGACCCACGCCCACCCCCATCGCGACGACAAGCGGCGTATGTGCGGAGAGATCGATGGCAATGCCGGCCATTGGCCCAACCCCCATCGACACAGGCAGGCCACGGCCAGCCCCGACGGCAGGAGCATCAGCGGCAGACGGCCGCCCATGCTCGGCACGCGATAGCCCAGGAAGCCGGCGGCGAAGATCAGCACGAACGCGATCAGCGATCTTTGCAGCGGAGGCCTGATCATGCTCGGAATGTGATTCAATCCTTGCTGAAATGCAATTTCTGCAACACGTTCCCGAGATCCTGCGTGAGCCGGTAAGTCACTGGTGGGAGCGCGCTCAAGCCAGCCGCACGTTGCACGACACCTATCTTTCGTTGCCGGGCCGGCGCCGGGAGGAATTGATGCGAGTCGTCGCGGCGAGCGAGTTCGCGGCGTCCGCGTTGATACAGGATCCCGGCGCGCTTGCATGGGCGAACGATCATTGGACGCCGGACTCGGCGTCTGCTGCAAACGCCGAATACGAGCGTCTGGCGGCAGCGGCGGCGATCTCGGCGGATGCACTTAAGCTGCTTCGCCGCTGGCGGCGTCGAGAAATGCTGCGCATCGCCTGGAGAGATATCGTCGCGGCCGCCTCGGTGCGCGAGACACTGCGCGACGTATCGATCCTGGCAGACGCGTGCATACGGGCCGCCGCGCGGGCGGCGCGCACGCAACTGGCGGATACGTTCGGCGTGCCGCGCACCGCCGCAGGCGCGGAGGCGGAGCTGGTGGTGCTCGGGATGGGCAAGCTCGGTGGCCGCGAGCTGAATTTCTCCTCGGACGTCGATCTCGTGTTTCTATTCGAGGGCGCCGGCGAGACCGATGGACCGCGATCCATCGACAATCAGGATTATTTCACCCGGCTGGGACGCGAGCTCATCCGCTTGCTGGACGCACGCACGGAGGAAGGTTTCGTCTTCCGAGTCGATATGCGATTGCGGCCCTTCGGCGACTCGGGGCCGCTGGTGGTCAGTCTCGCCTCGCTCGAGGATTATCTGCACCAGCATGGGCGCGACTGGGAGCGCTATGCCTGGATCAAGGCGCGCGCGATCGTCGGCGAAAAGGCCTACGAGGCGGCGAACCAGGAATTCGTACGGCCCTTCGTGTATCGGCGCTACCTCGACTTCGGTGTGTTCGAGTCGCTTCGGGACATGAAGACCCTGATCGCCCGCGAGGTCGCGCGCCGCGACCTCCAGGATGACCTCAAGCTCGGAATGGGCGGCATTCGCGAAGTCGAGTTCATCGTGCAATCGATGCAGCTGGTGCGCGGCGGGAGCGACCGGCGGCTGCAGTGCGCGGGTCTGCTCGAAGTGATGCCGATGCTCAAGGGAACGAAATCGCTGTCGGGCGAGGAGGTCACCGAATTGACGGATGCGTATCTGTTGCTGCGAAAGGCGGAGAACGCCGTGCAGATGATTCGCGACGAGCAGCAGCATTCGATACCGTCGGAGCCCTCCGACCGTGCGCGGCTCTGCCTGAACCTGGGAGTGACCGGCTGGCCGGCTGCGAGTGCCCGCATCGAAACCGTCCGCCGTTCGGTCACCCGACAGTTCGAATCGTTGCTGCTCGGCGGACCGGAGGCCCAGCGAAAAATCGGCGAGGAAGCGCTGGGCTGGCTGGAGTCGGAGGGAGTGGACGTGGCTCAGGAGCTGGCCCAAAGCGGATTTCCGGCCGCCGAAATACCCGCCGTCGCGGGGCAGTTGGAGCTGTACCGCCATGCGGCACCGTATCGCAGGCTGGACGAGGCGGGACGCCGGCGCCTGCGGGTGATATTGCAGCGCTTGCTGAACCGCGCCGCCTCGCATGCGGCGCCAGCTACCGTGGTGGAGCGCGTCCTGCGGGTGCTCGATGCGATCGGCGCGCGCTCCTCCTATCTGGCCCTCCTGAAGGAGCAGCCACCGGCGCTCGATCGTCTCATCGATGTCTGCGCGATCAGTGGTTTTCTGGCGCGGCAGATCGCCGAGTTCCCGCTGCTGCTCGACGAGCTGATCGATGCGAATGCGTTCGACGAACTGCCATCCCGCGACGGTTTCATACGTGAGCTCGAGGCGCGCACCGAGCGATTGCCCGCCGACGATCCCGAGCGCGAAGTGGAGGCGCTGCGCACGTTCCAGAAGGTCGCGGTGTTTTCCACGGCGCTCGCGGATCTCACCGGCCGATTGCCGCTCATGCGGGTCAGCGATCGCCTCACGGACATCGCCGAGCTCATCGTGCAATGCTGCATGGACCTCGCGTGGCAGCAGATGACGAAAATGCACGGTGTTCCCCACTGCGGCGAGAGCCGCGACGCTGCGCGCACGGTCAAAGTGGCGGTGGCGGGTTACGGCAAGCTCGGCGGTTGGGAGCTTGGCTACGGGTCGGATCTCGATCTCGTCTTCCTGCACGATTCAGCCGGCGAGTATCAACAGACCGACGGCGCGCGGCCCATCGATAACGGCGTTTTCTTCTTGCGGCTGGGGCAACGAATCGTGCATCTGCTCACGATGCACTCGGCGGCAGGCCGGCTCTACGAGGTCGACATGCGCCTGCGGCCCAACGGCAAGGGCGGCTTTCTCATGACCGGCATCGACGCATTCGAACAATACCAGCACTACGAAGCGTGGACCTGGGAGCATCAGGCTTTGCTGCGGGCCCGGGCCGTGGGGGGCGACGGCGCGTTGTGCCGGCGCTTCGAGGCGGTACGCAAAGCGGCGCTGTGCCAGGCCGTGCGTCGCGACAGCTTGCGCAAGGATGTGCTGGAGATGCGTCGGCGTATGCGCCGCGAACTTGCGCAGACGGATGCGTCACGCTTCGACATCAAACAGGATCCGGGTGGGATCGGGGACATCGAGTTCCTGGTCCAATACTGGGTGTTAGGGGCGGCCGCCGAGCATCCCGAACTCATCGCTCACTCGGACAACATCCGCCAGCTGGAGGGCCTGGCGGTTGCCGGAATCGTCGATTCCGAAACAGCCCGGTGGCTCAAGGAAACCTACATAAACTATCGTACAATCCTGCATCACCTCTCGCTGGAGGGCGGACAGCGCGTGGTGGAAGCCGCATCGCATGCGGGGACGCGGGCGAAAGTTCGGGAGATTTGGCGAACAGCCTTTGAAACCGCCGTCGATTGATTCAGCGGAGCGACGATCATGCCGATTCAACCCAATGCACAGCATCAATACAACGTGACCCCGGCCGACCTGCCCCTGTCCTGCCCGATGCCCGACATGTATTTGTGGAACTCGCACCCCCGCGTGTATCTTCCCATCGAGACGAGCGGTTGGGCGAAGTGCTCGTATTGCGGGGCGGAATTCACGCTGGTGCGCGCCGATATGCCCGTGGCTCGAGCGGCGACCGCGTAGGGCCGAACCCCGGCGTGTACTCAGGCCCTAATATTTGGCGTACGACTTCTCTTCGACCAAGCTCGATCCGAGCTTGGCATTGAGCCGGCGTTTGATGGCCGCGCGCTCGTCGTTCTCGATATAGACCGCACGGGCAAGGCGCACGAACTCCGTGTCGAACGCCTTGGCGCGCTCCTTGTCGCGGATGTCGTCCTCGATGCTCCAGAGGCGCTCATTGACCGCAAGTAACGCGCTCACGTCTGCGTCCACATCCATCCCGGCATACGTCGACGATTTCCAGGTCTCCTCCAGCGCCTCGAGCTCCACCCGCACGTTGGCGAGCTTCTTGGGGTCGGTCATGCGTCGCGATTTGATGCGCAGGATAGTGATCTTGTCGAGCAATTCCCCGGGAGAAATCGGTACCGTAATGTCACTCATGCGCGCATTTTAGCCAAATTCGCGGGCGGCCGATGGTGATAAACTTCGAACACATGATGAACGGCCGACGCGTGGCTACTGCGAGCGGCGCCATCCTCGCAGATGCCGCCCTGCTTGATGCTGATCGCCTCGACGCTGGTCGCGTCGGCGCTTCGCCCTCGGTGCAATCACTGTTCGACCCGCAGTTCTGGGCGCGCAATGGCCGCATTACGCCGGTCGCCGGCGGGCGCGGCGCCGCCTGGTTCATCGATCACGGAAGTGAACAGTGGGTGCTGCGTCACTATCGTCGCGGCGGGTTCATGGCCCGGTTATCGCAGGACCGGTACCTATGGACGGGCGAATCCCGGGTCCGCGCCTTCGTCGAGTATCGCCTGCTCGCGGACCTGGCGGCGCGGGGGCTGCCGGTGCCCGTGCCGGTGGGGGCGCGCTACGAGCGGCGCGGCCTTTGGTATCGTTGCGATCTGATCACACGGCGCATCGCGGGCGCGGCATCCATGAGCGGACTGCTTGCCGCCGGCCCGTTGGCCGAAAGCACCTGGAGACGCGTGGGGTCGACGATCGCGGGGCTCCATGCTGCGGGCGTCGACCACGCCGATCTCAATGCGCACAACATTCTCGTCGACGGCCGGGGTGCGGTCAGCATCATCGATTTCGACCGCGGGCGGGTGCGCCGTGCCGGCGCTTGGGCCGGACAAAACTTGAGCCGGCTGCGCCGATCGCTCGCCAAGATAACCACCGATCTCCCCCCGGATCGATTTTCCGGCGACGGCTGGCGAAGCCTGATGGCCGGATATGCGGAGCGCCGTGCGACCGACGAATGATTCGCGCCATCTATAGCTTTTTGATCAGGCTGACGGCACCGGTGGCGTTTGGCGTCGTGCTGCTGCGGGGCTTTCGCGATCGCGCTTACTGGGAACACCCGGGCGAGCGCCTCGGCTGGGGCCGGCGCCTCGCGGCGCCCGCTTTGTGGCTGCACGCCGTGTCCCTGGGGGAAGTGGCGGCGTCCGCGGAGTTGGTGCGCGCGCTGCGTGCACGGCATCCGGGCAGCCCGTTCGTTCTCACCACCTCCACGCCCACGGGCAGGGCAAGGGCGCGGGCGATTTTTGGCGACGATTTCGACATACGCTTCCTGCCCTACGACACGCCGGGGTCCGTCCGGCGCTTTCTCGAGCGCGTCCGGCCTCGAGTGGCGGTCATCCTGGAGACGGAGCTGTGGCCGAATCTGATTCGGGCTTGCCGGAGCAGCGATGTTCCCGTGGCGTTCGCGAGCGCACGGCTCAGCGCGAAATCGGTGTCGCAATATCGCCGGTTCGGCAGCTTGTTCGCGGACACCGTCGCGGCGGCCGACTTGATCGGCGCCCAGACTTCCGAGGACGCCGAACGCTTCATCGCGGTCGGAGCGGCGCGGGCGCGAACCCATGTGGTCGGCAACGTGAAGTTCGACATGCGCCTGGGCGACTCGGTACGCGAGCAGGGCCGCGAACTGCGCGGTACCTACCTTGGCAAGAGGCCTGTGTGGATTGCCGGGAGTACCCACGCCGGCGAGGAGCAACAGGTTCTCGCCGCGCACTCGGAACTTCGCCTCGAGAATCCGGACTTGCTGCTGCTGCTGGTCCCTCGACATCCGCAGCGGTTCGAAAGCGTCGCCGCGCTCTTATCGCGCCTCGGAATCCCCTTCGACAGGCGCAGCAGCGCAGCGGCGGTGAGGCCGGAGGCACAGGTGCTGCTGGTCGATACGGTCGGGGAGCTCACGACGCTTTATGCGTCGTCCGACGCCGCCTTCGTGGGCGGGAGCCTCGTGCCGGTGGGCGGGCATAACCTGCTGGAGCCCGCGGTGCTCGGCGTGCCCGTGATCACGGGGCCCTACACCGCCAATGCCAAGGACATCGCCCGGCCCCTCATTCTTGAGGGCGGAGCGATCGAGGTCGCCGACTCGCAAGCCTTGGCGAATGCGGTACGCCGATTGCTGCACGATCCGGCGGCGCGCGAGCAAGCTGTGCGGTCGGCGCGGGCGTTCGTCGACGCGCATCGCGGCGCGGTCGAGCGGCTCACGGCGCTCATCGATCCATTGATTCGGGCGCCGCAGCCCCCGTCGTCGGGGAAGAATCTTTGAGCAGGTGATTGAGACTCGTGAGAGTTTGCTCGGAGAGAATGCCGGCCGCTTGCTGGAGCTTCACCACATTGACCATGTAGTCGTAGCGGCTGCGTGAGTAATCGGTTTGGGCTTGAATCCACTGGCGGCGCGAATCGAGCACCTCCACCGCGGTCCGGGTTCCCGCTTCATAGCCGGACTCTGTGGCGTTCAGCGCCGTGGCATTGGATTCCAATGCGCGGCGCAACGCCTGCACGTGGGATATCTCCGAGAGCACTCCGAGATAGGCATCGCGCGCGTCATGCTCGGTCTGGCGGGCGACGCGCTCCAGCCGCTCCTTTGCCGCGCGGTGCTGGTAGACAGCCTGCCGAACCTGCGAGGACACCATCCCGCCCGAATAGATCGGAATGCTGAACTGGATGCCGATGCTGTTCTGGTATTGGTCGAGGCTGGTCGTGCCATAGGGGGTGTTATTGGCGTTGATGTAGTCGCCGTCGCTCGTCAACCGGTAGCGGCTCGCCACGAGATCCAGCGTCGGGAAGTGACCGCCGCGGGCCGAGCTCACGTTCTCCCGCGCGATGTCGGCCGACAGACGGCTCGACACCAGCGACAGATTCTGCTGCAAGGCCATTTCCACCCAACGGTCTTCGCTGCTCGGCTCCGGGGTCGAAAGCTCGAAAGGCTCGATCGGGCGCGCCAGCGTGTCGAACCCCTCTCCCGTAATTTCGCGCAGCGCCTCCTGCGCCGACGCCAGCTGTCGCTTGGAGGCGATCACAGCGGCTGCGCCGCTGTCGTGGGCCGCGCGAGCTTCCTGCACGTCGGTGACCGCGATGAGTCCGACCTGGTAGCGCTTCTCGGCCTGCTCCAGCTGGTGACTCACCGACTCCAAGTTGCCGCGTTGAGCGTCGAGGTCATCCTGTGCGGCGAGGACGTCGAAATAGCGCTGAGCTACACGCGCGATCAAGTCCTGCTGCGCGGCCTGATAGTCCGCCTCCGCCTGCGCCACCTGGGCGTCGGCACGCTGCAGGGCCACCCAGTTCTCCCAGCGGAACAGGGTCTGCTTCAGGTCGACACCGTATTTGTGGGTGATGGTGGTGACCCGGCCGTTGAACGGGAAGCTCTCGACGATGGTGGGGCCGCCGGCCACTTCCACGGTCTCGCTCTGGTTCGATTGTCCGGCATCCTTTTCCTTGGACGCGGTGCCGCTGCCCGAGAGCTGGGGAAGGAGCGCCGCGAGGGCCTGGGGCTTGGACTCCAGCGCGGCCAGCCGGGTGGCTTCGGCCTCCTTGAGCTGGGGGTCGTTTTGCAGCGCCCGCTGATACACGGCGAGCAAGTCCGCTGCCGGAGCGGCGCTCCACGCCAAGCTCAAGCTCAGGGCGATCAGGAAGGGCTTCATTAGGTGCTATATCTGACTATATCACCTGGATCAGTACTGCGGGATCGCCGGATCGACATCGCGGGACCAGGCCAGGATGCCACCCGCCAGGTTGAACACCGACCCGAATCCGCGCGCGGATAGGAACCGGGCGACCTCGAGGCTGCGGCCGCCGGAACGGCAGATCACGACGGTGGCGTCCCGCGGATCGAGTTCGGCCAGCCGATCGGCGATCTCGCCCATGCGTATATGGATGTGCGGCGAGGGGGTCGGCGCAAGCTGCGTCTCCCAATCCTCGCGCACGTCGACGAGCGTCATCGCCTCGCCGGACGAGCGCCGGTCGAGGAACTGCTGCGGGGTCAGCTCGCCCACCATCAGAACACGAACGCCGGGGCGGCGGCGGCGTTGATCAGCGGGTCTATGACGGTCTCGAACAGGCTCTCTCGAATCCATTCGGTCTCATCGACTCTGCGCACCAAGATCGCGTCCATGACCGGTGCGGAGCCGACGACGGCGAACAGCCGCCCGCCGGCGCGCAGAGCGCGCTCGAAGCGCGGGTCGTACAAAGGCATCGATCCGGTGACGGCGATCGCGTCGAATTCGCCGAGCGGAGCGGAATCGAACGCGTCACGCGTCTCGAGCGTCACCCGCGCTTGGGGAACCGCTCGCAGATTCGCGGCAGCCTGTGCCGTGAGTTCCGCGTGGATGTCAATCGAGTGGGTGGATCCGCCGAGCAGGCTCATGGCCGCGCTCAGATAGCCCGTGCCGGTGCCGATCTCGAGCGACCGGTCCCTCGGATTGATCCCCAACGCCTGGAGGATCCGCCCCTGGATCTTGGGGGCGAGCATGCTCTGTCCGCAGCCGATCGGGAGCGGCGCATCCGCGAAAGCGAGCTCGCGGTACTTGGCCGGCGCGAAAGCCTCGCGCGGAACCGCGGACAGCGCATCGAGCACCCGCGGGTCGAGCACTTCCCAGGTGCGAATCTGCTGATCCACCATCTGCTGCCGAGCGGCCAACGTATCCATAGTGTCTCTTCGTGATTAACCGATGATTATGGTCAATTTCAACAGGGGATGCCATGCCTGTGCGGTATTCTTTGGTCATAAACAACGAGGTCAGAGTTGCCTTTTTCTCCCATCGTCTTGTGGTTCCTGACCTCAGCTATTTTGGCCGCAGGCATCATCGCCCTGTTGAGCTGGAAGCGCCGCCAAGAGCGCGCCGTCGACGAATTTTCCCGACAGATCGAGAAGCTTACACGCGAAGAGGGCTCGGCGGGCCGTATCGGCACCGAGGGCAAGCCGCAATCGTTGGGACAGCTGGGCGGCGCGGTCAATCAGCTGCTCGAGACCCTCGAGAAGCGCGGCGCGAGACTCAACGACCGCGAGCAATTGTTCCAGCGCCTGGTGGAGGCGGTGCACGATGCGGTATTGGTGCACCGGAAGAGCATCCTGTTCGCCAATGCGCGTTTCCTTTCCATGCTCGGCATGAGCGTAGCCGATGTGATCGGCAGACCGCTCGCCGATTTCGTCGCCGAGGAATACGCCGAGCTGGTGGAGAATAATCTTGCTCGCCGGCTCGCCGGCGAGCCGGCCGCCGAGCGTTACGAGATCGAGCTGGTGGGCGCGCACGGCGAGGTTACGCGGGTCGAATTGTCGAGCACGCTGGTCGACAGTGCGGACGAGCCGGCCCTTCTCCTGACCGCGCTCGAAATGCTGCCTGGCACGGCGCCGAGCCGGGCAGCGTCGCGGCCGCGCGCCATGGTGACGCTCGATGCGATGGGCGAAAGCGTCATCACCGTCGATGCGGAGGGCCGCATCGACTACGTCAACACCTCGGCCGAAGTGCTCCTCGGCCAAACCTTCGATCAGCTCGTCGGCAAATCGTTTTCGGAGGTCGCTTCGCTGGTCGATGAGACCGACCGGCGCCCGCTTGGCGACCCCGTTCGCAAGGCCCTCGCCACCGGCGGCCGCGTCACCATGGGCAAGCGTGCGGTGCTCGTGCCCGCGATCACCTCGCCGGAGCGGTCGGTCGAGATCAGCGTCACGCCGCTCAAGTCGGATGGCAAGGAGACGCTGGGGTTGGTGGTGGTCATGCACGACACCAGCGAGCTGCGCGGACTCACCCGGCAGATGACCTACCAGGCGAGCCACGACGCGCTCACCGGGCTGGTCAATCGGCGCGAATTCGAGCGCCGGCTGCGCGAAGCGATGGATGCCGCGCAGACCGGGGACGCGGGCCACGCCCTTTGCTACCTCGATCTCGATCGATTCAAAGTGGTCAACGATACCTGCGGGCACACGGCGGGCGACAACATGCTGCGCGAGGTGGCCACCATCATCAAGGATGCGGTGCGCGACTCCGACACCGCGGGCCGCATCGGCGGAGACGAGTTCGCATTGCTGCTGGTCGGATGTCCGCTGGAAAAGGCGCGGCAAATCGCCGATGACGTGGTGCGGGCGATCGACGACTATCGTTTCGTCTGGAAGGACAAGATCTTCAACATCGGTGTCAGCATCGGCCTGGTCGAGATCGGCCGGGCCGGTGGCTCCATCGAGGACATCATGAATTCCGCCGATTCCGCCTGCTACGTCGCGAAGAAGCAGGGTGGAGTGCACGTGCACGTGTACTCCGCGCGCGAGGAGGCGAATGCCCGGCACTCCGGCGAGATCCATTGGCTGCAGAAATTGCAGGGCGCGCTGCGCGACAACAAGTTCGAGCTCTACTACCAGCCCATCGTGCACGCGCACAGTTCGGTGACGAATGGACCCGGACTCGAAGTGTTCGTGCGCATGGAGGGCGAGAACGGTGAGCCTGCCGCCCCGCCGGCAGAATTCATCCGGGCGGCGGAGCGCTACCGATTGATGCCGCTCGTGGACCGGTGGGTGGTCCAAGCGGTGCTCTCCGCACTCGGACGCGGCGGCATGAAGTTGCCACCGGATCGCAGCGTTGCCATCAACATCTCGGGCCAGACGCTCGGCGACTCGGAGTTCCTCGAATTCGTGGTTGAGTGCTTCGATCACACGGGGGCGAATCCGGCAGATATCTGTTTCGAGGTCACCGAGAGCGCCGTCGTGGCGAATCTCGACCATGCGCGGCGTTTCATCGGGGTGCTGCACGGCATGGGCTGCGAATTCGCGCTCGATAACTTCGGCAGCGGCCTCTCCTCCTTTTCGACGCTCAAGACGCTGCCCATGGACTATCTCAAGATCGACGGCTCCTTCATCTCGAACCTGGCGGTCGATACGGTCAATCAGGCCATGGTCGGGGCCATGGTCGAGCTGTCGCGCACTCTCAATTTCCGAGTCGTCGCCGAGCACGTCGAGGATCAGCTGTCCTTGGACACTGTGCGCGAGATGGGGATCGATTTCGCGCAAGGATTCATCTTCGGGCGCCCGCAGCCGCTGTCGATGACTCCGGCGCCCGGTTGAGGCGGCTCGGGCGGCCCAATCAACGCCTTATAACCCGCCGGCAGGCGCACATAACAACTTGCTATGGCATTTCTCCCGCGCTTAGGAGGAAAATTCGACATTCAGGAAATGAAACTCGAGGTGCCGCATGCCCATTTATGAAGACAACACCAAGTCCATCGGCCGTACGCCCTTGGTTCGCATCAACCGCCTCGACGCGTCGAGCTCCGCCATCCTGCTGGCCAAGATCGAAGGGCGCAACCCCGCCTACTCGGTCAAGTGCCGCATCGGCGCGGCGATGGTGTGGGATGCAGAGGAGCGCGGCTTGCTGAAGCCGGGCATGTCCATCGTGGAGGCCACCAGCGGCAACACCGGCATCGCGCTCGCCTACGCCGCAGCCTCGCGCGGATACGGGTGCGTGCTCACGATGCCCGAGACCATGAGCATGGAGCGGCGCAAGGTGTTGATCGCATTCGGCGCCAAGCTGGTTCTCACGCCGGGTGCGAAGGGCATGAAGGGCGCGATAGCCAAGGCCGAGGAGCTGGCCGCGCAGGACCCCGCCAAATACGTGCTCATGAAGCAATTCGAGAATCCTGCCAACCCCGCCATCCACGAGAAGACCACCGGCCCCGAGATCTGGGACGACACCGGCGGCAAAATCGACGTGCTGGTATCGGGGGTAGGCACGGGGGGCACGCTCACGGGCGTGTCGCGCTACATCAAGCACACCAAGGGAAAGAAGATCCTCACCGTTGCGGTCGAGCCGACCAACTCGCCGGTGATCAGCCAGACCCTCGCCGGCCAGGCACCGGCGCCCTCGCCGCACAAAATCCAGGGAATCGGGGCGGGATTCATCCCGAAGAACCTGGATCTGTCCCTGGTCGACCGGGTCGAGCAGGTGAGCAACGAGGAGGCGATTTCCACTGCGCGGAGCCTGGCACGCGAAGAAGGCATGTTGTGCGGCATTTCCTGCGGCGCCGCGATGGCGGCGGCGCTGCGTCTGGCCAAGGAGCCGGCCCTGGCGGGAAAGACCATCGTCGTGATTCTGCCGGATGCGGGCGAGCGCTATCTGTCGGGTGCGTTGTTCGAGGGCCTGTTCGAGGACGTCGAGAAGATGCAGGCGGTCGCCTGAACCCGGTATGAGCGTCGCCGCCACACCGAAATCCCGGCCGACGGCTATGGAGCATCTCTCCCGGGAGCTGCTCGAGAGCTATCTGAGCGACGAGCGCGCGCGGCGCATCGCGCGGCGGTATCTGCCGTCACGCGAGGCCATAGCCGGAATTTTGCACGGCGTGCTCGATTTGATGTACCCCGGCTACTTCGGGCGGGGTGATCTCGACCGCGAAAATCTGGGTGCTTACGTGTCCGAGTCGCTGGCCGCGCTTGCCCCCAAGATCGAACGCGAGATCGAACACTGCCTGTGCTATGGCCGCGAGCAGGACGCCGGGCGCCCCGCAGAGGACCGGTCGGGATTCGGCGAATGCGCGCCCCGTGCCCGGGATCTGACCGAAGTGTTCCTGAGCCGCCTCCCCGAGATCCGCGCGCTCTTGGTCAAGGATGTGCAGGCGGCGTATGACGGGGATCCTGCGGCGTCGAATCTCGATGAAGTGATTCTTGCTTATCCCGGGGTGCTCGCGGTCAGCGTGTATCGCATCGCGCATGCGCTGTACGATCTCGGGGTGCCCATGATGGCTCGCATCATGACGGAGTGGGCGCATTCGAGGACAGGCTGCGACATCCATCCGGGCGCGAAGATCGGGGCGGGATTTTTCATCGACCACGCCACCGGTGTGGTGATCGGCGAGACCACCGACATCGGCGAGGGCGTCAAGCTGTATCAGGGTGTCACCCTGGGTGCGTTGTCGCTGCCCAAGGATGCCAGCGGGCAGATCATCCGCGGCAACAAGCGCCATCCGACGGTGGAAAACAATTCCACCCTCTACGCGAACGCCACCGTGCTCGGGGGCAAGACCGTGGTCGGAGCGGACAGCGTCATCGGCGGTTCGGTGTTCCTGACCCACAGCATCCCCCCGCGCTCGCGGGTGTCGCTGAAGGAGCCGGATCTCAGGATCGCCTCGCGCGAGGGCGCGGCCGAGCCGGACGCGATTTATTTCGACATCTGAGCCGGGACGCCGGTAACGGGCCCGGTATTCCGCATCACATCTTGCCGAGCAGCGGCACCAGCAGCAGCGCGACGATGTTGATGATCTTGATCAAGGGATTGATCGCGGGCCCTGCGGTGTCCTTGTAGGGATCACCGACGGTGTCGCCGGTGACCGCGGCCTTGTGGGTGTCAGAACCCTTGCCACCGAAGTGGCCTTCCTCGATGTACTTCTTGGCGTTATCCCAGGCGCCGCCGCCGGTGGTCATCGAGATCGCGACGAAGAGTCCGGTGACGATGGTGCCGATGAGCAGGCCGCCGAGCGCCACGACCCCCGTTCCCGGGCCCATCAGCAAATTGACGACGAACACCAGAACGACCGGCACCAGGATCGGCAGAAGCGACGGCACGATCATTTCCTTGATGGCCGCCTTGGTGAGCATGTCCACCGCGCGCGAGTAATCGGGCTTCGCGGTGCCCTCCATGATGCCTTTGATCTCCCGGAATTGGCGGCGCACCTCATTCACCACGGAGCCCGCGGCGCGGCCTACCGCCTCCATCGCCATGGCGGCGAACAGATAGGGGACGAGACCCCCGATGAACAGGCCGATGATCACGGCGGGATTCGACAGATCGAACGCGGTCACGTGACCCGTGACCTCCTGCAGCTTGTGGGTGTAGTCGGCGAACAGTACCAGCGCCGCGAGACCTGCCGAGCCGATGGCGTAGCCCTTGGTGACCGCCTTGGTGGTATTGCCGACCGCATCGAGCGGGTCGGTCACGTCGCGCACTTTCTTGTCGAGTCCGGCCATCTCGGCGATGCCGCCCGCGTTGTCGGTGATCGGACCGTAGGCGTCGAGCGCGACGACCATACCGGTCATCGACAGCATCGCGGTGGCCGCGATGGCGATGCCGTAGAGTCCCTCGAGCCGGTACGAGGCCCAGATCGACAGCGCGACCGCGATCACCGGCAGCGCGCAGGACTTCATCGAGACGCCGAGGCCCGCGATGATGTTGGTGGCAGGTCCGGTTTGCGAGGCCTCAGCCACGTGCCGCACGGGGCTGTATTCGGTGGCGGTGTAGTACTCGGTGATGACGATCATCGCGGCGGTGAGTCCGAGCCCCACCAGCGTGCAAAGCCACATGGACATGGCGTGCTCGCCCATGATCTTTTGCGATACGACGTAGAACGCCGCCGCGGAAATGACCCCCGAAACGATCACGCCCTTATACAGCGCGTTCATGATCTTGCCGCCCTCGCTCACCGACACGAAGAAAGTGCCGACGATGGAGGAGACGATGGAAATCGAGCCGAGCAGCAACGGGAAGATCACCGCGTTCTCGCCCATGTCCGCCATCAACAGGCCGCCGAGCAGCATGGTCGCGACCAGCGTCACCGCGTAGGTCTCGAACAGGTCGGCCGCCATGCCGGCGCAATCGCCGACGTTGTCGCCCACGTTATCCGCGATCACCGCAGGATTGCGCGGGTCGTCCTCGGGAATGCCCGCCTCGACCTTGCCGACGAGGTCGGCGCCCACGTCCGCACCCTTGGTGAAGATGCCACCACCCAAACGCGCGAAGATCGAGATCAGCGAGCCGCCGAAGGCCAGCCCGACCAGCGAGCGCAGCGCCAATTCCGAGTCGCCCAACACGTGCAGCATGACGAGGTAATACACGGCCACACCGAGAATACCCAGGCCCACCACCAGCATTCCGGTGACGGCGCCGCCGCGGAACGCCACTTTCAGCGCGGCATTGATCCCGAGGGTGGCGGCTTGCGCCGTGCGCACATTGGCACGAACCGAAATGGACATTCCGATATAGCCGGCCAACCCGGAGAAGATCGCGCCCACCGCAAAGCCGCCGGCGCTCGCCCACCCGAGCCCCACACCCAGCGCAATGAACAAAATCACGCCGACGATGGCGATGGTCCGGTACTGGCGGTTGAGGTACGCGCGAGCGCCGGCCTGGATCGCGCCCGCAATCTCCTGCATGAGGGCATTGCCGGCAGGTTGCGCCAAAATCCAGCGCACTGAAAAGGCGCCGTACACGATCGCGAGGATTCCAGCACCGATGGCAAGGTATAGGGCGTTATCGAGGGTCATTTCTCGTCCCAGTTATGTTATTGAAAAATATCAAGTTATTGGGGATGGCGGCCCGGCACTATACCACAAAGGGGGTGGTTAGGCGCTTCGCTACGGGCACCCCCTTCAGGGTGACATACGTTGGCAATCCATGCCGATAAGGCGGGTAATCCTCGCCACCGATGAGCGGCTTAAGATAACGGCGGCAGGCCGCAGTGATCCCGAATCCGTCCTCGGTGATGAAGCTGCGGGGAAGCTTCTTCTCCCGGTTGGCGATCATCGCGAGCGGCGCCTGACCGATTCCCCACCGATAGGGCTCGGACGACTTTCTCACGATGGTGGGCATTACGGCGTTTTTTCCCTGCAGCGCGAGTTCCACCGCGGCCTTGCCCACGGCATAAGCCTGCTCCACGTCCACCTTGGAGGCGATGTGCCGCGCGGAGCGTTGCAGGTAGTCGGCGACGGCCCAATGGAATTTGTAGCCAAAAGCCTCCTGCGTCATCTGTGCGACCACCGGCCCCACGCCGCCGAGCTGTGCGTGTCCGAAGGCGTCCTTGGTGCCCGCTTCCGCGAGGAACTTGCCGTCGGCGGTGCGAACCCCCTCCGACACCACGACCACGCAGTAACCGAACCTCTCGACGCAGGATTTCACCTTGTCGAGGAACTGCTTTCGCTCGAAGGCGATCTCCGGGAACAAAATGATGTGCGGAGCATCCCCCGGGCGCTCGCCCGCCAAGCCGCCGGCGGCCGCGATCCATCCCGCATGGCGGCCCATGACTTCGAGCACGAACACCTTGGTCGAGGTGCGCGCCATCGACAGCACGTCGAGCGCTGCCTCGCGGGTCGACACCGCGATGTACTTCGCCGCCGAGCCAAATCCCGGGCAGCAGTCGGTGATCGCGAGGTCATTGTCCACCGTTTTGGGTACGCCGATGCAGGCGATCGGATAGCCCATTTGAGCGCCGATTTCCGACACCTTGTGGGCGGTGTCCATGGAATCGTTGCCGCCGTTGTAAAAGAAATAGCCGATGTCGTGGGCCTTGAAAACCTCGATCAGGCGCTCGTATTGCGCGCGACTCTTGTCGATCCCCGCGAGCTTGTAGCGGGCCGAGCCGAATGCGCCTCCAGGCGTGTGCCGCAACGCGCGCACTGCGGCGGCGCTCTCCTTGCCGGTGTCGATCATGTCCTCGGTGAGAGCCCCGACGATGCCATGGCGCCCGGCATAGAGTTTGCCGATCTTGTCGCGGTGTTTGCGCGCGGTTTCGATCACCCCGCAGGCGGACGCGTTGATGACGGCGGAGACACCGCCGGATTGGGCGTAAAATGCGTTCTTCTTGACTGAGCGGCTCATGCATCCCCCGGCGTCGATATGTCAATACCGCCAAATACAAGCCGCGCAGGATAGCCGATCGGCGCGGTCGAGGCACTCGTTTGACGGTGGAGGCGGGCGAAGGTACGTTAGCGCGCTTTCAGGACTACAAAGAATCATGCGAATAGTTCTTTTGGGGGCGCCTGGATCCGGCAAGGGCACACAGTCTCAGCTGCTGGTCCAGGCGTATGGGATCCCGCAAATCTCCACCGGTGATTTGCTGCGCGAGGCCGTGAGCAAGGCAACGGAACTCGGGCGCAAGGCGAAAGCTGCCATGGAGGCGGGCAAACTGGTCGACGACGCGACGGTTCTCGGCATGATTCACGAGCGTTTGGCGCAGCCGGACGCGCTTAAGGGGTTCATCCTCGACGGTTTCCCGCGCAATATCACCCAAGCTGAGGCGCTCGAGACGCTGCTCAAGGAGCTCGGCCGCCCGCTGCAAGCCGTGGTCCTGTTGAATCTCGATCTGGGCATCCTGTTCAAGCGGCTCACCGGCCGGCGCATCTGCGAGGGCTGCGGCCGGGTGTTCAACATCTACAGCTCCCCGGCCGGCACGCCGCCGCACTGCGATAAATGCGGCGACAAGTCGCGATTGATCCAACGACCGGACGACAAGGAAGAAGTGATCGGCAAGCGCCTGGAGGTGTTCGAGGCGCAGACCAAGCCGCTGATCAAGCACTACGAGCAGCGCGGGCTGTTGCGCATCGTCGATGCGGATGCGCAAGTGCAGAGCGTCTTCAAAAGCATCCAGAGCGCGGTCGGAGAGCCGCCGCCGTAGGGCTCCGACTGGCCGCCCTAGTCGAGGGCGGCCAGCAGCCGATCGCCGATCTCCGCGCGCCGCCATCCCGACAACGCCTGTGTGTTGCGGGCGCCCATCGCCAATGCCTTGACCTCGCCGCGCGGCGCCAGGATCTCGGCGCTGACTCCGAGATCCTGCGCACGCGCATCGACCAGCCGCGCCAGCCGATCGATCACGGCTTTCTGCTCGGGTGTGGGGCGGGAGTCCCGTACGGGTTCGGAGTCCTCGCCGGCGGCGCCAGATCCCTCCCGGAGCGCCGCGAGGAGGCTCTGCGCCAGCGCGTCGTTCAACGGCCGCGGCAACGCAAGCGCGGCGTCGAGCGCCGCGCGCGTGCTGGGACCGGCCTCGGCAACGCTGAATATCGCGGCATCGGCGAGTATCCAGCCGCGTGGAAGGTCGCGTTCGCGCGCCATGGTTTCGCGCCAGATCGCGATGCTGCGGCCGCGCGCGCGCGCCGCGGCCGGCAACAGATTCAAGTTGCGCAGCCGCTTCCACGCTTGTGCGGGGTCGAGTTCGTACAACCGCGGATCCTCGAGGGACAGGCAATCCTCGATCACCCAGTGCTCGCGTCCCAGGGCGCGCAGCCGTTCGGTCAGCTTGGAGGCGACCTCATTCAGGTACTTCACATCGTCCGCTGCGTATTCGAGTTGCGCGGCGGTGAGCGGGCGCTTCGACCAGTCGGTGCGCGTCTGGCCCTTGGCGAGGGGCACGTCCAACAAGGTCTTGACCAGATCGGCATAGCCGAGCTGCGGCTTCAATCCGACGCAGCCCGCCGCTATCTGTGTATCGAACACCGGTGAGATCACGCGCTTGACGTTGAGGTAAAACGCCTCGAGATCCTGGCGCGCGGCATGAATGACCTTGCGCGCGCCCGGCGCGGTGAGCGCCCGTACCAAGGGATCGAGGCTGCCGACACGCAGCGTGTCGACGCACCACACTTCTCCGGCGGCTGCCAATTGCACCAGGCACAGCTTCGGAAAGAAAGTTCGCTCGCGCAGAAATTCGGTGTCGAGGCCGATCGATACTTGCGCTTCGAGAACGCTCGCCAGCGGCCCGAGTGCCTCGCCTCGATCGATCCAAATCGCGTCGGCCATACCATGATCCACGTGTACAATTTGAGAATCTATCACGATCGAATCGTACGATGCTGCGACTTGCGAAGGCATTCTGGGACATCGCCCTGTGGCGGGCGTCACCCGCCCAATTGCCCGCGTCGCTTTTTCTTTTGTGTCTGGTCGCCACAATCGCCGCGATCCTCGAGGTGATCAGCGCCCTGGTCCCCCCGAGTCAGGGCAGCCTCATTCCGGTCCGCCTCGCCCTGAGCGTGGCGCTGCCGCTCGCGTTCGCCTGGATGGTGCTCGCCGTCGCGCGGCGGCGGCAGCGATTCCTGCAGACCGGCACCGCACTGCTCGGCGTCGCCGTTTTGGCCGAGCTCGTGCTTTATCCGTTGGGCTCGCTCCTCAATCTCATCGGCACCGATGCGCCGGCCGCCCTGCCGGTAGGGATACTGCTGCTCGTGGGCCTCATCTGGTACCTGCTCGCCTGTGCAAACATATGGCGCGCCGCCCTCGACGCGCGTCTCGGGCTCGGCGGCGCCATCAGCGTCGCGTATCTGTTGCTGTCGATGTTCCTGGAACAAACCTTGGTCCCAAACTCATGACTCAGCACGTGCACATCCTGGGGATCGCCGGAACCTTCATGGGGGGCGTGGCGGCCATCGCCAAGGCGGCTGGATTTCGCGTCACGGGATCGGATCGCAACGTCTACCCGCCCATGAGCGACCAGCTTGCCGCGCTCGGCATCGAGTTCACGCAAGGCTACGGTGCGGAACAACTCGATGATCGGCCCGATATCGTGGTCGTCGGCAATGCATTGAGCCGCGGCAGTCCCGTCGTCGAGGCGATGCTCGATCGCGCCATCCCATACACTTCGGGGCCGCAATGGCTGGCCGAACGGGTTCTGCACGGCAAGCACGTGCTGGCCGTCGCAGGCACTCACGGCAAGACCACGACGTCGAGCATGCTCGCTTGGATTCTCGAGCACGCGGGACTCGGGCCGGGCTTTCTCATCGGCGGCGTACCGGGCAATTTCGATACGACGGCGCGTCTCGGCACGGGCTCATGCTTCGTGATCGAGGCCGATGAGTACGATACGGCGTTTTTCGACAAGCGCGCAAAGTTCGTTCACTACCGGCCGCGTACGGTGATTCTCAACAACCTCGAATACGACCACGCCGACATCTACCCGGACGTGACCTCGATACGGCGGCAGTTCAACCAATTGCTGCGCACGGTGCCCGCCGCCGGCCGGATCGTCCAGAACGGCGACGACGCCGAGATCGCCATGGTCATCGGCGAGGGCTGTTGGACCCCGTGCGAGACGTTCAGCCTGAAATCCCGGAATGCGGCGTGGAGCGCGGCGCCCGAGCCGAATTCCTCCTGGGGCGAGTTCACCGTAGTGCAGGACCGGCGCGAGGCGGGCCGGGTGCGCTGGCCGATGCTCGGAGAGCACAACGTGATGAACGCGCTCGCCGCGATCGCGGCCGCCCACCAGCTCGGCGTCAGCCCTGAGCGGGCGGCCGAGGCTCTCGGACAGTTCCGAGGCGTCAAGCGCCGCATGGAGGTGCGCGGAGTGGTCGACGGAGTCACGGTGTACGATGACTTCGCACATCATCCCACCGCCATCGAGACGACGCTCGCGGGACTGCGCGCTCGCGAGCCGCATGCGCGCATCATTGCCGTGCTCGAGCCCCGCTCCAATACGATGAAGCTCGGGGTGCATCGCGATCAAATTGCCCCCTCGTTGGCGGCAGCGGATGCCGCCTGGTTCCTGAACGCGCCCGAGCTTGGGTGGGATTTGCCGGCAGCACTCGCCCCGTTGGGCGCACGGGCGCATTTCGCCGGGACCGTCGATGCCTTGGTCAGTGCCCTGGCGGCGACGGCTTTGCCGGGCGATCAGATCCTGGTGATGAGCAACGGCGGCTTCGGCGGTCTGCATGGGAAGCTTCTCGACGCGTTGCGCGCGCGGCGCGACGTGCAAGCCCGGACTGCAACGTGAGTGCGATCGCACTGTTCCCTCTCAACATCGTGCTGTTTCCGGACGGACCGCTGCCGCTGCGCATCTTCGAGACCCGCTATTACGACATGGTGCGCCGATGCATGCGCGAGGGACGGGGATTCGGCGTCGTGGCGCTTCGCGAGGGGCACGAGGTGGGCGTGGCGGACGCCGATTTCTACGACGTGGGGACGATGGCCGAGATCACGGATTTCCATCAATTGGCGGATGGCCTCTTGGGCCTTTCCTGCGTTGGAAGGCAGCGATTTCGGATCCTCGAGCGCAGCCGTCAGGCGGATGGGCTTCATCTCGGCGAGGTCGACTGGCTGAAAGTCGCGCCTGGCGAGCCCGTGCCCACGCGGCATGAGCGTCTATCGAGGTTGCTGGCTACCGTGTTGCCGCAGCTCGGCGAGGTGTATGCGAATTTCCCCATGCGGCTCGACGATGCGGCGTGGGTGGGCCACCGGCTTGCCGAGATATTGCCGATACCGCTCGCCGACAAGCAGCGTTACTTGGAAATGGACGATCCGGTCGAACGTTTGGACGGACTCGCGGAGTTCGCGCCGTTGACGGCGTCCTCGGAGCCCAATGCGTAGCGTGCCCACACGCGGCGCGTGAGCCACAGCACCAATCCGATCGCTGCGCTCCAAGGAAGCACCCAGTACCCCAGCAACCCGTCGAATTTGCCCACCCAGGCAGATGCGTGCGCGTCGGGTCCCGGTGCGGTGGCCTCTTGCAGCATGCGCAGCACCACGACCCAGCCCGCATGCAGCCCCAGGGCGGCTGCAATGTTGCCGGTCAGCACGCGGGTGAGGCTCAACACGAGGCTCACCGCGAGCCACGCCATGAAGGAGTCCAATACCAGCGCCGGCGTGGAGAGCGGCGCAAAGGAGCGCGCCAGTAGATCGAAGCCCGAGCCCCAATGCAGTTCATCGACCGGGATGCGCGCCTTGGCAAAGAAATGCAGGACGGCGAACAGCGGCGCGGTGCAGAGAACCGCGGCCCATTGACCGGACTCCCGCGCGATCGCGGAGTGCATGGCGCCGCGCATCACCGTCTCCTCGATCAGCGCGACGGCGATGCCCGAGCTCAATCCGATGAGCAACAGCTTGATGACCGAGTGCGCGCCCGCGGGGATGCGCCAGTGCATCGCCAGCAGTATCGCTGCGCCGGCCGCCGCCGTCGTCATGCCGACGATGCCGAAGCTCACGGCAACCGTCACGAACCTGCGCCAGGGCAAGCCGTAACCAAGGGCTCGCTTCGAGGCGACGCTGAGATGCCTGCAAAGCCACACGAGGCCGCCGACCGCCGCCAGCATGGCAACGCGGCTGGCGACCCGGTGGAATGGCCACGGCGCCACCTGCGAGGTGAGCTCGTAAACCGGGTAGGCGACGAGGGCGGTCACGAGGCCCGCCGCCACGAGCACCCCCAAGAACCATGCGAATGCCCGCATCGCGATGGCCCCCGCCGTCTACCTTAGGCGGAGGTCAGGCTGTCGAAGGTTCGCGCGGCCGCCGCGATCGTCGCGTCGATGTCGGCGCTCGAATGGGCCGCCGATACGAAGCCCGCCTCATAGGCCGACGGCGCGAAGTACACGCATTCCTCCAGCATTCGATGAAAAAAACGCTTGAATCGCTCGGTGTCGCACGCCATCACCTTGGCGAAGCTGTCGACCTTGCGTTCTTCCGTGAAGAACAGCCCGAACATTCCGCACACATGATTGGCGGCGAGCGGGATACCGGAGCTCACCGCGGCATCGGTCAGCCGCTGGATGAGGATGTCCGTCGTGGCGTTCAGGTGCGAATGAAAACCCGGGGCCGAGACGAGCTCGAGCGTGGCGATGCCGGCCGCCATGGCCACGGGATTGCCGGACAGGGTGCCTGCCTGATAGACGGGACCCAAGGGGGCGAGGCGTTCCATGATCTCGCGCCGACCGCCGAATGCACCCACCGGCATGCCGCCGCCGATGATCTTGCCGAGCGTGGTGAGGTCGGGTCGCACGCCATAGAGCTCCTGCGCGCCGCCCAGCGCGACGCGAAATCCGGTCATGACCTCGTCGAAGATCAAGACCGCGCCGGAGGCATCACACACCTCTCTCAATGTCTGGAGGAAACCGGGTGCCGGTGGAATGCAATTCATGTTGCCGGCAACGGGCTCGACGATCACACAGGCGACTTCCCCGCCGATCTGCCGGAACGCATCCCGGACCTGATCGGAGTCGTTGTAGTCGAGCGTCACGGTGTGGGCGGCCAGTGCGCGCGGAACCCCCGGCGAGGTGGGAACCCCAAAGGTCAACGCGCCCGAGCCCGCCTTGATCAGCAGCGAATCCGAATGCCCATGGTAGCAGCCCTCGAATTTCACGATGGTTTCGCGTCCGGTAAATCCGCGAGCCAGACGGATGGCGCTCATGGTCGCCTCCGTGCCGGAACTGACGAAACGCACCAGCTCGATGGAGGGCATGAGCTCAATGACCTTGCGCGCCAGCTGCGTCTCGAGCTCCGTCGGTGCGCCGAAGCTCAAGCCGTCGGCCGCGACGCGTCGCACCTCCGCGATGACGTGCGGATGCGCATGGCCGAGGATCATCGGACCCCACGAACCGACGTAGTCGATGAAGCGGCGGCCATCGGCGGCGACGATGTGAGAGCCCGCCGCCTGCTTGAAGAAGATCGGCTCGCCGCCGACACCGCGGAAGGCCCGGACCGGCGAGTTGACGCCTCCGGGAATGTATTTACAGGCCTCTTGAAACAGGCTCACCACATTTCTCCTGACTTTGTTCCGCCGCTCAAGCCGGCATTGCGGCCGGCGGCAGCCCGAGCCGAACCTCCAAGCCACCTTCTGCGCGATTCGCGGCCTTTGCCGATCCGCCATGCGCGCGCATCACCTGTGAGGTGATGGCGAGTCCGATGCCCTCGCCGCCGGTATCGCGATCGCGCGACTCCGCCACGCGGAAAAACGGCTCGAATATGCGCTCCAGGTCGGCTTGCGGCACGCCCGGCCCGCGGTCGCGAATCGACACCGCAAGTCCGAACTCGCCGCTCTCCACCGCCACCTCGACGGCGGCGCCAGGGGGACTATAGCGCACGGCATTGCGCAGCACGTTCTCGACGGCGCTCCGCAGAAGCTCCCGGTTGCCGTTCACCCAGCGTCCGCCAGCTCCCGAGATCGATACCGTGCAGCCCTTCGCCGCGCCCTCGAAATTGGCGTCGTGGACGATTTCCTGGATCATTTCCTCGATGTCGAACGGCTCGCGCTCGATGGGTGCATCGGTGCCGTGCAGCCGCGCCAGCTTGAGCACCTGGCTGATCAAATCGTCCAGACGTTCGATTTCACGCTCCAGCCGATCCAGCTGGCGTTCCGGGTCAGCACTCTGGCGCCGCGCCAAGCCCACCGCCAGGCGCATTCGCGCAAGCGGGGAGCGAATCTCGTGCGAGATGTCGCGCAGCAGCCGCGTGACCGCGGCGCGATTGGCTATCAAGCCGTCCGCCATGGCGTCGAAGTCGCGGGCAAGCACCGCCAATTCATCCTTGCGATCCTCGAATCCCGCGCTGACGCGCAGGCCCTTGCCGACGCGCGCGTCGAGATTCTCGCTGGCGAGCGCCCGCGCGCCCTCCTGAATGCGGCGTATCGGCGCGCTCAAGTGCTGGGCCAGCCACCAGCTGGCGAACGCGCTCACCACCAGCGCAATGCACAGGATCATCAGAGAGATTCCGGGAAGGCTCAGGGCGCCGAAGATGCTCGGCCTGCGCGGCACCAAGAGCACGGTATAAGTCGAACCATCGGAGCCGACGATCTGCGGCGCGGCGCGCTGCGGCCGGAAATTGCGCGGCGGTGGCATCGGCGCGGACGTTGAAGGAGACTCCTGGGCCTCGGGCTCGCTCATGGATTCGCGGTTGAAGTACTCGAGGCGCCGGGCGGCATTTTCGGAAAGACGCCGTCCGAGAATGTCGCCGCCGTCGGGCCCGATGATGTACAGGTCGCGATCGGCGATCGAATGCTCGTTGTCCGACAGCCATTTCTTCAATGCGGCGATGCCGCCCTTGCCGAGCACCTCCGAGGCCTGGATGGCGATGGCTGCCGGGCGGCGCTGCAGCTCGCGCGACTCGTACTCGCGTGCCGCAACGGTGAAAGTGACTGCGATGCTGCCGCCGACGATGAGCGCCATCGCGATCCAGAACAATACGAAAATCCGGAGGAAAAGACTGTGCATGCCTGCGGCTCGAAAGCGGCGTGCCGACGCTACGTCGGCGCCGTGGTCAGCGTGTAGCCGGAACCGCGCACGTTCTTGATCTCCGGACTCTTGCCGGCCTCGAGGTTTAACTTGCGGCGCAGATTGCTGATGTGGGTGTCGATGCTGCGATCGTAGGGAACGAGTTTGCGGCCGAGAGCCTGTTCCGTCATCGCCTCGCGCGATATCACCTGTCCCGCGGAGCGCATCAACAGCTCGAGCACGCGGAATTCCGCGCCCGTGAGCGTGACCGGCAGATCGGCGATGCGCACCTGATGCATGCCCGGGTTGAGCGTGATCGGTCCCACGGCGATCTCGTCCGCCGGCGTACCCCGCGCCGCCCGGCTGGTCGCGCGCCTCAAGATGGCGCGGATGCGGGCGACCAGTTCGCGGGGATTGAAAGGCTTGCTGAGATAGTCGTCGGCGCCGAGCTCGAGTCCGACGATGCGATCGACGTCATCGCCGCGCGCCGTCAGCATGAGGATGGGCGTGTCGTACGAAGCACCGAGCTCGCGCAGCACGTCGAAGCCGCCGACGCTCGGCAGCATCACGTCCAGAATCAAGATCTCGAAGTCGTTCACCTTGAGCTCGTCGAGGGCGTCGCTGCCGTCGTGGACGCTCTTCACATCGAAGTGCTCCGCCTCCAGATATTCGGTCAGCATCTGGCACAATTCGCGGTCGTCATCCACCAGGAGAACGCGCGCCTCGCGCGGCGGAGCAGGGTCCGCGGGAGGCTTGTTCGCAACGCCGGTCATGTGGTCATTTTTCCTGTGTTTGAGCGTGGGTCAGCGCTAGTTTCCCCGCCCCCATTGCCTTCGTAAACCAATTGACAAATCTTTGCACCTTGTTCACGCAACATTGCGTCAACGCAGCATGGATGCGGGGCGTTTAACCGTACACTGTTCACCACTGCATTGCCCAGGAGAGTATCGAATCATGGTTACGCTACGAAAGGTAATTCCTGCTGTATGTCTGGCTGCTTCGTTCGCGGGCATCGCCGCGTACGCGCAGACGACCACCACCGCCCCGGCGGCGACCGCCCCGGCCGCACATCAGTGGCATCACCACGGACACCGCGGCGGCATGTTTTTCGTGTTGCACAAGCTCGACTTGACCGCGGAACAGAAGACGCAGATCAAGGGCATCATGGCGGGACAGAAGAGCCAGTTCGAGTCGCTGCATACGAGTTCCAAGGCGAACCGCACCTCGCTCGCGACCACCCCGCCCACCGATCCCGGCTACCCCGCCCTGGTCCAGACCGCGCAGACCAATGCCGCGGCCCGCATCAAGCTCGAGAGCGAAACCTGGTCGGCGATCTACAACAACGTGCTCACCAAGCAGCAGCAGACAGCGATCCCCGGGATCGTGGCTGCGGCCGGAGAGGCGCGCGAGGCACGGATGGCTGCCTGGAAGGCGGCGCACCCGCAGGCGCCGGCGCCCGCCGCCGAGTAGCGTACGAAGATCAGCGCTGAACCGCGAAGGTCAGCGCTGAACCGCGCCGATGCCGTCCTTCTTGAGAAGATCGATGACGCTGTCGCGGCCGACCAGATGAGCGGTGCCGACGATGACGAGGTGATTCTCGTCATCGTCGAGCAGCTTCTCGATCCGCGCGATCCACTTGCGGTTGCGCGACACCAAAAGCGACTGATAAACGGCGGGGTCGCGTCCCAAGTCCGACTTCATCTCTGTTTCGAACCAGCTCATGTCCCCGCTCTGCCAGGCGCGCACCATCTCGTTCACTTCCTTCGTCAGATCGTGCGCCTGCTCCAGGCTCGATATCAGGTAGTTCGCCTGTGTTTCCATCGGCATGCCCTCGAACAGCGCGAGTTGATCGTGACCCGTCTCGAGGCCCGCGATGCTCTTGCCGTCGGTGCGCGCGCGCCCCGAGAAATACATCTCGACGCCGCTCGAGGGGTCGAAGCCGAGCTGCATGAGCTGCATTTGCGAAATGGCCTCGGCGACGAACCAGGGCGCGAATTGATCGAAGGTCGACAGGTCGAGTCCCACCTCGCGCGCGAGAGCCTCGGCATGCGCATAGCGTGCCGTTCCCATGATGTCGTGAAGGTTCTTCCCGTCCGTCAACGTCGCGCTTGCGAGCATTTCCGACTGCAGCTCCGCCGAGTCGAGTTCGTTCGGATCGATTTCCATGACGAGCGATTTGGCGCCGCGGTAGGCCTCCAGCACCGCGGGCGCGAGCGGGTAGTCGCTCGCACGAAGCGTGTGAATGGATCCGAGCAGATACACCGTGTTGTGCTTGCCGTGAATTTCCCACAGGCAATGCAGCGTCGAATCGGCACCCGCCGTCGACGCTCCGAGGCTCCACCCGAGGAGCGCCCAGCAGAGAAGCGCTTTGAGTTTCACGATGAGCGGGTTCAGCGCGCGGCGGATGCCGCCGGGCGCACCTCGAGCGATTGCGCCCAGCGGATTTCGCTGTCGATGCGGCCGTCGGGATGCAACTCGAACGGGCGGTAGGCGGGAGGCCGGGAGTCCACCGCGTAGCGGTCGCTCATCGGCAGGAATTGCGCGCCGGTCGAGGGAGTCGCGAACAGCCGGACCGCGCCGCGATTGCCCTCGTACTCCTGGTGAACGTGACCCCACACCACCGCCCGGACGTTGCGATGCGCGTCGATCACCCGCCAGAACTCATCGCGATTCGCGAGACCGATCGTGTCGATCCAGCGGCTGCCCATCTCGACCGGATGATGGTGCAGGCACACCATGGCATGTTGCGGCGAGCTGGCGAGCGTCCGATCGAGACGCTCCAATTCCTGCGCAGTCAGGCGTCCGCCGACGTGGCCCGGATCGCAGCTGTCGAGCAGCACGAGCTGCCAACCGTGCGCAGCGTAGGTGCCGCACATCTGGAACGGCGCTCCCGCGAGCGACTCACGCATGGCCTCGGGCTCGTCGTGGTTTCCGGGAATGCAGAGCACCGGCTTTTGCGAGCTGCCGAAGATGCTGCGAAAACGCAAATAACCTGAAGGGTCGTCCTGCACGAGGTCGCCCGTCACCAACAGCGCCGCGTAGTCGGGCACGCTGGCGTAGGCCTGGTCGAGCACCTGGTGCAGGCTCGCATCCGTCACCACGCCGCGCAGCACGCCGGAAGCGCTGCCATACAGGTGCGGATCGGTTATTTGTAGAATTTTCATGCGGGGAAATCCTAGCAAAGGGTCCCGGGAGCGACGGTGAACTGGGTCATGACCGGAGGTTCTCGCCCACTACATAACCAGACCGCAGTTGTGTGAATGCGGTTCCACGCAAATGGAGACGTAGATCCCGATATTGATGGAGGGGGTCGCATCGGGGACAATACCGCCCCGCTTAAGGAAAAGAAGTCCCCCATGCCCACGCGCCGCGAGCTCGCCAACGCCATCCGCGCCCTGTCGATGGATGCCGTCCAGAAGGCCAATTCGGGTCATCCGGGGGCCCCTTTGGGCATGGCGGACATCGCCGAGGTGCTGTGGCGCGAGGTGCTTAAGTTCAATCCGGGCAACCCGCTCTGGCTGGACCGCGACCGATTCGTGCTCTCCAATGGGCATGCGTCCATGCTCCTCTATTCGGTTCTGCATCTTACCGGCTACCCGCTGTCGATGGACGATATCAAGAATTTCCGGCAATGGGGCTCCAAAACGCCCGGGCATCCGGAGCGCGAAGCGCACCTCGGTGTAGAGACCACCACCGGCCCGCTCGGGCAGGGGTTTGCGAATGCGGTGGGCATGGCGCTCGCCGAGAGATCGTTGGCCGCTACCTTCAATCGTCCGGGCCACAGCATCGTCGATCACCATACGTATGTGTTCATGGGCGACGGCTGCATGATGGAGGGCGTGTCGCACGAAGCGGCCTCCTTCGCGGGCATGCAGAAGCTCGGTAAGCTGATCTGCGTCTATGACGATAACGGCATTTCCATCGATGGCAAGGTCCAGGGCTGGTTCACGGACGACACGGCCAAGAGATTCGAAGCCTACGGCTGGCACGTCATCCCGCACCTGGACGGCCAGGACGGCGAGTCGGTCGCCAAGGCCCTGGCGGCGGCCCGCGCCGTGAGCGACAAACCGTCGCTGATTTGCGCCAAGACCACCATCGGCTGGGGCGCGCCGAACAAGCAGGGCACCGCCGCCATGCACGGCGAGGCCATGGGCAACGAGGAGATCGCCGCCACGCGGCTCAGGCTTGGCTGGTCGGCACCGCCGTTCGAGATTCCCGCCGAGATCCGTGCGGCCTGGGACATGCGCGACAAGGGCGCCAAGGCCGAACAGCAATGGCGCACCCGATTCCAGGCCTACCAGGCTGAATTCCCGGCTCTTGCCGCCGAGCTCGAGCGCCGCATGGCGGGCGATCTGCCCAAAGGGTTCGACGACATCCTGAGCGCCAACGTGAGCCACGCGCAAAGTGAAGGCAAGTCACTGGCAACCCGGCAGTCCTCCAACGCCTCCTTGAATGCCTTGGGGCCCTCCCTGCCGGAGCTGTTCGGCGGCTCAGCGGATCTCACCCCCTCGAACGGCACGCTGCGCAAGGACTCGGTCTCGCTGTCGCCGGATGCGCCCGCCGGCAATTATGCGCACTTTGGCGTGCGCGAATTCGGCATGTCGGCGATCTTGAACGGCATGAGCGCTCACGGGGGATTTATTCCCTACGGCGGCACGTTCCTGACTTTCTCGGACTATGCGCGAAATGCGCTGCGCATGGCCGCGCTCATGAAGCTGCGCGTCATCTTCGTGTACACACACGACTCCATCGGCCTGGGGGAGGACGGTCCGACCCACCAGCCCGTCGAACAGCTCGCGGGCCTGCGCGCGATTCCGCACATGGACGTGTGGCGTCCCTGCGATGCCGTCGAGACCGCGGCCTCGTGGGGGATCGCCATCGACAATCGCGACGGCCCGAGTTGCCTCATCTTCACGCGACAGGCGGTCACGCACCAGCCCCGTCGGCCCGACCAGGTCGAGGCAATCGGGCGCGGCGGCTATGTGCTGATCGATTCCGAGGGCCCGCCCGAGGCCATCGTCATCGCCACGGGCTCCGAGGTCGGGATCGCCTCCGAGGCGGTGAAAAGCGCTCAGGCCAAAGGGCGTAAGGTGCGCCTGGTCTCGATGCCGAGCACGACGACCTTCGACCGCCAGGACCGGGCGTACCGGGACAGCGTGCTGCCCCCGTCGGTTTCCCGGAGGGTGGCCGTGGAGGCCCAAGCGCGCGAGCCGTGGTGGCGCTACGTGGGCCTTCAGGGTCAGGTCGTCGGCATCGACCATTTCGGCGCATCCGCGCCGGCCAAGGAGTTGTTCAAGCAATATGGTTTCACGCCGGAGCACGTGCTTCAGGCGATCGACAAGGTGATGGCGGGCTAGGAACGCGATTCAAACACGAGGGGAGCGATTTCAATGGCGATCAAAGTGGGCATCAACGGGTACGGCCGCATCGGCCGCAATATTCTACGGGCCCTGTACGAAGGAAAGCATGCAGGCGAGATCAAGATCGTCGGCATCAACGATTTGGGTGACGCCAAGACCAATGCCCACTTGACCCTTTTCGACACGGTGCATGGACGTTTCCACGGCGAAGTACATGTCGACGGCGACGCCATGGTGGTGAACGGCGACCGCATCCGCGTGATCGCGCAGCGCGATCCCGCCAAACTTCCCTGGGGCGAGTTGGGCGCCGATTTCGTGTTCGAATGCACGGGTCTTTTCACCAGCAAAGCCAAGGCATCCGCACATATTGCCGCGGGCGCGAAGAAAGTGGTGATTTCGGCTCCCGGCGGCGACGATGTCGACGCCACCATCGTTTACGGCGTCAATCACCAGCGGCTGAAATCCACGGATACGGTGATCTCGAACGCCTCCTGCACCACCAATTGCCTCGCGCCGCTGGTCAAGGTTCTGCATGAGAGCATCGGCGTCGTGTCCGGCGTCATGAACACCATCCACTCGTACACCAACGATCAGGTGCTGACGGATGTCTATCACTCCGACCTGCGACGCGCACGCTCCGCGACCATGTCCATGATCCCGACCAAGACCGGCGCCGCCGCCGCGGTCGGACTGGTTCTGCCGGAACTCAAAGGTAAGATCGATGGCTTCGCCATCCGCGTGCCGACGATCAACGTGTCGCTGGTGGACTTGAGCTTCGTCGCGGCGCGCAAGACGACGGTGGACGAGATCAATTCCGTGGTCAAAGCGGCGGCCAACGGCGCGCTCAAGGGCGTGCTTGCTTACAACGATCAGCCGTTGGTCTCGGTGGACTTCAATCATGACCCGGCCTCGTCAACGTACGATTCAACGCTTACCAAAGTGATCGACGGCACACTGGTCAAGGTGTGTTCGTGGTACGACAACGAGTGGGGCTTCTCGAACCGCATGCTCGATACGCTTGCCGCCTGGTCGAAGGCCGCCTGAGCGCCCCCAAAGTAACGAGGATCCACGCATGAAAATCACAAAAATGACCAGCTTGGATCTCGCGGGCAAGCGCGTGCTGATCCGCGAGGATTTGAACGTGCCCATCAAGGACGGCGAGGTGGCGAGCGATGCGCGCATCCGCGCGGCGCTTCCGACGATCCAGGCGGCGCTGGCGGCGAAAGCCCGTGTCATGCTGATGTCGCATCTGGGCCGCCCGGAAGAGGGTAAGTTCGTGGAGGAATTCTCGCTGGAGCCGGTTGCACGGCGACTCACCGAGCTTCTCGGCGTTCCAGCGCCCCTGAAGCGCGATTGGCTGGACGGCGTGGTCGTGGCGCCGGGCGAGGTGGTGCTGCTCGAGAACGTCCGGTTCAACAAGGGCGAAAAGAAGAATTCCGACGAGCTTTCCAAAAAGATGGCCGCCCTCTGCGATATCTATGTGATGGACGCTTTCGGCACCGCGCACCGCGCCGAAGCGAGCACCCATGGGGTGGCGAAATACGCGCCGATCGCCTGCGCCGGTCCCCTGCTGGTGAGCGAGCTCACGGCGCTCGAGACGGCGCTCGAGAAGCCCGCGCGGCCGCTGCTCGCCATCGTGGCCGGATCCAAGGTGTCGACCAAGCTCACCGTGCTCGAGACGCTGCTCTCGAAAGTGGATCAGTTGATCGTGGGCGGGGGCATTGCGAATACGTTTCTCGCGGCGCTCGGCTTCAATGTCGGCAAGTCGCTGCACGAGCGCGACATGCTGGATATCTGCCGGCGCTTGATCGACCAGTCGCAAAAGCGCGGCATCGTCATTCCCATGCCCACCGATGTGGTGGTTGCCACGGAGTTCTCGGCGGTCGCGGAGGCGGACGTGAAGCCCGTCGGCAGCGTTCTGGACAACGAGATGATTCTCGACATCGGGCCCGATTCCGCCGAACAGCTGGCGGGCCTCATCGCCGGTGCCGGCACCATTCTCTGGAACGGTCCGGTCGGTGTGTTCGAGTTCGATCAATTCGGCGAAGGCACGCGAGCGCTCGCCAAAGCCATCGCGCGCAGCAAAGCCTTCTCCCTCGCGGGCGGCGGCGACACATTGGCGGCCATCGAAAAATATGGCGTCGAGGACGGCATTTCCTACATATCGACCGGCGGCGGCGCGTTTCTGGAGTTCGTCGAGGGCAAGAAGCTTCCCGCGGTTGACATCCTGGAGGCGCGGGCAGCATGAGTTTCATCCTGCGCCGTGCCAAGATTGTCGCGACATTGGGTCCTGCGACGGACGACCCCCGAATCATCGAAGACACGGTACGCGCCGGCGTCGACGTGGTTCGCATCAACTTCTCCCACGGCGCGCTCGCGGACCACTCGCGGCGGCTGGATCTGGTGCGCCAGGCCGCCAAGCGGGTAGGCCGCCATGTCGGCGTTCTCGGCGATCTGCAGGGGCCCAAAATCCGCGTGGAACGCTTCAAGGACGGCAAGGTGATGCTCGCGGACGGTGGAGAGTTCGCACTCGACGCCGCGCTCGCGGTCGATGCCGGAGACGACAAGGCGGTCGGCATCGCCTACAAGAAGCTGCCCACGGATGTGAGCGTCGGCGACATTTTGCTGCTGAACGACGGGCAGATCAGCCTTCAGGTCCAATCCATCGAGGGCCCGCGCATCAATACCCGGGTGCTGGTCGGCGGCGAGTTGGGCAACAACAAAGGCATCAATCGCCAGGGCGGCGGATTGTCGGCCGGCGCGCTCACCGACAAGGATCGGGAGGACATCTGCGTCGCCGCCTCGCTCAAGGTGGATTATCTGGCCGTGTCCTTTCCCCGCGACGGCTCCGACATGAACGAGGCCCGCAAGCTCCTGCGCGCCGCCGGAAGCGGTGCGTTGCTCGTCGCCAAGATCGAGCGTGCGGAGGCCGTCAAGAATCTGGCGGACGTGGTCCGGGCGAGCGATGCCGTGATGGTCGCGCGCGGCGACCTGGGCGTCGAGATGGGCTTCGCCGAACTCGCGGGCCTGCAGAAGCAGATCATGCAGGAGGCCCGCCACCAGAACCGCGTGGTGATCACGGCGACGCAGATGATGGAATCCATGATCACCGCCAACATTCCGACGCGTGCCGAAGTCTCGGATGTCGCCAATGCGGTCATGGAGGGCACCGATGCGGTCATGCTGTCGGCGGAGACCGCCGCCGGCAAGCATCCGGCCAAGGTGGTGGAGGCCATGGCGCAGATCATCGTCGCCGCCGAGAAATACCAGGGGACGCACGTTCGCATCCGCCAGCGCAACACCGGCTATTTCGACCACACCAACGAGGCCATCGCGGCGGCCGTGATGTATACCGCCAACCATCTGCACGTGCAGGCCATCGTCGCGCTCACCGAGTCCGGAGAAACGGCGCTGTGGATGTCGAGGGTGCGTTCGGACATCCCGATCTACGCGTTTACCCGGCAGGAGGCGACGCGCAGCCGGGTGACCCTGTATCGAGGCGTGTATCCCGTGGCCTACGACGTGACGGACAAGGATCGGGAGGCGTTCTATTTTTCGATTTTCAAACAGCTGCTGGATTTGAATCTGGTGAAGGAGAAAGATCTCATCATTCTCACCAAGGGCGAGCTCACCGGTGTCGCCGGAGGCACGAATTCCATGCAGATCCTCAAGGTCCTGCGCAAGTAAGCGGCGGCCGTTCTGACCACCCAGCCCGAATTCCGCGGAACCGATCGGTACATCGCCACCGAAGAATTGATGGCTGCGGTGAATGCCGCGATGGTGCTGTCGAGACCGCTCCTGATCAAGGGCGAACCCGGCACCGGCAAGACGCTGCTCGCGGCGGAGATCGCCCGCTCGCTCTCGATGCCGTTGCTCGAGTGGCACATCAAGTCGACCACCAAGGCGCAGCAGGGGCTGTACGAGTACGATGCGGTATCGCGCCTTCGGGACTCGCAGTTGGGCGATGCCAAAGTCAAGGACATCCGCAATTACATCGTCAAGGGGAGCCTGTGGGAGGCGTTCGAGAGCGAAGTCCGGCCGGTGCTGCTGATCGACGAGATCGACAAGGCGGACATCGAATTCCCGAACGATCTGTTGCGCGAACTGGATCGAATGGAATTTTTCGTCTACGAAACGCGCGACACCGTGCGCGCGCGGCACAGGCCGGTCATCGTCATCACCAGCAACAACGAGAAGGAACTGCCGGACGCATTCCTGCGCCGCTGCTTCTTCCATTACATCCGATTCCCGGACGAAGCCACGATGACCCGCATCGTGGACGTCCATTTTCCCGGCTTGAAGCGCGAACTCCTGCGCGAGTCACTGGCGGCGTTCTTTCGGGTGCGCGAGACGCCCGGCTTGAAGAAAAAGCCGACCACTTCCGAGTTGCTCGATTGGATCAAGCTGCTCGTCGCCGAGGACATCCCGCCCGAAACGCTGCGAAGCGATGATGCGAAGAAGCTTTTACCGCCGCTCTACGGGGCGCTCTTGAAGAACGAGCAGGACGTGCATTTGTTCGAGCAGCTGCTGTTTCTCAACCGCCGGAATGCTCGTTAGGTTCTTTCTGCTGCTGCGGGTCGCGGGCGTCCCGGTGTCGATCACGGAATTGATGACCCTTCTCGAGGCCCTGCAGCGGGGGCTCGGAGAGTCGAGCGCGGAGCGCTTCTATCACCTGGCGCGCACCTGCCTCGTCAAGGACGAGCGCTACTACGATCGGTTCGACCGCGTGTTCGCCGTGCATTTCAAAGGGGCCGAGGATGTGTTCGAGACGCTGTCGCGGGAGCTCCCGGCAGATTGGCTCGAGAAACTTCTGGTCAAGGATCTGACCGACGCCGAAAAGGCCGAGATCGAGGCGCTCGGCGGCTGGGACAAGCTGATGGAAACCTTGAAAAAGCGCCTCGAGGAACAGAAGGAACGCCATCAGGGCGGCAACAAGTGGATTGGAACCGCCGGCACTTCTCCATTTGGAGCCTACGGCTACAACCCGGAGGGCGTACGCATCGGTCAGGACGCATCGCGCAACCGCAGTGCGGTGAAGGTGTGGGACCGGCGCGAGTTCGCGAATTTCGACGATACGGTGGAGCTCGGCACGCGCAACATGAAGCTCGCGCTGCGCCGTCTGCGGCGCTTTGCGCGGCGCGGCGCACCCACGGAGCTCGCGCTCGCGGACACCATCGACGCGACCGCGCGCTCGGGCGGCTGGCTCGACATCAAAATGGTGCCGGAGCGGCACAATGTGGTGAAGGTGCTGCTGCTCCTCGATGTAGGCGGCTCGATGGATGATCACGTGAGAACCTGCGAGGAGCTGTTCTCGGCCGCGCGCACCGAGTTCAAGCACCTGGAGCATTTCTACTTTCACAACTGCCCGTACGAGGCGCTGTGGCGCGATAATCGGCGCCGCTCCCGCGAGCACATCGGCACGGTCGACCTGATGCGGACCTACGCGTCGGACTACAAGCTGATCTTCGTGGGCGATGCGACCATGAGCCCCTACGAAATCACCACTCCGGGCGGCAGCCTCGAGCATTGGAATGCCGAGCCGGGGAGCGTATGGCTCGGGCGCCTGAGGAGGGCCTACCCCAAGTTCGTGTGGATCAACCCCCAGCCGCCGGCGCATTGGCGCCATACTGCTTCCATCGGGCTGATCCGCGAGCTCCTGGAGGACCGGATGTACCCCTTGACGCTGTCCGGTTTGGATAATGCGATCGATGCACTCGGCTGAACGGCCGGTTCTCGGCTAGGCTCTGGGGTTCAATGAATGCGATGCTGCAGCAACCCGACGAATCGATTCTCGGCCTGGTCTTGACCGGCGGCGGCGCGCGCGCGGCATACCAGGTCGGCGTGCTCAAGGGCATCGCCGAGCAACTGGGCCGCGGCGCCGGAAGCCCGTTTCAAGTGATCACCGGCACCTCCGCCGGAGCGGTGAGCGCCATCGCGCTTGCTTCGGACGCCGCCCACTTCCGGCACGCCGTCTATACCATCGAGAAGGTGTGGCGCGATTTCCGCGTTCACCACGTGATCAAGGCGGACGCGGCCAGCGTGCTGCGTTCCGGTCTGCAGTGGATCCTCGCGCTGACCACCGGGGGGTGGCTGGTGCATCCGCCGCGGTCGCTGTTCGACAACACACCCTTGTGGGAGCTGTTGCGCAAGAATCTGCATTTCGAGGGCATCCCGCGCGGCATGTACAAGGAGCACCTGCGTGCGGTGGGGATCTGCGCGACGAGCTATTCGGATGCCGATTCGGTCACCTTCTACGCGTGCTCCGGGCCGATCGAGCCCTGGACCCGGGCGGCGCGCAAGGGAGCCCGGGTGCCGCTCACGCTCGAGCATCTGATGGCGAGCCTATCGGTTCCGTTCCTGTTCCGGCCGATTTTCCTGCATAAGCAATATTTCGGCGACGGTGCGATGCGGCAGACCTCGCCCCTGAGCCCGGCCATTCACCTGGGAGCGAACCGGCTGTTGGTGATCGGGGTCGGGGATCCGGCATCCGCAGGCCTCGGCATGCCGGCCATCCGCACCGAGCCGAGCTTCGGCCAGATGTTCGGCTTCATGCTGGATTCGCTGTTCATGGATCAGCTGCAAGCGGACCTGGAGCGCATCGAGGCGCACAATGAGGGCACCAAGCTCCCACACATCGATTGCCTGGTGTTGACGCCCTCGCAGGATCTTTCCGAGATTGCGCGCCGCCACCGATCGCAATTGCCGAGGAGTTTGCGGGCGCTGCTGCGGGCCATGGGCGCGAACTCCTCCAAGCCGGCGGCGGGGACGCTTCTCAGCTATCTGCTGTTCGAGCGCGGCTATACGCGCGAGTTGATTGCGCTCGGCCTGAAAGATGCGCGCGCAAGGGCGGAGGAGATCCGCACCTTCCTGGCGCAGACCGATATCAGGCTTTCTGCAACGAGTCGTGCCGTGTGAGCACCTGCGGATAAACACCCCGGAAATGCCGTGCCAGCTCCTCGGCAATGTACACGGACCGATGTTGGCCGCCGGTGCAACCGATGGCGATGGTGAGGTAGCTGCGGTTCGCCTGGGCAAACTCCGCGATGCGGTCGGCGAGGAAATCCGTGAGCGCGGCGATCATCACCCGCACGCTGTCGTGCGTCGCGAGGTACGCAGCCACCGGCTCATCGCGGCCGTTCAAATGGCGCAGCGCGGGCTGCCAGTAGGGATTTGGGAGGCTGCGCACGTCGAATACGAAATCGGCGTCCCCTGGAATCCCGTGCTTGTAGCCGAAAGACTCGAACATGAGCGCGAGGCGCCCGTCGGTGCGGCGGTCGATGCGCTCGCGGATCAGCTCGCGCAGCGCATGGACGCCCATGGTCGAGGTGTCGATCGTGAGGTCCGCCGCGGCGACGATCGGCTCCAAGAGCTTGCGCTCGGACGCGATGGCCTCGCGCAGGCTCACTTCGGCTGAGACCAGCGGGTGCTTGCGCCGGGTCTCGGCATATCGTTTCAGCAGCACTTCATCGCTCGCGTGCAGGTACAGGACCTCGCAGCCGATGCCGCTGCGGCGCAGCTCCCCGACCAGCGCCGGGATGGTGTCGATCTCGTTCGGGCGGTTGCGGGCATCGAGGCCCACCGCGGTGCGCGGATACACCTCGTCCGTGCCGCGGATGGTGTGCGAGATGAAGGGCTTCAAGAGCGCCGCCGGTATGTTGTCGACGCAGTAGAAGTCGATGTCCTCGAGCTGGTGCAGAGCCACGCTCTTACCCGAGCCCGAGAGCCCGCTGACGATGATCAGGCGCACGCGACGGGAGGCCCCAAGTCAGGAGGAAGAGCGCGCCTTGATGACTTCCTCGGCATGGTGGTCGGAGGCCTTCTCCTTGTGCTTCTTGACGCAGCGGTCGAGCTTGTCGGTGAGCGCATCGATGGCGGCGTACATGTCCCCGTCGGTCGCGTCGGCGTAGATCTTGGTGCCGCGTAGCATCAGCGTCGCCTCCGCCTTATGGCGCAGCTTCTCCACGGTGAGAACGCAATGGACATCGATCAGCTGCTCGAAATGCCTCGAGATGCGCTCGAATTTCTTGATTACATAGCCGCGAAGGGCCGGAGTTACTTCCACATGATGACCGCTGAGATCGAGCTGCATGAGTCCTCCTACGTCTGGAACCGTCTTATCGATGAAGTCTTAAGACGCGCGGGCGGCCGCGCGCTTGCGTTCGTTGGATGGGGCGATCTGCATTCCTTCGCGGTACTTCGCCACCGTGCGCCTCGCGACCGGGATTCCCTCCCCGGATAAAATTTCCGCGAGCTTGCTGTCGCTCCAGGGATTTTCCGGATTCTCCTGGGATATCAATTTCTTGATCTTGGCGCGAATGGCGGTCGAGGACATCTCGGTGCCGTCCGCCGCTTCGACGTGACTGGAAAAGAAATACCGAAATTCGAATACGCCGCGCGGGGTATGCATGTACTTGGCCGTCGTGACCCGCGAGATGGTCGACTCGTGCATCTCGACCGCTTCGGCCACATCCTTGAGGATCAGCGGCACCATCGCCTCCTCGCCCTGGTCGAAGAAGCCGGTTTGCCGCTGCACGATGCAGCGCGCCACCTTGATCAGCGTTTCGTTGCGGATTTCGAGGCTCCGCATGAGCCAGCGGGCCTCCTGCAGCTGGGTGCGCAGCATCGCGTGGTCGGGAGCGCGCGAAATCAGGTTCGCGTAACTCTGATTGACGCGCACGCGCGGCACCGTAGCCTGGTTGATCTCGACCACCCAGCCGTGTTCGGTGCGGCGCACGAATACATCCGGAATGACGTATTCGGCCTGGGCGGGGTTGACGGCCGCTCCCGGACGCGGATGGCACGAGCGAACCAGGGCAAGCGCCATCTCCAGATCGCCCTCGCTGCAACGAAGCTGGCGGCGCAGCAGCACGAGCTGCTGATTGGCGACCAGATCCAGATGCTCGAGCGCGACGCGGATCGCGATGTCGCGTGCGGGGACATCGGCGTGCAGTTGACGCAGCTGCAAGGCGATGCACTCGCCGAGACTGCGGGCGCCGACCCCGGCGGGCTCGAGCGACTGCACCTGGGCGAGCACGCGCTCCACATCTTCGGGGCTGGCCTCGATCTCGGGTCTCAGGCTTTGACGGATATCGTCCAGATCGTCCTTGAGATAGCCGTCGTCCGTAATGGCGTCGGTGATCACCCGGGCGATGGCGAGGTCGATGGGTGTGAGCCTGGCAAGCTCGAGCTGCTCGATCAGCTGTTCCTGCAGCGTCTGCGCATGCTGGTCGCTGAAGTCACTGCTCCGGTCGTCGTCTCCCGACCAGGGGCTGTCCGAGGGTCCGCTCACCGCTTCGCCCCAGGTGTCGTCGGCGATCTCCACCTCCGGCTGCCCGGCCGGCTCCGCGGTCGCCGCGTTGCCGTCGAGCTCCGCGTATTTCTCCTCGGTGGTGTATTTCTCCTCGATGGGACCGGGCACGTCCTCGCGCTCGCGCACGCCTTCCGGCGATGCGTCGGGTGCGAGCTCATCCTCGGCCTCGAGCATCACGTTGGTCTCGAGGGTCTCGCGCACATGGGCCTGCAAATCCAGCGAGGGGAGCTGCAGCAGCCGGATGGCCTGTTGCAGCTGCGGCGTCATGGTCAGCTGTTGGCCGATTCGGAGCTGCAAACTTGGCTTCAGCATTTTTCTTTAACCAAGCCTACAGTTTGAAGTCCTGACCCAA
>Ga0187847_10000440_pt1 | contig 46962 bp, 32 predicted proteins | sample June2016WEW_4_10_FD_132458 | JGI IMG/M metagenome (GOLD analysis project Ga0187847, IMG submission 132458) | Peatland microbial communities from SPRUCE experiment site at the Marcell Experimental Forest, Minnesota, USA - June2016WEW_4_10 | ecosystem: Environmental > Terrestrial > Soil >...
CTGTCACGGCAGAGGTCGCGGGTTCGAGCCCCGTCGTCCCCGCCATACATTCCAAAAGAGTTACGGAACGTATGGACCTAGTGTGACATCGAAATCTGGGTTCGATATAGATGCAATAAGAAATCTACCGCCCATTTTGAGAGTGTTTTTCATCATTCATTTCACCCCGATTTGGAACCATCATCTTCATAACCTTGCTCTGTACGGCTCGCTTACCCTAACGGGACAGACAGGGAATTTCCGATTTCCCTTAGTTGGGTGCACAATCAACACTGTAGGTTAGGGCAAAGGAAAACCGACCGGGTTTGGGCGCAATGCTGTTCCGGTCACTCACGGGTGATGTCTATCACACGCAAGAACTACCTAACTGATAGACTGCTCTCATGCGAGAAGGCCTTTTCTTACGCGCGACGTTGGCTATCCTCTTGATGGCTTCGATGATTGCGCCGCTTGGAACCTGCCTGCAAATAACCCACCAGTCCGCGCACAGTTGCTGTGCTCCCGCATCTGCACCTCACAGCACCACCCAAACGAATTGCTGCGCTCACCGCACGCCACTGCCGGCCGTTGTTGTTGCGCCGTCTCTTCACGCTCCGGCTTTGGTGTCTATTGAACCGGAACTTATTGCTATCAGCGAGACCTCCGCCACGGTGTTTTTTTCGAGCTCGGCTTTCATCCCTCCACAGTCTCCGCCTTCAGGCGCTTCCATCCTGAGAATCTAAGCCTCCAACTTCGCCTTGGTTTTTCCGGGGTGCGCATTTCTGCGCCCTGGAGTGTTTCTCCTGCCTTTGCCGTGGAGTTGAAGAGTGAAACCAATCAATGTTCTTGCGCCTTTTATCTTGGCGCTATCGTTTGTCTGTCAAGGACAGACAGAGCCGCCCGCCATGCCTGCTCAGGATGGTTTCTCAAGCATGCCGATGGGGTCTGCCGCCATCCATTTGTCTGTCGATGAAGCGGTCGTTGAAGCCCTTGAGGCCAATCCCGAGGTGAGGGCAGCGGTACGCCGCTTTACCCTGGCCCAACTGAAGACCAGCACCGCGCGCAGCCTCGAAGATCCGATGTTCATGGTACGCGACTGGGACACGCCGCTCAAAAAGCCCTGGGATCTGAACCAGGCACAGCTCATGTTCATGTTGCAGCAATCGTTCCAGAGCAAGCAGAAGCGAGATCTGCGGGCACGCCTTGCGGGAGATGATGCGGAGGTTACAGCAAGCGAACTTGAGTCGATGCGGCAGGAAGTGGCGGTTGAGGTTCGCAAGACATGTGCGGACCTGATGCGCAATGCCGATGAGATGGCTCTGCACGATCGCCAGGTGTCGGTCTTGAAAGAGGCTCTGGCCGCAGAGCTTGCTCAATACACAACCGGAAAGGTTCCCCAGGCTGAAGTGCTGCGCGCCCAGTTGGCGCTAACTCGGATGAATGAGCACCTGATTGAACTGGAAGAAGAACGCGACGATGCGCGCGCCCATTTGAATGTGCTGCGCGGCCACAGTGTGGACGAAGCGGTCGAGATCATTGACAGCCATGCAATCGTTACCGTTCTGCCTTCAATCGAAGACCTTGAGCGCACGGCCATTGAGAACCGGCCCGAATTGGCAGCCTTGCGTAAACAAATCGCGAAGTCAAAGAACTACAGTCAGCTGACACGCCTGGCGATGAAACCGGACTTCACCGTTGGATTGGGATATATGCTGATGCCCGCCGGATCAACGTTCCGCAACGCTTATATGGGTGAACTGACGATGAATCTTCCGTTGTTGAATCGCGAGCGTCATGAGGGCGAGGCACAGCAGGCAGAAGCGGCGACGGATGTTTCGCAAGCTGAACTCGATTCAGAGTTATCAAATGTGTTGCTGGAAATTCGAGAGGCACAGATTAGCGTGTTGGCCGCGCAGAAGCGGGTCAAGCTCTATCGCGACACACTGCTGCCGCAAGCTGAAGCCACATTCAAATCTTCCGCGGCAGGTTACCAGAACAATCGGGGAGAGTTTGCGAATCTTATCGACAGTCAGAATTTGCTTCTCGATATTCAAGCAGCGTACTACAAGGCATCCGCGGAGTCGGACGCGGGAATCGCGGAGCTTGAGCGCGCAATTGGCGCGGCCTTGCCCGTGGCTCCCAGCGCAGAGAGGACAAGCAAATGACTACGAGGGAAAAGAAATTGATCGTGCTTGGCGCCAGTGCAGGAATTCTAAGCGCGGCGCTGGTTGTTGGAATTCTGTTCGCCAGGGAACTGCCTTCATTCGCGGCAGGAACGGCAAACTCCATGACCCAGTCGTCGGCGGATGCGCGGGGTGACAAAGGACAGACAGCGCAACTGGGGACACAACCGGGCACCACGGTTCAACTTAGTCCATCGGAGATTACAGCCGCTGGCGTGCAGGTTGCGGAGGTCCGCACGGCCACGTTGAAAACGGATATTGCAGCGTTCGGCCGTGTGGAGCAGCCAGAGGCGCAACTCGCCGCTGTGAGTGCACGCATCGGTGGTCGCGTTGACAAACTTTACGTTCAATATACGGGCGAGCGCGTGCAGCGGGGCCAGGCGGTGGCGGAGTTGTACAGTCCTGAAGTGGCCACGGCGCTCGACGAGTACCGCCTGGCGGAGATGAACCGAAATCAACTGCGCCAATCGGATGACGTATATGCGCGCCAACAGGCGGATGCGCTTGTTACGGCAAGCCAAAGGAAGCTGGAGCTGTGGGGCATCTCAGGAAAGCAGATCAGTGCTCCAGAGACGAGCGGAATACCGCATGTGATTCTCTACGCTTACGCCTCGGGAACGGTGGTTGATCGCAAAGTGACGCAGGGCCAATATGTGAATGCGGGGGACACGCTACTTATAGTTGCCGATTTGAGCCAGGTTTGGATCAAGGCCGATGTCTACGAGGAGCAACTGCCGCAGATTCGCCCCGGACAGCAAGTGGATATCACAGCTGATTCGCTGCCGAGCCGAACCTTGCACGGTCATGTAGATTTCATAGAACCCTCTGCAAATCCGCAAACGCGCACAGTGCCGGTTCACATCCATGTGGCAAATCCGGGTATGAACCTGTTGCCCGGCATGTTTGTGAATGCAAACTTTGTGAGCCGCGCGGCGCAGGCCACGATCGTCGTTCCGCGCTCGGCGGTGCTCGATACAGGCATGCGGAAGATTGTATATCTGGCGAGACCTGACGGAGTTTTCGAAGCACGCGAGGTTCAGGTGGGCGCACCGACCGAAGACCTATTCCCGGTGTCGGGAGGATTGGCGCTGGGAGACAAGGTAGTTCTGAACGGCAACTTCCTCATTGACTCTCAGGCGCACTTGAGCTCCGGAATGTCGGGACTCTACGGAGGGTCGAAAGAATTTTCCGCCGAACAACAGGCGCAATCAACGGCTGCTTCAACGAGCGATGGCGCCGCGTCGAACGAGACCAAGCTGGAGTTTCATGCAGATGCGGATCCGCTGAAAGCAGGCGAAGACAGCCTGTTCCGCGTGGATCTGGCCGACGGCAAGGGAAAGCCGATTGCGGATGCACAAGTGACCGTGATGTTCATTATGCCTGCCATGCCGGCAATGAATATGCCGGAGATGAAGAGCGCTTTCGGACTTCAGTGGATGGCCGGCCAGCAAATGTACATGGGCAAGGGCCACGTGCAAACGGCGGGGTCGTGGACGGTCGTCGTCGAAGCGCGCAGAAATGGCAGCATAATCGCTTCCTACCGCACTCACCTGAACGCCAGATAGGAGCGATCATGATTAACCGTATCATTGAACTCTCGATGAAGAACCGCTGGCTGATCCTGGGGATCTATGCTGGCCTGGCTGTGTTGGGTTATTGGGCTCTGTTGCACACGCCCATCGACGCGATCCCCGATCTGAGCGAAAACCAGGTCATTGTATTTACCGAGTGGCAGGGACGCAGTCCACAAGAGGTGGAAGACCAGATCACCTACCCGCTCACTGTGAACATGCAAGGGTTGCCGCATGTGCGCAGCGTTCGCTCATCCTCTGCATTCGGCTTCTCGATGGTCAATGTGATCTTCGAGGACTCGGTGGACATCTATTTCGCAAGAACTCGCGTTCTGGAACGTCTGAGTCTGGCGGGGAGTTTTCTACCGTCCGGGGTGACGCCGATGATGGGGCCGGATGCAACCGGAGTGGGCCAGGTCTTCTGGTATACGGTCGAAGGCCCTTACGACAGCGGCACGCTTCATTCCGTCCAGGACTGGTTTATTAAGTACCAGCTAAACTCCGTGCCCGGTGTTGCCGAGGTTTCCAGCGTTGGCGGATTTGTGAAGCAGTACCAGATCGATCTCGATCCCATCAAGCTGCGCGCCTACAATATTCCTCTCAAAGATGTGGTTGCCGCAGTGGAACGCAGCAATGACAACGTCGGCGCCAAGGTGATTGAGGTTGGCGATACTGAAAACATGGTGCGCGGCATAGGGCTGATTCGCGGGCTCAAAGATATTGAGGACATATCTCTGGGCGCGTTCAACGGCACGCCTGTTACGGTCGGCAATGTAGGCAGCGTCCAGCTTGGTCCCGAGTTTCGGCGCGGCGTACTCGACAAGGACGGAAAGGAAGCAGTTGGTGGCGTCGTCATCATCCGCTACGGTGCGAACGCGCGCGAGGTGATCGAGGCAGTCAAGAAAAAGATCGGTGAGATTCAGCCAGGTCTTCCGGCAGGCGTCACGATTGCCCCGTTCTACGACCGCAGCATTCTTATCGACCATGCGGTTGACACGCTGCGACACGCACTGATTGAAGAGATCGTTTTGGTCACGCTGGCGCATGTGCTTTTCCTGTGGCATTTCCGCAGTATCCTGGTCGTCACTATTCCACTTCCTCTGGCTGTATTAGGCGCGTTCCTGTTGATGAAGGGCGTAGGCATCTCGTCCAACATCATGTCGCTGGGCGGAATTGCGATTGCTATCGGCGTCCTGGTAGACGCGGGAATTGTGATGACCGAGAACGTGATTCGGCAGGCAGAGCGCTACGAGCATGAACACGGCAACTACCGGGAGCACATTTGGGAGATCACACTTAATGCCGCGCGATTGGTGGGCCGTCCCATTTCGTTTGCCATGGTCATTATCATTCTTGCCTTCATTCCAGTTTTCGCGCTTACCGGCATGGAAGGAAAGATGTTTCATCCCTTAGCCTTTACGAAGACATTTGCCATGTTGTGTTCGACCATCATGGCCATTACGCTGGTCCCGGTCCTGTGCACTTTTCTTATTCGCGGCAAACTTCATCGCGAAGATGAAAACCCTGTGATGCGCGTGTTGCAAACTATTTACAAGCCCATGTTGAGATGGGCGCTGCAACACAGAATCATCACACTGGGCGCTGCGTTAGCGATGTTTTTCTCGGCCCTTTATACGGCGACTACGATCGGATCCGAATTCATGCCGCCACTCGACGAGGAGACGGCGCTTTTTATGCCCATTGCCGATCCGCGCATCTCTCTGACCGAGGCCACGAAACTTCTGCGTCAACAGGATGCCATCATCGCCTCTGATCCATCGGTGGCGATGGTAGTGGGTAAAGTGGGGCGCGCAGAGACCTCGACCGACCCAGCGCCGGTAAATATGTCCGAGACAACGATCACATTCAAGCCAAAGGATCAATGGCCCAAAGGCTTGACTAAGGACGCTGTACTGGCGCGACTCGATGAGAAGCTGCAGATTCCGGGCGTGGCGAACATCTGGACGCAGCCGATTCGGAATCGCATTGACATGCTCTCTACCGGCATTCGCACGCAGATTGGCATCAAAGTTTTCGGTCCCGACCTAAACGTGATTGAACAGAAGTCAGACGAGATCAAGGATGTCGTGCGGCAGATACCGGGAGCCGCCGACCTTTACGCCGAACGGACGACAGGCTCGCCTTACTTGGAGATGACAGTGGATCGTCCGGCCGCGGATCGTTACGGCCTCAATGTTGCCGATGTCGAGGACGCAATTGAGACAGCGGTCGGCGGCAAGAATCTGACAACTACCATCGAAGGGCGGCAGCGCTTTCCCGTACGCGTGCGCTATGCGCGTGACTTCCGCGAGAACCCACAGCAACTCGGCGATGTGCTGGTAACAGGCAGCAACGGCGCCCAGGTCCCACTCAGCAAGGTTGTCACCATCGCCACAATCATGGGCCCCTCCATGATCTCGAGTGAAAATGGCCTGTTGCGCGGGGCCGTGCTTCTGAACGTGCGGGGCCGCGATGTCGGAGGCTTTGTGGATCAGGCTCAGAAGGCGGTGGCCCAGAATGTGAAAATGCCGGCGGGGTACTACGTTGAGTGGAGCGGCCAATACGAAAATCAGATCAGCGCGCGAAAACGCTTGGAACTCGTGATTCCTCTCGTCCTGCTGGTAATCTTTGTTCTCCTCTATCGCACCTACGGTTCTGCCAAAGAGGCAGCGCATGTGTTGTTGGCCGTCCCCTTCGCTCTCTCGGGTGGCATTTTTCTCGTCAAAGCGCTTGGCCTCAGTTTCTCGGTTGCAGTCTGGGTTGGCTTTATCGCGCTCTTTGGAACTGCTGTGCAGACTGCTGTCGTGATGGTTATTTATCTGCGCGAAGCGGTGACACGACAAATCGCCGCGGATGGCCAACTGACACATTCCGGCTTGCATGCGGCCGTGATGGAAGGTGCCCTGCTTCGTCTTCGACCGAAGGTGATGACCGTGGCAACCGTAGTAGCTGGCCTTTTGCCATTGCTGTGGTCCACGCGCACCGGCGCCGAATTTATGAGACCGCTCGCAGCCCCGGTGCTGGGCGGGATGGTCAGCTCCCTCATTCACGTGCTGATTGTGACTCCGGTAATTTTCACCTGGCTGGGTGAGCGCGAACTTCAACAGAATCGGACAGCATGACGGGACTGCCATTCTTCATCAGTGCCCGGCGGGATCCGGTATGATCCCAGTCTCTCGTGGTGAGCGCTGAATGGACGCTTGACCTGACTTGATCGGACCAACCGAACCTTGGTGCAGCCGGCTCGGAGGGCGGATTGGAAAAATAGTTCCCGTTGATATGAAACCGGTGTTAGGAAAGCGAATCTTACGTTCGTAGAAAGATTTAATGGACGCAGCAGAAGCGATGGACGTAAATTAGGCGGATGGGGGTGAAATCCGCCGCGTGCAGAACGGGTTGATTCGACCGAATTATTGGTGTGGCGAAATTGGACTTCGCTGCGGTCATGGGTGCAAATGGCCGGTAACTGGAGGGAAGCAAAATCAATGGCATGATGCGCAGCGAGGGAATGCCGGAACGTTCCTTTGAGAACCCCCGCTTCGGACAAGGTCGACTGTGGATGACTTTGGTCGCATATTGCTGGTCAGTATCTTTCTCATGAATTGAACTGGAGGTCGGACCGCTTTGTCTCTCTTCCCCAAGCAGGAGATGACTGCGAACTGTAGAGTCAGCCATGGCCATCGGCGTAACTTGCTGGTGGCGATGTGCGCGTCGTCGCTGCTGGCAGAGACGGCGTTTGCGCAATCCCCCACAAACATTTTTGATCCGGCTGCGACCCCGGCACACTCGATCTTCGACCTCTCGATGCTGGTGCTCGCGGTCACACTTGTCATTTTTCTCGTGGTTGGCGGTCTGCTGCTGTATGCGCTTATTCGATACCGGCATCGCCCCGAGAATGCGGATCGAGAGCCGGCACAGGTTTACGGAAGCAATCAGATCGAATTGTCGTGGACGGTCATTCCCATCCTTATCGTGGTGACGCTGTTCCTTTCCACCACACGGGTAATCATGGGGACGCAGGCGATCCCCACACCGGAAAGTGCATTCAACGTGACCGTAATCGGGCATCAGTTCTGGTGGGAGTACCGCTATCCGAAGCAGGGAATAGTTACGGCCAACGAACTCCACATCCCTATCAGTGATCCGGCCCATCCGACTCCGACTTACCTGACTATGTCATCTGCGGATACGGACCATAGCTTCTGGGTGCCACGTCTTGCGGGAAAGACGGATGTGATTCCGAACAAGATCAACACGATGTGGATCGATCCTCAACAGCCCGGACTTTACCTTGGCCAATGCGCGCAATACTGCGGAACGCAACACGCGAAAATGCTGTTGCGTGTTTATGCTCAAACCCCTGCGGACTTTGCAGTTTGGCTGAATCAGCAGCGACAGCCCGCCGTGCAAAAGTTCTCAGGCAACCCTGCTGCCGCCGAAGGCCAGGCCGTGTTCATGCACAACGCCTGCATCAACTGTCACGCGATCTCGGGGACAGTGTCCACCGGGCGCTTCGGCCCCGACCTGACCCACTTACCCAGCCGCGAGACCATTGCTTCTGGATCGATTCAAAACACTCCGGAGAATCTGCGCAAGTGGATCGACGATCCGAACTCGATGAAGCCCGGCTGCCTGATGCCAGCGATGCATCTAAATGATCATGATCTGGACGTTATCACCGCTTACCTCACACAGCTTCGATAGCCCTTCAACGGAAAGGTATCTAGGATGAGCACAACTCATGCAGTGGAAGGAATCGATGGGACGCTGGCGCTGCAGCAGAGCCGCCCGCCGCTGAGTGTGGTGCATGAGTGGCTGACGACGGTCGATCACAAAAAGATCGGACTGATGTACATCACGTACGCTCTCATGTTTTTGATCATCGGGGGTGTCGAAGCGACCCTGATGCGCATCCAACTTGCCGTTCCCCACAATCACTTCGTTTCGCCCCAGGTTTTTAACCAGCTCTTCACCATGCACGGCACGACAATGATATTTTTCGTCGCCATGCCGATCGTGTTTGGCTGGGGAAACTACCTTGTGCCGTTGATGATCGGGGCGCGGGACATGGCGTTTCCCCGGCTTAATGCATTCAGCTTCTGGGTCTCCGCATTTGCCGGAGTTCTGTTGTACTTCAGCTATTTGGGTGCAAGCGGGCTGTACGCGGCAGGATCCGCCCCAGATGTGGGTTGGTTTGCGTATGCGCCATTGACGGCGAGAGTGTTTTCGCCCGGCCATAGCACGGATTACTGGACGTTGGCGGTATTTTTGAGTGGCGTCGGGTCGATCGGCACGGCACTGAATTTCGTGACCACCATCATTTGCATGCGCTGCAAGGGCATGAAGATGAGCCGGATGCCACTGCTGGCGTGGCTCTACCTAGTGATGTCTGGACTGGTTTTCGTGACAATCAGCCCATTGACCGCGGCGCAAATCATGCTGACCATGGATCGGTACCTGGGCTCTCACTTTTTCGATACGCAGGCAGGCGGGTCGGCGGTGCTGTGGATGCACTTTTTCTGGATCTTCGGCCATCCAGAGGTTTATGTGTTGATTCTGCCTTCGTTCGCATTTATTAACGAGATCGTCCCGGTATTTTCCCGCAAAGCGATTTTTGGCTATCCGACAATGGTGGCGGCCTCGGTGGGTATCGGCTTCATCAGCACGAGCGTCTGGGCGCATCACATGTTCTCGGTGGGCATGGGCGCTGCAGCGAATACTTTCTTTGTTTTCGCCACCATGGTGATTTCGGTGCCGACGGGGATGAAGATCTTCAACTGGCTGGCAACCATCTGGGGAGGGAAGGTGATCTTCGCTTCACCGATGCTCTTTTGCGTGGGGTTCCTGTTTCAGTTCCTCATTGCGGGGCTGACGGGCATCATGCTAGGCGCGGCGCCCTTCGACTGGCAGCTGACGAACTCGTATTTTGTGGTGGCTCACTTCCATTACGTCATTGTTGGCGGGATTCTGTTTGCCGTATTCGCGGCCTTCTACTATTGGTACCCGAAGGTCACGGGGCGGATGATGTCTGAGACGCTGGGCAAGTGGCACTTCTGGCTCTTCGTGATCGGCTTCCATCTCACTTTCGACTTCATGCACATCCCGGGACTGCTGGGCATGCCGCGACGCATTTACACCTACGAAGCAGGCCGTGGGTGGGAGGGATGGAACATTATTGTCAGCATCGGAGCCATCTTTCAGGCCTTGGGCCTTCTGGTTTTCGTGTACAACCTGATCCAGTCGTATTTCAAGGGCAAAGAGGCCGGTCACGACCCGTGGGACGCATGGACGCTGGAATGGTCTACTACCTCGCCGCCACCTGATTATAACTTTGCTGTGTTACCCACGGTGAACAGCCGACGGCCGTTATGGGATCTGAAACACCCAGAAGACCCGGACTCAGACTACGAGTGACAGGCGGAGAATAATGAGAGACGCTGCAACCATTTCGATTGCCGCCCCGCAAGAGGCGCCGTGGAGGCTTCCCTATCGCGGCACAGTGGGCATGGTCTGCCTCATTGTGGCCGAGTCCGCGATTTTCTTGATCTTTGTTGTCGCCTATATCTTCTACATTGGCAAAAGCCTTACCGGGCCAACTCCGGCCCAGGTGTTGGAGTTGCCGATCTTTGGCACCGCTTGCCTGCTATCGAGCAGTGTTACCGTGCACTTTGCAGTGGCCGCGCTGCGCAAGGGCAAGTTGAGAGGATGCACGGGCTGGCTTGCGGGCACTGTTCTACTGGGATCGATCTTCCTGATCACGACTGCGCGCGAGTGGTATCACCTTATTTACGACGAGGGTCTGACCATACAAACCAATCTGTTCGGAACCACTTACTATTCACTGGTTGGGCTGCACGCGACGCACGTTGTAGTCGGCCTCGTTATGCTGTTACTCGCTTTCGGATTCTCGTTGTTCGGATTTGTGACAGAGGCGCATTCGGAGAGACTTGAGACGCTGTCACTCTATTGGCATTTTGTTGATGCGGTGTGGGTGGTGGTGTTCACGGTGGTCTATGTTTTGGGCAGGTAGGTTGCGGAAGGGGGTGCATGATGCAGCATGACGATGGCGTTGTACTTCCGGTGCCGACTGCATGGCCCGTGGTGCTGGCGCTTGGCATCACGCTGACGATTGCGGGCATGGTGACGCACTGGGTGATTAGCCTGCTCGGGGTCGTGCTCGCGCTTCGCTCCACAGTTGGATGGTTCTTCGAAGTGTTGCCGCATGAGCATCACGCTTCCGTTCCGGTTTATGCGGATAGGGTCGTCATCTCGACCACTCGAAAAAGGCACGAGCAGGTAGCAATCGACCCAAAGCATCGAAAACTTTTACCCGTGGAGACATTCCGCATTACCTCGGGAATCAAGGGAGGCATAGCTGGCGGAATTGCAATGGTTGTTCCCGCAACCGCATTCAGCCTGCTGAAATACCACAGCCTGTGGTACGCCGCGAACCTGCTGGCTGCGGGCGGCTTTGTCAGCTGGGCAGGTGAAAGTAATGCCTTTCTGGCGCAGTTTCACCCCATGGGCTTGCTTGCCGCGCTCGGCATTCACGCTCTTACCTCGTTGCTGGTCGGGTTGCTTTATGGCGCCATGCTTCCGATGTTTGCCCAGAAGCCCATTCTTACAGCCGGCTTCATTGCCCCGTTTCTTTGGACGGGTCTTCTGTACTCGGCATTGGGTGTAATTAGTCCCATTCTTGATGCGCGCATCGACTGGCTCTGGTTTGTGATCTCGCAAATTGCATTTGGCCTAGTCTGTGGATTTGTTGTGAATCTCCAGGTGAAGGTGCGAACGCCGCAGTTTCGTGCGTTACCGTTTGCCGTTCGCGCCGGTCTCCACACAGATCAGCCACGAAGCGATTCATCCACACAGCACGACCCACCGAGGCAGGAAGACAAGGACCAATGAGTCGCACTTTGAAATTTCGGAAGATCAATTACGCTCTGATGCTGTCTGCGGTCTTCATGTTTCTTGGTTGCAGCCGTATACCAGGGCGCCCGGGACCGGGGCCCGAGGTTGTGCGTCCTGAAGAAGTGCTCGCCTTCCCCGCGCTCTATCAACAGAACTGCGCAGCCTGCCACGGTGAGAACGGCAGAAATGGCGCGGCAATTTCCCTCGCTAATCCTGTGTATATCGCATTGGCTGGAGATAGCAATCTGCACGAGGTGATCGCGAAGGGAGTCTCCGGCAAACTGATGCCCGCATTCTCAAAGAGTGCTGGAGGCACGTTAACCGATCAGCAGATCACGGTGCTGGCGCAGGGAATCCAAAAAGAATGGGGCAATCCGAGTCTTCTGGCGGGGCAGAATCCGCTGCCCTATCTGGCCACATTGCAGGGCAATGCCGAGCATGGACTTGCGGCCTATGGTGTGTTTTGCGCGCGATGCCACGGAGCAATAGGTGAGGGTGGGCCAGCGGATGGAAATGCCAACTCCACGAAAAGCAAGCTAGGCTCCATCGTCGATCCATCATACCTGGCAATCATCAGTGACCAAAACCTGCGTAGCATCACGATCGCAGGCCGGCCGGACGAAGCTATGCCCGATTGGCGCACCGACGCTGCGCGGCCCATGACGGACCAGGAAGTTACAGATATTCTCGCATGGCTGGCTTCGAAGCGCGTTACCGATCCGGGCCAACCGTATCCTGCGCATCCTTGAATTCGACTCAACTAATGCTGTGCAGACTAAAAACCACCGCACGGAGCAGGACGCAATGAATCCGATTGAACCTCAATCACCGAGTGATCAAATTAACGTGACGCAACCGGCGGACAATTCGAAGAGCGCGGGACATTCACGCCGCGTCTTTCTCTTCAAGTTGTCTCTGCTCTTGAATGGAGCAGTCGGCGCGGTTCTGGCAGTGCCGATTATTGGCTATCTTCTGGGACCTGCTCTGACAAAGAGTTCGAACGAAGACTCGTGGATCAAGCTCGGTCCGCTCGGTGATTTTCCTGAAGGCGAGACGCGTCTTGTCAGCTTCCGTAACCCTGTGACCACACCATGGGACGGGCAGACCGGTGACATTCCCTGCTGGGTTCGCCACATTTCTGGGAACGACTTCCAGGTGTTCGCTATTAACTGCGCACATCTTGGATGCCCGGTCCGCTGGTTCGCCCAGTCCAAACTGTTTCTGTGTCCTTGCCATGGAGGAGCTTACTACGAGGATGGATCGCGGGCATCAGGTCCGCCGGAACGGGGCCTGTTTGTGTATGACCACAAGATTGTTGCAGGCAGCCTGATGATCAGTGCAGGCAAAATGCCCACGCTGGCAGCGCGCAACTGCACCAAGCCGGTTCTTACGCAGATTCGAACGAACTCGACTGCTACTCTTGCTGACGAAAGGGGGCTGATGCCCACTGAAGGTTCACAATCGAGGAATAGCCCATGGCCAGCCTGAAGCAGCGCGGCATCAACGTGTACAACTGGTTCGAGCGACGGCTTGGGTTGGGGAAGCCAACCATTGAAATGGCTGAGCACGAGGTTCCATCCAACACATCCAGCTGGTGGTATGTGTTTGGCAGTGCTGCGACAGTGATTCTCGTTCTGCAGGTTGTGACAGGCATTCTGTTGGCCCTGGTCTATGCTCCCAGTGCGAGCCACGCATGGGGTAGTCTCGAGTTCCTGGATCATAACGTCAGGCTTGGGTGGTTTTTGCGCGCCATGCACGGTTGGGGTTCTGACTTCATGATCGCCATCGTGCTGATTCACTTAATGCAGGTCTTCCTCTTCGGTGCCTACAAGTTCCCCCGCGAACTCACCTGGATCGTTGGCGTTTTCCTGCTTCTGATGACCCTCGGGATGGCCTTTACCGGGCAGGTTCTTCGCTTCGATCAGGACGCCTACTGGGGTCTCGGCATTGGTGCATCCATCCTCAGCCGTGTTCCCTTTGTCGGCGGACCACTGGTAGACCTTATGCTGGGCGGCCCCATCATCGCGGGGCCAACGCTCTCCCGCTTCTTCACCCTGCACGTCTTCGTCATTCCTGGCGCTCTGCTCGCACTGGTGGGCCTGCACTTGTGGATGGTGTTGCGCCTCGGTATCAACGACTGGCCGATGCCCGGGAGGATAGTCGACAAGAAAACTTACGTGCAGGAGTATCACAAGCTGACTGAGAAGACCGGCATCCCTTTTGTGCCCGACGCTGCATGGAAAGATGCCGTCTTCGCCGCAGCCATTCTGCTCGCCATTGTGGCTTGCGCCTTCTACTTCGGACCTTTTGGTCCGACGGGCCAACCAGATCCGACCATAATTGAGACTGCGCCCAAGCCGGATTTCGCGTTCCTCTGGATATACGCAGTCCTGGCCTATCTGCCGCCTAGTCTCGAAACGCCCGTGATGTTCATTGCTCCAATTCTCGCTATTGGCGCGATGCTGCTACTGCCGCTCGTTTCAGGAGAGGGGGAAAAACACTGGTCGCGTCGACCTGTTGCCGTGCTGATGGTTGTGGTCATCGCGGTTACCCTCGGTGCCTTTACCCGTCTGGCTATGTACACTCCGTGGAGTCCCATCATGAATGCATGGACCAGCGTTCCAATTCCTGAGAGCGACCTGAAGGATCGCACTCCACTTGAACGCGAGGGTGCACTCGTTTTGCAAAACAAACAATGTCGAAATTGCCATTCGATTGGCGGAGCCGGAGGCATGCGCGGCCCGGCGCTCGACTCGATTGCGTCGCGCATGACTGAGGACCAGATCATTCGCCAGGTTTTGCAGGGGGGAGGGAACATGCCTGCTTACGGTAATGCGCTCAACCCTGCAGAGACTACGGCGCTGGTGCACTTCCTGCTTACATTGCGCGGCGGCACTCTATCCCCGGCCATCGATGCATCACGTAAACTGGTTTCGAGTAACGAGCAGTCTCCGTCGCAGGTACATCTCAGGCCATCCGCATCTGGAGGACCGTAGTTCCGCAATTAACCTATTCCAATGTCTTCTGAGTTCGAGGCCATCTTCGATGAGTGGTCACCTCCGGTCTTTGTCACCGCGATGGTGTTTCTAAGCGCGATTGTCTACGCCCGAGGGTGGTTCGAGGTTCGCAAGACCCGCTCTTCGCAGTTTCCCGCTTGGCGGCTGGCAGCGTTCTTTCTGGGACTCACCACGGTCTGGCTGGCGATTGCGTCACCACTCGACGGGTTTGCCGACGTGATGCTCAGTGCGCACATGGTGGAACATCTGCTTCTGATGTCCTTCGTTCCTCCGCTTCTGCTGCTCGGCGATCCTCAGGTCCCTTTGCTGCGTGGTCTTCCACGCGCACTGATTGTGCGCCTGTTGAGTCCGCTGTTTCGGCTGAAAGCGCTACGAGTATTGGGCCGTTTTCTCACCACACCAGCGATCGCATGGCTTGTAATGAATCTGCTTTTCCTTGGCTGGCACGTGCCTTCCGCCTACGACTTCGCACTGGAGCACGAGGGTTGGCACGACTTTGAGCACATCTGCTTTCTCGGTTCATCAATTCTCTTCTGGTGGCCGATCATTCGCCCGTGGCCAACTAGCGCCCGCTACCCGGGCTGGGTCATGATTCCCTACCTGGTCGGAGCCGATATCGTCAACACGGCTCTTTCGGCGTTCCTCGCATTCTGCGGACGTCCGGTCTATGACTACTACTTGACGCAGTCGAACCCCTTTCATGCATCACCCATGACGGACCAGATGGCCGGTGCAGTCATTATGTGGGTCATTGGTTCGCTGGTCTTTCTCATACCCGCAGTATTCGTTACGGTGAGGCTTCTGCAGCAGGACTCGAAACTGCAGGCATAGCGATGGGTTTCGCAGAGGCTCCGGACGACCAACACATCTCACTTTCAGAATTTGGGTTTCGGTTCGAGTGCACACAATGAGAGTATTAGCGGGCTCTTTCGAGCAATCCACGTGCGGGTGCGAAATAATAGAAGGAATGTTGAATACAGGAAATCCATCGGCTGCGGTTGGATTCGATTTCGGGACCACCAACAGCTCGGTGGCGCTTTTGGATGGGAAATCACGGGTGCACCTTGCCTCATTTTCCTCGGGTGGCCCGGAAATATTCTCCTTCCGTTCGGTCCTCTACTTTGAGCAGAGTCAACAGCCGGGAGGGGCTAAACGAACGCACGCCCTGACTGGACCAGCTGCCATTGAGCGCTATCTTCAAGCAGAAGAGAAGGGGCGTCTCGTCCAGTCGCTCAAGTCTCATCTTTCAAGTCGAACACTTACCGGCACCGAAGTGTTTGGCCGCCGTCACAAGCTCGAAGACCTGATCTCCCGCATGCTCGGCGATCTGCGCAAACATGCGGAAATGCAATTCAAGAGGCCGATTCGATATGCGATGGTGGGACGCCCCGTGCGATTTGTTGGCGCAGAGACTGAGGAGGACGAGGCTTTTGCGGTGTTACGGCTGCGAGAAGCTTTCGCGATTGCGGGGTTTGAGAATGTGGAATTTGAAATGGAGCCGGTAGCTGCCGCATATGCGTACGAGTCCACGCTTGATCACAACGAGTTGATTCTGATCGGGGACTTCGGCGGCGGCACAAGCGACTTCTCCCTGCTGCGAGTGGGGCCGGGGGTGCGGCGGAAAGGACGCACGCCAGAGGATCTGCTCGGAAACAGCGGCGTGGGTCTTGCCGGAGACGCTTTCGACGCACAAATCGTTCGCAAACTTGTTTCGCCAGCGCTGGGGTCAAACTCCGAGGCTCGCTCGCTGAACAAGATTCTGCCCGCTGTTCCGGCATGGATCTATGCGAACCTCGAGCGCTGGCATTATCTTTCATTTCTGCGGACGAACAACGTAAGAGAAATATTGAGGAGCGCGCGCATTCGCGCTCTGGAGCCGGAAAAGATTGAGGCTCTTATCGCCGTCGTTGAAGAAGATCTTGGCTATCAGCTCCACCAGGCAGTGCAACAAGTGAAGTTCGAGCTATCGCGGAGCCACAGTGCTGAATTTTGCTTCCACGAGAGCAGTTTGAATCTGCGCATTCCTGTGACTCGCGCGGACTTTGAGGCGTGGATCGAAAGCGACCTGCGCGCAATTGAAAGTTGCGTCGACTCGCTCCTGCGGAGCTCGGGAATTCATCCGCGTGAAGTGGATCGAGTCTTCCTAACTGGAGGGAGTTCGTTCGTTCCCGCCGTGCGCGGAATCTTCGAGAGACGGTTTGGGAAGAACCGAATTCGAAGCGGGAACGAGTTTACCTCAGTTGCGCATGGGCTGGCCTTGCGCGCGGCGGAATCGATGCGTCAAGCCTCCTAGGCGGTCGCAACTGTTCTGCCGCGCCGACCTTGCGGGTTCATGCAGCCGTTCGGACGGAATCCGGCGGGTTAATTGCGCCAGGATACTGGAACGATAATTGGATCGAGCTGATGCTCGGAGAGTCACTCACGCTTACCGCGTTGTTGCCGGGAGGTGCTATCGGTGCTCCCATTGTGCAAGTTGGAGGGTGGGCAGGCAATCACCCCGGCTCCAAGCATCGCCGTACACTAGGGAAGCCTTAAAGAACTCCCCGGTGCGCATTGGATGCGGGTATGTGGAAGTAGAGGAGAGAATGCGAATGGGTGAACTTGGTTTGGCTTCGCAGGGGAGCTTCGAGACGTATAGGAAGCAGATACGGCGGGAGATGTTTCTGGAGGAAATGGATCGGATCATGCCGTGGGCGGAGCTGGAGTCGTTGATCGAGCCACATTATCCGAAGGAGGGCAAGGGCCGTCCGCCGGTGGGATTGCGCGTGATGCTGCGCATCTACTTTCTGCAGCACTGGTTCAACCTGTCGGACCCTGCAGCGGAAGAGGCGCTATACGATTCGCCGGCGTAGCGCGGTTTTGCCGGAGTCGATCTGGGCCGTGCAGCGGCGCCGGATGAGACGACCATCTTGAACTTCCGCCATCTGCTGGAGCGGCATGATTTGTGAGGAGCCATGCTGGATGCGGTCAACCACTATCTGGAAGATCGCGACATCCGTATCGGCACCGGAACCATCGTGGACGCGACCATCATCACGATGCTGCCCTCGTCGACCAAGAACACGAGCGGCAAGCGTGATCCAGCGATGCACCCTACACGCAAGGACAACCAGTGGTACTTCGGGATGAAGGCGCACATCGGGGTGGACTCCAAGCACGGCCATGTGCACTCACTGTGTTCGAGCGCGGCTTTGCTGGCCGACTAGCACATGTTGCCCAGCCTGCTGCACGGCGAGGAGCGAAAAGTCTGGGGCGACGGAGCCTACCAGGGGCAGGGCGAAGCCATGCGTCAGGCTGCGCCGCAGGCCCAGGACACGACCTCGCGACGCACCGGATATAAGCAAGTGATCGACGAGTTACAGCGAAAAAGGAACCGGACCAAGGCCAGGGTGCGAGCCAAGGTGGAGCATCTTTTCCGCATTCTGAAGCGCGTGTTCGGATTCGTGAAGGTGCGCTTCCGCGGTTTGAAGAAGAACCACGATCACCTGTGCGCTGCATTCGCTTTGGTCAACCTTTACATGCACCGCAAACGTTTGGCTCCGCTGGGGGCGTAGTGTGCCCGCAGAGCACCGACAATACGCTTTCCGGGCGTACAACCCTGACCAACCAGTTTCAGAACCCCGGCGGCGCAAAACCCGGTGCAGGACTTTGAACTAGAAGTCAAAACAGATACTTGCTCAGAGGCTTCTTAGGTCAACCATGCGCAGTTTGAACAATGCGGATGCAGTTATGAGCTGCTTGTTTAATTGCGGCGTTACGCCCGTGGTCACCAGGCATGCACGGCCAGAATTGAGGGAGCTCCAGTCTTTCCGTCGATGACGCTTACCTTCAATACGGCCTCGATGTTCTGGTTCGAGAAACTGCTTCCCACTTGGTCACGAAGCAGTTGCATGTAGTGAGGGCTGGTGGCAAATTCTGCGGCGGCCTCTGTGCCATTGCGTCCCACTCCGGCGAGGGCAACAACCCAACTGTCGGTGGTCGTGTCTCGATATCGCGCTAGCAAGGCATAGTCACCGGCGCTGGAATAGGGGAGCGACGGGTCACGTGTCCAGCGGGCCTGAGAATGCAGTTGGTCGACGATCGATTCGGCGGGATCAGCCACGAAATGAAATCGCAGAGGCTCGGTTAAACGCAGTGTCCATTGGTTATTGAAACCACCGAGCAAAATGGAGGAGTGTTCGCGGAGTTCCGTCAGCGGAGTAGCTCCTGCGGACTTAAGTTGCGCCGCCGCGCCGAAGCTCTGCAAGAGGCCGCTGACCAGCGAAATTGCCGATGCTCCTTCCATTGAAACAAATGGATATTCAATATCTTTGCCGGCAGTGAGAGTGCCAGAAACCCTGTCTGGCGCGAAGACTACGCTGCCCGTGCAGATCAAGACCGTGCGCTGGTCGTGTAACACCGGTTCCCAAAACTCATCAACAGCCGTCTGCGGGTGAACGGTGCGGTATTTCCACTTCAATCCTGCGATCGCAGCGACAACAAGAACGGCAGCAAGTGCGAGCCAAAGGAGGCGCAATCTGGAGGGCTTGGATTTCCCAGACGTTTGGCTAGGGGCAGCCACCACCGCCGGCACCGGCCGGAGGGTGACCAAGGGCACAGTCGATAGCGAATTCAGATACGGTTTCCGCATTTCCGCGAGCGGCTCTGCGTAGAGGCGGGTATCCGAAATCGGCGTTCCTGAAGCATGGGAATTGTCTTCCGCCCCTTCCGGATCCTCCTGATCTTGTAGAAACTCCGGAATGTAAGAACCTGGCGGTAACGAGATTCGGATGCTGGAGCGTCCGCCCCGTTCGAGGTAGTAAAGCGAGAGGCGCTTACGGACTTCGCCGGCCGTGTAGCGCACAACTGTGTCGGCATTGGTGTCGTAAGTCGGAGGCCGATCAAAGACCTCAACACCCAGTGTTCGCTCCTTCAGGAGATCCGACTTGCCGGCCAAGGTGTTCTCTACGATGTATTGCAATAGTGCAGGATAGCGTTTGCTGTTACTGAAATGTGGGCTGGTCAGCACCTCCCGCAGTTCGCGAAGAATCGCATCTCGGTCCTCCTGGGTTTGAGGATGCCAAGAGTCCCGGGTTGCACTTGATCTGGCCATTCCGATTCACGCATCATACTCCCGTCTTTCAATGACTTGCAAGGCGTTTGACACAACAAAACATGAACGTTAACACGAAGATTCCAGAAGGGTTGGGCCACACGCGCTGGGCCAAACCGTGAGTCACTTGTCAATTGGGTGAGCTGGGAAGAGCATTAACCCGTTTTGGCCGAAGCCCCATGCGCTTTCAGGAAACATTCGCAAATGGCACGGCCGTTTCGAGAGGCTAGTCTACTGGCGCACTCACTTGAGCAGAGCAGCGGCTGTGAATTATCTGTTCATGGCGGCGTGGCCTCAATGTCCGACCTGTCGCGGCGGCAGTTCATGCTGGCTGCATGCTGCTCGACCGCCGGCGTTCTTCTTTCCGCATCGACTGACGCTTCTGCCCTGGAATCTGTTTCCCAGCAAGGCCTGCCAGCGCCCTCCGCCAAAAGGCTGGATTTAGGCTGGCAATTTCGACTCGGCGCAATTGGCGGCATTGAAAAAGTCTGGCAATCGGACGAAGACGGTCTTTGGGAGGCTGAAAATCTTCCCCACTGCTTCAACTCACACGACGCCTGCGACCCGGACAAGCCCTATTTTCGCGGGCAGGGGTGGTATCGCAACCTACTTTTGGTGGCCAATCCTTTCGTTGCTGGACGCACCTTGTTGTACTTCCAGGGTGCTGGTCAAACAACCACGGTTTGGGTTGGATCAAAACTAATCGGTACGCACAAGGGGGGCTATGATGAGTTTTCTTTCGATATTACCGAGGCCGTTCAGGGATTGTCGGTCAGTGAGAGGGAAGCTGGAGTTCCCGTTGTGGTACTCTGCGACAACTCTCCCGACCGCGACCGGGTCCCATCCGATCTCAGCGACTTTTGCCTCTATGGGGGACTTTATCGGCACGTGAACCTGGTTCATCTACCGGCGGTCGCGTTCGATGCAATTCACATTTTACCCACTGTCATTGCTGGCGAACCTGCGCATGTATCCGTAAAGGCGAGACTCTACAACCCGTCCAACCAAAACGTACTTTGTTCGATCACTGTAGAGGTTTCTAACCGTGGCGGAGTCTCGGTTCATCATTCGACACAGAGTGTTTTGGCGTGGGACGGCCTTAGAGAACTTAGCGAATTCCGCGTAACGACTCCGGAGCTTTGGTCGCCTAAGTCGCCGCATCTCTATCACTGTCGAGTCACGCTTTCGACTCCGGCGGGGCAAACCCAACTCGACCAACGGTTCGGCATACGTCAGATTGAATTTGTCGAGCGCGGCCCATTCAAGCTGAACGGTGAGCGGATGCTTCTGCGCGGCACTCAGCGTCACGCCGATCATGCTGGAGCGGCGGCGGCGATGAGCGACGATCTGGTGCGCGAAGAGATGCGCCTGATTCGCGAGATGGGCGCCAACTTTGTCCGTCTCGGCCACTATCAGCAAGACAGATTGGTGCTTGACTTGTGCGACGAACTCGGCCTGATGGTTTGGGAAGAGGCACCGTGGTGTCGCGCCGGCGTTGGAAGCGCGGCATTTCAGCGGAACGCGAAAGACATGCTCTCGGCCATGATTGACCAGCACTACAACCATCCTTCCATCATTCTCTGGGGGCTTGGGAACGAGGACGACTGGCCGGCTGAGTATCCAAGCGTCGATGAAAAGATGATCCGCGGATTTATGACTGAAATGCGGGACCTTGCACATCGGCTTGATAGCTCAAGGCTCACTTCATTTCGCCGCTGCGATTTCGCGCGCGACATCCCCGACGTCTATTCGCCGTCAATCTGGGCGGGCTGGTACCGCGGAAACTATCGAGAGTATGAGCAGAGTCTCCTCACCGAGCGCGATCGTGTCAATCGGTTCATCCACATTGAGTGGGGCGCAGACAGCCAGGCCGGCCGCCACTCCGAAGACCCGGATGCGGTTTTGCGCAAGGTCCGCACACGTGGTGGAACCGACGAACGCGGACTGGATTATCTGATGACCGGAGGGGACGTGCGGGTCTCAAAAGACGGGGACTGGTCCGAAACATATGCCTGCAACCTTTTCGACTGGCATTTGAAGACGCAGGAGAAGCTTGATTGGTTAACTGGATCGGCTCAGTGGGTCTTCAAGGACTTTGCCTCACCATTGCGCGAAGACAACGGTATTCCGCGCGTGAATCAAAAAGGCGTCGTTGAGCGAGACCTCACGAAGAAGGAGTCGTACTTCGTATTCCAGTCTTACTGGGCTGAAAAGCCAATGGTACATATTTACGGGCACAGTTGGCCAGTTCGCTGGGGCAATCCGGGAGACAAGCCAGCGGTGCATGTTTACTCAAATTGCGATCATGCAGAACTCTTCTTGAACGGCGAATCCCTGGGCACCATGCAACGCGACAGCCAGAATTTTCCCGCGGCTGGCCTGCGCTGGGAGGTTCCGTTTAAAGATGGTCCAAATCACCTGCGGGTGATTGCTGTCAAGGGGGAAGCAACCGTCACCGATGAGATCCACCTGATCTACCAGACAGAACCGTGGTGCAAGCCAGCGGAACTGAAACTGACAAAGAGAATTTGCAAGAACAACATCATCACCATCGAAGCAAGACTATTCGACGCAAAGGGCGTTCTCTGTCTTGATTCATCCCGATTTGTGCGTTTTTCTCTTGCGGGTGCGGGACGTCTGCTTGACAACCTTGGAACCACTCGCGGCTCGCGCGAATTGCAGCTATCGAACGGGCGAGCTGAAATCTCGTTAGTGCACGAAGGAAAGTGCAGTATCTCGGCGACGCCGGAAGGGCTTTCTGCTGTGTCACTCGAACTCTAACATCTCGCAGTTCGCACTCACTGCGAGATTCGGAAGTGCCGCCTGACCATAACAGCGACGGCCGCGGTATCAAGGAACTGACCGGAAGATGAAATCGGATTGGCCGCTAATGTGCCAACAGAAAAATGAACGCCATATTTTTCGTACAGATTCGGTGCCGTACAACTCAGCGAGAAAACAGGTACGGCTGTTTTCAACTGAAGTCAACAATGTTATCGCAATCACCAAATCACTTCGGAGGCAGCATGAACGTAATCAAATCGGTAAGAAATCTGATGAGAGGTACAGGTGCGCGACTAGTGATGGTACTCGCTCTCGTCATTGCAGGAAGCCTGATCGCAATTGGACAGCAAATTACCGGCTCTATCGTCGGAACGGTAAAAGATCAACAAGGAGCTGTGGTTAACACTGCCACCGTGAAAGCTACGAATGTCGACACGGGGTTCTCTCGCATAGCTCCTGCAAATGGCTTGGGTGAATACCGCATCGATTACCTTCCCGTCGGAAAATACACCATTCAAGTAGACGCGAAAGGGTTCAAGCACTTCGTCCAGGAGAACCTCGTTCTGACAGTGGACCAGACGCAGACTATCGATGTCGCTCTCGAAGTAGGTGCGCAAAGCCAGACGGTGACGGTAACCGAGGCTCCACCGTTAGTAAATACCAGTTCGGCAGAATTGGGAACCACGATTGAGCAAGGTGAGGTCATCGGCTTGCCATTGGTAAATCGCAATGCGTACGCTGAGCTCTCTCTCACGCCGGGCGTGATGGCCAACAGTGCCAGTCAGGCCTCCAATCCCAGCGGTACTCCGAATTTCGTTATCGGGCTGCCCTCCGCGGACGTGCAGGTAAACGGCTCAATCGATGGCGGCAATCCTGAAGTTGGCTTTTACCTGGATGGGGGCAGTAACGTAACCGGAATCCGCAATTACGGAAATCAGTTGCCGAACCCCGACGCGCTCGAAGAATTCCGTGTGGAGACCAGCGACTTTTCCGCCCAGTACGGCCATATGTCTGCCGCAGTTGTGACCGCTGTGACCAAGTCTGGCACGAACCACTTCCATGGGTCGCTTTTCGAGTTCAACCGCAACACGGACTTCAACGCAACTCCGTGGAACTCCGCGACGAAGGCTCCATACCACCGTAATAATTTTGGCGGGGTGGTGGGTGGCCCGGTTAAAAAGGACAAGGCATTCTTCTTCTTCAGCTATGCCGGACTGCGGCAGGTCGTTGGGCAGCAGCTTACGGGCGGCGTTGTTCCATCGGCAAATGAGCGGTTGGGTGATTTTACGGCGGACACCTTCAAGGTAAATATGCCCGGCACGAAGACGCAGGTCATGGGGACCAACACCTCTCCAAACTGCGGAGTTCCTACCCTTAATTGCGTCCCGCAAACACTGTTGGATCAGACGGCGGCTAACATTCTGAACACGGCTAAGCTGATTCCCCTCCCAACAGGTTCGGGTAATGCATATGTTGGCTACTTTACCGGCCCGACAGAAGACAATGAATACCTGGGTAAATACGATCAGCAGCTCTCCGATAAAGATCATCTGGCGGTGACCTATTTCTTCGTCAAGACCACACAGAATGCGTTCGGAAATGGCAACTTCACCTGGGATATCAACCAGTCTTATACAGACCAGACGAACGCGAACGTCAGTGACGTACACTCTTTCAGCGCCGCGACGGCCAATCAGGCCTGGGTCACTTTCACGCGGGCCGCGGGAGGCCGTGTCAATCTACCCACTACCAACCTTGGTCAACTCGGCTCGGACTTCACCATCCAAGGTCCATCGGCGCTTCCGGAATTGTCTGTCTCCGGGTACTTCAGCGTAGGTGGGGCGCTTGCCGGTCCGGTTACAACCTCAGACTTTTACTCGCTCCGCGACATGGTGAGCATGACCAAGGGCAAGCACACCCTCTACTACGGCGGCGAACTTGCTCTCGATAAGGGCATGTTTGCAGGCAACCTTTACAATTTTGGGGTATTCAACTTTGCAAGTTCCGCTCCAACGTCCACTGGAAACGCGCTCTCGGACTTCGTTACCGGCCAGGTAAGCACCATGGAACAGGACACACCCTACCATACGCTGACGAGCGCCTGGCACACGGCGCTTTTCTTGCAGGACAACTATCGGATTACTCCTCGGTTCACGGCGAATCTGGGAATCCGGTGGGACATCGACACACCTCCGGTCGAGTCTTCGAACTTTACTGCAGCATTCGTTCCCGGTCAGCAATCGACGGTAGTTCCCTCGGCGCCGCTGGGCATGGTTTTCCCAGGAGACGCGGGCATTACTCGCGGCATCATTTCCACAAAGTTCCACCATGTTGCGCCGCGCATCGGCTTTGCATGGGATCCGTGGGGAGACGGCAAAACCGCTGTTCGCGCCGGCGCGGGGCTCTTCTATGGAACGACCAGTGGCAACGAATGGAACCAGCCGGGCAACGCGCAACCATACGCCATACGCCAAACCTTTAACTCGATCGCCTCTTTTACCAATGTCTACGGGAATGCCGCTTCTTTTCCTAACGGAGATCCCTTCCCATACACATACAGTCCGAACAGTCCGCGCTTCCTGCCAACTGCCAGCATTGAGTCGATTGGCCCTAAGGTGCAATATCCCTATATCTACCAATTCAACCTCGCCGTGCAGCGGCAATTGCCTGGGCAGCTTAGTGTGACAGCAGCGTACGTAGGCACGCTCTCGCGCGATGTGCCCACGATGATCGATGACAACTACGCGCCTTACGTTCCTGGTATCGCCGGAGAGAGTACCTCGCAGGCCAGCATCAATTCCCGGCGACCGTACGATCCCGGGGTTCTGGGACAGAACATCTTCCTGGTCTCGAACCAGACAGCCAATTACAACTCATTGCAGGTTTCGGCGAACCGTCCGCTGACTCACAATCTAATGCTGAATGGCTTCTACGTCTGGAGCCACGCGCTCCAAAGCTCCAATGAGTCAGCGATCGGCCAAATGACCGCGCAGGATTTTGACAACCTGTGGGAGGAAATCGGTCCGATGGACGCTGACCGCCGTAACGTTGCCAACATCTCCGGCATATGGAATATCAACTACTATCATGGTCAGAACTTCATCATGAAGCAGTTCGTCAACGGCTGGACAATCTCGCCGATTTACACCTTGCAAAGCGGATCGCCGTTCGAAATTACGACCGGCTCAACGAAGAATGATGACAGCAATGGCCACAACCGTCCCGACCTCGTCTCGGGAGTGAACGCGGTTCTCGATCCGCACAGATGCAGGGTTTGTGCTGCGGGAATCGTTGGTGCCGCCCAAGAATGGTTCAGCACCGCGGCCTTTGTCGCCAACGGGCCGGGCGTGACAGGGGGTATTGGCCCTGGCGGGGCCGATGGTAACACTCCACGCGACTACCTGCGCGGGCCGGGTTATCGTGACGTCGATCTCGGATTCTTCCGAGACTTCCACTTTGCGGAGAAAATGACATTCCAGCTTCGCGGCGAGGCTACCAACGTGTTCAACCTGGTCAGCCTCAACAACCCCACCGGAACCAGCGGTCCTCCTCCAACGGTTGGAGCGAACCCATCTTCTTCGAGCTTCGGAAAGATCACATCTGCCGCCAGCCCTCGTTTAATCCAGGTTGGCGCTCGGCTAACGTTCTAGGTTTATTCGAGTTGCTTCCATGGCGCCTGCTCCTCGTGAGCAGGCGCATTTTTCAGCCTGGCGAGTTGTAACTTAGCGGGCTTTGGGGAGATGGTATGAAGGGACGTGGAGTCATCTTTGGCCCGCAAATGCCACGGCGGTATCGTCACCGAAAGTGGAGAATGCGACGTCAGGTGCTAGCCATCTTTCTAGATAACGTTATTTAATTCGACCAAGGTTATGTCAGGACTACATCCACTGTTGATCGAATGGAGCGCGTGAGTCGGACCGGTCAAACGGAGATTCGTGGCAGATGAGGGCCGTGTCAAAAATGACCAGCTTTCATCGGAAGCATGAACTGTCTCCGTGGACGAAGTATTATGGAAAAGCAATCGCCTTTTAGACGCAGTCAGCAAACTTGCATAAGCAGAATCTGGTGCACGATTGCTGCAATCATTATGCGGATGCGTATCACTTGCATGGCTGTCCTTATAGGTCCGAGGAAACGTGTGAAATTCAACATCGGAGCGGCAGTACTCATTTCGCCACCCTCAGAGAGCATTCACCCTCAGAGAGCATTCAAGATGGATTGCACCGTCTGTTTCCGGGGTGTATTCTTGATCCTGCTTACTGACGGTATCGTTATTGATTGTGGAGGAAGCGATGGATGAACTGCGCGCAAGCGTGAAAGCTCCTGGATCGGTTCGTTGGGATTGCATCAGCCTCGGAGAGGTGATGTTGAGGCTCGATCCGGGCGAGGATCGGATCCACACAGCGCGCAGCTTTCGGGTGTGGGAGGGGGGTGGCGAGTATAACGTAGCCCGCGGATTGCGCCGCTGCTTCGGTCTGCGGACGGCCATTGCCACGGCACTCGCAGAGAATCCCGTAGGACGACTAGTCGAGGATCTGATGTTGCAAGGTGGCGTGGACCTGGATCTGGTCCGCTGGGTTCCATACGATGGTGTGGGCCGCAAGGTGCGCAATGGTCTGAACTTTACTGAAAGAGGCTACGGCGTCCGGGCCGCCGTGGGTTGTTCCGATCGCGGGAATACGGCTGTTTCTCAATTGAAGCCGGGGGAATTCGACTGGAAGTCGATATTCGGCGAAGGGTTTGGTTCGAGGTGGTTTCACACCGGCGGCATTTTTGCTGCGCTCTCTGAGTCTACTATCGAAGCTGCAGGCGAAGCCATGGATGCTGCGCAGACCTTCGGGACAGTCATTTCCTACGATCTAAACTACCGCGAGTCTTTGTGGAAGTCGATCGGCGGCAAGACGAGGGCGCAGGCAGTGAACCGTGAACTGGTGCGGAGGGTGGATGTTCTCTTCGGTAATGAAGAGGACTTTTCCGCCATGTTGGGCGTGGAGATCGAGGGTGTTGGCAAGGATTTCGGTGAACTACCTGTTGAGAGCTATGCAAAGATGCTTCACGAGTTGGCCCATGCGTATCCGAATCTGAAGGTAATTGCGTCAACACTGCGCACGGCGCATACCGCATCAGAGAACGCATGGGGAGCGATCGCGCTCAGTAGCGGAGGCATCGCCCATGTCGCGCAGCGGAATGTGGACATTCTGGACCGTGTAGGCGGTGGCGACTCCTTTGCCTCTGGGCTTATCTACGGCTTGCTTGCAGACAAAGGATTGGAATGGGCGGTGGCATGTGGAGTGGCACATGGAGCTTTGGCCATGACCACCCCAGGAGATACGAGTACTGCGAGTCTCGCCGAGGTTCTGCGCGTGATGGGTGGTGGAGCAGCGCGCATTTCGAGGTGATTCCCACGCACGATTTTAGAATGCAGGCACCGGAAAGAGTGAATTTAATGAAGATTTTGCAAATGGCAGATGCAGTCCGTTACCGCACAATGACGACCGATGAATTGCGCGGGACATTTCTGATTGACGACCTTTTTCAACCAGGGAAGATCGGGTTGCGGTATGTCGATCTTGATCGTACTGTGATTGGCTCTGCGGTGCCAACCGGGGAGTCGATCAAGTTGCCCACAGACGACGCGCTGAAGGCATCGTATTTTACCGAGCGACGCGAACTCGGCATTCTGAATATCGGCGGCGCAGGACGAGTGATCGTGAACGGTGCTTCATTCGAGCTTAAGAAGTTGGATGCGTTGTATGTTGGGCGAAGTAACGAGGAAGTAGTCTTTTCGAGCAGCGATGAAGCACGACCGGCAGAGTTCTACCTCTTGAGTTATCCTGCTCATGCGATTTATCCGACGCAGCTTATTCGTGCTACCGAACAGCAAAAGACCCAATTGGGAACTGTCGCAACTGCGAACCTGCGGGAGATCACGAAACTCATTCATTTAGAGGGAACGCGCAGTTGCCAACTTGTTATGGGATTTACGCAGCTTGCTTCGGGAAGCGTATGGAACACCATGCCACCACACACGCACATGCGGAGGTCAGAGGTCTATCTATACTTTGACATTGACTCCGATCAACGCGTGATTCACTTGATGGGGCCAGGGCACGAGACGAGAAGCATGGTGATTGCCAATAAGCAGGTAGTCGTTTCTCCGGGGTGGTCAATTCATGCGGGCGTGGGAACGAAGAACTACACATTTTGCTGGGGTATGGGCGGAGAGAATCAGGTCTATAGCGATATGGACGCGTTAGCGATTGCAGAGTTGCTTTAGGAAGAAGGGAAGTCACCTTGATTTTGGAGAGATTCAGTTTGAAGGGCAAGACGGCGCTGGTGACAGGTTCATCGCGCGGATTGGGCGAAGGCATCGCCATCGCGTTGGCAGAAGCCGGTGCAAAGGTCACTATTCATGGCTCGAATGCTGTGCCAGAGGCGACCCAGCAACATCTCACCAAAATAGGCGCGGACCACTTCGCCGTCGTCGGTGACGTAAGCAATGCCCGAGTATGTTCTCGATTAATCGATGAGGTTGTGGCGCACTTCGGGGCCATCGATATCTTGGTGAACAACGCGGGGACCATTCGACGTGCACCCGCGCTTGAGCACTCCGACGAGGACTGGCAGACTGTGATTGATACGAATCTCTCCAGCGTCTTTCGTCTCAGCAAGCACGCCGGAAAGCACATGATGGCGCAAGGATCTGGGAAGATCATCAACATTGCGTCAATGTTGACATTTCAGGGCGGAGTCTTTGTTCCCTCGTATGCGGCGGCCAAGGGCGGCGTAGGGCAACTGACGAAGGCATTCGCCAATGAGTGGGCTGCAAAAGGCATTAACGTTAACGCCATTGCGCCGGGTTACATGGCAACGGACAATACGGAAGCTTTGCGGGCTAACGCCGAACGCTCGCGCCAAATTATGGAGCGGATTCCGGCTGGACGCTGGGGTTGCCCGGAAGACCTTGCGGGCGCCGCCGTCTTTCTTGCATCGAGCGCCAGCGACTATATGCACGGGCACGTACTGGTTGTTGATGGTGGATGGTTGAGTCGCTGATGATGCAATTTCCCTTAGTACAGAAAGAGAATCACTGATTCGAGCCGCATCGAGGTTCGATCATTCCATCGTCAAGGTTAACTAAGAATGACTAGATGATTGGCAGGTCACCGGAGATCGTGGTGGACAAAAACTCCGTTGTGAGACCGCATTGCAAGTTGTTAGGAAAATGTGGGGGGGGCTTAGTGAAAAAAACAGATGTACTGAAACGAATCAAGGAAATTGGGTTGTTGCCGGTGTTGCGAGCTTCCTCGGCAGAAGAAGCTTTGGCGCTGGCCCAGGCCATCGAGTCTGGCGGCATTCCGGCTATCGAAGTCACGATGACAGTCCCCGGCGCGGTTGAGGTGATTCGCACGCTGGTTGACCAAACTGGAGATCGCATCCTAATTGGTGCGGGCACTGTTCTCGACCCAGAAACCGCGCGAGCTTGCATGCTCGCAGGTGTGGCATTCATCGTAAGCCCGTCTCTGAATCTCAAAACGATTGAGATCTGTCACCGCTATGGCATTGCTGTTATACCGGGCGCGCTCACGCCAACGGAAGTGGTCACGGCATGGGAAGCCGGTGCAGATGTTGTAAAGGTATTTCCCTGCAGCGCGATGGGTGGGGCAAAATATCTGAAGGCCCTGAAGGCGCCATTTCCTCAAATTGATTTGATTCCCACGGGAGGCGTCTCATTGTCCACAGCGGCGGAGTTTCTGGCCGCTGGAGCATTTGCATTGGGAGTAGGTACCGACCTGGTCGATCCACGGGCAATCGCCGCAGGCACGCCGGAGGTCATCACTCGGAATGCGAGGCAGTACGTTGAAATAGTGCGGGCTGCAAATCCGTCGCCTATTACGTTGTAACTAGCGATGATTGGTCCAGGCTGGCGGCTGTTCTTTCTCAGCGCAGCCGCATGACTGGCGAATGATCAGGTTGGCGGGGAACAGCATTTTCGATGTCTGTATCTCGGCGGATCGCCCTTCTCGCACATCGAGGATTTTCTTGAAGAGAAGCTCGGCTGCTGCGCGCGCAATCTCGATCGGAGATTGACGCACAACGGTCAGGGGTGTTCCCAACACCTCTGCGAGTTCAAAGTCGTCGAATCCAACAAGCGCGATGTCTTCCGGCACTCGCAGTTTTTGTGTATGGAGGGCTTGAATGAGCTGAATTGATGAGATTCTCTTCACTGAAAACGCCGCTGTCGGGCGATCCTTGGCGTCCGACCAGCGATGTACAAGCGCCCGCATCGATTCAATGCTGTTCACGTTGGTGAAGAGAGCTGCCTTAAGACCGGCCTCACGCATTGCAAGATTGTAACCCTCAATCCGTTCACGCACAGTGTAGCTGCCCGAGTCGAATCCCACGCAGGCAACTCTCGTGTGGGCGTGTTCTATCAAATGCCGAACGCCTTGTTCCGCTCCTTCTCGATTTTCAACAAGCACTGCATCCGTTTGCACCCCGTTGATGGGCCTGTCGAGGGCTACCACAGGAATTCCACTTTCCTGAAGCAGCCTCAACCGCTTGCCGTCACTCCCTGAAGTCACAATGAGCAGTCCGGCAACACGATGCCTTTGGATGGACTCCAGCTGTGTGTCCTCAACAGCCACGCTTCTTCCTGTGGCAACAACCATGGTCTGATAATCGTGGCGGATGGCCACTTCCTGCACGGCATGAAAACAACTGGAGAAGAAATCGGACAAATCAGGGACAACCAGGCCAATAGTCCTTCCCGTTCGGCCTTTGAGCATTCGCGCCGCATCATTGGGCGAATAGCCGGTCCTGGCAATTGCTCTCATAACCTTGGCGCGCGTGGAAGCCTTTACACTCGGGTGGTCGTTAATCACTCGAGAGACGGACATCACGCCTACTTTTGCGTCCTTTGCGACATCAATGATCGTGGGTGGCCTGTCTAGTCTCCGGGCCCTGGTTCGAGTCATTTCGATAACCTTATCTATTACCGTAATCCAATATACATCCAAGCTAGCGCTTGCAAGGGGCGCTTGCTAAGCGCCCCTCAGGTGGACTTACCTCGATGAGGTCAATGGGCGCGAGGGGAGCGCATCGCCCAGGTGGTGTGAGTCCGGGCACTTTCCGTCCAGATAGAATTTGAGTCTATCCAGTCTTCGAAAAAACTGCTATTGCAGCGCCCCTCCTGCAGGGATGCCCGCCAATTCCGCACGAGCGCGCACCAGGAAGTCTCCGCGAAGCGAGATGGTCCTTGCAAGATAGTGCCGCGCAGTCGTTGAGTCATTGCGCGCTAGGGCAATCTGCGCCAGATAGTACAGCGCAGCTTCCTGTTGAGGTGAGTCACCGGCGCTGTCCACATTGCGAAGGCTTGAAGATGCGGCTGCCAGTTCCTTTAGTTGCATCTGGCAGACCCCTATGTAGAACTGTGCGGCGAGCGAATCGTCGTCCTGCGCCGGTACCTGCGAGAGGATATCCACTGCACTCCGACAGTCCAGCCGATTGTACGCTTTCATCCCTGCGCTGAAATGCGGATCGCCGTTTTGCCCTCGGAGGTTAGGTGGCTGAAATGCCGGCAGAGTGAGGTCAGCCAGCCGTGACATGGTCGAGGAAGCCAACGAGGCTGCGTCAGACTTCAGTGAATTGCCAGAACCAGGAGCCGAAACGGATGGGACTTTGGCGACTGACGGCCCGGCCGGCCGATAAAGGACTCTGAACCCCAGAAACCCAATGATCATCATCGCTGCCAAGGCTGCGAGCGCGCTTCCGCGAACGGGCCACGGAATTGGAGTCTTGGGCATCTTGCGCGGCTGACCGCCAAGCTTAAGAGCCACAACCTGAAGAGCCTCAACCTGCGCGAGGCAGGAGGGACAGCCAAAAAAATGCTCCTCGAATTTTTGTGACTCACGCTCAGAGAGTGTTCCCTGAATGTATTGCTCAAGGTATCGGCTAGCGAGTGTTCCAGTGCAGTCAGTCATGTTACTTTTCCTACAACAATGTGGTCAGGCATCGCCGTTTGTGACTGACCTCGAACAAAATCGATCACGCGGCGGGTCGCCCGAAGCTTCCGTTGTCGCACCACATCCGATTTCAATCCGAGCCGCTGGGCAATGGTGCCCGGCTTAAGCCCATCTACAAGAGTCATTTGCAAGATCGTCTTATCGATCGGTTCCAAGCTTGCTATAGCATTCATCGCCAAGTTCTCCCGCTCTTGCTCTTCGGCCTTGTCCGCGTTTCTGGACAAATCCGGGAGATTATCGGGAAACTCGAGCGATTCTGGAGTGCGAACGGATGCGCGATAGTGGTTATTCAACCTGTTGCGGGCAATTGCGATGACGAACTGTGATAGCCTTGCGGGTTCTCGCAGTTGTCCGCGCCGCAATGCGCAAATCGCCTCAATCATCACATCCTGAACCAAATCGGTGGTCAAATCGGAATTGCGAGAACGAGCCAGCAGCATAGCCTTGACGGGCCTTAGAAAGCGAGCGGCAAAAGCTTCCTCCGCTTCACGATTACCAGCCATGATGTCCCGAACTAACCGCTCATTCTCATGCGCGGCCTCCTGGGTCACCGAGCCTGATTTGTCGCTGGGTTCGACGCTCATTTTTTCTTTGTTTCAACCCGATCTAAGTGGCTTAATTCTCTCACAAAACTCGGATGGGTAATGAATCGACTGTGGCAAAACAGACACAGCTCTCGCTGGTAACCCAGTCGGTGGGTTACACGTGCTGCACGCTCTGTCTTTTCCGTTGACTCTGAAGAATTAGGTACTCTGGTGGGTTCACTCAGAGTCACTCATGGGCCGACGATTGCAATCTGACGCCCAAAGAACTCTCAGGTTCCCTGAATTCTGGGAGGCGACACAAGAACGGGCAACAACATCGACACCGCCATGATTCCCGCGATGATGTGCAGGCCGCCTGTATACGCTCCGCTGGACTGGCGGAGGTGGGCGATCAGCAGCGGGCCGAATGCGCTTGCACAGCCCCAGGCGGTGAGCATCAGGCCATAAATAGGCCCGACATTCTTCGATCCAAAGTAGTCGGCTGCGAATGCCGGCATGGTGCCAAACCCACCTCCGTAACACATCAAAATGATGAACGATACGATCGTTAGAATGGTCACCGAAGTTATGCCTGGCAGCATCCAGAAGAGTCCGACCTGAAGCAGGAACATCGTCACAAACGTCCATCGGCGGGTAATTGCGTCGGAGGTCCATGCCCAGAAAATGCGGCCGACAGCGTTGCCTATGCTGGCAATGCCGACCATGCCCGCGGCGACGATTGCGCTTGCCTTGGCGATCTCCTGAAACATTGGTGATTCCTGCGAGATAAGCGAGATGCCGGCCGAGGTGTTCAGGAACAAGAGCACCCACAATGCCCACCATTGCCATGTCTTCAGGGCGCCTCCGAGTGAGTAGTCTTTTGCAGCACGTTGTCTCGCTTGAGTGGCACTGGGAGTCCAGCCCTCCGGCTTCCAGCCGTCCGGTGGATTACGCATGAAATAACCGGTCGCCATCGTCACCACGAGATAGGCAATGCCAAGTCTGGCGAATGTCTGCAGCACACCGACGCTTTGAATAAGATGTGTTGCAACCGGCGCAGTGACCAGCGCCCCGGCTCCAAAACCTCCCACAGCGATGCCGGTAATCAACCCCCTCCTATCGGGGAACCATTTAACTAGGACGGCTACCGGAACAATGTAACCGAATCCCAGCCCGATGCCTCCGATTAGTCCATAACTCAGATACAGCCACCAGAGTTTGTCCGCTGAATAGCTGGCCAGGAAGACACCCAAGCCATAGAGAAACCCGCCCGTGAGTGCGACGATGCGAGGTCCTTTCTTGTTCAACCAGAGGCCACCGAAAAATGCGGCGATTCCCAGAACAAAGATGCAAATTGTAAAGGTCAGAGTTACATCGGAGATTGACCAGTGAAACTGCCTAGCGAGGGGAATCCGGAAGACGCTCCACGCATAGACAGCCCCAAGAGCCATTTGCATCAGAAAGCCCGCTGCTGCGAGTCCCCAGCGATTCGTATTCTGCATACTTTCCCTCCAAGGCTAAACCATTAAAGTGATCCAATACTAATTGCAGCTTCCCCGCAATTTGATCTGATTCCCGAGAGATTCCAGAAAACGGTTGAGGAGCGCGATGCTCCTGCGCAACTCTTTGTGTCGAAATTGGCTCAGCAGGGAAAAGAGCCCTGGCGGTTCAATGATCGGCTTCTGGTAGCAGCCGAGCGTTTCGCCAGTCGCCGTAGCCACGCACTGCAATACCTCCGGATTGATTGAAGCAAGCATCTTGCCGAGGATCATTGCGTTCCGCATCGCACGGACCGAGTCGTCTGACTTTATAGCATCCACAGCGGTCTCGACAAGCTTGTCACTCGCTCCAAGCGCTCCGCGCAGTAGTTGAAACACTCCATGTTCGTGCAGTTGTTGGAGCAATTCGTAGGAGTCGAGCAGGGCTTCAGCATGTTCGACGGGCGCTTCTTCAAGGCGCTTGCGCAACTCCTGACGAGGATCGCGAGGCGGTAACTCCAGAGAGATTGGTCGGGCCATCTTTGTTCTCCATGAAAAGATTCGGCACTAGCGTGTGCCGCTAGCGTGTTTGAATCTGAACGAGCTGATTTCCGGGTTCGCGATAGTCCTTGCGCTTCCACTTGCGCTCCACTTCAACGCCCGTCTGCGGCGTCGGATGTCCATGCCGAGAGTTGGTGGGCGGCAGCGGATCCTCACCGATCTCACCTAACACTCGAAGCTGCACGGAGGTTTCCTTGTAGGCGGGAGTGTGTGTCGCCTTGTCAGTGTGGCTGCTCGTTAGGCGGTTGACAGCCTCTTCGGTAGAGTTCATGGGCATATACAATTCTTTTCCTCGCACCCTTGTCGTGATCACTGCCTGTGCACGCACCTTGCCGTAGCGCGAAGTTAACTGCACCCAACTGCCGGTCCGGATGCCGCGCTCGCCCGCAAGCTCCGGCGACACTTCGATAAAAGTGCATGGTGTCTTTTCCCGAATGCCTTCGGTGCGATACGTCATGTTCCCTTCATGAAAGTGTTCCAGCAGACGGCCGTTATTTAAATGCAGGTCGTACTCGGCGTTCGGCTGATCGGTGGGCTCCGTCCAGGGGACGGGGTAGAACCTGGCTTTGCCGTCAGGAAAATTGAACCCCTTTGTGTATAGCAGAGGTTGATCGCCCCCGTCTTCATCCACGGGCCACTGCAGGGTTTTGTAGCCTTCCAGACGATCGTAAGTGACGCCAGCCATCAGCGGTGTAAGTGCGGCAATCTCTTCGTAAATCTGAGAAGGGCGCTCGTACTTCCAGCCTGCGCCCAGCCGATTGGCGACGTCCTGAATAATAATCCAGTCGGGCCGACTCTCTTCGAGAGGCTCGAAAACCTGATAGAGACGCTGAATGCGCCTCTCTGTACTGGTGAAGGTTCCTTCCTTCTCCAGGCTTGGACTAGCGGGAAGGATCACATCGGCAAATCGACAGGTCTCGCTAAAGAAGACCTCCTGAACGACAAAGAAGTCGAGCTTCGCCAGTGCATCCCCGACAAAATTGGCGTTCGAATCCACCAGGCTCATCTCTTCGCCGAAAAGGTACATCGCCTTGAGCTTTCCTTCGTGGATGGCATCAATCATCATGTGGTTGTCGAGCCCCGGTTTGGGCGGTAATGTTACATTCCATGCCTTTTCGAACTTAGCGCGAACTTGAGGGTCGTCGACCTTTTGATAACCAGGGAAGTAATTCGGCATTGCCCCATGGTCGCTGGCGCCCTGGACGTTGTTATGTCCGCGGAGCGGGTAGGCGCCGGTTCCCGGCTTCATGTAGTTGCCGGTCGTCAGCAGCAAATTGGATATTGCCGTCGAGGTGTCGGATCCCATGGAATGCTGCGTAACACCCATGGCCCAGAGAACACAAACGCCCCTGGCCTCCGCGATCATGTGCGCGGTCTTGGTGAGTGTTGTGACCGGAAGGCCGCACCTCTGGCTGGCCATTTCAAGCGTGAAGGATTCCAGGCTCTTCTTGAATTCCGCAGCGCCATTAACCCAACTGTCGATGAACTTCTGGTCAGCAAGTCCGTTATCGTGAATGTACTTGGTGACTGCGGAAAGCCAGACAAGATCGGTGCCAGGCTGAGGACGGAAGAACAAGTCTGCGCGTGCTGCCATCTCGTTTTCGCGCAGGTCGGCGACAATCAGTTTTTGGCCGTGCATCTTATGTGCGCGCTTGACTCGCGTCGCCAGCACTGGATGGCTCTCTGCGGTGTTGCTACCGATAATAAGTACCAGCCCCGCCTTCTCGATGTCGGTGATCGATCCGGAGTCTCCGCCATAGCCGACGGTCCGGAAGAGTCCCATGGTCGCCGGGGCCTGGCAGTAGCGGGAGCAGTTATCCATGTTATTGGTGCCGATAACTGCACGAGCCAGCTTCTGCATCAAATAGCTCTCCTCATTGGTGCATTTCGACGACGAGATAAAGGCCAGTGAGTCGGGGCCGTTGCCTGCCTTGATCTCGGCAAATCTTTGCGCAACTACAGTGAGTGCCTCATCCCAGGAGGCTTCGCGGAAGACATCTCCCTCGCGGATAAGCGGCTTGGTAAGGCGGTCCGGACTGTTGATATGCCCCCAGCTGAACTTACCTTTGATGCATGTGGAAACTCCATTGGCCGCGCCTTCCAATGGCTCGACTTTGAGGATATGACGTTCTTTGCTCCAGATATCGAAGCTGCAGCCGACGCCGCAGTACGTGCAGACGGTTTTAGTCTTCTTGATGCGTGACTCGCGCATCTGCGACTCGACCTCAGAAATCTGAAGGATGGAGCCATAGCCCATCTCCGGCTCGATGCCTTTGACGACGTCGATCATGCCGTCCAGCGCGGGTTGGGGAAGGGAAGTGAAATATCCAGCCTCGCCAAGCATCGACTTTTCCATGAGTGCGTTGCAGGGGCAAACCGTGACGCAGTGGCCGCACGAAACGCAGCTCGATTCGCCGATCGGAGCTCCGCCGTCCCACAACACACGCGGATGTGGATTCTCCCAATCTATGCTCAGGGTTTCATTGACCTGAAGGGTCTGGCAGGCTTGAACGCATCGCCCGCAGAGAATGCATTGATCGGGATCGTAGCGGTAGAAGGGATTGGACATATCCACTTCGTATGGCTTGGGCTTGTAGGGGATCTCTTGGTGTTCGATGTGAAGGAGCTTCGTGGTGTTATGCACTGTGCAGTTACCGTTGTTGTTATCGCAGACCGTGCAGTAGAGCATATGATTGCCGAGGATTCGGTCAAACGCTTCGCTCTGAGCCGCAGCCGCCCATTGCGAGGCGGTGACCACGGTCATACCGTCGGTGGCAAGCGTGGCACATGCTCTCGCCAGCTTGCCGTTTACTTCCACCATGCAGGTGTCGCAGGTCTGGATTGGTCCGAGTTGGGGGTGATAACAAACCTGCGGAACCCGAACTCCGCTACGGTTAATCGCGTCGATCAGGCGCTCTCCAGGCTCGATCGTCTGCGGCTTGCCGTTGATTATGGCTGTCATTGTGAGTCGACCCTCCATGACTGATTTGGGATACTAGTATGCAAACCATAGATTCGTAAACTGCATTCGCTCAGTTTTTCAATGCACCGGTGAATTCCGTGCTATGCAGGCGGCCATGCCGAGTCAAAAGGTTGAGCGGCAGTTCATGTGATTACCGGGATACTCACGGTGCTCAACAAAGGGACACCAATGCGGCCAGCCGGGCAAAGTTAGGGCAGATTTCACTCATGATTGGAGGAACACTGGCTCTCATTCGAGTTGCTTTGTACCTTGCAGCGCTCCACCGGACTTCCGTATTGGGTACCTCGTCCATGCGTACCTAGATAGATGCGGCGAAACAATCGAGGGTCTTCAGAAGTTTGTGGGATCAGGTTCCCCATGGTGCAAGTCGTCTCGGATCGTCAACCGGGCATGAGGTCGAGCAATATATGGACCTGCAGAGAGGGCTGCCAATTATTGGAAGAACTCTGCCAATTTTGAGATTCGGTACTTAAGGTACTTGGCACTCGAGCATTCAGCGAGAAGTCCGGCGAGATTACCCCAAAACGGACGCAGAAATCCTTACAATAGGAGTTGCCGCGTACCTCCCAAATCACATCGTGCGCGTAAGTCTGTTAGGAAGCAATCGAGTATCTGTAAATATTCTTCATGGGAGCGACTTGTGACCTTGACATCGTTAGATAAAACATCTGAACTCAAGCACCGGATCGAAACCCGCAAAGCCCGCATCGGCATCGTTGGCATGGGCTATGTGGGCCTGCCGCTCGCCTTGCTTTTCAGTGAAGAGCGCTTTGCGATTACAGGATTCGACATCGACCCACGAAAAGTCGAGAGCTTGAATCAAGAATGCTCATACATTGTCCGTATTCCTAGTACGGAGATCGTAGCTGCTCGGAAGAATGGCTTCAGCGCGACTGTGGACTATTCGGAAATTGCTCGGATGGATGTCGTCATCATTTGCGTGCCGACTCCATTGAACGAATACCACGAGCCCGACCTTAGCTATGTCACGGGGACGCTGACCAGTGTTGCCCCCCATCTCCAAAATGGGCAACTCATTGTTCTAGAAAGCACGACCTACCCGGGCACGACGGAAGAGGTTGTTGTGCCCATGCTGGAGACGGGAAATCCTGGTGGTCTCCGATTGGCGCGGGACGCTGAGAGCGATGGGTTTTACGTCGCGTTTTCTCCCGAACGAGAAGACCCTGGTAACGACTCGGTCGCCCGGCGAGATATTCCCAAGGTTGTGGGAGGATGCGGGCCGGCGGCGCTTGATTTGGCGTCCGCTGTTTACGCGACGATCTTCAATCGGACTATCCCGCTCTCCTCTCCCAGAGCAGCGGAGATGACGAAGCTGTTGGAGAATATTTATCGCTGCGTAAACATTGCGCTGGTAAACGAAATGAAGCAGCTTTGCATGCGAATGGGAATTGACCTTTTCGAAGTCATTGATGCCGCAAAGACGAAGCCCTTCGGCTTTCAGGCTTTCTATCCCGGACCCGGTCTCGGAGGTCACTGCATACCTATCGACCCGTTTTATCTCTCGTGGAAGGCGAAGCAATTCGATTTCCACACACGGTTTATAGAGCTTGCCGGACAAGTTAACCTGGCAATGCCGTATTTCGTGGTCGAGAACATCATCGAAGCGCTGAGCCAGCGTGGCAAAGCGCTGAACGGTTCGCGAGTTCTTGTGCTCGGCATCGCGTATAAGCGTGATATCGACGACCTTCGAGAATCTCCTTCGTTGACTATCATAGAGCTGTTGCAAAAACGTGGAGCGCATGTCGAATACAACGATCCGTTTTTTGCGACTGTTGGCCAGGGACGCAAATATGCGCTGAACATGACCAGTACACCACTGGAAAAGATTTCAGAATTCGATTGTGTTGCAATCGTGACGGACCACTCACAATACGACTATTCGACAATTGTGAAAAACGCCAAGCTGGTCGTAGACACCCGCAACGCAACCAAGGGAATAGAGGCTCCAAATATCGTTATGTGCTGACCAAGTGAATCCCGGCAATCTTCTGAGCCCTGACGACTTCAAGTGTCCGGCGGACCCTTCAGGCCGGCAATTATGAGAGCGCCGACAAGTGAGTTGAGATCCGAGTCACCCGACGAAGTTCGGATACGGTCGGTCCTTGGGAACTTGGCGAGTTTGCGAATCATGCAGCGGGGACGGACGAGGGCAGGTCGCCAGGATATTCATGGCTGCCCAAACTCTAAGTGGTCATGAAGAATATGCAGTAATCTGCCACCTGATTACCAAAGAGCCACTTGGGGAGCCTCCCACTGGAGAATTGATGATTTATCCTAGGCAAGACCGGCATGACGTCGAGCCGGAGGTGTCCAATGATTCATCGCTCGGCGGTATGTGTGGCTCTTCTCGCGGGTATTGCACAGTGCATGCTGGGACAGTCTGCTGGTTCTTCAGGCTCGACCCAGGGGGAGACATCACTCTCTCTGACACCGAATGGCGGGATAAAGACCTACACAGTTCCGGCTGGAACCAGGATACTCTTGTCACTCAAGAGTGAGATCAGTTCGCGTGTTGCGATGCCAGGTGATCCGGTTTATCTTGTTTCAGATTTTCCCGTTGTCGCAGACGGAATCGCGGTGCTGCCTGCGGGCATGTACGTCAAAGGAGTCATCGACAACGTTCAGCGGCCGGGCAAGGTAAAAGGCAGAGCACAGCTTCAATTGCATTTCACAGCGATCATTTTACCGAATGGTGTGCAGGTTGCCCTTCCAGGGTCCCTCGACAACGTGCCAGGTTCCAGCGGGGCGAAAGTTAAGAATTCCGAAGGCACCATTGAAGAATCCGGAACCAAAGGGCAAGACGCTCAGCGCATTGCGGGAACCACGGCAATAGGCGCGGGCGTGGGTAGTATCGCTGGAGTCAGCTCAGGAGACGCGGTGAAAGGCGTGGGGATCGGCGCAGGCGCAGGAGCGGCGGTGGGTGTTCTCACCACCCTTCTCACCCGTGGGAACGACATAGTGTTTCAACCAGGGACCACGCTTGAAATGGTGCTTAGCCGGCCTATCGTACTACAGGAGAGCCAACTTGCCGGGATGACCGCGTACACAGGGTTGGCCACGTCGGCGATCGGGTCTAAGCCTGCCCACTAGGACAGAACATTCGTCAAGTTCGGCTCACCTCTTCACATCAATCACATTCACATATTGAACTGCATGGTGCAGATGCGCAGAAGTTGTGGAAATGAACTCCATCGCTGTATCGCTGAATCCAACGCAAATAATTGGCTTGACCACCTATGTCTCTGCCATGGTTTCGTGCAGTTTCGCGTGGGCCAAAGTCGGCAGCGCTGCGCATCGGAAGACACTGACTGCGGCACTTGCCGTCGTTGAGGCGGCACTCGTTCTGGACATGTCGTTCAATGGACGCTGGAAACTTCATGCTTTGCTAGATAGGGAAGCGATCGCATGGGGTGTCTATTCTGGACGATCGGAACCGCAAATAGCAGCATTGTGTCTGCTGGTGGCGACTGCCGGAGCAGGAATCGGATTCACTGTCCGGCGCCTTCAAGAGAGACCGGGTGCGTCCCTCGCCGTCTGTGGTGCCATTCTTTCTTTGAGTTGCTGGTGCGTCGAAGTTGTTTCACTACACATTGTTGATGCCGTGCTCTACCACGCCGTCAATGGGATCATGCTGGTAACCCTTCTCTGGATTTCGTGCTCTCTAATGACTGCAGGAGGCATATTGTGGGACGCGTTCTCCATTCGTTTCCAACAGATTTAGAAATAGTAAGGGGCGAAGTTCGCGATTGGCTTGGCGTCCTTTTGAGCATGAGAACTAGAAAAAATCTGACTTGCGGATTTTCTCCACAAGCTAAGCAAGTAACCTTATTATCCTTTTTAGGAAATCTGATCAGAAATTAGAAGGCGAATCCGTTAACTTACGGATACATTTGGTTTCAAGCATTGAAATGCGAGGGGTCTTTGTGATCTGATTGGGGTAATCAGCAACTCTGTTTCCCTATTCCCTTTGCTTTGGCTGGCACTCTGAAAGTAGATAATCGGGGTCTTGAACAGAGGTGTGATATGCGCCCTGCGGGGCTTCATATAGGCCCTGTGGTTTGGCTGCAAAAACCTGGGCGTTTCGTGATCCCTGTGGCGAACCTGTAATTCCTGTAACGCTCTTTATTTCTGCCTTGACACTAGAAAAACTCTTTCGAGAGTCGTTTCGGAGAGCTGTGCCCATAAATCGGCGCTTCGTCTCTGATATTCCGAAAGACAGAAACTTGCTGTCTCTGAGAAAACGTGTGCGTCTGGTTACAAACTCGACGACGGCACGATAGCAAGTTGTAGAAACAGCTTCTTTGGATCTTTGTTGGATGACTTCCCATAGGACGAAAGCCTGGGGCCGTTTCACGGGATCGGCGCGGTGAGGAAGGATGATTGCTGCTTTGACGATTCGGCGGACTTGTCGAGTAGAACCGCCATCGCTGCACAAGAAGGCAGATGCCGCACTTCAGGGTTCTAACTTCGTTCGCTCCCTGAGTTTTTTGCCTGGAGATCGACTGAGTCTGCACGCACTGAGGAATCCTGCTGGAGGGAAAGATCTGGAAGGTCGGCAAATCTCAGTGACCAAAGTCACTGAGATTCTCTTTTTTATTTCATTACATTGGTTACCAATGTATCATTACCAAAAGTTCCGAAGTCATTTGTCCCAAGTCAGGCAGGCGCTCTGGTTTTTCCGTTCGATGGAGGCCGAACAGCCGCGACGCCTCCAGAGTGGGATCGCTGGGCGGAACGGAGTCAAAGAATCCTCTTGTTGGACGTTGTCTTGAAATGGCCTGAAAACATGCAAGCAGCTGAATGATCTCCACGCCTGTCAAGAATGAGCGAGGACGCTGTGGGTGATTTGCAAAATCTCCGATTAAGTTTCAACCAGTACACGTACCAAACCAGGCACAGAGCCGGTACTTGCACGACAAACTTCTACTCCACCTTTTGAGGAGTCTGAACGATGAAGAAGATTTCTGTTTCTAACGCTGGGCTTCTTGCTGCAGTTTTTGGTTTTCTTTTTTCGATATCGGCATCTACGCAGACGTTGTCTTTGCATGACAGCGCGATAGTCCGTAGCCAGACGAACCGGATTGGTCTGAACATTGGCTCGATTAACAACTATGACAACGGGCAGATACTGAAGAATCTGATCGGGCCGTCCAATTCTGGATTCGAGCCGCTGCAGGACCGGCAGATCTGGGTTCTCGGGAAGGGTGGAACGGGAACGACGTTCACTCTTCCGGAGGTGAGCAACAGCGTGCCGACCAACTACTGGGCGGGCGGCACATTCAGCGTCGTTGAATCGCAATCGGGTGGCAGTGAGCTCGGATGCACCGGGTTGGTCGAATCGAATACGGGGTCTAATTATTCTTTATCGATTGCGAACGCGACAGCTCCGGTGGTTACTGTATCTTCATCGTGCGATGCGCCGTTCAATGCCGGGGATAGGATCATTCTCAGCAAAACAGCCTATCCCACGCCGGAATCCTGGTGGGAGAGCGAAGGTTTTGGGGGAATTGCCGGCAGCGTCTCCGCTGGCGGCAGGCTTCTTTCCGACACATCCGATCTCTGTGCGACTTGTGGCACGCAGGCGCTCAATCTGAATGCCATTCCGCGCGGATCTTCGGCGGCTGCAAGCTGGCACTTTGACGCCAATTCAGGGGCGATTTTTACCCTGATGAACGGCACCTATGAGCTTTCCTTCTGGGCGAAGGCTGCGGGGGGGGCACCGACTCTGATTGCATCGGCGTCGAGGCCCACTGCCGGCGGGTTTAACTGCGGAACCTTCACACCCAAACTGACGTCGGCCTGGACCCAATACACATTCACTTGCACAGCCGCCGAGACGGCTGCAACGACGCCGGGTGCGGCGCAGGTTTCTCTGCAAGCGACAGGCGGATCGGTTTATCTGGATAATGTCAGCTTTGCGAAGACCTCAACGACGATCAACAATCCTACCGTTCTTCGCGATGAAGTGATCGAAGCCTTGCAGCACTATTTCGGCGATGCTGATGGCGCCCCGGCGGGCAGTCTTCGTTACTCGCTGGGACAAGACGGACAGAGCATGGCCAACTGGACCCAGCCGGACTACGCTGTGTCGCCTACGGTCACCGGGACCGCCCATTTTGCGGGTTCCAACGGCGGAGGATCGATGCTCCTGTCGCTGGAAGATTATCTGGTGATCTGCCAGTTTCTGGGAGTCGATCCGTATCTGGAAATCCCAGCTGCCTTTTCAACGGCCGATGCCGCGAATCTGATTGAGTTCCTGGCTGGTTCGTCAGGAACAACCTACGGGGACCGGCGCGCCGCCCTGGGCCAGGTGGATCCCTGGAGTGGGGTCTTCGACAAGATCCATCTGTCCTACCCGCCTGCTTCTCAGCTGTCCTACGACGCCGGCCAGCGAGCCAGGGATATCTTTGCTGCGATGCGCGCCGACAACTCCTATTCGGCGTCTTCATTCGACCTGGTATTGGGTGCACGGACAGCCATCAACTCGTCGATGGACACCGCGATTCAGATTGCTCACCCCGACTCCATCGAGATTGATGATTATCTATATTCTGCCGTGAATCCCCTTACCGGGAAATCGGCTCAGTGGCAGCAGGCGATGGTTGAACCATACGAAAAGGTGACCAACCCGAGCGCCCCCGATAACTTCTATGAAGCGATCCATGATTATCAGTCGCTGAAGAGTTGCGGAGTGTCGGGGAGGGCAACCTGCAATGTAAATATTGGCGAATGGGGTCAGAACACACTGAACGGCGGCATCGACCAGAGACGCCTCGATTCCATGACTGCAGGGGCCGGTGAGGGGGTAGCCATGGCACTGCAGCCGCTGCTGAATTTGCAGTACTACGGCATTCTGCCGCAACTGATGTCTTCGCTTACCCAACATCAGGCCAATGTGTCCAACGGCCTGGCGGTAACCTTGAACGGCGGCGCAGTGGACATGGGCGGCGCGACCAATAATGTTCGACCGGCGTTTCTGGCTGTGTCGCTGGTGAACCAGTCTATCATCGGTCCCATGTATTCCTGTCCGATCGCCAACAACCTGACTTATGACTTTGCGGGATCGACAAACGGCAGCTACTCGATACCGGCGCTGAACAGCGTTCCCTATCTCTATGCATTCTGCTTTGAGAACGGAACAAAGCGATCGCTGATTTTGATTAACACCGACCTTACAAAGAGTCATACACTCAATTTCGCGGGAAGCAATCCGCCGGCGGAGTCGGTCACCCAGAGGCAGTACGCACCGGCTTCATTGTACGACATGAACGAATCGCTGACAGGGCAGAACTTCTTTGGCGCCTCGGCAACCGTTGCCATTGAGACGTCCACTCTGTCCAGCCCAGGCTCGATCACGCTGCCTCCCTATTCGGTGACGGCACTGGATTACACGGCAGCTTCCGAGCATGTTAGTGCGACACCGACGTTACCCGCTCTCGATGTCACCTCTGCGGCTCGAGTAGCATCCACCGTCGCTCCGGTGCTATCCGCAGCTGCTTCCGGCATGGCAGCCGGAATCTCCCTAGCCGCGCAGTCGGCGGCCACTGGCACTCAGGTCTTCAATTGCCCCTCCGGCTTCTCGGTTACGGGAACATGTGGCACGGGGTTTATATATCCTCTCGGGCAAAATTTTGACGTAGTTGGCACCACGAGCGGATCAACGCCGGGACTTTCTGGCAGCCAGGTGATGCTGCTTCAAAGCGGTATCCAACACTCTGCTCTTTCGTTTATGTATCAGGCAGCACAGGTAAACGATCAGGCTTTTTCTACCACTTTCGAGTTTGTTCCCAATGGGGCGACTCTAAGTTTCATAATTGAGAACAGCAACAACAACCCGACTTTCAATGGAGCAAGTTTCAGCGGGGGAGCAGGGTGCGAGGGTGATGAGTACCAGGGGTTCGCCCAGGCCGAGCCGCCGAATAATGTATGGGCTGTTGTCTTCTCATCTACTGACAATCTTACGACGACTGCTAGTTCATTTGCCTACAGTTCTGTCCAGATGTATCAATCAGGTCAGTCACCATGCCTGCCAAATGACGGCGCGGCCACCTATTTTGGAACGAACAAGATCAGTACGTCGCCTGTGCCAATGAATAGCCCAGCAACCTCGGCAAACACTTCTACGGGACACACATATTCTGCGACTGTGGTCTACACGGGAACGACCGTCGCTCTCACTCTCTATGATGTAACGGCTGGTGGAACCTGTACACCGATAACCTCCGGTACGTGCTTCTCGCATACTTGGACTGGTGTGCAGATTCCGTCCATCGTGAACGGCACTACGGCATGGGTGGGGCTTGGTGGATCGGTACCGAGTATCACTCCATCATCCAGTGAGTACATCGGCGCTTGGAGCTATGGAACGCTTTCCGCAGCGGCCACGCCAACGTTGTCCCCAAGCGCGGGGACATACTCTGGAACCCAGACGGTTACGATCTCGGATTCGTCTTCCGGCGCGATCATCTGCTATAACACGACCGGAGCGCCGGCAACGAATGGGTTAGCGGGCTGTGCGAACGGCACGCTCTATACAGGAGCGATTTCTGTCACGTCCGGACAAACCATCTACACCGTAGCTGGCGGAGCCGGTTTCGCCGACAGCGCCATCGGAAACACCGCTTACCAGATCGGTTCGACCGCTGCGCAACCAACTTTTTATCCGGCATCTGGAACCTATAACGGGAATCAAACGGTCTTTTTGAACGCTGCGCAAGGCACGGTAATCTGCTACAACACTACCGGTTCTCCCGCTACAAATGGCACTACCGGATGCACTGCGGGCACACTCTATACCGGCCCGATCACTGTTTCGTCGAATGAAACTTTGTAC